>Ga0209517_10008905_pt1 | contig 11633 bp, 15 predicted proteins | sample PeaSoiMetSII2010_FD_187695 | JGI IMG/M metagenome (GOLD analysis project Ga0209517, IMG submission 187695) | Peat soil microbial communities from Weissenstadt, Germany - SII-2010 (SPAdes) (version 2) | ecosystem: Environmental > Terrestrial > Soil > Wetlands > Peat | place: Germany...
TGCCGGGCAACGTCCTGCGGGAACGGGTCGGAATGCAAAATGTTATTGCATCCGACATCAAGCCGTCGGCCTCGGGACCCTTCGAACTAGCGGATGTTACTGATCGGGCAACCCTAGAGGGCATTATCCGAAAGCACCGCATTGGCTCCATTTACCACCTCGTGTCCATTCTTTCCGCGGCGGGGGAAAAGGATCCGCGCCTGGCTTGGCGCGTCAATATCGAGGGCCTAAAGAATGTACTGGATCTCGCCGTAGAGCACAAAATGGATAAGGTGTTCTGGCCGAGCTCTATCGCGGCATTCGGACCTCACACGCCCAAGATTCACACCCACCAGCTCACCGTGATGGATCCCAACTCTATGTATGGAATCACTAAGGTGACGGGTGAGCTTCTCTGCAATTACTATTTCCTGCAATATGGACTCGATGTGCGATGTGTGCGGTATCCGGGCATCATCAGCTACAAGACTCCGCCCGGTGGCGGCACAACCGACTTCGCTGTGGCCATTTTCCATGCTGCTCTAAGGCACGGGAGATACGAATGTTTTGTGAGTAAGAATACTGTCATCCCCATGATGTACATGCCCGACGCCATCCGCGCGGCCATTGAATTCATGGAAGCGCCGCGCTCGCGGCTGCGCACACACTTGGGGTATAACCTGGCGGCAATGAGCTTCTCCGCAGGGGAGTTGGCACTCGAAGTAAAGCGGCACGTGCCGGGTTTCGTATGTACATACAAGCCAGATGAGCGGCAGAAAATCGCCGACTCCTGGCCGAAGAGTATCGATGACACATGTTCCCGGAAGGATTGGGGCTGGAGACCGGAATTCAATTTGCGCAAAACCGTTGAAGATATGCTGACAAATCTCCGGCCACTTCTGCACTGCTGATTTCTGCAATCGTCAGCGAACCAGAATCTGAGTTATCCTTTCAACTGTAGCGATCGTACCTACAGCGAATTGCCTTTCAATTCGAGTGTTCCAACTGGAGCGCCCACCTCGCAAGCACCCAGGCTCGCAAGCAGGATCGACCCTCCAGAACAACGGAGCCAAGGCCGTATATTGTTGTCTATGTGCATCTAGATGTACAATACACCTGTACCAGAGCCCTGCCGCTGGCGCAGATGAGTAAAACTCAGCAGCAGATTGAAAACACGCTTCTGCCTCGCGACCAGGATGTCATCACGACATCCGAATTCAATGGGGTCACAGCCCGATTAGCTGCCATCGAGAACTGGCGACAGTCCACTGACGACAACAAGGAAGTCAGACCAACATTGTGTAGCGCCGAGAACAGCCGAGGATGAGACGTCCGATGATGATCGCCCGACGCTTAAGCGTCACGACAATTAAATCGGTGCCTCGACAGAGATGAGGTTCGGCTGTGGGCCCCAGCGAACCCGGAGATTGGAATATGCAAACGGCGAGAAAAAAGAGGATTCTGATAGCTGACTGTTATGTGGAGGTTCTTCTCGCGCTGGAGAGGATGTTGGAAGACGCGGGATTCGATACCACCACGGCATGGACCGGTCGTGAAGCCCTGGGTCTTATCCAGTCGCAGACTTTCGATCTCGTGCTGGTCAGCAAGTATTTGCCAGACACCGAATGCGAGGACATCTTGAAAACACTGCAGCAGACAAGTGCAAGCACACCGTGCATTGTCATGCAGCCGAGCACACCAGAATCAGCCGAACTCGACGCTCTCCGCGCTGTGGGTGCCTGCGACGTTGTTTGCAAGTATGCGGATTACCAGATCGTGGGACTTGTCACGGATTGGCTTGGTTGGGTCAAAACGGCCGCCACCGCTCAGGTAGCCTAAGAAGGACCATCTTCAAGAATTGGAAGTCACGATTTGCCGACAAGGAAATCCTGCTGACGCGAGAGATCACAAAAGACGGAAAGACTCTGGTCTTGCGGAATGCTCAGGGCATCTCACAGTGGTCCCGCGGACAACACCGCAGCAGACAACACCGCAGCAACTGACGCTTGTGTGTGTAAAACTTGAGAGGAGAACTCGCCGACGCAGAAGTTAATCCGATTCTCCCTGCGACAGTGTCAGCACGGTCGAGTTCGAAACTGTTGCCAGCTTAATCCCCACGTTTGCGCAAACTGCTCGTACTGTTCACCCCAGACAGCTGAGGGACAATATTATGGGGCATGCTCCCCTGAGCTCCGGACTAGGGTGGTCCTCCTTTTCAGGAAGCAAGCTCTCGGCACCGATCTTCAATTCAGGGACTTGTCGGAAGACACCCGTTGGACAAATCGGGTCATCGAACCGGCAACCTTCGTCAGAACTTGCCCCCATTCCCGCAGGTGTGCTTGGCCGTCTTTCGTAAGGGTATATACCCTGCGCGCAGGTCCCGGCTCTTCCACATCCCAATCCGAAGTTACGTAACCGTTCTGCTCCAAGCGCCGGAGCGTGCGGTACAGAACTGCCTTCTCGATCTCTGCGTCAGTGAAGGCATACTGAGCCACGCTTGTCGTGAGATCGTAGCCGTACGAACGGCCCTTCTCCCTGATTATCAGCAGCAATACAGGCTCTATGAACCGATAGAGATGTCCCATTGCGCACGTACAGGGGTAGTTGTGCCGGGGACACCTGTTCTTCAGCTTTTGTTTCCTGGCAGTCTTAGGCAACTGTATTTTCTCCACGCGTAATGATTGTTCAATGGCCGCAACCATGGCCTGAGTGATCGCAATGGTTGGCGCCTGTTTCCAGTCTAGCGTTCATGAAGTCGGCGACCAACACTTCCGGATCTATGGCCGATGCGCCGGTCAGCACCTGCATCGAACTGGCCGCAAGTAGATCTCGTGCGTGCCCGCCCATTCCCGATGCGATCACCACATTGACACCGTGCTGTGCCAGCCATCTGGGAAGCACACCAGGAGCATGCTCAGGGGCTGTCTCCACTCTCTTATACAGCACCCTCTGCTGTTCCAAGTCCGCATCGACAAACAGGAACTGTTCGGAATGCCCAAAATGCTGAGACAGTCGGCCTCCGGATAGTGGGATTGCAATTCGCATCAGTCTTCCTCCCTATCACATCGGGCGATTGAATTTCGCCTTGCATATAGGTGTATACTACATCCATCTAGAGAACAAAGGAAGAGGCTTCCGCTGGGAGCCCGATCCAGGGAGGAATCATGAATGCCAAAATAAATACGCTCCTGTTCGCACTACTCCTCATTCTTGCCCCTTTCGTTCGCTCTCAGACGCAAAATGGCACGGTAGGGCATCGTGAGTGAGACAACTCTCCTATCCAACAATGACCTCCATGTTTGGCTGCAGGGTGACCGAGTCGGATCTGAAGTGTGTCTAGGTTCATCGCGCTTCCTTGACGATCAAGGTTTTCTCCCTGGGGTGGGCGACAGCATCGAGGTTACCGGCACGCGCGTCGGCAATGGATCCTTGCTGGTGGCCAATTTCCTGCAAATGGGAGGCAAGACTCTGACGCTACGCCGGGCCTCGACAACGCAAGGCTGTCCAGATTGCGGCGGCCACAACTGCAGCCACCACGACTGCGGCGGCTACCATCACGGCTGCAATCATGATCATCACGGACATTGCTGCGATCATGAATGAGCATTCGCAGCAAAAACTCAGACTTTCGTGGCTCTGCTGATTGCATTGGTGACGGCGGTGTTGTGTGCCCCAGTCGGTATTGCGCAGTCGAATGACCTAGACGCGTTCGCGAAATGCAGGGGGGAGAAAAAGGCGACCATGTACGGCAGTTTTCTCTGCTCTCACTGCGACGATCAGAGAAAACTCTTCGGCTCCTCATTTAGATACATTCCCTACGTAGAGTGCTCAGTGCGTGGTAGCCGCCAGATGAGTTTCCCTTGTATCGCCGCACAAATTCGTTACACGCCTACGTGGATCTTCGCAGACGACGAACGGCGCACCGGTGTTCAGTCCTTGAAGGAGTTGAGCACAAAAAGGAGGTGCCCGCTCCCATGAAGAGGAACGGAATCCGCTATCTGTCATTCGGATGCTGCATGATCGGGGCAGTCTTGTCGGGCCTCTCGCTTCACAGTCACTACGGTACCTCCGCCACGGAGTATTGCGATCTAAGCACCATGTTCAACTGCGACTTGGTCAACCGAAGTGTCTATTCCCAGTTCTTTGGCGTGCCGGTCGCCTTGATCGGGCTGCTTGGCTACTTTTTGCTTTTCCGATTGACTGCACGCGATAGCCGATTCGTGACGGTACTTCGCCTCGCAGCCTCGACCGTCGGACTCGTATTTGCACTGTACCTTGCTCACATTGAGGCGTCTGTACTTGCGGTCTGGTGTCTGCTCTGCATCGGGTCCTTAATGATGATCTCTGCAATTATGGTGTTGACTGGAATTGCTCTGTGGCAGACCTGGAAAACGGAGCCTAAAACTAATGCATGAAGATGGTTCAGCGCCGGAACGGCCTGCGAAGGCCAGCGCACGGCTCCCGTTACAGTCTGACTACGATATCGGTGCGCTGGCAGCAAAAGGGCAAAGCAGTACCTCTCTCCTGCCGTTCTCCCGCCGTCATGCACCACTCAATCCAAATTGCGTAGTCTGCGGAGCAGATAACCAAAAGGGACTTCAACTCGAGTTCCAGGGCGGCCCGAATGGAGTCGCTGCGGTGTGGGTGCCCACAGAAGAGTGGGAAAGTTTCCGGGGCACAGTTCACGGTGGCATCATCACAGCGGTCTTGGACGAGGCCGTGTCAAAGGCGGTCATCGCCCGTAACTGGGAAGCCCTCACTGTCGATCTGAGGGTCCGGTTTCGTGGCCGGGTGTCACCGGGAGAAGAACTCCGCGTGCACGGTTGGGTGGTTGAGAAACGAAAGAGGAGAGTTCTGACGGAGGCGATTCTGGTGACCGGTACCGGCGTCGAACGCGCGCATGCCTGGGCGGCATTCCTGGTGCCGCGGGGCTAGCCTGCCTGGTCTCTTGAGGAGGCGTTGCACATGCACGAACATTGGAAGGCAGAACGAACGCTCACAACGCGTCTGCTGGCTAGCCTTTGCCTCAATGCCGCAATTGCTCTCGCAGAGATCATCGCAGGAGTATTTTCAGGCAGTGTTGCACTCATCGCGGACGCAACACATAACCTCGGTGATGTATTCGCGCTGGCGCTTTCATTCCTCGCCCGCACTCTCAGTTCGCGTCCGCCGAGCTTTCGCCATACCTACGGTCTGAAGCGCTTCGAGGTACTGGCGGCTTTCTTGAACGCGGTTGTGCTGGTCGTGGTCGCAGTCTTCATCGTCAAGTACGCGTTATCTAGACTATTTCATCCCGAGCCCGTGCAAGCGGGAGTCACGATTCTCGTCGCCAGTATGGCGCTCGTGGCAAACAGCGCTTCTGTCCTGCTCCTCCGTCACCATGATCCTCATGATCTGAATGTTCGGAGTGCGTTTTTTCACCTTCTTCAGGACGTGCTTTCGTCCCTGATTGTCCTTATCTCGGCCGCCCTGGCGAGGACCCACTTCGGATCGCATCTCGATCCCATTGCCGCAATGATCATCGGCGTTGCCGTTCTGATCGGGGCGTTCTCGATCATCAGACAGACTTTCGCCACGCTGCTCGAGGGGGTACCGGACGGAATCCAGGTGCAATCCGTCGTCGAATCTGTGGAACAGAGATTCAGCGCAGTTGCTATGCACCATGTACATGTGTGGCAGGTCGGCCCGAGCCAACGGGCCCTCACGGCTCATCTTTTGGTCCGCAATATGGACGTCGCTCAGGCCGAGGTCCTATGCAACAACATACGTTCCCACCTCAAAGAGAAATGGCACATTCAGCACGTCACGCTCGAACCAGAAGTCAAGGGATGCGGCTCGGAAACGGTGCTCGGCGTCTGGAACCAGGTTCTTGATGGCAATTAGGTCGAAGCAGGAGACAATTGCCGACGGGAAAACGTGCTAATCGGCATCGCAAGTGTCGGGTCGTCAGGCCTGACGAATTTCTTCACAGAGTTGGGCTGAGTCAGATCACTCTGTGCGTACCTTTTCTTAAGTGCGAGCCACAAGTCGTTTCCGGCAGATCATGACCTTGGACCGCCCAGCTGGGGCCACGACTTTCTCGACGCTCGCGAAATGTCGTTCCAGCACTTCCTGTTCGCGACGAAGGAAGTTAATGGCCCGTCCGGCGCCAATAAGGGTGAGGCGGAGGTAAAAGAGGGCTCTCACGAAGGGGTTCACCGGCACGTCGTGCTCCATCATGAGAAAGTTTTCCCCCGGCCTCAGGACGCGAACGATCTCCTGCAATGCCTGATCCTGCGTGTCGCCCTTGAGTTCGTAGAAGGCGTGCGAACAGGTGACGGCGTCGAAAGCGCCGTTCGCGAAGGGAAGGCACCCTGCGTCGGCTTCCACCAAACAGACGTTGGCCAAGCTCCTGGTCTTTTCCTGAGCTATTTTCAACATGCCGTGGGAAAAATCTACACCAACGACTTGGCCATTAGGGCCGACCTTCGCCTGCAGGTGTGTGAGAAGCGTACCGGTACCGGTGCAGAGGTCGAGAACCCAGCCGCCGTTTTGTATAGGAACCTGATCGACTAGAAACTTCCTGGCCACCCCTTGTTTGTCGCGGGAATGTAGGGCGACGAAGCGATCGTAAAATCTCGAAAAGGTATCGTAGTAGACCCGTCTCACGCGTCTCATGAGTCTTCACTCGCAGCAAAGCGGCTTTTGTTTTTTTGTGATCATGCCTCGGAAACCCGGACGGTCAGGCCGGCTCGGAGCGCCACCACGCCGCTCCCAAATTGATTCTGCAGAGCGCCAGTGGCTTCGAACCCCGTGCAGTGACAGGGCGCGATCAGTTCGACCCCGAACGCGCGCAAGTTTTCTGTTGTCGCCTTGATGCGCTCGACCGATGCCCGAAAGAGATGCAGACCTCCGATCACGGCGAAAATGCGGCTATTGCCGATTAGTTCTTTGGCGTAGTTCAAAGTGTTGATCAACCCCGAATGTCCACAGCCGGTAATTACGGCCCAACCCCGGTGGGTTTCGATCAACAGCGCTTGATCGTCAATTAGCGGATCGGGCAGGGTGCAGTTTTCGTCCAAGAAGAAGGGGTCAGGTATATCTTCGTACGTATTTCGCCGGGGAATGGCACCGGTCACGATCACTCCGGAAGCGATTTCGGTGGGCTGTGGCGATTCGATAACGTCAGCTACCCTGGAGAGCAGGGCTCGGTGCGACGCAGGGGGTATGCCCTTCGCTCGGTGCGGAGGTGTTTTCTCGCGTTGGTACTTGCCGGTCAATGCCGCGGGATGAATATAAGTCTTGCCGCGAAAGCCAGCGGCCATCACCGCGGCAATACCGCCGGTATGATCGGAGTGGCCGTGACTGATGACCAGGGCTTCGGCGGTCGCAACATCGATTCCGAGCAGGCGTGCGTTGTGCAACAGTGTATGCCCCTGGCCGGTATCGGAGAGGATGCGGCGGTCGTCCGCTTCAATCCATAGTGCAAGCCCCCACTCGCCTGCGGCGTCAAGAGTGCCAGCCGTGTTTTCAACAATCGCGGTGATATTCAGATTGCGAATCATGTGCGAATTTCGGCACCAGGCGGCGCCGCCCTCCTCTGTGGATGATCTGACGATTGCCCTGGAAACACGACATGGCGCTGCGACATCGGTCGCGGCATCCAGTATGCGCTTGTTGTCGGATTGTGGGCACTGAACCTGCCCGATTTGACCGGACGGGGATGGCACGCCTCGTACAGAGGGAACGCCGCATCTACGGCTGCCGTACGGTCGCAAACGGACACGCTTTGTTGTAACAAAATCCGCGTTTTCTGCATTCTTTCTCTAGAGGCCAAAAATAAAAACCGTGACCGAGACTCTGGGCGATTTCGTCCGCTATGGCTATGTAGCCCTGCCACTCTGGGTGTTCGCCGAGCAACTCGGCGTCCCGATACCGGCTGCGCCAATCCTGCTGGCGGCGGGCGCCATAGCGAGCACGGGCCGAATGAACCTGTTTTTCCTTACCGCATTGGCCCTGGCCGGGGCACTCACCGCCGATCTGATTTGGTATCGCGCCGGGTATGCGCACGGCTCGCGGGCGCTTGGCCGACTGTGTCGGGTGTGCTTGGAGCCAGATTCGTGCGTCCGTCGCGTCAAGAATCTTCTGGACAAACATGGGTTGCGTTCGCTCCTGGTCGCCAAATTCGTACCGGGCCTGAATGCGATGGCAGCGCCCGTCGCAGGTACTATTCGCATACCTTGGTGGCAGTTTGTGGCTGTGGATAGCCTGGGCATCATTATCTGGGCCTCGACATTTGAATTATTGGGGCTTGTCTTCTCGAAGCAACTTGAAAGACTTGCCGTCTACGCATGGCGGATGAGTGCATTCTTCCTGGTCGTTTTAGTCATAGCTGCACTGACGGCATACTTAGTCCGCAAGCATGCGCGGCGGCAGAGGTTTCTTCGAGACCTGCGAATGGCCCGCATCAGTCCCGAAGAGCTAAGGCAAAAGCTGGACCGGCATGAACCGGTCACGGTGATTGACCTCCGACATTCTCTCGATTTCCTGCCCGAGCCCTACACGATTCCGGGGGCGCTTCGGATTCCCATGGAAGACTTGGACAAGCGCAACCGCGAGATTCCCAGACAGCAAGAAGTAGTGTTGTACTGTACCTGCCCAAATGAAGCCAGCAGCGCCATGACTGCGGTCAAACTACGGAAATACGGCGTTACTAAGGTTCGTCCATTGCACGGCGGCTTCCACACGTGGCGTCGGCTTGGATTTCCTCTGGAGTCCGAGTTTGGGCCGGTGCCTCCGACCATAGGACAGCCTGCTCGCTGTGCGACGTGTGAGGAAAGTTCTACTCCATAAGTATTGGAAGACAAGGCTAAACTGTACCCGTCCCTGATGTGATTACTAGGATTAGGACCTGAGGCAAGCACTATGTCATCTCAATCAGGAAATGCGTTCGAAGCAATGAACCGCGAAGATCTGTTGCGGGCACTGGAAATGTTCGCCAAGAACTGGCTCGCCCACGATGGCTGCTGGTTCCTTGCAGCAGAGGAACGTTTCGACATGGAAATCGCCATTGATCTGGACACGCGCTCCTGGAAGCGCTTCGCTTCCGCGGAGGCTCGACGCATCATGACCACATTCGACATTCAGGCTGGTGGTGGTCTTGAAGCCCTCGAGAGAGCCCTGAGTCTGCGCCTCTACGCTGTTATCAACACTCAGCGGACCGAATGGTCGGACGACCGCAGGCGTCTGCGCTTCTTCATGGATGTCTGTCGAGTGCAGGAAGCCCGGCGCCGCAAAAGCCTGCCGGATTTCCCTTGCAAGAGCGTCGGCAGCGTAGAGTTCGAAACCTTCGCCTCAACGATCGATCCGCGAATTCGTACGAACTGCTTGCACTGTCCCCCCGACGCAGCTCCCGGCCAGTATTGTGGGTGGGAGTTCACGATTGAGTAATCTGTGATACTGTCACCTGAATCCTAACGCCATTTTTCGGGAGCGTGTCTAAGCGAAAATTGTGGTTTCCCGCCCGAGGATGTGAAAGACCAAGAATACGCGCTGATAAGTTACTCGACTTTCCTCCAAGTATTGTCGGGCGCGTGCAAGCGTTGCCTGGCCTTTGCGAGGGCCTATTTCTTCGTCGCCAATGGGCAAGTGCTGAGCCCCACCAGACGGTAAAGCGGGCAAACCCGGAACGCAGCAGTTGCCAAAGGCACCACGCCGATAAGGCCGAACCAGCGGGCATTTCCGTTCAGTACGAAAAGGAGGCTCAACAGAGCCAGCCCAACGACCACGCGTACAACCCGATCCACGCTACCAACATTTGCTTCCATAATCCCTCCCGAACTAAGTCCGCCGATATTGCTCGGCAGTCGTACTCACACCATCCTCACAGGTCTAGGTCCCTGCAATCGTTACTATCGAACCGAAATCATTGCGAGCCATCCACCTCCAGAACTCGGATTGAAGGATTGAAGTGGGCAGTTGCTATTCGATTCCGGCAAGAGCCTGCGTGACCGTCCTCACCCAGAGAGGTGGATCGTCTGCCCGACAGTTGTAATCGACATCGTTAAAGTCGTCATCGCGACTGCGCAGAAGTGCCACAAGCGGAACGCCCGGCACGGCCTGCCGGAAGTAATTGATAAGGCCTTGGCGTTCTTGCCGAGAGGCGCCATGCCCGATCACGATGACTCCAGGCGATCGATTCGAGAGATCAAGATTCCGGGCAGCGCGCGAACCCACGACAGAAATCACTGGGTGCCCGAGCGATGCGAGAATCTCTTGGCGAATCGACAATAGACTGAGTCGATATTCGACTTGGACGATGGATGTCATTGGTTTCGTCGAATCGTGTGATCCATCAGCCTTTCGAGACAAGTGGTAACGACTCGCGCAATCCGAACTTTCGAAGCACGAACATCGCGGGGCACCAGTTCGTTAGTCCGGATTGGAACAGGTTCAGGCCAACAAACGCAGTGAACAGATACCAGTAGGGGCTCAGCCAATGTCCTAAAGCAACGGAGAGGAGAATGAACGTACCCGCCATCAATCGAAGACCACGTTCTACCGTCATACTTGTACCTCCTGAAGATGAGATTCCGCGGCGCGCGGTTTCGTCTGGTTCCGCCGCTCGCTCATGTAGTAGAGAACAGGCACCGCCATGCGCGAGAGCACTGTGGAAGCTACTTCGCCTGCCATCAGGGAAAGAGCGAGACCTTGGAAAATGGGATCGAAGAGGATCACGCTGGCTCCCACGACCACTGCGGCTGCGGTCAGCAGCATGGGGCGGAAGCGCACCGAGCCCGCATCCACGACGGCTTCTTCCAGCGGCATACCCTGCGAGCGCCGGAGTTCGATGAAATCGACGAGGATGATTGAGTTGCGCACGATGATTCCCGCGCCGGCGATAAACCCGATCATCGATGTTGCCGTGAAGAAGGCGCCCATCAGGGCATGCGCCGGCAGAATGCCAACGAGCGTCAATGGAATCGGCGCCATGATGACCAGTGGCGTAATGAACGAGCGGAACCAGCCCACGACCAGAACGTAGATCAATACCAAGACAGCCGCAAAAGCCAGTCCCAGGTCGCGGAAGACTTCTACCGTGATATGCCACTCGCCGTCCCATTTCATGGAGAAGCGGTCGGTGCGCTCGGGCATGGTCGTGCCCTTGTATTGCTTTAACCCGTAGCCATCGGGCAACTTGATCTTGTCGATGGCGTCGCTCATTTTCATGATGGCGTACACGGGGCTTTCTTCTCCGCCCGCAACATCTCCCGTCACGTAGACTACTGGCTGCAAATTCTTGCGATACACGCTGGTGTCGATGGTGGTCTGCTGCAGATTCGTCACTTCTTGCAGAGCGATCTGTCCACCGGAAGGAGTCGGGAGCCTAAGGTTTTCAAGATCCTGAATGCCGGAACGATCGGGTCGTGACAGGCGCACCTCGATCGGAACATCCTCGCGCGACTGAGGATCGTGCAGCAGGCCAGCATCAGCGCCACCCAGCCCCACCTGCAATGTACGAGTAACGTCCGCAGCGGAAATCCCGTGCAGCGACGCCTTGTCGAGGTCCACCTTCAAGTCATACTTGGTCTGCGGGTCCTCAACATACCAATCGACGTCTACTACACCTGGCGTTTGCTGAAAAACCTTCTTAATCTGGGCTGCCAGTTCAATCT
>Ga0209517_10008907_pt1 | contig 11631 bp, 7 predicted proteins | sample PeaSoiMetSII2010_FD_187695 | JGI IMG/M metagenome (GOLD analysis project Ga0209517, IMG submission 187695) | Peat soil microbial communities from Weissenstadt, Germany - SII-2010 (SPAdes) (version 2) | ecosystem: Environmental > Terrestrial > Soil > Wetlands > Peat | place: Germany: Weissenstadt...
ACTCTGTGATTTCAATCACCCTGCTCGTCATCGGCATAGTTTCAGGCTTCGCCATTGCCTGGTTATGGGCCAAGGCCGGGTCAGCAGCCGTCGTCCGAAAAGTGCAAGTCGAAGCGGAAGGCCGAGTAAAGGCGGCGGAAGCCACCGCCACCGAAGTGCGGGCACAACTGACCGCGCTGCACGGTTTATTCGAAGCCAAAGAAAAAGAAACTTCCAGCCTGCAGCAACAGTTGCGCGGTGAGAGCGAGCAAAAAGTCAAAGCCCAAACCGAACTCGAGCAATTGCAGCAACGGTTGGAGGATCTGGCGGTCTTGCGCGAGCGAATGAAGACTGAGGGCGAAATGCGCGTCGCCGCAGAGACCAAGCTTCAGGAAGCGCAGGCGAGCCTGGAAGAACAGAAGAACTTAGTTGGTGAGGCCAAGAAGAACCTGTCGGATGCGTTTCAGGCGTTGTCGGCGGAGGCGCTCAAGAGCAACAACCAAGCGTTTATTGCCTTGGCACGAAGCACCTTTGAGACCATTCAAGCTCAGGCGAAAGGAGACCTGGATACACGCCAGCAGGCAATCGATGCGCTGGTGGCGCCGCTTAAGGAAACTCTCAGCCGGTATGAAGCGCAGATCTTGGAAATGGAGAAAGCTCGGCAAAACGCTTACGGCACGCTCGAGGAGCAACTCCGCAGCTTGGCCGCCACAAACCAGCTCTTGCAGGAAAAGACTTCCACGCTGGCAATCGCATTAAGGGGCGGAAGCCAGGCCAGGGGCCGCTGGGGTGAAATGACCCTTCGGAACGTGGCTGAGTTGGCCGGTATGTCGGAGCACTGCGACTTCACGGAGCAAGAAACCTTCGCTTCGGAGTCAGGCCGGTTGCGTCCTGACATGATCGTGAGGTTGCCCGGCAACCGGCGCATCGCTGTCGATGCCAAGGTCCCACTCCAGGCTTTCCTCGACGCCTCGGCCGCAACCAAAGAGGAGGATCGGAAGGAGGCGCTCGAGAAACACGCCCAAAGCGTGCGCGTCTATATGAATCAGTTGGCCGCGCGCAGTTATTGGGAGCAGCTCGAGCCCGCCCCGGAGTTCGTGGTGCTGTTTCTTCCCGGCGAGTCATTCTTCAGTGCGGCGCTCGAACAGGATCGCACCCTGATCGAGGACGGGATGCAGAAGCGGGTGGTCCTGGCAACTCCTACCACGCTGATCGCCTTGCTTCGCGCCGTGGCGTATGGATGGAGGCAGGAACAAATCGCAGAAAATGCTCGACTCATTAGCGAACTGGGAAAGGAACTCTACGACCGGCTGCGACCTTTCCTTACTCACTTCCAAGGGATTGGCTCAGCTCTCGCCCGAGAGGTCGATTCATACAATAAGGCGGTTGGCTCGCTGGAAGGCCGCGTGCTGCCTTCTGCCCGGAAACTGAAAGAACTTGGCGCCGCCACGGGCGATGATCTGCCCGTGATTGAACCAGTGGACGAGACGCCCCGCACCCTGACCGCCGCGGAAGGGAACCTGGATGAGAGCACGCCGAAGCCTACTCCGCAGGAGACCGTCGGGAGCCAGTAGTCCCTCAATTCCCCGCTGCTCTGAAAACGTGTAGGGGTAGGGCTTGCCCACCCTGTTCATTAGGGGACGGCAAGCCGTCCCCTACAAGCAGGTGAAGGAGGGGAATTGTTTTGATGGTTTCTGGATGCCCGTGAGCAGACGGGCATGAGCGACTGCTTTCAAAACCATGGTGCCGAAGGCACCTTGGAGTGCGGCGGCTTGACGCCGCCTTGGGGTTATCATGGGGGAGGAGTTACACAACGCGTCGCTCCCACCCGTTAGAGTTCTGGTCATGAAAAGTTCCGGTCGGCGCCGTGCGAAGGCGGCGTCAAGCCGCCGCACTCCAAGGCGCTTCGCGCGTTTTCGGGGTTGCAGTTTTCGGACTGGTTGGGAAAAGCCCCTAAAAAACTTCGGGGATGCATCGCTGCATCCCCGAGAGTTCCTTTCAGATTTTGGAAAGTACTTACCTCTTCTTTTTTGCTTTCTTTTTCGCTGCCATTCTATTCTCCTCCAAACTTTTTGAAATTCACGCCAGCGTTGCTGGCGGAGCGCGTATTCAATCTCATGTATAGTGACACAGCATTATCTTGTCAAGAGGAAAGTGAAGTTTGCATGAAAAAAAATGCAAAAACGGGATTCGATTCATTGAAAAATAGAAATGGGCCGGGAGTTTTTCGAGTGATCGATGTCGGAGTTGGGCTTCGTTGACCTCCTCTACGCAATCGCGCGCGGCGCCAGCGGCACCCGGACAGCGTGAAATGGCATGCCCACCGGAGCGAGGGCTCCCGCTCTGCGCCGGATACACCGGGAACGAAAGATCAGGGCGAGATTCCTCGTACGCTCGGAACGGCACGGACTCTTATGGTTGTGAATGACTGACGTTCTAAACAGGCATATAATAGGCGACGGGGCAGAATTTTAGAATTGCATCCAAAAGACATGGCAACACTATCGACAGTCCGCGAGCCTCAGCCCGTCCTGCAGTACTCGACTGCAAGCGGAAAGCGAACCTGCCTCCTTCTCGGAATGCTCTTCTGGGCGCTGACGAGTGTGCCTGGTTCGAGCCAGCAGAACCCGGAGCAGACGCCTCCAGCGACCTTAAAGGTGTCGACGGAAGTGGTGAACGTGTACGCCGTGGTGGCGGACAAGAAGAAGCACATGATCGCGGACCTCAAGAAAGAGGACTTCCAAGTTCAGGAAGACGGGGTGCCGCAGCAAATCCGCTACTTCTCGCGGGAGACTGACACTCCAGTGACCATGGGGATCATGGTGGACACGAGCCCAAGCCAAGGCAGGGTGTTGGGCATCGAGCAGGAGCAAGCAGACGCTTTTCTGCACCAGGTGATGCGCCCAAAGGACCTGGCCTTCGTCCTGCACTTCGACGTCGATGTGGAGCTCCTGCAGGATTTCACGGCCGATCAAAAGCTGCTCGCTCACGCCATCGATGAAACCGTGATTAATGGCGGTGGTCATGGGGTGATGCCGGGGCCCTTCCCCACCAGTGACGCCGGCGGCGCCACCCACCTTTACGACGCTGTCTACCTGGCAGCGAACGAACTGTTGAAGAACGAAGTCGGCCGAAAGGTGCTCATCCTCCTGACGGATGGTGAAGATCAGGGAAGCAGGGTCAAGTTGGAGGCCGCCCTTGAGGCGGCGCAGAAATCGGATGTGATCAACTATTCCGTCGATATCGTTGACCGTCCTTTCTACGGCATTCGCTCCATTGGTTTCAGCGGCGATTCGGTTTTAAGCAAGCTTTCCGAAGATACGGGCGGACGCGTCCTCCAAGTGAACAAAACCAAGGATACAGCGGCGGCGTTTCAGGAAATCGCCAACGAACTGCGAACTCAGTACCTGATCGGATATACCCCCACCAACACCAAGCACGACGGCGCCTTCCGTAAGATCCGCGTCTCGGTAGATAACTCGGACTACAAAGTTCAGGCACGGCGTGGTTACTACGCACCCACGGAGTAGGGATCAGGTTAAAGGGAACAGCGAATAAGCGCGGGCGCGTAGCTGATTCTGGGTTTGCTAGTGCCTTTTCGCGGTAATTTGTTCCCTTTTCCCTGTTCCCTACTGAGACAAGGCGAAATAGCCGTCCTTAGCGCGGACATGCAGGGAGTTGTCGACTGGCTGGATAGTGATTTTGCGGAAGGTTCCGTCGTGGGCAATATTCGTTGAGACGTAAGCCAAGCTGTATTGGCTGCGGAGTTCGCGTGCAATTTCCTGGAAGTTGGCGGCCAAATCACCCGCCTCGAAGGGGAAAAAGGGACGCCCGCCCGTATCCTTTGCCAGCATTTTCAGGACCTGGTCGCCTTTCCCTTCTGCGCCGCTGCGGTTGGTGCTGATTGTAAAAATAGTAACCTCGGCCTTCTGCGCCATGGCGATGGCTTCGTCCCGGGTGTGCACGCTTTGATTATCCTGTCCGTCGCTGATGACGATCATGACCCGGCGCAGGTAAGGCTCTGGGGGCGGGAAGATATAAAGTTTCTCCTTGCAGGCAAGGTAAATTGCGTCGTAGAGGCTCGTAACCCCACCCGCTCGCAGACTTTGAATGGCGTTCGAGAGTTTTTCGACGTCGTCCGTGTAGTCCTGAATGAACTGGGGTTCCACATCAAAAGCCTCCACGAAGGCCGAATCTTTGCCCGGGCGCAGCACTTCCGTAAGGAAATCGACAGCGGCGTCCTGTTCAAAGTGCAGCCGGGCGCGAATGCTGTTGCTTGTATCGATCAACATCCCTATGCGCAGGGGGAGGTCGGTCTCACGGCTGAAGAAGCGAATATCTTGGGGTTTGCCGTCTTCGAAAATCCTGAAGTCGTCTTTAGTAAGGTCGGTGACGAGCCGGTTCTTCTTGTCGGTAACCGTCGCCAGCATTTGCACCAACTCAACACGCACCTGAATCCGACTCTGGTCGCCGGCAATTTGAGGATTGTTGGCAGTGGGGCTGGAAGGCTCGGCGGGAGGCTGCTGGGCGAAAACCCGTCCCAGCGGCAGGCATAACAACAGAAGAACCAGAAAGAGTGTTCTCATCCGCGACTTCTCCAATACACCTAACAATTATAGGAGCCCTCGGCAGGCCGGTCAATTCTATGCTAGGGCAGGGTGATCGAGGTGTGACCTAGATCAAATTCGTGGCAGCAGTGCCGAAAACCACGTCACCCCCGCGCACGCGGGAATCCAGAGGTTCCTTGACTGTCCCTGGACCCCCGCTTCTGCGCAGGTGACGAATGCGGACTTTCATTGTGAAGCAGCTTGGTTTGGGTCTGCTGTCGCTTTAAGGGCGTACAGGAGTTTTTCGAAGCGCCTCGACGTCACCTCGCGTGAAGTGACCAATCCCCGCTCGAATTTGAAATTCGATACACTGGTGGATTCGAGACCCATCCTGACCAAGGCAGGGACGTCGATTCCTGCCTCAGCCGTGTCGAGCTGCTCGGTCTGGGCAAAGATGGCGGGGGCGCGAGGCATGAAGCGCGGGCAGCAGTCCTCAAAGGGTTCACAGGAGATTTTGTAGGTCCCAATCCGCCGGGCCAACCGCAGTATTTCAGCTTTGTCATCGCCTGCCAACGGGCGGTAGAGGGGCAGGTCGAGCCCGTGGTCGATGGCCGCCAGGTTATGCAAGGTCTGCGAGGCCACCTGCGACACGCTATCGCCAGTCACCAGGCCCATGGCTCGCTCGGCGCGAGCGATCTCTCGCGCAATACGCGCCATCATGCGGCGGTACAGCAGCACGCGAAAGCTCTCTTGCGCGCTCGCAACGATCTGGCGCTGCACCGCCTCAAAACCCACCAGGTAGAGCCGGGAGGTAAACTGGTAGGGCGTAAGCGTCCGAACGATCTCCTCTGCCACGCCTCTTGACGAATCCCGCGAAGGCGAGGGGTTTCCATAGAAATGCACGAAAGCGGCATGACAGCCGCGCCGCATCATCTTGTAGGCCGCCACCGCGGAATCGAACCCGCCCGAAAGCAACACGATGAGCCGGCCACTGGTGAGGGCAGGCAGACCGCCGGCGCCGTCCACACGGTCTACGTAGATGAGTGTCTTCCCAGGCACCACCTCGACCCAACAAGTCGCTTCGGGGTTGCTAAGATTCACCTGGACGCTTGGGTTTATGGCGCGCAGATGGTCCAGGATGACTCGCCCAAGTTGGCGCTCCAAATCCATGGAATGCATGCCACATCCCGTGGCTGCAATCTTGGCGCGGACTGCGAAGTTGCGCGGATTCTTCTCCGCCATCAAAGCGCAGGCCACGGGACCCATGTCAGCAAGCGAACTCGGCACTTCCCGCGCCGAGGCGATATAGGCGAGTCCGAAGACGCGGCGTAAACGCTCTAGGATCGCAGGCGCGGCCGATTCATCCCCGGGGACCAGCAGGAAGCGTTCGGCAAGACTCTCCAAGGATTGGACGGGCAAGTCGGCAAGACTCTGCTTGACGGCGGAGCGCAGCCGGCTGAGAAAGTAGTTCTTATTCCCTCCTTTGAGCCAGATTTCGTGATAGTGGAGAATGAAGACCCGGTTCATGCGTTCCGCCAATCCTTGAGGATCTCTCGCGCCGCGTTGTGGCCTGGCGCTCCCGTCACTCCTCCTCCGGGATGCGTGCCCGAGCCACACAAATAGAGGCCGCGGATGGGCGTGCGATATTGCGCCCAGCCCGGAACCGGCCGAAGGAAATAAAGCTGGTCGGTGCCCATCTCGCCCTGAAAAATATTCCCGCCTGTCAGGCCGTACTGCTCTTCGAGGTCCAGCGGGGACAGTACGTGGCGATGCAGCACCAACCGTTTGAATCCCGGAGCATACTCCTCGATCAGGTCCATCACGCCGTCGGCGTAGCTCTCCTTAAGACCGTACCAACTGGTGGCGACCTCTGGAGACAGCGTATAAGGCGCGTATTGCAGGAATATGTTTGCCACGTGCTTCCCCGGCGGCGCGAGGGAGGAATCATAAGTGGTTGGAATGGTGATCTCGAGCATTGGCCGCCGGCTGGGGCGCCCATACTTTGAGTCGTCGAAGGCTCGCTCGATGTATTCGAGCGTGGGACAGATATGGATCGTGGTCTTGTGGTGCGGCGCGAGCTGCGAGCCCGGAAGGCACTTGAAGTCCGGCAGGCCATCCAGGGCGAGGTTAATCTTCATCGATACACCCTCACTCTTGAATGCTCTGACGGCGCCCAGAAATTCCTTGTCCAGGTGACTCGACTCGACAAGTTTGAGGAAAGTCCGCTTGGGGTCCACGCCGGACACGACAATCCTGGCACGGATTTCCTCGCCGCCCTCCAGCACGATGCCGGCGGCGCGGCCAACTTGGATCAGCACTCTCTCCGCCCGCGCTCCGGTGCGAATTTCCGCACCTCGGCTGCGTGCCGAATCAGCCATGGCCTGCGTGATGCCGCCCATGCCTCCACGAACAAATCCCCACAGCCCACGCTTTCCACCCACGCCTCCCATGCAATGATGCATAAGGACGTAGGCTGTCCCAGGTGTGTAGGGACCACCCTTGGTACCAATCACGCCATCGGTGGCCAGGGCCGTCTGGAGCTGCTCCGATTGGAACCACGGATCGAGAAAATCCTTCACGCTTTGGGTCAGGATGCGGAGGTGGCCGACGCGTTCCTCTTTCGGCATCCTGTTGAGCCCCAACCCTAGCTTGGCGAGGCTCCTCCAATCATCGAAACCTCGGGGGACCAGGTTAGGTGGCGTCTGGAGCAGCAGAGGCTCGATAAAGCGCGCCAGCCGATCGATGTGATCCTCATAGCGCGGGTAAACCTCAGCATCGTGAGCGGAAAATTTCGCAATCTCCTCGCACGTCGCCCGGGTATCCGACCACATCAGCAGATAGCGCCCGTCAGGAAATGGGCTGAAGAAGGCCGGGTCTTTAGGATAGACATGATACCCAAATCGCTCCAGCTCCAGTTCGCGAATGACTTTGTCCTGGAGCAAGCTGCAAAGATAGGAAGTCGTCGAGAACTTGAAGCCGGGGAAGATTTCCTCCGTGACGCAAGCGCCCCCCACCACGCGTCGGCTCTCGAGCACTAACACGCGAAGCCCCGCGCGCGCCAGGTAGCCGGCGGTTACAAGGCCGTTATGGCCACCGCCGACGATAATCGCATCATAGGGTTTAGTCATGATGAGCTATAATTCTAAAACGCCAGCTTAACCGAATTCCAAGACAGTGGCGAGCTTTTGTCGGGGCGCCCCCGCGAGTTGACGGGTTGCCCGACCTCGTAGCGAAAGGCTGACTGCTCTATGGGACGAATCCCCATGCTCAAAGTCGCCATCCTCAGCGCATGGCTCATCCTGACGCCTGTCATGTGGTTCGCCGCGACCAAGTCCTTTTCCACCGTAGACCGCGTTCTCCGCACTGCCAACCCTCAATTCAGCGAAGCGACGAAGGGGATGGCCGAGGGACAGGCTCGGGTCGTGTTGCGCCACTTGGCATCGGAAATCAACCGCTCATTTTTCTGGGGCTACGGTTTGGCCCAGATCGTCTTAGGCGGCGTGCTGATTTTGCTCTTGTGGCGCGCGACCCCACGAGACATGCTTGGCTTCGGAGTGGTCTGCTTCATGCTGGGTCTGGTCCTGATCCTCACGCTCGTCTTTACGCCGATGATCATTTCATTGGGCCGAAGCATCGATTTTGTTCCGCGCAACCCACCCCCACCCGTCATGCCGCGCTTCTGGGCGCTGCACGGAGCTTTCACCGGTTTGGATGGCGTGAAGTTCCTGGCAGGCCTGGGCCTGCTGGTTCGCTGGATTCTGCGAGGGTAGAAGCAGGAAAAAGGGAACAGGGAACAGTTCCTACCCCCTCTTCCTTCGGGGCATTTCCGGCTCAATTCCCAACGCATCGGCAATTCGGTTGATGTAATTGAAGTAGGAAATCACCTGAACTGCGTCCAGGATATCGCGATCCGTGAGAGCATGTTTCCGCAGGGCCTCCAAATCTCGCTGGCGCACAGAGGCCGGCGCGCGCGTCACCTTCACCGCGAACCGGCACAGAGCCTTTTGTCGGGCCGAAAGCCCGGCCCGTCGATAATCGTGCTTGACGTGTTCGGCCAGTTCCTTGTTTCCTGTTTCTCGACGGAGATCCTCTCCGTGCGCTTGAATTCAATAAAAGCATCGGTTCGCCGAGGAGACGACCGTTGCCAACATTTCGCGTTCGGCGCGAGGCAGCCCGGAGCGACCGTACATCGTGGCGAGATACAAGTGCATGGACGCGCGCAGGCTGCCTGGGTTTAAGCTTTGTATCTTCAGTATGTTGAATACCTTGCCTGCCCGCTTGATCGCGCGCTCATACTCGACCTTCAGTGCGCCCGTGGCCTCTTCCGGCCGGATGGTTTTGATCCACGACATATCAATCTCCATTATCGGCGCTTCACACGGGTTCAGTGGTCGCCAAAAAGCGCCCAAGCGCCGCGTTCACCTGCTCCGGTTTCTCGAGCATCGGGTAGTGGCCGACCCCACTCAGCACCTCGTACTGTAATCGGGGCAAGGTCTTCTTGAAGAGATCGACGAAGCGTTCGGGATGCCAGAACGCGCTGAATATCGCGAAGGCGGGAATGTCAAGCGTCTCGTGCTGGAAGAGCCGGGGGTCGGCAAGACCTTCCATACAACTTGCCAGTACGTGTTGGGGAGTTGAGAGGATACTTTCGGTGACTGTTTCTCGGATGGCCGTGGGGGTCTCCGGGACGTAGAGTTGGTCGACAAAACTCCGGACCTTAGCCTTATAATCCGGCGACCGGAACTCTTCCGCACGCTTGCGGAGCCCGGCGATCTGCTGGTCGACATCAATGGGCAAGCTGAATGCGGCATCGACCCAGATCAGCGCGCCAATCTTCTCCGGCCAGCGGCGCGCATACTCGTACGCCACTAGCCCGCCCAGACTATGCCCCACGGCAACGACTCTTGGCGCCTGCACCCGCTCGACCACGGCGTTCACCGCGCCCACAAACAAGTCGATGCTGTACGGAATGTCCGGCTTGTCGCTGCCGCCATGACCTGGGAGGTCGATAAGCAATACTCGATAATGCCGTGCCAACACGGGAGCCTGGTTTACCCATAGCGAGGTGTCGCACCCCCAACCGGATAGGAAGATCACGGGAGTCGCGCTGGAGCCCCAGCTGCGGTAGTGAACACAGCAGCCATCCAGATTCGCGAACTGATCGTCCGCAGGCGGTGAACTGTTCGTCAGGCTCAATGGTGAAGTACTCATGGTGGGCCCTCCTGCCGCTCTCCGTCGTCACCAGGCTCGCGGCTACGCTCCGGATTGTCACGGTGTGCGATTATCGTCAAGCACTTTAGCATTCCATGCCTCCCAGCACAACCGCTCGCTGGGGCCGACCTTGTCGACGCCCTTGGGCCAACCACAAGGGTTGCCCGTACATTACCTCCGAGGTATATTGCTGCTTGGGACTTCTCAGCAGCGGCAATCTTGCATCGCCATCGTCCCTGATGCACCAAACCAGCACTCGACGGAGGTTAGGAATGTTCAAGCGGTTCAGTTACGCTCTCCTGCTTTCTGCCCTCCTTTCTTGCATGGCGACGAATCTATACTCCCAAGACGGAGAGTTTTACCTGGTTGGCCACGCACACATCGATCCCTCCTGGCTATGGCCGAGGAGCGAAACCATCCACGAGGTCTGCCCGCTCACCTTTCGAAGCGTCATGCGCATCATGGGCGAGCACCCCGACTTTATCTTCGCCCAGAGCGCCGCGCAGCTTTACAAGTGGATGCAGACGTACTACCCGGAGGTTTTTCAGGGGATCAAAGAAAAGGTGGCGTCGGGCCAATGGGAAATTGTCGGCGGCCAGTGGGTCGAGCACAACACCAACATCCCCAATGGCGAGTCGCTGGTGCGCCAGCATCTTTATGCCAAGCGTTTTTTCAAGGACAACTTCGGCGTAGACGTCCACGTGGGCTGGCTGCCGGACGTGTTCGGCTTCAACTGGAACATGCCCCAAATCTACCGCAAGTGCGGCATCGATTACTTCGTCACTCACAAGCTGAAATGGCAAGTCGAGCGGAACAATCCCCCCGTGCCGTTCCCCTATCACCTGTTTTGGTGGCAGGCTTCTGACGGCTCGCGCGTCTTGGCATTCCACACTGTGGGGGACTACAACCAGGAAGTTATCCCGGACGAGATGCTCCAGGAATTAGCTGAGCTCAAAGCGAAGCACGGCGTGGACAAGCTCCTGATCCTCTTTGGACAGGGCGATCACGGCGGCGGTCCCATGCCGGAGATGGTCAACCGGGCTACGGAGCTGATGCACATGCCCGGGTTTCCCAAGGTCCGTTTCTCCAAGGCCCAGGCATATTTTGAAACCATCAAGGCGCTGCCCGCCAGTGCCGGCTTCCCAGTCGTCAATGACGAACTCTACGTCAAAACGCATCGCGGCACTTTCACGACCGATTCGCAGGTGAAGCGGGACAATCGCCGCTGCGAAGTCCTGCTCATGAATACAGAGAAGTTCGCGGCTGTGGCCACCGAGTTCGGCCACTCCTACCCGCAGGCGGCGCTGCAGCCGATGTGGGAAAAGCTGCTGTTCGGCCAGGTCCACGACAATATCGACGGCTCAGCCGTCGGGGAAGTCTATCGCGACGCGGCGACCGATTATGCGGACCTCAAGATCGAGGGCGGTAAACTCCTCGATGCGGCGCTGGCTTCGATCGCACACCGGGCCAATACGGAGGGCGAAGGCCGCGCTCTGCTGATCTTCAACCCGTCGACCTGGGTTCGGACGGACTTGGTCACCCTGGCCGCGCTACCCGCCTCGTTTGAAATCGTCGATCCGGCCGGGCGGCTCGTTCCCTATCAAATCATTAATGAGGACGGCGCCGACAAAGCCATCTTTTTCGCAGAGGAAGTTCCCGGCCTTGGGTTTAAAGAGTATCGCCTGGCTGCAAGCCCGAACCAGCCCGAGTTCCAAACCGATCTGGTGGTGTCGGGGCTGAAATTGGCCAATCGCGCGATCGAAATCGAAGTCGACGAGAACACCGGGAATTTGAAATCGCTGAAGAAGAAGGGAAGCGAGGAGAGTTTCCTGCCTGACAATCTTGAGGGCAATGCGCTCGAAGTCTGGGAGGATCGCCCGCCCGACGCGCCCGG
>Ga0209517_10008908_pt1 | contig 11630 bp, 8 predicted proteins | sample PeaSoiMetSII2010_FD_187695 | JGI IMG/M metagenome (GOLD analysis project Ga0209517, IMG submission 187695) | Peat soil microbial communities from Weissenstadt, Germany - SII-2010 (SPAdes) (version 2) | ecosystem: Environmental > Terrestrial > Soil > Wetlands > Peat | place: Germany: Weissenstadt...
CCAGAATCTGCATTTCCGAATCGACGCCGCAGAAGCGCCCGGCGGCGGAGTTGGCGAGCGCGAAATTTCCGTGCACAAAAACGTAGCCGGGACGAGTGGAAGCTTCTTCTACGGCGAGGCAACGATGGCGAAAGGCCAGCCGGTCGCGGAATTCAGTGAGCAGCTGGCGAGTGTTTTCGGCGGTGTCGGGATGCGGAATTCCGTGGTGCAGATGGACTTCGACTTCTCCCCAGCCGGCGTGGCAGTGATCGGCGAGCATCTCGATCAAGCCTTGGTCGTATTGCTCGGCAGGATAGAAGTAGGTGTGGACAAGCGGGCGGCCATCATGGTCTCGCCAGCCGTCGATGATCTTGGGATATTCGCGCGACCAGCATTCCAGTCGGCGCTCCTGCTCGGAACGAGGGGCACGTTTCTGGCCGTCTTCGGGAACGATGGCCGGTTCGAAATGATCGGCGAGGGCAAAGATCAGGTGCACGGGGCCGCGGGCAGGCGAGTTCAGCGCGCGCCAGGTCGCGGACGGCAGGATCTTTCTTGCATAGGCGAGTTGTTCCTTGAGACGCATGTTGAAATCTGAACTGCGCTTGCCTCGGAGCAGTCGATTTTAGATGCCCAGCCCCAAAGCGGCATCTGATTTCCCGTAGAGACGGGGCAAGCCCCGTCTCTACAGGAGGAAGAACTTACGGCATCGCTAAGGCGATGCCCGGATACGAAACCAGCCGGCTAGTGTGCTCTTACCGGTTTGCGGCCACGGACGGCGATGGAGATCTCGCCTACGCGCATGTCTTCCATGCCCATCGCTGCATACCATTTGAACACCTGCTCGTAGGTGTGCTTGGACTGATACTTGGGAGAATACCAGTCGAAGGTGTCGAGCATGCGGGCTTCTGGATCTTTCTGGCGGTTCACCGGAAACACGTGATGAACCAGGCCCGCGACCGGAGGACCTACAAGAGGCACGCGCTTCAAGCCCTGGTTCAAGTTGTAGAAGAAGGGGACCGCAACTTTCAGAACGCGGTGCAGGGTCTCGGGCTTCATCTTATGAGTGTAGCGGCGCCAGAAATCGCTGAAGCGGTACCACTTGTTGTATCCGCTGTAGAGCCAGACGGCGAGCAGACCACCGGGTTTCAGATATTTATCCAGCGCTTTGACGGCGGCTTCACAATCCGGCGTGTGGTGGAGCACACCAATGCTGTAGATGACGTCGAAGCTTTCGGGAGCGAAGGGCAGGGCGAAGACATCGGCCTGGAAAGCGACGAAGTCGCGGTCGGCAAGATTCTTGGCGGCCACTTCGGCGGCGGCACTCAGGTCGACGCCCACCACGCGCGCACCCCAGCGGGTCGCGACTTCGGCGAAGCGTCCCATGCCGCAACCGACGTCGAGAAGCAGTTTGCCTTTGAGATCTTCGGGGCGGAGAGCGGTCTTCATGAGGAAATGGCGCTCGGATCCGCGGAGCCCGTCGTGGTCGAGTTGCGTCTTCTGATAACGGTGCCACTGAAAACCGAAACTGGCGGCGTAGTGCTGGGCGTCAACAAAGCGTGCGATGCCTTGCACGTTCGGATAGACGCGCTTGCAAGCCGGGCAGAGGAAGCCTGCGGCCTGGTCGCTTTCAAGTTTCGTGCCGCAACTGAGGCAACGCAAAATTGCCTGCACGTCAGCGGACAGGGGAGACTGCACCAGCTGTTCCGTGATCGGCATAAACCTCCAGGAAGTGACGCGGCTTTTTCGGCGGCGGAGGCGCCGAGCCGGGTCCTTGTACTTGCTCTTTGACCGTCTGCAACAACGTTGCCGTAAAGGCCACAGCAAAATAGGGGAAGAACTGGTAGGCTTCCGGCGCAAACAGCGCGCCTACGACGAAGCCAACCAGCGAACTTTGCAATGCTCCGACGAACAAAACGATGTCGGGATCGAGATTCTTCATTTGTCGCAGGGTTTTCAGATTCTTAAAACCGCGCCAGAAAAACATGAGGTAGATAACGAGGACGGCGATGCCGCCTTCGGCGCAGACCTGGAGGTAGGTCATGTGCACGTCGCGCCAGATCCCCGAATAGGTGGGGAAGTTGCGAACGCCAATGCCAAAAATGGGGTAGGTTTCGATAGCATCGACGGCTCTCAACATGAGGTACTTGCGATCCTCGTAGGAACCGTAAGCGGACTGATCGGTAGTGCTGTTGCCCGACAAGGCGGTGAAGCGATCGTAGAGTTTTCCGCCGACGGCAGACATGACCACGACGCCGACGAGGGCAGTGACCACGAGCAGGTAAAGGCGCCTTCCCTTGATGGCGAAGTAGTAGAGAGTGACACTGCCGGAGATGACCAAGTCGATGAAACCGGCCCGGGATGCGGTCATAAAAATGGCGACCGCCATGACCAACATTCCGCAAAGCCAAAACACTTTGATGACAGCATTCCTGGCGGTGACCATGAAGGCCAGCGCAAACGGCAGCGATAACACGATGGCAAAGGCGAGATCGTTCGGGTTCGAATAAATGCCACCCAGCACACCCGCGAGGCGGGGCATGCTGTGGCCCTTGACGATGGCGACGGCACAAACGACGACCACCGAAAATACCTGGATAAAGATGATTCGCCGCAAGCGGTCGAAAGTGGTAATGAGCAGGAAAACCAGCACCCATGCGATGTAAATCTTCGAAAAATCAATGGAGCGAGTAACGGCGCCGCCCTTCCAGACCGGAGACAGAAATGCTCCAAAGGAGAGAAGGCCGATCATGATCAGGAGGAGTTTTGCCTCCCTGGGCAGGTCCTTGTATGTACGTTTGGTCTTACCCAGGGCGGTGAACAGGCCCCATATGGCCAGGATGGCAGTGATCTTGGCGAGCGGGAAAAACCTGAGACCTGGAATCCAGTCTTCCGGGCGGGCGCAATAAACCACAAAGAAAGCGCTGAGCCAGAAGAATGCCTTCCTGGTCGGGTCCGCGGCTTTGAAGGATGTGCGCCTTCCAGTAGCTTCCGCCGCTACTGCATTGCCGTTGCCGTTATCACTGATGGCCACAAATTCCTCTTTTTCTTTTAAGCATTCTTTTCCGCTAAGCGCGCCGGAATCGCGCGCGCCGCGAGAGATTTCTTTTCCGCTACCGACTGCAAGACTGCGCTGAAGCGCTCACCGATCGCCGGCCAGTCGTAGCGGGCGGCGGTCTCGGCGGCGCCCTTTTCGTAACGGCGCCGCAGTTCGGGATCGCGCAAGAGCATGATTACAGCCTGGGCGAACGAACGGGCATCGTCGGCCAGAAAAATGTCGCGGCCGTGATGAACATCCAATCCTTCAGCGCCGACGGTGGTGGAGACGACGGCTTTGGCGGTGGCCATCGCCTCGTAGATCTTCAGACGCGTTCCGCCGCCGATGCGCAAGGGCACGATCACTACGGCGGACTGGCGCAGATGCTCGACGACCGAGGGCACACGGCCGGTAACTTCGATCGAGTCATCATTCGAATTCGAGGCCCACTTCTGAACGCGGCGGTCGGGATTGCGGCCGACGATGCGGAATCGCGCCTGCGGCACTTCGGCCTTGATCGAAGGCCAGACTTCGCCGCAAAAATATTCGACGCCGTCGACGTTCGGCTCCCAGTCCATGGCGCCGACGAAGGTGATGAGGGGCGCGGAACGAGCGAGCGGATTCGGATCGAACTCGGCAGGATCAGGGCGATACTGCGCAAGATCGACGCCAGTGGGAACGACGGTAACGCGGTCTCCGTCCACCCACTGCATCATGAGGGCGCGATCGTTTTCGGAGACGGCAATCACATGCTGGAACTTGCGGACGGCGGCGCGCTCGTAGCGGAGCATCTTCCGGAATTCCATGCGGTACATCATCTTTTTCGCAGGGTTGCCTGCGGTGTGGGCATGGCGGCGCCAAATTTCGCTTTCCACGTTGTGCTGGAAGAGCACGCTGGGGATGTTGAGATTTCCCGGAAAGTTGACCGCGGCATCCAGGAAGTCGCAGACGGCGACATCGAAGCGCTGTTCACGGAACCAAGCCTGGAGCCGCTTCTGGACCTTAGCGTCAGCGAAACGGCTGACCGCATACGGCGGCTGAGCCCCGAGATGAACCAAATAGTCGCGCGCGCGCGCGGCTCCCGAGAGTTCGCACTTGCCGGTGCAGACGGCCACCGCGCCGGGCAACTGCCGCTGCAACTCGCGCTCGTAGTCTGGGTCGGGCGATCCTCCATAGTAAGAGTAAAACGTAAGCTCATGCCGCGCGGACAGATATCGCAAGACGTGGTACGTGCGGATATTGCCTCCGTTCTGCACGGGGAGGAGCTTATCGGCTTTGACCCAGAGGATTCTCATGGCAGGCTCAGCGATCATTATTCAGCGAACCCAAACTGCCTTTCTGCCCGTGACAAAGTTGATGAAAGCAACCATCGCGGCGGAGTTGAGGACGACGAAAGTGCGGGCTGGATCGGCAATGCGCGAGAGCGGGCCGATCTTGAGGCCGGCAAGCGCGGCCAGGCTGAGCGCGTAAAACGCCAGCTGCGCCCCGAGCGCCGCGCGATAGAGCGGCTGGGGCAGGAAGATGGAAGCGATCAGAAGCGCCAGCAAGGCAAAGGGCACAGCCAAGCGCGAGAGTTTGTGGCTTACGAATTCGAATCGAATCGCATTTTGCGAGCTCAACAGCCATGGAGCAAGCTGCAGGAGTTGGTAGTTTCCACTCAGGGTGCGAACCTTGCGGGAAAACTCGCGGCCTTCGCCCAAGTCGGGCGAGTCCCAGGCGCGGGCGCGGGAGTCGAAGATCACGCGAAATCCCTTGCGCACGACCTGCATGGGCAACAGAACGTCGTCGAGGATCGTAGCCTCGGGCAACGGATCAAGCAAGCTCCGGCGGGCGCAGTAGATCGCGCCGGTGGCGCCAGCGACAGAACCGGAAGCGGATTCCAGTTCGCGAATCTTCTTTTCGATGCGCCAGTACAACCCCATTCCCTTCCCGGTCTCTCCGCGGGTGGGATCACCCAGCATCAATTCGCCACTGGCGGCGCCGACATCGGGGTCAGCGAAATTCTCGATCAGCAACCGCAAGGCACCGGATTCGATCTGCTGGCGGGCGTCGGTAAACAGCAGCACTTCCCCGGTCGTCAGTTTGATCGCATCATTGAGGCCAGCGGCTTTGCCCTGGGATACGGGTTTCATCAAGGTTCGCACTCTAGTTCGTGCGTCGATTCGCAAACCGGAATCGCGGGCATAATCGGCGAGAATGGCGGGCGTGCAATCGCTGGAACCGTCGGAGACGACGACGACGTCCAGCTTGGCCTGGGGATAGTCGAGCGTCAGCAGGTTTTCGAGCTTGCGAGCGATCACCGCTTCCTCATTGCGCACGACCATCACGGCCGAGACCGCAGGTGCAGCGGGGCTCTCGACAAAACCCCGGCGCACCGGACGCGGCGACCACCGGCTGCGCAGCCACAACCACGCCGGATAGCCCAGGTAAGAGTAGCCGACCAGCGTAGCCGCGAGCCAGAAGACGTATTTCATCTTCATTGCGCACCCCGGCGCAGTAGAACGGTCTTGATAGTCAGGAACATAATCAGCATATCCAGACCAATCGAAGCGTTCTTGATGTAGAAAAGGTCGTACTGAAGTTTCTCGCGCGCATCTTCGACGGTGCTGCCGTACCTGTACTTGACCTGCGCCCAACCGGTGAGGCCGGGCCGCACCATGTGGCGCACGCCGTAATAAGGGATTTCCTTGGAGAGCCGATCGATGAATTCCGGGCGCTCGGGACGCGGGCCGACGAATGCCATATCGCCTTTGAGCACGCACCACAGTTGGGGAATCTCATCGAGGCGCGAGGCGCGGAGAAACTTGCCGACGCGGGTAACGCGGGGATCGTTATCGCCCGCCCACTTTGGACCGCTCGCGGCTTCGGCGTCCTGGCGCATGGTGCGGAACTTCACGACCTTGAATTCGCGTCCGCCCTTGCCCACTCGCGTCTGGGCATAGAACACGGGGCCTTTGGAATCGAGGCGGATAGCGAGCATGATCAACGGAAACAAAGGCAGAGCGAGGATGAGACCAACCAGCGAGATGGCGACGGAGAGCACGCGCCGAACCGCGATGAAGGTGGTGCTGCGGCGAAAGCCCTCGCCATACACCAGCCAACTGGGATACAGATTCTCAACCTCGATCTTGCCGGAGATTTTTTCCAGCCACGAGGTGGCGTCCTCGATCTTGACTCCCTGCATGCGGAGGTCAAGCAATTCCTGCATGGGGATGGTACCGCGGCGATCGGGCATGGCCACGATGACGCGATGGACTTTTTGCTTGTGGACAACTTCCATCAGGTGCGCCGCCACGGAGCCGCGGGTTACCGCGCCTTCCATCTTGCCCGTCCAACTGGCAATCTCGACGCCGATTTCAGGATTCTGGCGCAGACCCTGCACCAAGCGCTGCGCGCGCTCTCCGGTACCCAGGACGTAGACGCGTTCGACCAGAATTGGCAACTGGACCAACCAGGTGAAGCCGATCCGCCAACCGATCAGAGCCACCGTGAGGATGATTAGGCCAACCGCCGAAGTGCCGCTCCCCAACAAGTAATTGGGCCGTACGTAGGCGATGCCCGCCAGGATGAAGGCCAGCACGCCGGGAACCATGAGCAAGCGGAAATAAAGCTCACCTTTGGTATTGAGGCGCGCCGTGTCGTACAGGTCGAGCCAGTGCGAACACAGCAATACCAGCACCGTGACTCCAAAGATCTTGTAGTATCCACCTTCGTAGTTGAGCACCAGGTAACTGTCTTCGCGAAGTTCGTACACGGCCCCGAGCAGGAACGAGGTCCAGATGATCAGGGCCTCTCCAATCAGCAGGACCAGAGTACGAACTGGGTAATAGACATTGAAGAGCCGGATCAACTTGGCCTCGGTTCATCTCAGGATTGGCTGTTCACGGCCTCGCCATAGTAGTACTTCGACTGTGCAAGCTTTCCGGATGGGGCTCCGTTAAGCACAACTCCGAGCAGCAGCTTGTCCGGGAATTCTTCGCGGGCACGGCGAGCCAAATCGGAAGGCGTCGCATTGGAGCGCACGACCATGAGGATGCCGTCGCAGCAACTGGCGACCAGTGTGGCATCCGATACGGGGATGACGGGCGATGAGTCGAGAATGATCCAATCAAACAAGGGCTCGACACGCTGCAGTAACAGCTTCAAACGGCCGTTGGCGAGCAGTTCGGGGGCGCTGGTAACGGCCCGGCCCGCGGGCGTGAAGAATAGGTTTTCCATGGGTCCGCGTTGCAGGGCGGCGAACTCGTCGCATTCGCCCAACAGGTATTCGGCCAACCCGGGCGATTGGGCCGCTCCGAGGTGGCGGTGCATGCCGGGATTGCGCAGATCGGCGTCGATCACGAGGGCGCGGCGCCCGTGCTGCCGCACCATGACCTGGGCGAGATTGGCAGCCACGAAAGACTTGCCTTCTTTGGGAAGCGCGCTGGTTACCAGGAGGCGTTTCAGCGGCATCTTCTCACGGATCTGGTAGAGGCGGGAGCGCAGGGTGCGGAACTCTTCCGCGCCGACGCGACTGTCATCTTCCTGGAAGAAGAGCATAGTGCGCGGATCCGGGCTCCATTCGGTCTGGGGGCAGCGGGCGAGCAGCGATTCGTATGTCATCCCCGAGGCCATGGTTGGCCTCGCGGCGGCTCCCGATGGTTGCATCGAAGGCATGTATTCACGTTGTACTTCGGGCTGGTCGAAAGCGGGCTCGACGTGCGTCCCCATGGAGGTTGCTCTTTCCTGCTCGGCGCGTTTTAAAGCGTCATGGATGCGGCTCATAGTTTCCTTTCCTTGGGGAGATCCTGTTGTTCTGATTGGCGCAGCCGGTCGGCCAGGGTTGCCAAAGTGCGTAAGGCTTCGACCAGATCAAACTTTTCAGATGACGGAGGAACCGGTGCGATCATGGCTGCGGCGGCGTTTCCCTCGCTCAGATCGAAATCGCGTGCGACCGAATCGACGACGTCGGCAGCGACCGTCTTCTTCTGATCGACGAACGCGCTGACCAGGCAGTGCTCGCAGAGCAGATTGATGATGCGCGGAATGCCCAGCGAGTAACGGAAAATGGCGACGGTGGCATCGGAATCGAAAATCGGCTCGCCGTTCGACCCCGCGATGCGCAGGCGCTGGATGATATAGGACTTGGTTTCCTCAAGATTGAAAGGATGGGTTTTGGCGCGCAGCGTCAGGCGCTGGCGCAACTGCCGTAACTGGGGCTGCTTCAAGCGCTGTTCGAGTTCCGGCTGTCCCACCAGAACGATCTGCAGCAGTTTCTCGGTGAAGGTCTCGAGATTGGTGAGCATGCGGATCTCTTCGAGCACTTCGTCGGAGAGGTTTTGAGCCTCGTCGACGACCAGCACAGCCGTCTCACCTTCGCGATAGCGATCGAGCAGCCAGTTATAGAGGCGCTGCAGCAGCTGACTCTTCGACGTGGCATCGCAGGGAATGCCGAAATCGGCCATCATGAAATCGAGGAGCTGGGGCACGTCCATGCGCGAGTTGAAGATGAAGGCGGTAGCGACCTGTTGCAGGCGGAGCCATTCCATCAACTTGTTGATCAGCGTCGTTTTGCCCGTGCCGACCTCGCCGGTAAGCAACACGAAGCCTTTTCGGCTTTGTATGCCGTAGGTAAGGCAGGCCAACGCCTCTTCGGTATGCCGCGTGAGGAAGAGGTAACGCGGGTCCGGATTGACGTTGAACGGGTTGGCGCGAAGTCCAAAAAATTCTTTGTACATAAGCCGGCGCTAAACTTTGACGTTCTCGTGATCTTTTGCCGCGGCGGGATCGCCCCGGCCCCAGAACCGGCGGCGTCCGTTGCCGTTGGCGGCGGCATCGTCCTCGTCCTCACCCAGCCAGGGCACGGAAATCAACAGGGGCAGATCCAGGATGGCGGCAGCATCTTTTTCGGTGCGGATGGACTTGTCACTAAACTCCAGAAAGATAGCGATGACGAGGCCGAGCGCCAGACCGACGCCCAGGCCGCCCGCGGCAAAAATCGGGCGGTTGGGGAAACTGGGAGAATCCGGCAGGCCAGCCGCGACCAGAATGTGCATCTGCTCGCCCTCCTGCTGATTCTCCATATTGGTGGCCAGTCCGGAGGCGCTCTTCTTGGCCAGCAGCTCTTTGTAAAAGCTCTGGGCGTTATCGTTGTCGCGGGTGAGCAACTTGTATTGCTCCTCGACGCCCGGGCTCATGGCAGTACGGTTCTGGTAGACGCCAATCTGGCTTTGCAGCCTCTTCTGGTCGAGGGTGGCCTGCTCGATCACGCTCTGGTACTGGTGAATCTGCAGACGGAGTTGGCGAATTTCAGGCGGTTCGGAGGCGCTGGCCTTCTCGCTGCTGTCGGTGGCGTTGGCGGCTGCGGCGTTGATCTCTTTCAGCTTCTTCTCGACCTCGGCGATGTCGGCCTTGGTCTTGATCACGTCGGGGTAATCGTCGGTATAGCGCGCCTGCAGTTGCAGCAATTGTCCCTGCAACTGGGTCAGTTCTTGTTCCAGGGTCTGCGGATTGGTATTAGACTGCGAACTTTTCCAGGCGGCGATCTGTTGCGCCAGCATGCTTTCGGTATAGGCCTTATCCTGCTGGGCGCGGCTCAAGGTCTGGGTAGTGGCGTCGAGTTGCGAGTTCAGCGACATCAGCATGCGCATGTTGTTGTCGACGTCACCGGGCAACTGACCCATGTATTGCTTCTTGAAGTTGGCGAGCTTGGCATCCTGCTCGTCAATGGCGCGTTTGGCGTCTTCGACCTGGCGGCTGAGAAACTCAGTCGTGCCCTGGGCGACCTCGGCGCGAGAGCGCAGGTTCTCATCCACGATCAGCGAGGTCATGGCATTGCAGATTTTTTGTGCGCGGACGGCGTTGTTGTCGGTGTAGTTGACATTGAAACCGGGCAGCGGCTCGTCGGTGGCAGAGGCCTTCTTTTTCTTGGCGCCAGAAATTCCCGCCGCGCTCATCGAGGTGATCACGGGCTCGACCTGCATATTTTGCTGGATCTCTTGGATGAGCTTGTCCTCTTCATCCGGCTTGACGAGCGCGAGGCTCTGAATCACGGGACGCAGGCGGCTGGGGCTCAGGACCTGCTGGCTGAGTGTCTGAATGCGCTGGGTAAAATCGGAAGTGATGACCGGCTGGACGTAGTTGTCGGGCACCTTCTGGGCTTCGACCAGAACCGTGGACTGGGAGGTAAATTTTGGCGGAAAGACATAAGAGACCCCGAAGCCCGCCAGCGGGGCAAGCAGGGCCGGGATCAAAATGACTTTAAGGCGCCGCCGCAGCATCGCCAGATAATCGTCCATCGTTAATTCGCGATTTTCACTCATAGCTGTTCACCAATCCGGCCGCCCGAGGCGGCCAAGAAATTATTCGATACGAGTCGGCCTGGGGTGCCATTCCGCCCCAACCGTGCCGGTTTGCCGCTGACCGATCCTGCCGTAGCTGCCACCTATGGAAACCGGAACATCGAAGCCCACCTCGCTGAAGCGATAAGCGGCAAACAAGTCGTAGGAGCGTCCCAGGTGCTTGCGGAAGATGGCTCCGGCGAAACCTTCGTTATAGCTGGAAGCATTCACGCCAATATTCGCCGCAGGCTGGAGTTTTGTATTATGGGAGTAGCCCAGGTCCCCAGAGAATTGCCAAGTGCGTCCCAGTGGGCGTGTATACCCGAGCCCCGCAACCTGGGTGTTGGCGCCGGCGAAGAAGCCGGATCCTGCCGAAGTAAATTTTTCGTAGCTCGCAACTAGCGACCCATGGCCGACCCTGTAGTGCAGCTGAACCCGCGCGGTCCACGACCAATGCGTGAGGTAGCCACCTTCTTCCAGGTCGGTGTACTCCGGACCGGCTCCGGCAACGAGGCGCATCCTGCCGCTGATGGTATGGCTCCAGCGCAGATTGACGACGTGGACATAAATCTGGCCGCCGGTATCTTGTGGAAATTGAAAAAGCTGAAAAGCGTAGACTGCGCCGATCTGATCGCGACGGGAGACCACATGGCTGTACCCGCCCTCAATTGTGACCTGGTCGCTGTTGATCAGAAGATTCGTGGGGTCGTAGAAATGAGCGTTGCTGAATCCGCCCGCCACGGTGATCGCGGAGACCGGACTGAGAGCCTGAACCGCATCGAGAATCGCCGTGTTGGCGAGCCGGGGAATGTATCCAACCGCACCGAACTGACCGTTGCCGAAGAGGTGGATGCCGGGCAAACCACCCCCCGCCCCTCCGGTGCCCATGCCGCCGGTGGCAAGACCCAACCCTGGGTCGCCACCAAAGCCGACGGAGAAGGAACCGTCGGGCAGGTAACTGAAGGAGTCCCGCAACGTCACCTGGCCAGTTCGCCAGCGCGTCACGGCTTCAAGCCCGGCGGATTGCAATTGCTTCGCTGCATAAGGACTGCTGTAGAACTCTCCGCCGCCGAGGTACTCGAGAAAGAGATCGCTCTTGGGCCAGAATTGCTGGAGATCGAGAGCTCCGAGAACACGAGTAGTAGACTCTAAACCGGCACCGCCGAGCTGGTTGGCCCCGTTCGTGTCCGCCGATTCGCTCACCTGTAAAGCTGGTGAAACGAAGCTGCGGCTGGCCGTATGCAGGTCGAGCCCGGGCTCGTCTAGGCCAGATACCGGCGGGTTCTCTGGGCTCAGCA
>Ga0209517_10008909_pt1 | contig 11628 bp, 9 predicted proteins | sample PeaSoiMetSII2010_FD_187695 | JGI IMG/M metagenome (GOLD analysis project Ga0209517, IMG submission 187695) | Peat soil microbial communities from Weissenstadt, Germany - SII-2010 (SPAdes) (version 2) | ecosystem: Environmental > Terrestrial > Soil > Wetlands > Peat | place: Germany: Weissenstadt...
TGGCGGGGTTTCTCGTCGCCTTTGCTCTCCTCGCCTACACGCTCATCGGCGGCGTCGAGATCAAGGGCGCGCGGCGCTGGATCGAGCTGCCCGGCCTGTCGCTGCAGCCCTCCGAGTTCGTCAAGCCGACCTTCGCGGTGGTCGCGGCCTGGCTCTTCGCGCAATACCGGCTCAATCCCGGCTTCCCCGGCAATTGGATCGCGCTCGCGCTCTATGCACTGGTGGTGGGAATTCTCGTGAAGCAGCCCGATCTCGGCATGGCGGCGGTGGTGTCGGCGGTGCTGTTCACCCAGTACTTCCTGGCGGGGCTGCGGCTCGTTTGGGTCGCGGCGGGCTTGGCGGCGGGCGTCCTCGGCCTCGTCGGCGCTTATTTCGCCCTGCCGCATGTCGAGAGCCGCATCGACCGCTTCTTCGATCCCGCTTCGGGCGACAGCTACCAGGTCGATCGCTCGATGGAGGCCTTTGCCAATGGCGGGATCTGGGGCCGCGGCCCGGGCGAAGGCACGGTCAAGGCCTCGCTCCCGGATGCGCATGCCGATTTCGTCTTCGCGGTCGCGGGCGAAGAGCTGGGCATGGCGGTTTGCCTCGTCATTATCGCGCTCTTCGCCTTCGTCGTGCTGCGCGGCTTCGCGCGGCTCTTGCAGGAAGGCAATCTCTTCGTCGTGCTTGCCGCCACCGGGCTCCTCGTCCAGTTCGGGCTGCAGGCCATCATCAACATGGCTTCGACGCTCCATCTCATGCCGACCAAGGGTATGACCTTGCCCTTCATCTCCTATGGCGGCTCGTCGCTCTTGGCGTTGGGCTTGGGCATGGGCATGGCGCTGGCGCTGACGCGCCGCCGCTACACCGAGGGCGAGACGTGAGGGAGCCTGTCATCGCCTTGGCCGCCGGCGGCACCGGCGGCCACATGTTCCCGGCCGAGGCGCTGGCGCGGGAGCTGCTGCGCCGCGGCTGTCGCGTCGTGCTCATCACCGACCGGCGCGGCCAGGCTTTCGGCGACCGCGTTCCCGGCGTGGCGCTCCACCGCATTCGCGCCGGACGGCTCGGCGCCGGTCTCGCCGGCAAGATCGCGGCGCTCGCCGAGACCGCGCTTGGCACGCTCGCGGCGGCGCGGCTGCTGCGCCTGCTCAAGCCCGCTTCGGTCGTCGGTTTCGGCGGCTATCCGTCGCTGCCGACCATGCTGGCGGCGACGCGGCTTGGGATGCCAACCCTGCTGCATGAGCAGAACGCGCTCCTGGGCCGCGCCAATCGCCTCATCGCGCCGCGCGTCGGGCGCATCGCGACCTCCTTCGCCGCGGTCGGTGGCCTGCGCGAGGCCGACCGCGGCCGCGTCGTCGAGACCGGCAATCCCGTGCGCGACGCGGTGGCGGCGATGCGCTTCGCCCCGTATGCGCCACCGCAGGCCGAAGGCCCTCTTCACCTTCTGGTCACGGGCGGAAGCCAAGGGGCGCGCATTCTCGGCGTCGTGGTGCCGGGGGCGCTGGCGCAATTGCCGCCGGCGCTGCGGCGCCGTCTCGTGGTCACGCAGCAGGCGCGGTCCGAGGATCTCGAGGCGGCGCGGCACACTTATGCGGCAAGCGGGATTGCGGCGGAGACCGCGGCCTTCTTCGACGACATTCCGGCGCGGTTGGCGCGGGCGCAGCTCGTTATCTGCCGCGCCGGCGCTTCGACGGTAGCGGAACTCGCGGTGGTCGGGCGCCCGGCGATCCTCGTCCCCTACCGCTACGCCGCCGAGGATCATCAGACCGCGAATGCAAACGGCTTCGCCGCCGCCGGCGCAGCATGGGTCATGCCGGAGGCCGAGCTTACGCCGGCGCTGCTGGCCGAGCGGATCGCGGCGCTTCTCGCCGCGCCCGCCGAACTCGCCGCCGCCGCTGCCGCGGCGCAGCGATTGGGCCGGCCCGATGCGGCCGCACGGCTCGCCGATCTCGTGATCGCGGCCGCCGGCGGCAGCAACGGCGATGCCGAGCTGCCGCGGGAGAAAGCCGCATGAGAGCGCTTCCCATCGACATCGGCACCATTCACTTCGTCGGCATCGGCGGCATCGGCATGAGCGGCATCGCCGAGATCCTGCACAATCTCGGTTATTCCGTGCAGGGCAGCGACGTCGCCGACGGCGCCAATGTGCGGCGGCTGCAGGCGCTCGGCATCAAGGTCGCAATCGGTCACCACGCGCGCAATCTGGGCGATGCCGGCGTGGTCGTCGTCTCCTCGGCGGTGAAGCCGGACAATCCCGAAATCCAGGCGGCGCGCGCGCATCTCATCCCGGTCGTGCGCCGCGCCGAGATGCTGGGCGAGCTGATGCGCCTCAAATGGTCGATCGCCGTCGCCGGGACGCACGGCAAGACCACGACCACCTCGCTCATCGGAACCTTGCTCGAGACGGCCCGCCTCGACCCGACCGTGATCAATGGCGGCATCATCAACGCCTACGGCACCAACGCGCATCTCGGCAGCGGCGACTGGATGGTGGTCGAGGCGGATGAGAGCGACGGCACCTTCGTCCGCCTCCCCGCGACCATTGCCGTCGTCACCAACATCGACCCCGAGCATTTGGACTTCTACGGCAATTTCGAGGCCCTCCAGCAGGCCTTCGAGAGCTTCGTCGGCAACATTCCCTTCTACGGCTTTGCGACCTTGTGCATCGATCATCCGGTGGTCCAGGGCTTGATCCCCAAGCTCTCAGAGCGCCGCGTCGTCACCTACGGCCTCTCGCCCCAGGCCGACATCCGCGCCCACAACATCGCGATGGGCCGCGACGGCGCACGCTACGACGCCGTCATCACCGACCACCGGAGCGGCGAGAGCCGCACCGTCGAAGGCCTCTTCCTGCCGATGTTCGGCGAGCACAACGTGCAGAATTCCTTGGCCGCCATCGCCGTCGCCGCGGAGATGGGGCTCGACGATGCGACGGTGCGCGCGGCTTTGAGCGGGTTCAAGGGCGTCAAGCGCCGCTTCACCAAGACCGGCGTTGCGAACGGCGTCACCATCATCGACGATTATGGCCACCACCCCGTCGAGATCGCCGCGGTGCTGCGCGCGGCACGGAGCGCCGCCGCCGGCAACGTCATCGCCGTCGTGCAGCCGCATCGCTTTACCCGCGTCGCCAATCTGTTCGCGGAATTCTGCACCTGCTTCAACGATGCCGACACCGTGCTGGTGGCCGACATCTATCCCGCCGGCGAGGCGCCGATTGCGGGGATCGACCGCGATGCGCTGGTCGCGGGCCTGCTGGCGCGCGGCCACCGCAACGTCCTGCCCCTAGCCTCGCCGGCCGCGCTCGCGCCCACCATCGCCGCCATCGCGCAGAGCGGCGATTTCGTCGTCTGCCTCGGCGCCGGCTCGATCACGCAATGGGCCCAGACGCTCCCGGCTGAACTCGACGCGCTGCGCCCGCGCGCGGCGGGAGGACGGTCATGATGGCGGCCCCGCGCGCGCGCGCGCGCCTCATCGAGCGGCTGCCGCGGGTGCGCGGCCGGCTCACCGAGAATGCGCCGCTTGCGGGCATCACCTGGTTCCGCGTCGGCGGCCCCGCCGAGATCATGTTCCGTCCCGCCGACCTCGAGGACCTCGCGGAATTCCTCGCGGCGAAGCCCGCCGACGTGCCGGTCACCGTCATCGGCGTCGCCTCGAACCTCCTGGTGCGCGACGGCGGCGTCGCGGGCGTCGTCGTGCGTCTGGGCCGCGGCTTCGTCGAGATCAAATGCGAGGAGACCACGGTCGAAGCCGGCGCCGGCGCCTTAGACCTCAACGTTGCGCTCGCCGCCGAGGCAGCGGGGATCGCCGGGCTCGAGTTCCTCTCGGGCATTCCCGGCACGGTCGGCGGCGGCTTGCGCATGAACGCCGGCGCCTATGGCGCCGAATTCAAGGACGTGCTGCGCTCCGCCACCGCGCTCGACGCGGCCGGCCGCAGGCACGTGCTCGCGCCGGCCGCGATGGGCCTCGCCTATCGCCATTGCGGCGTTCCCGAGGATTGGATCTTCGTTGCGGCACGGCTCGCCGGCGTTGCCGGAAACCGCGAAGCGATCAAGCAGCGCATAGCCAAGATCAATGCCGCGCGCGAGGCGACGCAGCCGATCCGGGCGCGCACGGGCGGCTCGACTTTCGCCAATCCGCCGGGCCGCAAGGCCTGGGAGCTGATCGACGCGGCCCAGTGCCGCGGGCTGCGCATCGGCGACGCCATGGTTTCGGAAAAGCACGCCAATTTCCTCATCAACGCCGGGAGCGCCACCGCCGCCGACATCGAGGCGCTGGGCGAGGAGGTGCGGCGCCGCGTGCGCGACATGAGCGGCGTCACGCTCGAATGGGAGATCCGCCGCATCGGCCGGCCGCAAGCGCTGAGCGGAGGCACGTCATGAGCCGCGCCGTCGCCGTGCTCCTGGGCGGCTGGTCAGCCGAGCGCGAGGTCTCGCTGGTGAGCGGGGCCGAATGCGCGTGCGCGTTGCAGAAGCTTGGCTATGAGGTGCGCAAGATCGACGTGACGCGGGATCTCGGCGCGCTGGTTGCGGCGCTGACGCCGCGGCCGCATGCGGTCTTCAACGCGCTGCACGGACGCGGCGGCGAGGACGGCACGATCCAGGGCGTGCTCGAGACGCTGCAGATCCCCTACACCCATTCGGGCGTCCTCGCCTCGGCGCTCGCCATGGACAAGCCGATGGCGAAACGCTGTTTCGCCGCCGTCGGATTGCCGCTCGCCGAGGGTGTCGTCCTCGACCGCGCCAGGATTGCAGAGGGCGACCCGCTCGAGCGCCCCTTCGTCGTCAAGCCGATCAACGAAGGCTCGAGCGTCGGCGTGCGCATCGTCGGCAAGGACGATGCGTCCTGGCCCGCCGAGGCGCAGGCGTGGAATTTCGGCGAGCGGGTTCTGGTCGAGCGCTATGTCCCGGGCCGCGAGATCACCGTCGCCGTGATGGGCGAGCGCGCTCTCGGCGTGCTCGAGATCCGCCCGGTCAAGGGCGGGCTCTACGACTACGCCGCGAAATACGCGCCAGGCGGCTCGCGGCATCTCGTGCCGGCGCCGATTCACCGGCAGGCCCAGGCGCAGGCGCTCGACATCGCGCTCCGCGCGCATCAGGCGCTGGGCTGCCGCGGGGTGTCGCGGGCGGATCTGCGCTACGACGACACGGCCGGCGAGCCCGGGCGCGTAATCCTGCTCGAAGTCAACACCCAGCCCGGCATGACGCCGACCTCGCTCGTGCCGGAAATCGCGCAGCACGCCGGCATCGGCTTCACCGAGCTGGTGCAGTGGATGATGGAGCACGCGGCATGCGATTCCTGAGCCGCGCGCGCCAATCCGGAACGCAAGTGCGGACGGCGCCGCTGCGGCGCCGGCGCCGGCGCCAGGCGCTGGCCGCGCTCGCGCTGCTGGGGCTGGCGGGACTGGGCGGCGGCGTCTGGCTGGTGCGCGGCGGCATTTTGGCGGCGCTCGGCGAGGCCGCCGGCGAGCGCCTGGCCTTGGCCGGGAAATCGCTCGGCCTCGCCGTCGACAGCGTCGCGGTCGAAGGGCGCAGCCGGGTGAGCCGCGAGACCGTTCTCAAGGCGATCGGCGTCGAACGCGGCACGCCCATTCTCGCGGTCGATCTGGCGCAGGCGAAGGCACGGCTCGAGGCGCTGCCCTGGGTGCGCTCGGCCGCGGTCGACCGTCGGCTGCCGCAGACCATCTTTGTCCGCCTCACCGAGCGCCAGCCGCTCGCCTTCTGGCAGCGCCAAGGCAAGCTCGTTCTCGTCGACCGCGACGGCAAGACGATAACGGACGAGAACCTCGATTCCTTCGGCGCGCTCATCGTCCTCGTCGGCGACGACGCGCCGGCCAAAGGCGCGGCCCTCCTCGACATGCTCGCGACCGAGCCCGCACTTGCGCGGCACGTCGCAGCGGCGGTGCGCGTCGGCGGCCGCCGCTGGAACCTCAAACTCGATAGCGGCGTCATCGTGGCGCTGCCCGAGACGGATGCGGAGGCAGCCTGGCACCACCTGGCTGCGCTCGAGCGCGATAAGGCCCTGTTGCAGCGCGACATCCTGGTGGTGGATTTGCGGTTGCCCGACCGCCTCGTCGTCCGTCTGCCGCCCGAGCCGAAGGCGAAAGAGCCGGCGAAGAAGGGCCGCCCGCCGGGGAAGGCGACATGAGAAAGAGCGCCATCCGCCCGCGCAACGGCATCGTCGCCGTCGTCGACATCGGCACCACCAAGGTCTGCGCCTTCATCGCGCGCTGCACCGGCGCGACGCCGCGCGTCATCGGCATCGGCCACCAGATCTCGCGCGGCATGCGCAACGGTGTCGTCATCGACATCGAGGCGGCGAGCCAATCGATTCTCAATGCCGTCCATGCCGCCGAGCAGATGGCGGGCGAGCAAATCAGCGAGGTCGTCGTCAATTTGTCGGGCGGCTTCACCGCCTCGCGGCTGATCAAGACCGAGATCGCCGTCAACGGCCATGAGATCAGCGACAGCGCCATGCGCCGCGTCCTCGAACAGGGCTATCGCCTGAAGGAGCCGGCGGACCGCACGGTCATTCATTCGGTGCCGGTGGGGTTCTCGATCGACGGCGGCCGTGGCGTCCGCGACCCGCGCGGCATGTCCGGGCAGCGGCTCGCCGTCAACATGAACGTCGTGACCGCGTCGACCGCCGGCGTGCGCAACCTCGCGAGCTGCATCGCCCGCTGCCATCTCGTCATCGCGGCGCTGGTCGTCAGCCCCTATGCCGCCGGCCTCGCCTGCCTCGTCGAGGATGAAAGCGAATTGGGCGTCACCGTCATCGACATGGGCGGCGGCACCACCTCGATCGCCGTGTTCTACGACGGCAATCTCGTCTTCACCGACAGCGTGCCAGTGGGCGGCGGCCACGTCACCAACGACATCGCCCGCGGGCTCTCGACGCCGATCGCGCATGCCGAGCGCATGAAGACGCTCTATGGCAGCGCCATTGCCTCGGCCGCAGACGAGCGCGAGATGATCTCGATCCCGCAAGTCGGCGAGGACGACGAGGCGCAGGCGAACCACCTGCCGAAATCGCTGCTCGTCGGCGTCATCTCGCCGCGGCTCGAGGAGACCTTCGAGCTGGTGCGCGACCGCCTCGACCATTCCGGTTTCGACAAGGTCGCCGGCCGGCGCGTCGTGCTGACCGGCGGCGCTTGCCAGCTGCCGGGGACGCGCGAGCTCGCCGCGCTCATTCTCGACAAGCAGATTCGCGTCGGCCGCCCCTTGCGCATCGAGGGGCTGGCCGAAGCCACGGGTGGGCCGGCCTTCGCCACCTCGGCCGGCCTCATCCACTTCGCCCTGTCCGAGCGCGCGGAGACGCCGCGGCGCGGCCGGGCGCCGAATGACGACCCGAGCGGCCTCATCGGCCGGTTCGGCCATTGGGTTCGTGAGTATTTCTAGAATGCGGAGCACAGTCGGAGGGAAGAGATGTCGCTTAACTTGAGCATTCCGAGTGACGAACACGAGCTGAAGCCGCGCATCACCGTGGTCGGCGTCGGCGGCGCGGGCGGCAATGCCGTCAGCAACATGATCCGCTCGAGCCTCATCGGCTGCGAGTTCATCGTCTGCAACACCGACGCGCAGGCGATGAAGCAGTCGCTCGCCGAGCGGCGCATTCAACTGGGCGTCAACGTCACGCGCGGCCTCGGCGCCGGTTCGCGGCCAGAGATCGGGCGCAGCGCCGCCGAGGAGGCGCTCGACGAGATCATGGTGGCCCTCGAGGGCTCCAACATGGTCTTCATCACCGCCGGCATGGGCGGCGGCACCGGCACCGGCGGCGGCCCCGTCATCGCCCGCGCCGCGCGCGAGGCCGGCATTCTCACCGTCGGCGTCGTCACCAAGCCGTTCCACTTCGAAGGCACGCACCGGATGCGGATCGCCGAGACCGGCATCCAGGAGCTGCAGAAATTCGTCGACACGCTCATCATCATCCCGAACCAGAATCTGTTCCGCGTGGCGAACGAGCGCACCACCTTCGCCGACGCCTTCAAGATGGCGGACGACGTGCTCGCCGCCGGCGTGCGCGGCGTCACCGATCTGATGGTGATGCCGGGCCTGATCAATCTCGACTTCGCCGACATCCGCGCGGTGATGAGCGAGATGGGCAAGGCGATGATGGGCACCGGCGAGGCCGAGGGTGACCGCCGCGCCACCGACGCCGCCGAGGCGGCGATCTCGAACCCGCTCCTGGAGGATGTTTCGATGAAGGGCGCGCGCGGCGTGCTCATCAACATCACCGGCGGGCTCGACATGACGCTGTTCGAGGTCGACGAGGCGGCGAACCGCATTCGCGAGGAGGTCGATCCCGACGCCAACATCATCTTCGGCTCGACCTTCGATGAAAAGCTCGCCGGCCGCATGCGGATCTCGGTGGTCGCGACCGGCATCGAAGCCGAGATCGGCAGCCGGGAGCCGCGGCCGAGCATCAGCCTGGTCAGCGACCGCAGCCGCCCGAACACCGCCGCAGCCGGCGCTCCGGCCACGGCCTCCGCCACTGCCGCGGCGCCGATTCCGGCCGCGGCGTCCGCGCCCGCGATGGCCGAGGCGGCGCTCGAGCCGGCCTTCGCCCTCGCCCCCGATGAGACGCCGCAGGTCAAGATCATCGAGCAGGCCGCCCTCGACAAAGGCGCCTTCGTCGCGCCGGAACCGGTGCGGGTCCGGCCCGCGCCGACACCCGCGCCCGCGCCCGCGGCGGCGGCGCTGCCTGACCGTGCGGCACCGTCGGCCGAAGCGCCGGCCCGTGCCGCTCCGAAAAAGTCGCGCATGCCCAGCCTGTTCGAGCGGGTGACCGGCGCCGGCGGCCGACTTCTGCAGCGGGACGAACCGCCGGGGCCACGGATTGCGCAGGCAGGATCGCCGCAAACACGGCCGAGCTCTTTCCAGCCGACCGAACGGGCGAGCGAAGGGCGGGACGAGGACCTGCTGGACATCCCCGCTTTCCTTCGCCGCCAAGCCAACTGAACGGACTGCACCGCCTTCACCCCGGGAGATCCAATAACGATCTCCCGGGGCGGCTTGCGATGAAATCGTTAATATATTGTTAAGACCATGATTTTATTGGGATAGAGGTAACAATCTGAAACAAAGAGTGATTTGTCTGGAAAGCCCGGTGTTTGCTAATCCTGTTGCCGCCGAACGCACGTTAAGGATTGATGATGATGAATGCGGGGGAGCCGCTGGCCGCGCGGCAGAAGACGCTCAAGACGTCGATTCATTGCCGCGGCGTCGGCCTCCACTCCGGCATACGCGTCGGCATGACGCTCCATCCCAGCGCCGCCGATAGCGGCATCGTCTTCCGGCGCAGCGACGCGGGCGGGGCGATCATCCCGGCTTCGTGGCGCAATATCGTCGACTCCTCCCTTTCGACCACGCTCGGCAGCGGCGGGGTTTGCGTCGGCACGGTCGAGCATTTGATGGCCGCCTTCGCCGGCCTGGAGATCGACAACGCCGTGGTCGAGCTCGACGGGCCGGAGGTGCCGGTGATGGACGGCAGCGCCGCGCCTTTCGTTTTCCTCATCGAATGCGCCGGCATCGTCGAACAGGACGCGCCGCGTTGCGCCATTGAAGTGCTGAAGCCGGTAACCGTCGGCGCGCCCGGCAAGAGCGCGGCGCTGACGCCCGACGATACCTTCCGCATGAGCTTTTCGATCGAGTTCCCGAGTTGCGCGATCACCCGGCAGGAGATCGAGGTCGCGCCCGATCCCGACCGCTTCAAGAACGAGATCAGCCGCGCGCGCACCTTCGGCTTCTTGGACGAGGTCGACCGCATGCGCGCCGCGGGCCTCGCCCTCGGCGGCTCGCTCGACAATGCGGTGGTGATCAGCGGCGACCGCGTGCTCAACCACGACGGGCTGCGCTATCGCGACGAGTTCGTGCGGCATAAAGTGCTTGACGCGATGGGCGATCTTTATCTCGCCGGCGGTCCGCTCCTCGGCCATTTCCGCGGCGTGCGCTCGGGCCACGCGACGAACCGCCAGCTGCTGGCGCAGTTCTTCGCCGATCGGTCGGCCTGGCGGTTCACGACCCTCGCCGCGCCGGATGCGGTGGAGGAGGCCTGGGAAGAGCCGATGCCGCAGCGCGCCCGCGCCTGAGCCCCCGGCTCTCGCGTCTTCGAATACGCCTTCCCGAGGAGTCGCGGGGTCGCGACTCAGGTGCTATAAAGGGCGCCGCCATCAGATTTGGTTGACGGGGGGTTGTCGGCCCATGCCACGAAGCTTTTATGCCCGCGCGGTGGTGCTGGCCTGCGGCTTGGCGCTCGCGGCCTGCGCCTCGAAGAAGGATGAGTACGTCGAGAAGCCGGTCGAGGATCTCTACACCACCGCGATGAACCAGCTCTACGACGAAAACTATCAGGCGGCGTCGAAGAGCTTCGATGAGGTCGACCGGCAGCATCCCTATTCGGTCTGGGCGACCAAGGCGCAACTCATGGCGGCCTTCGCCCTCTACCAGGCCGGCAAGTACGATGATTCGATCATCGCCGCCGACCGCTTCATCCAGCTCCACCCCGGCCACCGCGACATCGCCTATGCCTATTATCTGAAGGCGCTCGATTACTACATTCAGATCGCCGACGTCAGCCGGGACCAGAAGACGACCAAGCAGGCGCTCGACGCGCTCGACGACGTGGTGCGGCGCTTTCCCGACTCGCGCTATGCCCGCGACGCTCGACTCAAGATGGATCTGGCGCGCGACCATCTCGCCGGCCGCGAAATGCAGATCGGCCGCTGGTACGAGGCCCAGGGCGAATATCTCGCCGCCGTCAACCGTTTCAAGACCGTGGCCGATCAGTACCAGACGACGACGCATGTGCCGGAGGCGCTGCATCGGCTCGTCGAGTGCTACCTGGCGTTGGGCCTCACCGACGAGGCGGAGCACACGGCCGCGGTGCTCGGCTACAATTATCCCGGCAACAAATGGTACGGCTACGCCTACGCCCTGGTGACCGGGAAAGAGCAACCGCAAGGCACCGCCGGCGGCGAGCGGAGCTGGGTCGGCCGCGTCGTCGGCTCGATCTTCTGAGCCGCGCCCGCCCGGCGCTGGCCTCGCCGGCGCGCCGCCGCTATCATCTTGCGTCTCCTGCACAGGGGCCCTCCCCGCGCAAGGTGTGTCGCGCTCCCGATGCTGCTTGGCCTCGCCATCCGTGACGTGGTGCTGATCGACCGGCTGGATCTGTCCTTCCGGCCGGGGCTGTGCGTGCTGACCGGCGAGACTGGCGCCGGCAAGTCGATCCTGCTCGACGCGCTCGGGCTTGCGCTCGGCGTGCGCGCCGAGAGCGGGCTGGTGCGGCCGGGCGCGGAGCAGGCGGTGGCGAGCGCGGAATTCGCGCTCGGCCCGGCGCATCCCGCCCGCCGCCTGCTCGCCGAGGCGGGCATCGCCGGCGACGGCGACACTCTGGTCCTGCGCCGCGTGGTCAATGCCGACGGCCGCAGCCGCGCCTTCATCGACGACCAGCCGACCAGCGTCCAACTCCTGCGCCAAGTCGGCGAGCTGCTGGTCGAGATCGAGGGCCAATTCGCGCAGCGCGGCCTGCTCGACGCAGCGACGCATCGCGCCGCCCTCGATGCCTATGGCGTGCGCCCGGCGGCGCTCGTGGCGCTGGCCTCGAGCTGGCAGACGTGGCGCAGCATCGCGGCCGAGCGCGCGGCCGGCGAGGCGG
>Ga0209517_10008910_pt1 | contig 11627 bp, 8 predicted proteins | sample PeaSoiMetSII2010_FD_187695 | JGI IMG/M metagenome (GOLD analysis project Ga0209517, IMG submission 187695) | Peat soil microbial communities from Weissenstadt, Germany - SII-2010 (SPAdes) (version 2) | ecosystem: Environmental > Terrestrial > Soil > Wetlands > Peat | place: Germany: Weissenstadt...
TATAAGCGGCGCATGTACCACGCCGCCAAACTGCCGACCGGCAGAACCGCCAACAAGACGCAAAGCAATCCAACAGTGATGTAGGCGATGGCGCCGACCGCAGTTCCCCCCAGGAAGCCGAGCGCAAGCGGGAGCAGCGTTGCGAACTCGCGGCGCGACTGTGCGTAGTCTGCGTTCAAGCCCGCACGTGGACCGGCTTTGCGACGCTCGAGATATCCGAGCAGTATTTCAGCCGCACTGATAGCGAGCATCGTTGTATTCGTAGTCATCACGTTCGTCGAAGGCATGCCCCGCATCAACAGCCGCACCATGGCGCTTTGCGCGCCCATCGCTGTCATTCCGAACATCAGTGCGATAATCGCGTCCGGCGCGTCCGGACCGCGGAAGGGCATGCCGGTCAGACACGACGCCGAGAATCCGATCAGCAGGATACACTCGACCACCAAGCTCCAAGCAAAAGCGGCACGTGGGCGCTCTCGCATCGAATGGACGAGCGTCGTTACGGCCATGCCAGCGATGAAGAAAAAAGGAATGGCGAGAAGTCTTGCAAGCGCGCCCGGCTCGCTCGTGACAAGTTGCGCTCCGGCAAGGACGAAGCTTCCCGTCACCTGCGCAACGAAAACGCCAAACAAGCCGAGGTAGGTGCAGCTGTCGACGTAGCCGGCGACGAAGCTCAATACGACTGGGATCGGCCGGGGAACCGCAATCGATCTGGATGTCTGATCAGCCATTGGAAAACCTCGTGGCGTATACTACAGAATTCGGCCGGCGTTAGTTCGGCCGGACCGTTTTCGCAACCAAGCGGTGAAAGTGTTGCCCGCTGCGGCGAAGCCGACCACCCTACTTACCCGCTGAACCGAGGACCGATAAGCAGGCCGATTACGAGGCCTGCCGATAGCGTTGATACCTCGCGTTTGGGCTTCCCAGTAATTCCGGCCACGGCTACATTTCTCGCCCAGTCGGGACTCATCAGAATTGCCACAAAAAATCGGTCCGACAACTCGGAACGAAAGCTCTTCGGCATGCTCGAAAGCCATGCACTGCGTCGGCTTCATCTGGGGCCGATCGATTTCGCGCTTCAGCCCGGCGAATGTGTCTCGGTTGCCGGCAAGTCCGGAGCCGGAAAAAGCGTGCTCCTACGGATGGTTGCCGATCTCGATCCGCATCAGGGCGATGTCCTGCTGGACGGCGCGGCGTGCTCCGGCATGCCGGCCCCGAAATGGCGGCGCATGGTGACCTATGTGGCGGCCGAAGTCCGGCTGGTGGGACGAGCGCGTAGAAGACCATTTTTCATCCGGGACGGATTTCCCAACGTTGCTTCCCGCGGTTGGGATTCCCGCCGAGGCCTGGGCATGGCCGGTGGCGCGGTTGTCGACCGGGGAACGGCAGAGGCTGGCCCTGCTGCGCGCATTGCATCCGGAAAACCGCGTCCTGCTGCTCGACGAGCCGACGTCTGGGCTCGACGCCGAGAACACGGGCCTGGTCGAAGTCTTGCTGCGCGGCCGGCTGTCTACGGGAACCGCGATCCTGCTGGTTACCCATGATCCGGAACAGGCCACTCGGATGGCATCGCGGCATCTCGAAGTGCGCGACGGACAACTCGTGGAAGAAACCCCGTGAGCGCGCATTTGATCGGCTACAACGACCTCGCAGTTGCCGCAATCCTGGTAGTGCTCAACGCTGTGCTTACCTGGATGCTCGATCTCGGCCTCAGCCGAACCATCCTCATTGCGGGCGTGCGCGCAGTGGTGCAACTCCTCCTGGTCGGTCTGGTGCTGAAGACGGTGTTCGCGCTCGCATCACCGGTCATGATCGCGGCGGTCGCGCTCGTGATGTTCACGATGGCGAGCTACGAAATCAGCTCGCGCCAAGAGCGGCGCTTCGCTGGAACTTGGGGATACGGCATCGGCGCCGGGACCACTATGCTCGCGACCTTGCTCGTCACGGCATTTGCGGTGCTCGGCACTCTACGGTCAGATCCATGGTACGCGCCGCAGGTACTGATCCCGCTGCTCGGCATCATCCTCGGAAACGTCATGAACGGGGTCAGCGTCAGCCTCAACGCGCTCAGTACGGCGATCGTGCGGGAGCGGCCGGCCATCGAGGCCCGCCTCGCTCTCGGCACGGACCGCTATATTGCGCTCAAACCTTTGCAACGCAGCGCACTGCGCAGCGGCATGATTCCAATCATCAACCAGATGTCGGCGGCCGGCGTGATCACGTTGCCCGGGATGATGACCGGGCAGATCCTCGCTGGCATGGACCCGCTGGAGGCGGCGAAATATCAAATCCTCCTCCTGTTTCTACTTAGCGGCGGCGCTGGGTTGGGGGCGCTAGCCGCGGTCTATGTCGCCGTTTGGCGAATTACCGACGAGCGCGACCGCTTACGGCTTGATCGGCTTGAGCAACGATAGGGTGAAAAGGCGAACGACCCACCGGTCCAGCAGGCCGCTCAAATCGAGCTGATCACCAATCTCAAGACCGCCACGACGCTTGGGCTCAGCGCGCCGCTTTTGCTGCTCGCGCGCGCCGCCGAGGCGATTGAGTCAACCTTTCGCAATGCGGTAGTTTGCTGGCGCAAAGAGACGTCATGGGTCACGAACTGCCGAGCTACCTTTCCAGATGCGCGGCTCCTTAACCCCTGAAAGCTGCCGCGGAAATCACCGGCCGGCGCGTCCGCTTTGGGCCGATTGGCTCAACAAGCGCGCTGGGTAAATCACGGCCGCGTCAAAGAGCACTGCGCGAGTGAGTGGCCACGAGAGGCGAGGGCCGTCATCAGGTCGAGGGGCGTGCCGGCTCGACAATCGTGTGCGCGGCGATCATGGCTTCGCCCATCCTGACGAGCCGGTCACCGAGTCCCTTCGGGCCCATACTCTGCGCCGTCACGCGCGCGCCTTCGAGCAACAGGAAGAGCTCGTCCGCCAGCATTTCCGGCTCCGCGAGCGCGGCCGCAGCGGACAGTTGAATGAGGCGCTCGCGCTGTGCGTTCTTGAACGCTTCGATCACGCGCCGCGCCGGATGGTCCTTGTCAGGCAGTTCAACGGCAGCATTTGCCAATGGGCACCCGCGCTCGTCTCCGCTGGCCACGTGGGCGGCCATTTCCTCCAGCCAGGCCCGAAGCTGTGCGGGCGGGTCTCCTGGATGGTCGGCGTCGAGTTGGTCCCACGACGACTTGGCCTGTTCCGCCAAGCGCCGGAGGTATTCCGCAACCAGCTCGTCCTTCGAGGCGAAGTGCCGGTAGAGCGTCATTTTGTTCGTTTCGGCTGCTTCAGCGATTTTCTCCACGCCGATCGCCCGTATGCCGTGCCGATAGAAAAGGTCCGAGGCGACTGACAGGATCCGCTCGCGAGGAGAAATTCTCTCGTCTTTACTGATACTTGCTCTCTTTTCGGCGATGCTCATTGCGTTTCCCCTTGACAAGGGTGTTACCGGTCAGTACCTAAGCCAATGTAGTGTTACCGGTCAGTACCACAAGTCCTGCAACAAGTCACTCGGAATTTGGCCGCCCAGGGCGAACGGACCCAAACAATCAGAAAGTCAACGCCATGAAGCATAAGGCACTCCGCGGGCTACTCGTCCTCCTAAGCCTCATCGTCGTCTTTGCGGCCGGCGGCGGCCAACCCGTCGGCTTAAGCCTTATGGTCCAGCAGATCAGGGTCATCGGCCCCCGACAGTGGCTTGGCCTGACGGCAGCTTTGGCCGTTGCCAACGTGCCGGTAATCGCTCCGCTGATGGAGTGGTTGGCGAGGCATCGGCGCCCTCTCTACCGCATGATTCAAGAAGCAACCCCAGTCCAAATTATTGGAGCGAACCCATGTCCAACATCCTGTATGTGAGCAGCAGCCCACGCGGTAGCGCGTCTTACTCCAACCGGGTCGCGGCCCGTGTCATTCGCGAACTGCGGCAAGCCGATCCGCAGACAACGGTGACCGTTCGCGACCTCGCGCAAGACCCGGTACCCCACGTCGACGTTGACTTCGTAACTGCGACCAGAAGTGCGGATGGCCCGCGCACGGAGAGGCAACGCGCCATCCTTGCACAATCGGATGCTTTGGTCGCCGAACTGCTCGCAGCCGACATCATCGTCATCGCCGCCCCGATGATCAATTTCAGCGTCGCCACGACGCTGAAGTCCTGGTTCGACTATATTGCGCGGGCCGGCCGGACCTTCAGCTATAGCGAGGCAGGTCCGAAGGGACTCGTCAGTGACAAGCGCGTGATCGTCGTTAGCGCGAGCGGCGGCATCTACTCCGGTGAGAACGCCGCATTCGATTTTCAGGTCCCGTGGCTCAGAAACATGCTCGGCTTCCTTGGCATGACCGACGTTGAGGTCATCCGCGTCGAAGGCACTGCGCTCGGACCCGAGGCGGCCGACAAGGCGCTCGAACGTGCCACCGCGCACGCGCGCGAACTTGTCGGTGCGTTGGCCGCTGCCTGACGCATAGGGATCGAGGTTCCGCCATCGTTCGAGTGTCGAGGCCGAGACCACGGTGCGATGGTCGTGACCTCTGCACCGTGCGAGAACGGCCACAACAACCAGCACCGCGAGCAGCATCAGGAGCATTTGAATCGTTGCCGTCATTGGTCAAGTAGTGTTCAACGCTTTACCACTTGCCTCCAATCGCGCAATTGCTCCGCGGTGATAAAAAGTAGCGGAATAACGAATACCCCAAAAACAGCTGCGGCAATCATGCCGCCGAATACCGGCGTGCCAACCGCGTGTCGCGTGGCAGCACCGGCACCCTGCGCAATCACCAGGGGGAAAAGTCCAAAGATGAATGCGAAACTGGTCATCATCACCGGGCGAAATCTGAGAGCCGCTCCCGCAATAGCGGCATCGTTAATGTCTTTCCCGAGTGCTCGCTGCTCCACTGCGAAGGCTACAATCAGGATGCCGTTCTTGGCGGCAAGCGCGATCAGCGCGACAAGTCCGATCTGCGCGTAAACATCGAAGCTCAGTCTCGCGATTGCCACTGCGACGAGAGCGCCGAAAATGGCGACGCTGACCGACAATAGAGCAGGAAGGGGTATGTTCCAGCTTTCGTAGAGCGCAACAAGAAACAAATAAGCGAACAGGATCGCGAGGCCGAGTACGACAGTCGTCCCTCCGCTCGCGGCCTTCTCCTGAAACGCCGTTCCGGTCCATTCGAAGGTGTAACCAGGTGGCAGCGTAGCGGCCGAAGTGCGCTCCATTGCGGCGAGCGCCTGGCCGGAACTGTAGCCGGGTTTCGCCGCGCCGTTGACGACCGCGCCGCGGTATCCGTTGTAGCGCACCACCGTTTGCGGCCCCTGCACGAGCTGCACCTGCGCTAGCGCCGGCAGCGGAACCATGCTGCCGTGGGCATTACGCACATAGATTTTATTGATGTCATCGGTGCGCTGGCGAAACGGAGTGTCGGCCTGGATATTGACCTGCCAGGTGCGGCCGAAAACGTTGAAGTCGTTGATATAATAAGTGCCTAGAGTCGACTGCAGGGCGGCGAAAATATCGCTGATCTTGACGCCGAGCACCTGCGCCTTGTTGCGATCGATATCGAGATAGATCTGCGGTGTGTTGGCCGCATAAGTGCTGAACACGCCTGCGAGCTCAGGCTGGCTGTTGGCCGCCACGGTGAGTCCGCCCAGCACCGCCGCAACATCGTTGGGCGACTGGCCTTGCAGTGCCTCCAGCACGTATTGGAAGCCGCCGGTATTGCCGAGGCCGAGGATGGGCGGCAGGTTGAATGGAAAGGCGATGGCGCCTTCGATCGCCGCCAGTCGCGGCCGCAGCTGGGCGAGGATCGCGTTGGCGCTCTGCGCCCGATCAGTGCGCACCTCGTAGGGCTTGAGCCGGATGACGAAGAAAGCCTGGTTCGACGACGCGACATAGTCGATGAAATTGAGGCCAACCACCGACAAAATGCCTTCGACGCCCGGGATCGGTCTAACGATGTCTTCGACCTGCCTAACCACTTCTTCCGTGCGATTGATCGAGGCGCCTTCCGGCAGCCGCAACGCGGCGAAGATCGCGCCCTGATCCTCATCGGGCAAGAAGCTCTGCGGCGTTACGCTAAATAATGCGACCGTCGCCGCTACCACGCCGAGCACGACGACGATACCGACAATCGCTACGCGCGCCAGCCGACGGACCGCCGCGACATAACCGTCTCGCGCTTTGTCGATCGCGCCCAGTACATGGCGCATCAGGCCGCCGCCTCTCTCGCCACGCTTTAAAAGTACCGCGCACAGGGCCGGACTCAGTGTCAGCGCATTGAGTGCGGAAATCAGCATCGACACCGAAACCGCCACTGCGAACTGGCGGAACAGCTGCCCACTGATGCCGGGGATGAAGGCCACTGGTACAAACACAGACAGCAGAACGAAAGTAATAGCGAGGATCGGCCCGGTAATCTCGGCCATCGCCTTCTTGCAGGCCTCGGGCACGCTCAGCGTGGGTTCCTCGTCAATCACCCGCTCAATGTTTTCGACAACAACGATGGCATCGTCGACGACAATGCCGATGGCAAGCACAAGCGCCAAGAGTGAAACGGTATTGGCCGAATATCCGATGAGCAGCAGCACGGAAAACGTGCCGATGATGGACACTGGCACAGCCACCAGCGGGATTAGAGTCGTGCGCAGCTTGCCGAGAAACAGGAACACTACGATGGCCACCAGCACGATTGCAATGACGAGCGTGCGGATGACCTCGACGATGGTCGCGTTCACGAAAACAGTGGTATCGAAAAACACGTTATAGGCAAGATCGGAGGGAAAGCGCGTAGCCAGCGTGTTCATGGTGTCACGCACTTGCTTCGCCACCGCGACCGCGTTGGACCCGGGAGACTGATAAATCCCGATCGCGGCTGCCGGCGCGCCGTTAAAGCGGCTGAAGCGATCCTGCGATCTGGCGCCCATTTCGACGCGAGCGACATCGTCCACGCGAACGACCGAGCCGTCGGGATTAGCACGGAGCACGATGCCGGCGAATTCCTCAGGGCGCGTCAGCCGGCCCTTGGTCTTGATATTGATCTGGACCTGTTGCTCATTCGTGATCGGCGCAGCGCCGATGCGGCCGAGCGCCGCCTGAACATTCTGGCTTTGTACCGCCGCGATGACGTCATTTGGGGTCAGATTGAGTTCGGTCAGTCGGTCGGGGTCGAGCCAAATTCGCAGCGAATAATCAAGCGGACCGAACAACGTGACCTGGCCGACACCCTTGATTCGCGCCAGCGGGTCGATGATGTTGATGGTCGCGTAGTTGCTCAGATAGACCGCATCGTAAGTATTCTTCGGCGAGTAGATATTGATAACCTGTAGGAGCGCGGCTGATTTTTTGCGGACGGTTAGACCGGCATGCTGCACCTCGTCGGGAAGTTGCGCCGTGGCGAGACTCGAGCGGTTTTGCACGTTGACGGTGTCGATATCCGGATCGGTTCCCAGCGCAAAGGTCACATTGAGCGTGTAGCTGCCGTCAGAGCCACTGGCGGACTGATAATAGAGTGCATTGTCGACGCCGTTGATCTGCTCCTCGATCGGTTGCGCCACCGTGGTCTCAACCACTTCGGCATCGGCGCCGGGATAATTGGCGGTCAGCGTGACCTGCGGCGGCACGATGTCCGGAAATTGCGCGATCGGGATCGCCGAGATCGCAATCGCGCCAGCCAGTGTGATGACGATGGCGATGACGACAGCGAATCTCGGCCGGTCGATGAAGATGCTGGAAAACATCTGTGTTTAGTTTTCCGGAACGATGGTCGCCGCCACGATCTGACCGGGATGAACTTTCTGAATTCCCTCGACGATGACCAGTTCACCCTCCTTGAGGCCGTTCGTCACCACGACGTCGCGGCCTTGCTCGACACCGGTCGTGATACGCCGCTGTTCGACCTTTTTCGCATCGTCGACCACCATGACATAGTGGCCGGCCTGATCGAGCAGCACGGCGGCCTGCGGCACCATCAGCGATGGTTGTGGCGTTGCCCGATCCACCATTACGCCGACGATGCCGCCCGGGATGAGAATGCCCTCTGGATTCGGCAATTGTGCCCGGACCAGCACGGTATCGGTATCGGGTTGGACTTGGACGTCGAGGAAGTTGGTGACGCCCGGATGCTGATAGATGGCGCCATTGGGCAGCTTGATGTGAATGGTTACGCGCGGGTTCTTATCGGGCAACTCGGCGACTCTATGCTTGTACGCAATGATATCGGCCTCGCTCGCCGGAAAGGTGACATAGATCGGATCCTGGCTGACGATCGTTGCAAGCCTGCCCGATGACGGGTCGACGAGATTGCCTACGGTGAAATTGGCAAGCCCGATCCGCCCATCGATCGGCGAACTGATTTCCGTGTAACCGAGATTGATTTGCGCCTGCTCCAGCAGGGCCTGCGCCTGCAGCACATCGGCCGCCGCGGCCAGCTCGTCGGCGGCACGCTGGTCGACCGTGGATTGCGGGATGTTCTGGTTTTTGACGAGCTCCTGGCCGCGCTGGAGCTGCAAATTGGCGTTAACCTCCGTTGCTTTTGCCTTGGCGAGATTGGCTTTCTGCTGGTCGACCGCCGCCTTGTAGGTATCCTGTTCGATGCGGAACAGAAGGTCGCCCTTTTTGACCTGCTGGCCTTCGGTGAAATTGCGCTGCTCGATGAAGCCGGGGACCCGGGCGACAACGTCAACCTTGTCGATTGCCACGACGCGGCCAATGAAGTCGCCCGTTTCTGTCACCTGACGGCTCACCACCGGGGTCACCGAGACCGCCGGCGGCGGTGCGCTTTGCGCGGTGGCGACGCCACAAGGAGCAGTGAAGCTCAGTGTGGCAATGGCGAGTCTCCAACCGAGAAGGCGAGAGCGACCAAACATCAAAATTCGTCCTAACTTGCTATTCTCAGATCCTATTACCGCTACGAGACTGGCACACGTGGCCAGCGCTGCTGCACCAGTCTCATACTAGCTTAGCATCCAGCGTGATCTCGCACTTCAGAACCTTGGAGACCGGGCAGTTCTTCTCAGCATCGCCGGCCATCCGGGCGAAGATGGCCTGGTCTAGGTTTGGCACGTTGGCACGCAGCGTGAGAGCTGAGCGACTAATGCGGAAGCCTTGACCCTCAGGCTCGAGCGTGACGGCCGCCTCAGTGCTAAGCTCGGTGGGGGTAAAGCCCGCACCCTGCAGCTGAAAAGCCAAGGCCATAGTGAAGCATCCGGCATGCGCGGCGGCAATCAACTCTTCGGGATTTGTACCCTTCTCGTTCTCAAAACGGGTCCTGAAAGAATAGGGTGTTTCAGCGAGTACACCGGAATCGGTGGTAAGATCGCCGCTGCCGGCGCGGCCCGTGCCATGCCAAACCGCTTTTGCTTTGCGTATCATGGAAGTCTCCTTCGTTTAAATTTTTCAATCCGGATGCTCCGTATCGAAGCTACTGAAAGCCGAGATCACGCTCGACGCCGAGCTCATCAACCCCGTCTGACTTTGGAGCTCATAAATATATGTCGTTAGCAGTTCGCGAATAACTATGCCTGCGTCAGCGCCACCGATCATCGACACGCGTCGGCACCAGATGTTTCCCACTCTGGAGCCGGCAGAGATCGAACGCGTGCGTCGGTTTGGGACAACCCGAAGCTATGGTGCGGGCGAGGCACTGGCTACGGTGGGCGAAGTTGGCCACGGGCTGACCATCATCTCATCCGGCAATGTCGACATCACCCAGCACGACCAATCGGGCCGGCGAACGCTCATCGTCACGCATGGCCCCGGCGCCTTCATGGGCGAACTGGCGCAATTGGCGGGGCGGCCGGCTCTTGTGGACGCCCACGCGCAGGGGCCAGTTGAAGCTCTGATCATCCCGCCGGACCGGCTCCGCGCTCTCCTAATCTCGGAGGCGGAACTCGGGGAGCGGATCATGCGCGCCCTGATCCTGCGCCGTGTTGGCCTGCTCGAGACCGGGGCCGGCGGGCCGGTGATCGTCGGCCGCTCAGAGAGCGGCGATATGCTTCGGCTCGAAAATTTTCTCCGCCGCAATGGCCATCCCCATCAAACGCTGAACTCGGAGACCGATCCCGAGGCAAAAGCGTTGATCGAACGCTTCCACGTCGATCCCGGTCAGCTGCCAATCGTTTTATGCCCAACCGGACAATTGCTGCGCAATCCCGGCGAAAACGAGCTCGCTCGCTGTATCGGCTTGGTGAGACCGATTGATCCGAATCGCGTCTATGACGTCCCAATTGTTGGAGCCGGGCCTGCGGGCCTTGCCGCTGCGGTCTATGCCGGCTCGGAAGGGCTCTCCGCTCTGGTGCTCGACTGCCGCGCGTTCGGTGGTCAAGCTGGCGCTTCGGCCAGGATTGAGAATTACCTTGGCTTTCCGACGGGCATCAGCGGCATCGCGCTGATGGCACGCGCCTATAACCAGGCGCAGAAATTCGGAGTCGAGATGGCGATCCCAGACGAAGTGACTGGCCTCCAGATGCCGGTCGACTCGGGTTCCGGCTACTTCGTTTTGAATCTCTCGAATAACGAACGCGCATGCGCCCGCTCAGTTGTGATCGCAAGTGGCGTTCGATACCGGCGGCCTGCAGTGGAGAACTTGGAGGCTTTCGAGTCGTCGAGCGTGCACTATTGGGCCTCGCCTCTGGAGGTAAAACTTTGTGCCGGGCAAGAGGTGGTTTTGGTGGGCGCCGGTAATTCGGCCGGCCAGGCGGTGGTCTATTTGGCGAGCCAGGTCGCCAAGGTCTGGCTCCTGGTGCGCGGCGCGGATCTGAACGCAAACATGTCGAGCTATCTTGTCGATCGCATCACGGGACTCGCCAACGTCGAAGTGCTGACGCGAACGCAAATCATCGGCCTGGAAGGCGCCGATGGCATGCTGCAGGCGGTCCGTTGGCGGCAGGGCGCGTCGGGAGAGGAAGTGCGGCGCTCGGTCCGCCACCTGTTCCTTTTCATAGGGGCCGATCCGAACACGGATTGGCTGGCCGGATCCGGGGTAGCGCTTGACCCCAAGGGATTTGTGCTGACTGGCGCGGAAGCCGGCGACGATCGGCACTTGTTGGAGACACGTTGCCCAGGCGTCTTCGCCATCGGCGACGTCCGCTCAGGCTCGGTCAAGCGTGTCGCTGCGTCGGTGGGCGAGGGCGCGCAGGTTGTGGCGGCACTACATGGGTTTTTGGCCGCTTCGGGCCACGAGCGGGTCATCGTGGCAACGCACTAGTCGCGAAATAAGAAGAGTGCGTGCGCGTTTCACACGAGGACGTGACAATGCCGAACGATGGACAAGCAATTTGGTTAGCGACCGGCATCCGTACACCGTTTGTCGGCGTGGACGGCCCGTTTGCTAACCGTGATTCCTTGGCCTTGTCAGTACCCGTAGTGCAGGCGATGGCGCCGCATGTGAACGGCTCCATAGATTTCGCGGTCTGGGGTTCAGTGGTCCTAAATCTCGCCTATGCCAACTTGGCGCGCGAAGTTTGGCTTGAAAGCAAACTCGATCCACACGTCCCGACGTTCACCACTATCATGCAATGTAGTACGAGCATGGTTGGCGTCTTTGAAGCCGCCGGGATGCTGAGGGAGAGGCGAGCGGCGCTCGCCTTGGTCGGCGGCGTCGAAAGCATGAGCCGCGTCCAGATCGGCTTGGGGCAGAACCTATCGGTTTGGCTGC
>Ga0209517_10008911_pt1 | contig 11624 bp, 9 predicted proteins | sample PeaSoiMetSII2010_FD_187695 | JGI IMG/M metagenome (GOLD analysis project Ga0209517, IMG submission 187695) | Peat soil microbial communities from Weissenstadt, Germany - SII-2010 (SPAdes) (version 2) | ecosystem: Environmental > Terrestrial > Soil > Wetlands > Peat | place: Germany: Weissenstadt...
TGCTGGCGATGCTGCTCGAGAGTGGGGTAATCGGCGGAGGTTTTTCTCATATTGTAGTATACATACTACAATATACGAGGCAAAATCAAGCCAAAAAGCCAAAACCCACTTTTATCTCGTACACCCTTTCAAAGCAGAAGGCTGTTTGGAATTTCCAATTTGGAGTAGACTGTTCCCCCTGAATTGTTCACTTTAGCGAACCCTATGACTGAAGAAACCCTGCCGACCGAATGGACTACATCGACGCTCCGTGTGCGCTACGCGGAGACAGACCAGATGGGCGTAGTGTACTACGCGAATTACCTGGTATGGTTTGAGATCGGACGTACCGACTTTTGCCTGCAGCACGGTTTCGCATACCGCGATATGGAGCAGGAGGACGGGCTTTACATCATGGTGGCGGAGGCGCGCTGCCGGTACAAAGCCCCGGCCCGCTACGACGACGAAATCCTGATTCGCACACGCGTGACGGGAATGCGGAAGCGCGTGTTGATCTTCGGTTACGAGATCTACGACCAGCACGCAGACGAACTGATCGCCGAAGGCGAGACCGTGCACGTCATCACGGACCGCGACGGCCGCCCGCGTACATTGCCCGACAAGTACCGAGAATCGCTCCTGGGGAAAGCAGAAGGCAGAAGTTAGAAAGTAGAAATTCAAACCTCGAAATCCGACACTGGAACATGGCGAATTAAGCGTGTCATTCTGAGCGAAGCGAAGAATCTGGTTGCTCCATTATTGGCAGTTGTTTCAAAGCCGCCCGGCAGAAGAGAGGCTACGGAATGCCTCCCGGGATACCTCGCTACGGGTTGAGGGTTCAGCCCCGCAGGGGCTGGACATGAGTAGCCGGGGGCAACGCCCCCGGAAACGTCGCCCCCTCGCCTCCTTCCCCCTCTCCCCGCCCGCGGGGAGAGGGGTGCCGAAGGCGGGGTGTGGGGTCTGGTTCCGGGGGTTTCACCCCCGGCTACTCAATTTTCTCCCCTCCGGGGAGCACGCACCAGGCGTAATCGACCATCCCCGTTGCAATCGGGTACAGAAGATTCTGACGCGGTTTCCGATACTGCTGAGATTCTTCGCTGCGCTCAGAATGACAGTATCTGACGGGGTGGCATTCCAGTTTCGATTTTCCGATTTCGAATTTCGGTGTTCGTGAGGACTCGATGCCCCGCCCATTGCAGCTCACTGGAGACAGCCTGACTCGCCGCGACTTTTACCATGTCGTGCTGGAGAACCGGCTCGTGCGGCTCTCGCCGCGGGCGCGCCGGGCGATGACTCAGTCCCGGCGATTTGTCGAAAAGATCATTCGAGGCAGAGAGGTCGTTTACGGGGTCACGACCGGCGTGGGAAGTCTTTCGACCGAGCGTATTGAGCCGGCGCAGGCGCGTGAACTGCAATTGAACGTCGTGCGCAGCCACGCCTGCGGCGTGGGCGAGCCGCTTGACGCTTCCGAAACCCGCGGCCTTCTTTTGCTGCGGGCCAACACACTGGCCATAGGGCTTTCAGGAGTGCGCCCGGCGGTGGCCGAGCGGCTGGGTGATTTCCTCAATCACGGAGTGCATCCCGTGGTGCCGGCGCGCGGCTCCGTAGGGGCGAGCGGCGACCTCGCTCCCTTGGCGCATGTGGCGCTGACTTTGGTGGGCGAAGGCGAGGTGGTTTACCGAGGCCGCCGACAGCCCGCGCGGCAGGCAATGAAGACGGCCGGCCTAGAGCCTTTGGTGCTGGAAGCCAAAGAAGGCCTGTCACTTGTGAACGGCACCCAAGCGATGCTCTCTGTCGGGCTTCTCGCGCTGCGTTTGGCCGAGATTCTCGTGGACACTGCGGACGTGGCGGGCGCTCTTTCGCTCGATGCTTTGCGGGGCTCGCGTAAGGCTTTTGACGAGCGTCTGCACCAGGCGCGCCCCCATCCCGGCCAGATGGTGACGGCACGAAACATCTGGCGTCTTACCCAGGGAAGCGAGATCAACAAGTCGCACCAGGGGTGCTCGCGGGTACAGGATGCTTACAGTTTGCGTTGCATGCCGCAGGTGCATGGCGCGGTACGCGATGCGCTCGATTACGCCGGCCAGGTCTTCACTAGGGAAATGAACAGCGCCACGGATAATCCCCTGGTGTTCGCTGCCGAGGGCGATGTTATCTCGGGTGGCAACTTTCACGGCCAACCTCTGGCCACCGCGCTTGACCTGATGGCGCTCGCGCTCACGCAACTTGGCGGCATCTCCGAACGTCGAATCGACCGGATGGTGAATCCGCTGACGTCCGAACTGCCACCTTTCCTGACGAAGGCAGCGGGACTGGAATCGGGATTCATGCTCGCTCAGGTGACAGCAGCGGCCTTGGCCTCCGAGAACAAGATTCTGGCCCATCCCGCCTCGGCGGACTCGATTCCGACGTCCGGCAACAAGGAGGATTACGTGAGCATGGGTATGGCGGCAGCGCTGAAGTTGCGCCCGCTGCTTTCTAACCTGGCTGCGATCCTCGCCATCGAGTTGCTGGCGGCTTGCCAGGCCATAGACCTGCTGACGCCGCTACGAGCGGGTTATTTAGCGGAAAAGGCCAAGGCAGCGCTGCGTGCCGCCTCGCCGCCGGTGACCAAAGACAGGCCCTTGCATAAGGACATTGCCCGAGTCGCGGAGCTTGTTTCCCAGGGCGCCTTTGCCGTTGTGCTGACGGCGAAATAACGTTGTCATTCCGAGCGAAGCGAGGAATCTCGCGTCGTGAGTCAGAAGTTCGTTGAAGAACTGAGCCCGCGGAGCGGGCGGCAGCGTGTAGCCCACAGCGCAATCCGTGGGTTGCGATACCCAACCCTCACCCCCCGTCCCCTCTCCCGCCAGGCGGGAGAGGGGTGCCGAAGGCGGGGTGAGGGCCAAATAACCCAGGGCTTACGCCCTGGGCTACTCTATGCCGCCCCTGACGGGGCTCCGAAAAAGCCGCGCGCATGCGAAAGACTTTCTCGACTAACTTCTGACCAGGACATTCGCGCCGCTCCGAGATGGCTCGGAGCACCTGGAATTACAGCGAGATTCATCGCTTCGCTCGGAATGACAGCCCGGGTGAGGTGTCCTAAAAGCCGTGCGATGGGGATGACGGCGCCGGAATTGACTTACCAATGCCCCCTATTTCTGCGACTATCGTCGCCTGCAATGAGGCCGGCAAAATCGCGCGCGCTCTGCGCTCGCTGGCGTGTGCGGATGAGATCGTGCTGGTCGATTCGGGTTCGACCGATGAAACAGCCGATATCGCGGCAGGCCAGGGAGCGCGGGTGATTCACGAACCCTGGCGCGGCTACGCTGCCCAGAAGAACTTCGCCATGCGCCAAGCGCAATACGATTGGATTCTGAGCCTGGATGCGGATGAGGAACTTGATGCCGTTGCACAGGCGGAGATCGTCGCCTGGAAACGCTTGCAGCCTACGGCCGATGCATATCGCTTTACCCGCCGCGCTCGCTACCTTGGCCGCTGGATACTGCACGCCGGCTGGTATCCCGACCACAAGGTCCGCCTTTTCGATCGGAGAAAGGCCGGGTGGGAAGGGAAGTACGTTCACGAATCGGTCGTGGTGAATGGGCGCGTGGCGACGATGCCGGGTGAGATCCTGCATTACACGTGCGACACGCTCGAGGAGCACCTTCAGAGGATCGAGTTATACACTGATCTCGCGGCGCAAGAAATGCGCGAGCGAGGTGAGAAGGTCAACTTACTTCGGCGCTGGTTCGATCCCCCGTGGGTTTTCTTTTACACATACTTATTCCGTCTCGGAGTGTTGGACGGGCATCAGGGGTTCCTGATCGCGGCCATGGCGGCGCGCTACGTTCGCAGGAAGTATCAGAAACTGGGAAGTGTGCGCTGAGGTGGGGCCGGCCAAATCGGCACTCGCTACGCGACTGTCATCCTGAGCGAAGACTTCATGATCCTTCGGCTCACCACTGTGCATGAAAATGGCTCTTTGGAGGTAACTCCTGTATTTTCAACAAAAGCTTCCGCCATTTTCATAGCAGCGAAGGATCCCTGCAGTACGTTTGCTGGGATCCTACCCCGGCGAACTACAGAGATCCTTCGCTTCGCTCAGGATGACAACCTGAACCCCGGCGGGCATCACGCATGACTTCCCCGAGACCACTGAAAATCGCGCATATCGATCTTGGCGAGAGCTTACGCGGCGGCCAGCGGCAGTTGTTGAATCTCGCACGGGGGCTTCGCGAGCGGGGTTATTGCCAGATCGTCGTTTGCCGGGAGGAGAGTGAACTCGAAGCGTGTGCCCGCAAGGAAGAGTTCCCCAGGTTTTCGCTTCCCGGGCATGACATCTTCCATATGTACGGAGTTCTGCTGTTGCGTCACATGCTGCGCGCTGCGCCGTGCGATGTTCTACACGCTCATGACGGACACGGGCAGACGGTGTCCTGGATGGCATCCGCTGGGTTGCCGGTTCGTCGCGTGGCCAGCCGTCGCGTGGCCTTTCTTCCCAGCGAAGGTCAGCGCTGGACGTATTCCCTCAAGTATGCGCACACCTCGGACGCGGTGATCGCGGTCTCAGATTTTATCCGCCAGGGGGCGATACGTTGCGGCTTGCCCGACTCGATGATCGAAGTGATTCCGGATGGAATCGAGTTCCCCGCAGAATCGCCGTCGAACGAGACCCGGGCCAAAGCCCGCGCCGGCTGGGGCGCCACTCGGAGCGAGTTCCTGATCGGTCACTTAGGGGCTTTCACGCATGAAAAAGGGCAGGATGTGGCACTTCAAGCGCTGCAGATTCTGAAGCAAAGCTTGCCGCAAGCACGCCTCCTGCTGGCGGGGGATGGGCCGGCCCTGAGCAATCCCGGGATGGCTCGGAGATATGCGGCACTTGGAGAACGGGTTCGTCTTTGCGGCACGATCCATGACCTTCGAGAGTTCTTTTCCGCATTGGACCTGTTCATCATGCCGTCAAAGTCCGAGGGGCTAGGTTCGTCGGCTCTCATGGCCATGTCGTATGGCCTTCCCGTAGTGGCGAGCCGGGTGGGGGGACTGCCGGAGGTGGTTGAAGAAGGACGCACAGGATGGTTGATCGAGCCAGGCTCGCCGGGAGCGTTGGCAGAGGCGATCATCGCCGCGGCGGCCGACCGGGCGCGCCTCCAGCAATGGGGATTGAACGGCCGGGAGCGTGCGCGCCGGTTCACTGTTGATATAATGGTCCAGCGCACGGAGGCACTTTATCGGCGCCTGTTGGCTGGATGATCCGGCATCGAGTTCCACCACTGCCTAACCGGTCTCCAAGGGGATGTGAGGCAATCCGGAATGTGTCATCCTGAGCGCAGCAAAGGATCTCTGCAGTTGTTCGCAGATCGTTCGACCACAGGAAACTGCGGAGATCCTTTGCTGCGCTCAGGATGACAATGGGTTGAGTTTTTGCATAGCTTCTGAAAGGAGGGGAATGTCGGACTCCGTCTTTTGTAAGGAGGGGCAGGGGGTCGTGGACGAAAGTCAAGGCGACGGAGGGAAACGCCCGGTTAAATATGCTCTATCTCTTCATCACGCTTTTCGGATTGCTTTTTGGCAGCTTCCTGAATGTGTGCATTGTTCGCCTTCCCCACAAGCAATCGATCGTGCTGCCGCGCTCGCATTGCCCTCACTGCAATCACACTATTCGATGGTACGACAACATCCCGCTGGTGAGCTATGCTCTGCTGGGAGGCCGGTGCCGGGATTGCCATGCCCGGATTTCGCCGCAGTATGCCATTGTTGAAGCTCTCACCGCGATCCTGCTGGTTGCCACGTTTCGCCGTTTTGGCCTTAGCCCCGAGTTCGTAAAATACTCCGCTCTCGTGATGCTCCTCATCGTCGTCATTTTCACGGATCTGAGAGAACGGCTCATCCCGCACTCAGTGACCATCTTCGGAATCAGCCTGGGCGCGGTGTTGAGCATGTTCATCGAGGTCGACAGCCGCCCACTGGGATGGCTGGCCGAACGAATGGGCTTGTTCCTTCCCGGAACTGTGCTGTCGGTCCTGGGCGCTCTCCTCGGAGCACTTATTGGGGGCGGGTTGTTCTACGCTGTCGGGACGGCCTTTTTCATTTTAGGCGGGCGGAAGAAGGATTACCTGGGGTTCGGCGATGTGATGCTGATGCTGATGGTGGGGACGTTTCTGGGTCCGCCACTGACGCTGCTTACGATCCTGCTAGGCTCTTTTGCAGGGTCGATCGTCGCCTTGTCGATCACCCTCGCGGCGCCGCGCTTCCGCAACTATCCCTGGCCCTATGGGACGTTCCTCGGGCTCGCCGCTGTTTATGCGGCCCTGGATGGTGCACGCCTTCTCGAGATATATTTCCGCTGGTCAGGGATTGCAGGATGAGATTTCTGGACTAAAACATGCCTGCCGAAGGGAGGCCACAAGGGCCGCCCCTACAACCGTTCTATTCCGTAATTTTTCCGTACATATACTCTCGAATGATTTCGCGGCTAGCCTCAGCGGGGTTAATGAACTCGATCGAGGTGCGGCCCGTGGCATCTTTGCCTCGGACCTTGCCGGTGACTTTTATGGTGTGCCTTGCATCGGGCATGCTGAATTCCAAACTGAGGGTATCGCCAACCACCGCCGTGCCTGAGCCTTCCAGCGCCATGCCACCCTCGCTGATGTTGATGCTCATGGAATTGAATCGTTGAGCTTCCCATTCGACGTTCACGGCAGTGCGATACGGGAGGCGCGCAGACCTGCGCCGTTCCGCCAACATGGCGCCGCGCGCGGTGCGGAAGATGGCGTAGATCTTTTCGCGCGAGACGGGCTTCCCAAGGAAGAAAGTCACTCCGGCTTCAAACGCCCGGCGCATGGTTTCCACGTCATCCATGCCGGTTAACATGATGATGGGAGCCTGCTGATTGGGCGGAGTGGAACGAATTCGCCGGGCGAGTTGGAAGCCGTCCAAACCCGGCATGGCGACGTCCAACATGATTCCATCGAACTTGTCGCGCTCCAGGATTGATGCGGCCTCCCGGCTGTCCGACGACATCCGCACCTCCACTCCCAAGGGCTCGACCAAAGTTTTGATCAGTTTGCAAATATCCGGTTCATCGTCGACCAGGAGAATTTTCATGGGCCGTCCAAAGTGGGTAGGTGATATGTCGTAGGAGGTCGATGGGAGTCTCTGAAACATGAGGTGTGAGCCCCAACTCCGCCTCCTGTCAAGTTCCGGTTACTACCTCCCAGTGGTCCTTCCCGACCTACCAACTACCGCCTACCGTTCCAGCCATCTTACCAGATTAGCAAATATCTTAAGCCCGTCCTGTGAATAGTGGGCGGGTAACGAGACGCGTTCCGGGTGCGGCATCAGTCCCAAAACCAAGCCTGTTTCGTCAGTAACGCCGGCGACCGATTCGGGAGCCCCATTGGGGTTACTGGGATACTCCATAGTGGGCCGCCCCTTGGCGTCAGTATAGCGGAAGACCACCCGTGTGGCTGCCCCAGGACCATCGCAAATCAGGGGCCGGCCCTCGCCGTGAGCCGTGGGCATCTCGAGAATTTCGCCTGCCAAGCCCTCAGTCCAGGCGCAAGACTCCGCCGAAACGACCAGCCTGATCTTCCGGTCTTCAAAATGAGCAGACTGGTTCTCGACGAGAGCCATGCTGCGGTTCCCCGGCGTGCGTCCGGGGAGAATGCCTGATTCGGTCAGAACCTGGAAACCGTTGCAGATTCCCAGCAAGGGCTTGTGGGCCGCCAGGAACTCCTCCAGTTGCTGGCGCAGGCAGGCCACAAGCATAGTGGCAAATATGCGCCCGGCACCCAAGTGGTCGCCGTAAGAGAAACCGCCGGGGATGACAGCCGCCTGGTAGTCGCTAAGCCGCGCGCGGCCATCCAGCAAATCCCGCAGGAGTACGAGCTCAGTGCGTCCGCCTGCGAATTCAATAGCTGCCGCAGTCTCCTCGTGGCAATTGGTTCCCGGGCTGTAAAGAATGGCAGTGACGCCCCGACTCATTCGATGACCTCCCGAAACGCGCTGCTCCAGACCTCGCCAAGGGCCTCGGTTGTGTCCTGCCACACCACGTTCGTCCTGTCCTGAAGAATCAATCGCGGCTCCTGCAGGACCTCGCCGATAACCTGGTAAGGCACGTCCGCCAACTGTCGATCCAAGTCAAACTTCGAGGGCACCTCGAGGAGGACCGAGCCGACAAACTCCCCAAATATCGCTCCGTCTTTTCTGGCGAACGATTGCAGAGGCCCGCCACGGCGTGCCCGTGCGGCAGAAAATGCATCGAGGAAAACTCGAGCTCCGTATCCCGATCCCCAGGCGGCCTCAAAGAGTCGCAGCAGGATTCCACCCTCTGCGATTGCCGACGCCGATACGTACCCATCCTTTTTGTGCGATTCCAGAAGCGTGTCCCAGACCCTCCGAATTGGACTTGCATCGTACGCATCGAAGAGCCGGCCACCGCGCTGCCCGCAGCTATCGGCGTAGACACTGCCGCCCAGCGCAGAACAATCCCAGAGGCCAACGAGGACAAGGCGATTCCCCGGACGCTTGAATTCCTTGCTCACTGCTTTTCTGACATCCGGCAGGCGCCCCATTGCCGCTACCACCAGCGTTGGCGGCACGTCGATGTGGCGGCCGGCGGTCGCAAATGTCCCGGAGCTCGAATCCTTGCCTGAGATGAAGGGCACGCCCAGCTCGACCGACAGGTCGGAGATGGTCTCGACCATGGCGCGCAAATCCCAGGCTATTTCCGGACGCACCCGCGGCGTGTAGAAGTTGTCGCAAAGAACCATCTCGCGGTAGTCCGCGCCAGCGGCCACCGCCTTGGTGATAGCCTCAATGGTCATCAGGCGCGCCAGTCCCGCGGGATCGATTTCACCGTAAAAGGGATTGAAGGCTAAAGTGGTGATCGTGCCATATTGCTTGCCGCGCAAAGGCGCCGAAATATAAACATTGGTCGGCATTCCGTGGTTCTTGCCCCCGTACGGCCCCACGGCGGTCCGTCCCTGCACGGTTGTGTCAAAGCGGCAACCGGCAGCGCTCTGGTCCGCGCAGTGGTAATGTCCCAGCACGCCGCGAATCGCGCGAGACCACGCTGCTTCCGTATGCGGCTCGGGTAGGCTCAAGGGCCGGAGGTCCCGCTGTGGCTGCGCCACCTCGAGCGGGTCGATGGGGCAGCCTTCCCAAAGGAAGGCCATCTCCAGGTTCACAACTGTCTTGCCCCTCCATGTAGCCTCTAAACGCCCGGTGGCGGTGAAGTGGCCCAGAATCGAATAACCCACCTCGTACCTCTCGAGAATCCTGAGCGACTCCGCGAGTTTCTCGGGCGGCACAGCCACCAGCATGCGCTCCTGCGATTCGGAAAGCAGGATTTCCCAGGCCGTCAGGCTCTTGTCCTTCAAGGGCGCGGCATCGAGGTCGATGCGTACTCCTGTCTCCGATCCCATCTCTCCCACAGCACACGAGATGCCGCCGGCTCCAAGGTCCGTGATGCTCCGAATGCACTCCTGATCGCGCAAAACCGGAATGGCCGAAGTGAACCGGCGCTCCGTAATCGGATGGCCGATTTGGACAGCCGCGGATTCCTTGTGCAGAGTCTCGCCCGTCATTCCCGTGGAACTGGCCGTGGCGCCGTGAATGCCGTCCCGGCCCGTCTCGCCACCGATCAGCAGGGCCACGTCCCCAGGCCGTGGGGCGTCTTTCAGAGCGTATTTTTTGGGAATCAATCCCACGGAATGCCCCAGCGCAAAGCACTTGGCGTAGCCCGGATGGATGCGGTAAACCGGATGCATCATGGGAATGCCCATGGGGTTGGTGTAGTACGAAGTGGCCCGGATCGATTCCGAAACGATCAACTGCGGGTGCAGCGCTCCGGGGGGAACTTCCGAAATCCGCGGGTCCATTGTGCCCATCACGGTTGTGCCGCCGATGGGGTAAGCGCCCTTGCCGAATCCCAGCGTGTCGCGAATCACCCCGCCGTGCTTGGTCGCAATGCCCCCAAAGGGAGCAATCGAGCTGGGAAAGTTATGGGTCTCACCCTTGATGGTCACGACCCAGTCCTCATAGAACTCCATGCCTCCCGCGTTGTCCTTGAAGGAAGAAACGACCAAGGGATGGTTGATGCGCGCCGTTGCCTCGCTCAGCCTCTTCAGCAACCCGAGGCTCTTCCAGGTGGTGTGGTAGCAGTGATCGCTCCACGATTGCACCAGGATCTCGATCTCGGCATCCGTGTGCGGCCGGCCTTGGGTGAGTTCGCGCGCCTGGAGGGCTTTCATCTGGGAAAGAGGCGCGTACCAGGAGCGGGCTTCCGATAGAGCAGCCAGCTCTTCATCACTCAGGCCGCGAAGAGAAACTGTGGATACCGGGTCGGGCTCACCCGTGGGGCGCAGCGTCGAGAAGATTTCATCCGGCTCGCGGATGCGCTCCACCACGTGGTTGTACAGGTACCGGGCGGCAATGCCTCGCGCTGCGGTTTCATCCACACCCCAGAACTGATAGCGCCGGCTGAGGCGGGCAAATTCCAGTCCCGCCTCGCCCAGGGCGCGCGCTCCGGCTAAGATCGAGGGCGTCTCCGGGTCGGTCACAGCGGGCCTGTACGCGATTTCAATAATCGGACCAAGCCCCGGATCGAGTTGTGATCGGTCTCCCGGCGACTGATAAAGCGGGTTCACTAGCAGCGGCATCAAACGGTCGAGGTTTACTGATCCCTCCAGCCAAAATACCCGCTCGATCACCAGATTTTTCAGCCGGGAATAGCCGTGCCGGTGAAAGAAGCTGAGCCAATTGCGCGCTTCGGGGTCGTCTTTTGAGAGTGTGTAAACGCTCTGAATTGGCATCGTTGCCTCAGGCCAGATTTTCTTCGGACTACCTGCGCGCTGTCCGGCGCCCGGCAGTTAGCAGTGCGTTCGTTTCAGTGTAGCGCTGGCCTTTAGGCTGGCATTTGCCGACCCTTCGCTGCGCTCAGGGCAGGCCCTGAAGGTCGGCGCTACGTCCAAATTAGGACAACAGATTCAACCGTGGCGCAAGCCGGACAGCAGCACACCGCGGGATTCATGAAGAAACAGACTGCCTATTATAGCCGGTAAGCTGTGCGTTGTCTCTCTTCGCTGACCGCACACGGGGCATGCCGACAGCTTGTCATTCCAAGTGCACACGGACCTGCGGCCCACCCATGGAGACGAAAGTGACTGTCATCCTGAGCGAAGCGAAGGATCTGCGGTTCCGGTCCGTGGCGAACTCATGCAGGTTCTTCGCTTCGCTCAGAATGACAGAATTTCGAGACAGCGAAGCGAGGAATCTCGCTCTGCCCCGCGGCGTCAAGAATCAATCCTCCGGGCGAGATTCTTCGCTCCGCTCGGAATGACACCCAGAGTATGCTCTACTCCGGCACCGTAACCTCAATCGGTGTGCTGAGCACCAAGTTGCCCCAGCCGATCTTCATGGTGACATGCTTGATGGCATCCTTCGGATAAGAAAGCGTGATGGTCAGTTTTTCCGCCGTGTTTTCGCTCTTATCGACGGTCGACATGTGGGCTTGGAATTCCACCGGCGCGCGCTCAATCTGGAAGGCGTCGAGGTGCATCTTGCGGACCCTGGCTGGATCAATGAAGGCTAGGCTCCACTCTGAGCCGTTATCGGAGCGATGCAGGCCCAGGTAATAAAGACCCACCGGAACCGTTTTCCCG
>Ga0209517_10008914_pt1 | contig 11619 bp, 11 predicted proteins | sample PeaSoiMetSII2010_FD_187695 | JGI IMG/M metagenome (GOLD analysis project Ga0209517, IMG submission 187695) | Peat soil microbial communities from Weissenstadt, Germany - SII-2010 (SPAdes) (version 2) | ecosystem: Environmental > Terrestrial > Soil > Wetlands > Peat | place: Germany...
GGATCTGACGGATTCTATTCGAAAGGTTCACGACTTTCTGACCGTGGGCGCGGCGGCTCCTCTGCAGCAGGCAGGTGTGGTGGCTTTGAATCTACCTGACTCATACTACGGAAAAGTGAGCTTTGAATATCAGAAGCGAAGAGATTTGTTGTTGGAGTATTTAGGGCAAGCAGGATTCCGAAGTTATCGTCCGAACGGAGCCTACTACATCATGAGCGACATCAGCGGCTTTGGTTTTGCGGATGATGTTTCGTTCGTTCGTCACCTGATCAAAAGTCCAGGTGTGGCGGCAGTGCCTGGTTCCAGTTTTTATTCGGATTCTAACGCTGGTGAAACATTAATTCGCTTTTGTTTTTGCAAGAAGTATGAGACGCTGAAAGAGGCGGGCAACCGCCTTCGCAGAATTTAGAGTTACCCTGTAGGTACACCTGCCAGGTAGCACACAAGAAGCAGTCCCCGGCATGTCCCCCGGCTGGAGGAAAATATGCTGCGTAACTTTCTGTTGCCTGAAAGCATCGCCCGAGCAGATGGCACGGGACCGGAGATCGATCTCGGTTCCAAGCGAGGTAAGCTTTTAGTCCTTACCCTCGGAATTACACGAATCCTGGAGCAAGAGAGCTTGGAGCTAACCGTCTGGGGTTCCCCGGATGGCGAGCGATGGGGATTGAAGCCGTTGGCAAAGTTCCCGCCCAAGTTTTATTGCGGCCTCTACTCCATTCTCTTGAACCTGGGATCGCAGGACGACGTCCGTTTCGTGCGCGTGCAGTGGAGCATGAGCCGCTGGAGCAAGCGTGAGAGCATGCCCATGTTTGGGTTCTATGTTTACGCCGAAGAGTCCGGCGCGCGAGTAAGCACCGCGGTGGCGTAGGATTCGCCCCGTTACAGCCGGTTAATCAAGCTTGCCACATAGCCAGCGCCAAATCCGTTGTCGATGTTTACGACAGTTACGTTACTGGCGCAACTATTCAGCATCCCGAGCAACGCCGCCAGGCCGTTGAAGCTCGCGCCATAGCCGACGCTGGTCGGCACCGCAATCACCGGAACCGAAACCAGGCCGCCAACCACGCTTGGAAGCGCTCCTTCCATGCCGGCCGCCACTACTATCACGCGCGCTTCCATCAACCGTTGGCTCGACGCAATCAAGCGATGGATGCCCGCTACGCCGACATCGTAGATGGCTTCCACCTCGTTTCCCATTACTTCGGCAGTGACTTGCGCCTCCTCGGCGATCGGGATGTCGCTGGTGCCGGCGCAAACGATGGCGAGCTTTCCTTTGCCTCGAATAGTCCGGTCGCGCCAGATTCGGACCGCGCCCGAGAGCGGAAAATGCTCCGCGTCCGGATGCTCGGCTTTGAGCAAGGCGGCGGCGTCGCGATCGGCACGCGTTACGAGCAGGTTGGCTGATTTATCGAGCAGCCGCGCGGCGATGGCCCCGATCTGCTCGGGCGTCTTGCCCTTTCCGAAGACGACTTCGGTGAGGCCGTGGCGCAGCAGGCGATGGTGATCGAGCTTGGCGTAGCCTAAATCTTCGAACGGCAGGTGCCGGATCTGGTCGAGAGCAGCGTCGACATCGACGGCGCCCGCGTGGACTTGCTCCAACAGGCCGCGCAATTGATCGGAATCCATCTCAACTTGAGGGTAACAGAGCACCTCAAATCGAAGCTTTCTCCTTGCGCAGTATGAGAACGACGCTGGCGAGTACCAGGGCAGTTCCGATCAGCGTTCGAGTTGTGATGACCTCGCCCGCGATGAAGTAGCCGAGCGCGACGGCCACCAACGGATTGACATAGGCATGGCTTGCTACTCGAGTTGCCGGCATGCGAGCAAGCAGCCAAACGAAGGCAGTGAAGCCGAGCAGCGATCCGCAAATGACCAAATAGAGCAGGGCCAAAGCGCCGCGCAGGGAGACATGCGGAAACGGATGCAGTTCCCCGAAGGAGGCGGAGAGCACCAGCAGGGTTCCACCGCCCAGCATCATGGCCGCTCCGGCAGTGAGGGCTCTGGACTCCGGCAGGTCGAGCGAGCGATTGAGCACCGAACCCAGTGACCAGGCGGCAGCTCCGGCGAGAATGGCGAAATAAGGAAGCATACCGAAGTGCTGTTCTTCGTTGCGCAGCAGCAGCGCTCCCACTCCACAAAATCCCAGCAGGATGGCAGCCAGGAGGGGCCAGCGGAACGGGTGCCGCCGAAAGGCCAAGGTCTCGAGGAGCATGGTGATGAGCGGCAGGGTGGCTTCGAGCACGGACGCGATGCCGGACGGCACATATTGTTCCGCCCAGAACAGAGGCCCATACTCGGCGACGAACATGAGGAGCCCAATGATGGCGAAACTGCGCCATTGTGCGCCGGTTGGCTTGGGACGTCCACGGAAGCGCACGAAACCGTACAGCAGAACACCGGCGATGAAGAAGCGGACTCCAGCGGCAAAGAGCGGCGGCACCTCCTGGACCGCGATGCGAATGGCCAGGAATGACGTGCCCCAGAGGATGTAGATGGCGAAAAACGCCAGGATGACGCGAATGTCCCAGGGTGTTGCGGGTTTAACTGGGTTTGCGGTAACCGCCGTATCCGCCATGGGTGGTTACCATCTTTACAGGGACACGGGTAACCTGTCAAGATACGATAGGGGGTTAGATTTGAAGACGACGTTTCAATTGGTCGCAGGCCACCCCGCGGTGGATCTGGTCAACACACTGGATTGGCGCTTTCGCGAAGATGGGCCCGAAGAGCTGCTGCAGAGTTACGACGACCTGCTGCGGTTCTCTGAAGAATCCGGCGTTCTGACAGCGAAGCAGATGCGACAGGTGCGGCGCGCAGCCGGCCCGCGAGCGCTCAGGCGCTGCATCGACCTTCGTGAGGCGATTGCGGAAGTCCTCTATGCCCGATTGGATGGACGCGATCCCCGCGCTGCGTCCCTCCATACACTGGAGCGATCCATTCAGGCAGCGCGTCTCCAACAGCAACTCATTCAAACCAAAGCGGGCTTCCAATGGAATTGGAAAGACGACCGCGCCGACCTTCCGCTTTGGGCGCTGTCGATGAACGCATGCGATCTACTGCTCTCGGAGGCCGTCGAAAGAGTGCGAGCCTGCGACAATCCCGAGTGCCGCTGGCTGTTCCTGGACACCAGCAAGAACCATTCCAGGCGATGGTGCGACATGAAGCTGTGCGGCAATCGGATGAAGGCTCGAAGATTCAAAGCCCAGCGGAAAAATTGAGGGCGCGAGTGTCACCACTGGAGCGTCTGCCCGATTTTCAGGCCGTATTTCCTGGCCATGCCGCCTCCGATCTCGAGCACGTAAGCCGAGATCTGCCTGCCGCCGTATTGCTCGCATTTGCTGGCTTGCGTTTTGCAGGGCTGGGCGTTCTCGACAATCTCGACGATGTTTCGCTTCGAGTCCAGCCAGACGATGTCGAGTGGAATCAGGGTTTGGTACATCCAATAGGTATAGTTTCCAGCTTTGGGATGGACGAACAGCATGCCATGATCGGGCGCCAAGTGAGTACGGAACATCATGCCGCGGATCAGGTCGATATTCTCGATCATTGTTTCCGCGCGAATCACCTGGCCGCCGGGGAGCGTGACGGGCCGTGTTGGAAAGTCCTCGAGCGTGTTGGCTTTGGGGCCGCAAGACGTAAGAATCAGTAGAGCGGTGAGGGGGAGAAACCGCATGAATTAGAATGGTAGCGAAATAAAGGAATACCAGGAATACGAGGGAGACAAGGAACACAGGGCATGGCGTTTTGGAAACGGTTGCGGCTGACGCTCGAAATGATCAAGTTCGAGCATTCCGTGTTTGCCCTACCGTTTGCCCTCACCGGCGCGTTGCTGGCATTTCGGGAGAGCCGTTTCGACGCCAGTGGATTCGGCTACAAGTTGCTATGGATCGTAGTGGCGATGGTGGGAGCGCGGTCGGCCGCCATGGCCTTCAACCGCATTCTGGACGCCGACGTTGACGCGCGCAATCCCCGGACGCGCATGCGTCATATTCCGGCGGGAATCTTGAGCGCCCGTTTTGCGTGGGGCTTCGTGCTGGTCTCGGTGTTGGTGTTTCTGCTCGCGGCGCGTGCGCTGAATCCGCTGTGCCTGAAACTTGCGCCGGTCGCGCTGGCCGTGGTGTTCTTCTACTCATTCACCAAGCGCTTCACTTCGTTCTCGCACCTGATTCTGGGACTCTCGCTCGGGATCGCTCCGGCGGCGGCGTGGATCGCGGTTCGCGGATCGCTGGACCCCAGGATTCTGTGGCTCACCGCCGCGGTGACTTTTTGGACCGCCGGTTTCGACATTATTTACTCCTGCCAGGACTTCGAATTTGATTCGAACGCTGGGCTATTCAGCTTGCCGCGCCGCTTTGGGATGGCTGGAGCGCTATGGATCGCACGCCTGCTCCACGTTGCGATGATCGCCTGTCTCGGGATGCTGTCCGCGTCGTTCGGCCTGGGATGGCTGAGTTGGACCGGCATTGGGGCCATTGTGGCGCTGCTGCTTTACGAACACCGCCTGGTGAAAGCCGACGACCTGTCGCGCGTGGACGCAGCCTTTTTCACGGTCAACGGCTATGTGAGCGTGCTATTCTTTGTGTTTTGGGCGGCCGACATGTACTTTTTCGGCCTCCGGGCCTAAAACCATGCAGATCCATATTCCCGTAGCTCCGCATATCGAAGACCAGCGGTTGCGGCCGATTTTGGAAAAGGTTGAGGCGGATGTCCGCCTGTCGGCCGAAGATGGCCTGACGCTTTTCAAAAGCTCGGATATTCTGGCAGTCGGCTACATGGCCAACCTGGTGCGGGAGCGCAAGCACGGCCACGTCACCTGGTTCAACGTCAACCGCCACATCAATCCGACGGATGTCTGCGTGGCGAGCTGCAAGCTGTGCGCGTTCGGCAAGCGCGCCAAAGATCCGAAGGCTTATACCTGGTCGCTCGACGAAGTGTGGCACCGCGCGGGCGAGGGTTGGAGCGAAGCGGTCACCGAGTTCCATATCGTCGGGGGTTTGCATCCAGAACTGACGCTCGACTGGTATTGCGATATGTTTCGCGGCCTGAAGCAGCGCTTCCCCGAGGTTCATTTGAAAGCGCTCACCATGGTGGAGATCGCCTACCTGTCGCAACGCAGCAAGCTGTCGATTCGCGACACGCTGATCAAACTGATGGACGCGGGTGTGGACTCGCTGCCGGGCGGCGGCGCCGAGATTTTTAGCGATCGGGTGCGACGGATCATCTGCGATCACAAAATTGACGGCAGCCAGTGGTTGGAGGTGGCGCGGACCGCGCATCAACTCGGGCTGAAGTCCAACTGCACGATGCTCTATGGCCACATCGAAACCGAAGAAGATCGCGTGGATCATCTGGTGAAATTGCGCGAGTTGCAGGATCAGACGGGCGGCTTCCAGACCTTCATCCCGCTGGCGTTTCATCCGGCGAATACGGCGCTGGAGCACATTCCCACGACGACCGGGTTCCTGGATTTGAAAATGATCGCAGTCTCGCGCCTGATGCTGGACAACATCAGCCACATCAAGGCGTATTGGATCATGATGACTCCCAGGATCGCGCAAATTGCACAGCGCTTCGGCTCCGACGATCTGGACGGCACGGTGGTGGAAGAGAAGATCTATCACGAGGCGGGCGCTACCACCAGCCAAGGCTTGCGGCGAGGTGAACTCTTGCGATTGATTCGCGAGGCTGGCCGCGAGCCGATGGAACGCGACACGCTGTACCGGCCGGTGACGCGCACCGAGACGGCGTTTACGGTGTTGGTGTAGATTTTAGGTACTGCGTCGCTCCGTCTTTTCCCATGAAACGTTCCAGCACCCGCACGTCGGTCTTGCGAAGGTCGACGATGATCAAGCCGTCCAGGGCGTTGGCGAAGCGGCGGTCCACGTGAAACGCCGCCAACTCGCCGCCGAGTCTCAGATATTGCTTTAGCAGCACCGGTACGCCTTTACGGTCTGTCTCCACGTCGGCAATCAGCGCCGAAAGTTCCTCCACATCCCACACGGTTGCGCCAATCAATTCATCAGCCAGCTTTGAGGACTTGTCTCCGAGTGATGGGCGCTGGCGGAACGGATTGCGCGCGCGGACTAGCGGCGTGAACTCGGGCGATTGGCGATAGGCGCTCAAGAATTTCACCATCAGGTGACGCGATGCCGCGCTGTAGCCGTTGCTGATGCTGACCGGTCCAAACAGCAGTTTGTATTGCGGATGCCGGACCAGGTATTGCCCGATGCCTTTCCACAACAGCAGCAGCGGCGCGTAGGTCTTCTGGTATTCCAGGCGCACAAAGGAGCGGCCCAACTCCAGCGCCGGACTGATGCGATCGAGGAAGGGCTGCTGCCACTGGAAGAGCCGGCTGGTATAGAATCCCTTGGCGCCGAAGCGGGCCAGGATCTCGTCGGATGGGCCAAGCCGGTACGCTCCCGCGATTTCGCGCGCGTGACGGTTCCACACGAACAGATGCCAATAGTGATCGTCGAAGCGATCCAGGTCGATGGAGTTGCCCGTGCCCTCGCCTACCTGCCTAAAGGTGAGCTCGCGCAGACGTCCGATTTCGTGCAAAACATTGGGGATCTCGTTTGCTTTGGCGAGCAGAACGGTGAAGCCCTCGTTTTCCACCAGCGTTCGTTCAGGTGCGAGTTTCGAGACTTCGCCGGCGAGCAACTCGCTCATGGGCACGGCCGGGGGTGGCTCTGACCGGGCAATCTGAAATTGCTTGGGAGCTTCGCGATCTTGCAGCAGGTACGTGCGGCGGCGCAGATAGCGGATGAGGGCGACATCGTCCTGATAGGCGCGGACCTTGGCTGGCGTGACGGGGCTGCCAATGCGTACTTCGATGGTCCGGTTGTGCTTGTTGAAAAACTCGTGTGGAAGCAGCGCCGTGCGCACTCGCGGATGCAGGCAGCCCAGCAGTTGGAACAACGCGCTGTTGGCGCCCAGGAAATAGACCGGCAGCACGGTGGCGCCAGTGATGCGGATGAGGCGAGCCACACTATGGTTCCATTCCGGGTCCGTGATGGCGCGTTCCTTGAGATTCAGATGTGATACTTCCCCGGCGGGGAACACAGCCAGTAATCCGCCTTGCTTCAGCCAGGCGATGGCGTCCTTCAGCCCCTTATGATTGGCGCGCGCAGCCCGCTCGCCCCCGTAAGGATCCACGAAAATGCAGAGTCCGTTGGTTTCCGGCATCGCGGCCAGCAGATGGTTCGCCATGACCTTGACGTCCGGGCGGACCGAGAGAAACAGCGATGGAAGGATCGCGCCCTCGATCAAGCCAAACGGATGATTGGCGACGGCAACTACCGGCCCCTGCTTCGGGATCAGCGCGAGGTCGCGGTCGGAGACTTGCGTGTGGACGTTGAGCAGAGCTAGCGGGTGATCCGCAATAAGCCGGTTGTCGGCGCCGGGAACATCCTCCCAAAGGCGGTCCAAACGATCCAGCCGCAGCAGCTTTTCGATGGCGCTTTCCATGGGCGCGGGCAGCTTCTGCCCCAACAGCGCCGTGAGGGCGTTCCGCATTCACAAACATAACAGCACCAAAATGTGAAGCGGTGATTACTGCTGCGTTACGGTTCGCGCACCCGCGAGCGCCTCACGTTCCAGCGTGTGGAGGGCGGCTTCCGGCACCACGCGCCAGTTATTGACCGGCTGCGCAGGCAGGGTCTTGTGCTCACTGAAATATTGGATCACCAGATCGCGAATTTCATCCGGTGAACGCCAGACGATCTTGGCGCCGCGAAACATGGAGTAACCGGCGCTGCCGCCCGCGCGATAGTTATTCACCGCGATGCGCAGCGGCTGTTGATCGTCCAGCGGCTTGCCGCGCCAGAGCAGATGGCTGATGCGGCGGCCGGGCGCTTGCGTGAGATCGATTTCGTAATCCACGCCCTCGGCCATGTCGTAGTTGTAGCCGATGACAGCGGGATTGATCAGCGGGCCATGCAGGCAATCGCTGGCGCAGGTATTGTAATAGCGCGCCGAGTTTTCGAGCGCATCGCGGACCATCTTGCCGTTGCCCTCGACCACATAGAGCTGGTTTTCGTAGATGTAGAGCGCGGCAATCTGCCGAATTGTGATGGGGCCCTTCGGGATAGAAACGCGCGCATTGAACGAGGACGCGAAGGACACGTCGGCTTTGGAATAGTAGAGCTGCACTTCTTGGATGGCGTCGATGAGAGCGCTATCTTCCACGCGCGCCAGCCGCGAGTCGAGCGACACCGGCGCCTCAGCGACCGGCGTGTTCAGATAGCTCTCGGCGAGCTGGTGATAAGGACGCGCGATATCGAGGATCTTGGCGTCGGCAGTGGTCTCGCGAGTGACAGGAATCAAACGGCTGGATTTGGAAACGATCTTCCATCCGGACGTTTCTTTTGGCTCCAGGACGAAATCCATGCGTCCGAGCGAGATCCCCCAGTTCTTCGGCTGCATCAGCAGCACGTTGCCGATTTGAAGGCTGGCCAGTTGCTGATGGGTGTGGCCGAAGACGATGGCGTCGATGCCGGGAACTTCGGTCGCGATCTTCCGGACCATGTTCTCCCGCGAATCGCCTGCGTTATCGCGATCCAGGCCCGCGTGAGCGGCGACGATCACGATGTCCGGACGCTCCCGCTCGCGCAACTCGGCGACGGCACGCTGCACGGCGTCAACCCCCGACTCGAAGTGATAGCCGCGGTAGTGTTCTTCAGCTTCCCAGTCAGGAATCAAAGGAGTGGTGACGCCGATGATTGCGATCTTGACGCCCTGCACCGTTTTCAAGAAATAGGGTGCGAAGGGCCGGACGTCCGCGGCCGCAAGAATGTTGGACGAAATCCACGGAAACCTGGCATCCAACCGCGCCTTCGCCAGGTTCTTCAGTCCGAAGTTGAACTCGTGATTGCCGACCACCATGGCGTCGTAGCCAATTGCGTTCATGGCCAACATCATTGGGTCATGCTCGAACGGAGGATCGCCCTTCTGCACATGCTCCTGATAGACCGATTCGAGTGGCGTTCCCTGGATGACGTCGCCGCAATCGATCAGCAAGCTGTTGGGGTTTTCGGCTCGCGCGGCTTCGATCAGAGTCGCGATCTTGGCCAGGCCGCGGGCCGCCGGTTGCGCGGTGTAATAGTCGTATGGGAACAGATTGCCGTGCAGATCGGTGGTCGCGAGCAGGGTGATCTTCAACTCGGCGGCGGGCGCCAGGGATACAAGAAACAACGCCGCCAGAGCCGTTCGTAGAGTACCCATGAGGCGAAGAACTTTCAGTATAATCGAGCTACATGAGATCCCTATTCACGAGCATTGTTCTTTGTTCGACCTTGCTGGCGCAGGCGCCTGCCTCCAAGAGCGGCGATTCGAAAGCCGCTTCGAAGAGTGCCACCTCGAAGAGCGGAGCGTCGAAGACCGGAACTCCGGCCGCCCGGCCGTCGCTGCTGAATCCCGCGTCGTTGCACGCCAAAGCGCCGGACCTGTTCAAGGTCCAGTTCATGACCACCCGGGGTGATTTTGTCGCCGAGATCCACCGGGACTGGGCGCCGTTGGGTGTGGACCGGTTTTTCAACCTGGTAAAGAACGGCTTCTTTACCAACGCAGCATTCTTCCGCGTGGTGGTGACGCCGCGTCCGTTCATCGTGCAGTTCGGCCTGAACGCGAACCCGGCGATAAACAAAGCCTGGGAGCACGCCAGTATCAAGGACGATCCGGTGATGGGCAGCAACACCCGTGGAATGTTGGTGTTCGCCACGGCCGGCCCTAACACCCGCACTACGCAGCTCTTCATCAACCTGAATAACAACGCTCCGCTGGACGCCAGTGGCTTCGCTCCGTTCGGGATGGTGACGGAAGGCATGGATGTCGTGGATAAGATTTATCCCGGCTATGCCGAGCGTCCCGATCAACAGCGCATCACCGAGGAGGGTGACGCGTATCTGGTCAAGAATTTCCCGATGATCGACAAGATCAAGCTGGCCAAGGTTCTTCCCACTGAGCCCGCGGCCGCGCCCGCCGACAAGAAGTAGAAGCTACTTGGGGTTTTCGAGCGGGATTTCGAAATAGAAAACGTCCTGGCCGGTGGACGCCACCTTGATTCCCGTCAAATAGAACTTCGAGCCCGGACGATGCGTGGTTTGAAAATAGAAAAAGCCATGCGCGGATTCGTGCGGCGGAAGCAGCTTGGCGGCGAATGATCGCCCATCGATTTCCCAGACATTCAGCGGATTTTTGTGCTTTCGATGGATCGGAATGGGGCTGGCGGTCGGCACGTTGGGCCGCTCTGTGCCGCCCAGCGTTTGCACTTCGTCAGCGGGAGTGGCTTCCACATGGCGGCCATCCACGCCGGTGTACTCGGTTTGCAGATGGTCTAGCTTCAGAACCTGGTCCGTGTCATTCTGTATGATAACCAGAACCGGCAGAACGCCGTACTGATTGGGGTTCAATTTCCCAAATGCCGAGTGAGCCAGCTCTTCGGTGTCGTAGGCGGTTGCGGCCACCGTTACGTGGTCGTTGGTCTGCTTGGCCGGATAGGACGAAGCCGGGCCGGGCGAAAACTTGCCTGCATCCTTGTTGTTGTCGGCCGCAAGCGTGGCCGCGGCCATGAAAATCATCAGGGAAATTGAAAGCGCTCTCATCCAAATCCTTTACTGGGCGATTCGCGTCGCCGCATTTCCGCTGCTAGTATTCTATTTCGTTTACCGCTGTGCCCGAGATCCGCGTTATTCGCGCGGGTTTACCGAACGCCTGGGCGGCCCGCCCCAGTCCTTTCAGCCGACGGCCCCGGGCTCCATTTGGTTGCATGCGGTTTCGGTGGGCGAGGTCATATCCGCCGCCGGACTGCTGCGCGAAATTCGCGAACGCAGCCCGGGCATCCCGCTGTATCTCTCGGTAACCACCGTGGCCGGGCGGGATATCGCCGAAGAGCGGCTGGGCGGTTTGGTGGACGGCATTTTCCATGCGCCCATCGATTACGTCTTCGCGGTGCGGCAGGTGCTGGGGCGCGTCCGGCCCTCGCTGGTAGTGATCCTTGAGACGGAAATCTGGCCGGTGCTGTACCGAGAGGTGAAACGGGCACGCTGTGGTTTGTTGATCGTCAATGGCCGTATATCGGACCGCGCCTTCCCCCGCTATCGGCGTTTGCGCTTCCTGTTCAAAGATGTTTTGCGGCAGCCCGATGCCATCCTGGCGCAGAGCGAGCAGGATGCCGAGCGCTACGTCGAGCTGGGAGCGCCGCCGCAGGCCGTATATGTTATCGGCAATCTGAAATACGATGCTCTGCCAGCCTGGGAACAGCCGCCCCGCCTAATCGCGAGCGTGCTCGAAAAGCTGCGCCCCACGGCGGTCTGGATCGCCGCCAGCACCATGGCGGCCGCGGATCGCCACGATGTGGATGAAGATGACGCGGTGTTGCGCGCGTTTGAAGAACTCAGCCGCCCCCGGCCCGGGCTCCTTTTGATTTTGGTTCCGCGCAAGCCGGAGCGGTTTGACGAAGCCGAGCAAAAGCTGCGCGACGCCGGTGTGCGCTACGTTCGCCGCACTGCTGACGCGGTCCCACCGGATTTGGCGCTGCCGTGCGTTGTGCTAGTGGATTCGGTCGGCGAGCTGGCTAGCCTGTTTCCGTTGGCTGACGTAGTTTTTATGGGAGGAACGCTG
>Ga0209517_10008916_pt1 | contig 11618 bp, 7 predicted proteins | sample PeaSoiMetSII2010_FD_187695 | JGI IMG/M metagenome (GOLD analysis project Ga0209517, IMG submission 187695) | Peat soil microbial communities from Weissenstadt, Germany - SII-2010 (SPAdes) (version 2) | ecosystem: Environmental > Terrestrial > Soil > Wetlands > Peat | place: Germany: Weissenstadt...
TTCGGTCAGGCCGAGAGCATCCAGCTCGGGGGCGTAGAGGTCGGCAGTGGTAAACCGGCCGCCGCCGGCAATGTTGGCGAAGCGTACGAGGGAATGCATCACCGCCAGTTGTCGCGGGTGATCGAGCTTAAGGCCTGGGATGCGCTTTCCACTGGGGAGGATCGTGGGCTCGGCCAGATTTGTAACGTGCGGTTCCAGGGGGCATCCCGATATTTCCTGTTTCCCAGAACGGGATGTCAGGCCAACGTGGATTCCAGGCCGGTGCTTGGGGTGTCATACGACCAAGTGCTTGGATTCCGGATGACAATGACAAGCCGACTTATCGGGAGTAATCCGCGGAACGCCGCTCTCTCCGAGTGGCCGAACACCCGGAATCTGCCGGGTATTCCGCACAGAGGGCGTTCTTCGCCCGAGTGACGGCCGTGACTCCAGGAGATCAATCCCCCGGGATGCCGTATCAATGCAGGATGGCAGGTTCAATTATGTATGGCAATCAGCCCGCCGGTTTGCGCCGATGCCGCTTTCCTTGACAGCAGAGCGAATCTTAACCTACTTCGGCGCGAGCTTCTCCCGCCACTCCGCTGCCTTTTCGGGCTTTCCCCAGTCTTCGTAGAGTTGAACAATTCGTTCTCCTGCTTGGGATAATACGAGACGGTTTTCAAGTGGAATTGTGTCTGCCCGCTGCAGCATGCCGCGGTAGCCCGAGGTCAAGAGCGGCTCCGCCTCAGTGTACTTTCTTTGGCCGTCCAGGCTCCCGCCGAGCGCGCTCTGGCAGTTGTAGCGTTGCCAGATCTCCGGCTCGAAACGGGACTTGCGCTCCTTGCCCGGGCCGGTGGAGGATCTCTTTGGATACGCTCTGTACCTTGCCCAGGATGGCAAGAAGCACGAGCAGGCCAAGCCCCTCAGAGGCTTCGGCTCCGCTGGCGTCCTGGAGGTCGTCGAGGATTGGGATCGGAGCACGTATCGAGCCGTCTATACTGTACGGTTCAAGGGCGTGGTGTTCGTGCTGCAGATATTCCAGAAAAAGTCCAGGAGTGGAGCAGCCACGCCCAAAGCCGATATCGATCTGATCCGTGATCGACTCAAAGTCGCGGAACAGATCGCCAAGGAGCTATCGCGATGAAGAAGCATCGAGTCGTGCGGGGCATTCCTGTCGAGCGAGGCTCAGGGAATGTGTATACCGACCTCGGGTATCCGGACAGTGAGAGCATGTTAGTTAAGGCGCAATTGGCCGCGAAGATCGCCGAGATCCTCCAGAGGCGAGCGCATACGCAGGCCCGAGCCGCGGAGATCCTGGGGTTAACGCAGCCCAAGGTTTCCGCCCTCTTGAAGGGGCGGTTTCGCGGGATTTCGGAGCACCGTTTGATGGAATGCCTGATCCGGTTGGGAAGGGATGTCCACATTGTCATCAAGCCGACGCCCAGGAGCCGGCCGACCGGTCGACTGACGCTTTCCGTGGCATAGGGCCGCCGGAGAACGCAGCGGCAGATCGCGGCGGCCCTTCGCTCCCTCGGGAAGGAGCACACTTCGCCGCCGCCGCTACTTTCATGTGATTCCACGGCTGTTCGAGGCGGTATGTTGATCTCCTCAATCGGAGATCTTGGGCTCAAACAAGGCGGCGGCCGGGAGGCCCAGTCAGCGCTATACTGAGCCGTGACCGCGCGTGAGTTGCTGGACAACCTGAAAGCGCACGCCAATCCGGCGAATGTCGCGGGGATGGCGCGGTACGGCATCAATCCCAAGGGGACACTGGGGGTGTCTATTCCGGTGATCCGCGGCCTGGCGAAGAAGGCCGGCCGCAGCCATGAGCTGGCCGCCGAGCTGTGGGAATCGGGCATCCACGAGGCACGCATTCTGGCGGCCCTGATGGACGAGCCTGCGCGCGTGACGCGCCGCCAGATGGACCGGTGGGTACGCGACCTGGACTCCTGGGACGTCTGCGACCAGGTTTGCTCGAACCTCTTCCGCAACACGCCGTTTGCCTTTCGGAAGGCCGCGGAGTGGGCGCGCGCAAAGCCCGAATTCGTGCGGCGGGCCGGTTTCTCGCTGATGGCCGGGCTCGCGGTGAAGGCCAAGGACGCGTCGGACCAGCAGTTCGAAGCGTTTTTCCCGCTGATTGCGGAGGCCGCCGTGGATGACCGGAACATGGTCAGAAAGGCCGTCAATTGGGCCTTGCGGCAAATCGGGAAGCGAAACCCGAACCTGCGGAAACTGGCCATCGCCAGGGCCGAAGAGGTCCGCAATCTGGACTCGCGCGCCGCCAGATGGATCGCCAGCGACGCCCTGCGTGAGTTGCGGGGGTACAATCAACATACGCCATGTCCCTCTCCGTTGGGACCCGACTGGGACCGTACGAAATTCTGACTCTGATCGCCGCCGGCGGCATGGGTGAAGTGTACCGGGCGAAGGATACGCGTCTGGACCGATCCGTCGCTATCAAAGTTCTGCACACCGCCCTCTCGAGGGACCCGCCGGCGCTGGAGCGCTTCCGTCGCGAAGCCCGCGCCGCTTCGGCCTTAAATCATCCCAATATCTGTACGCTCTACGACCTCGGTGAGGACGGGGACCAGATGTACCTGGTGCTCGAGTTGCTCGAGGGACAGAGCCTGGAAGACTACCTGGCGCGCGGCCCGATTCCGATTGGCGAATTGCTCGCCGCCGCCATCCAGATCGGAGACGCTCTCGACGCCGCGCACTCCAAGGGCATCGTGCATCGCGACCTGAAGCCCGCCAACATCTTCCGCACTACCGCCGGTCCCGTGAAGATCCTGGATTTCGGCATTGCGAAATACGTCCTGGACGTCGCGGCGCCCTCTGCCGATTGCGTCACAAGAACCTTGCTCACACAGGCCGGAAGCTTTGCTGGGACTGTCGCATACGCTTCTCCGAAACAGACGTGTGGCACGGCAATCGACGGACGCTCGGATCTGTTCTCGCTTGGGCTGGTGCTCTACCAGGCCGCGACCGGCCGGCTGCCGTATCCCAACGTCTGCCTTGGACAGTTGCTTTCGGGGACCGATGGCGTGCCGGTGACGCCTCCATCGAAACTCAACAAGGCTGTGCCGGCAGCGTTCGATCTCTTGATTCTGAAACTCCTCGAGAAGGACCCCGCCCGCCGCTTTCAAACGGCCGGCGAGATGCGCGACGCTCTGCTGCGGATCCGCACGTCCCGGCCCCTCTGGAGCCGCCTTCCCGCGATTGGGCTCACCGCGGGACTCGTGGTGCTGGCCGTCCTGGGATACTGGCTCGTCGCAAAACGCTCCGAGACTGCATCACCCGCTTCCCTCGAGTACACTCGGCTCACCAACTTTCCGGATTCCGTGCACTCCGCCGCACTCTCGAAAGACGGGAAAATGCTGGCCTTTTTGCGCGGCCCGGCAGCGTTTCTCGGCGGGCCCGAGGAGGTTTACCTCAAGGTTATGCCGGACGGCCAACCAATCGCACTAACCCACGACGGCAAGACCAAGGTCGCGCCGGTTTTCACGCCAGATGGCTCGCGAATTGTCTGGGCAACGAGCGAATGGTCTTCCTACAGTGTGCCGGTCACGGGCGGGGAACCGGCTCTCTTCATGCCCAACGCGGCGGCGTTGCGCTGGATCGGCCCGAACCGGGTGCTCTTCTCCTCCATCCGGAGCGGATTCCATATGGGGCTGGTCACCGCGACTGAGAGCCGCGGCTCGCCCCGCGAGGTCTACTTTCCGAAATCGGCCCAGGGGATGGTGCATTTCTCCGATCTCTCCCCCGATGGAAACTGGGTGCTCGCGGTGGAAATGGTGAGTGCGGTCTGGCTGCCTTGCGGGCTCGTGCCGTTTGACGGAAGCTCGCAGGGCAGACAGGTCGGGCCGCCCGCGTCGCAGTGTACCGCGGCCACCTGGAGCTCGGACGGCCGCTGGATGTATTTCGTGGCGGAGTTGGGCGCCGAGTCGCATCTCTGGCGGCAGCGCTTCCCCAATGGCGCCCCCGAGCAACTCACGTCCGGCCTGAATCAGGAGTGGAGTGTCGCCGCGGATCCCGATGGGCGCTCGCTGATCGCCTCCGTCGGCAACGCGCAGAGCACGGTGTGGCTCCAGGATGAGAGCGGCGCCAGACCCGTATCCGTGGAGGGCTACGCCTATCGGCCGATCACCTCTCCCGATGAAACTAGAATTTTCTATCTGGTAAAGCGTTCGGCCAAAGACGCTGTCTGGACCGGCGAGTTGTGGGCCGTGGACCTGGCTTCCGGCCGAAACGAGCGAGTGCTTCCCGATTTCCTGGTGGAGACGTATGACCTGTCCCGCGATGGCAAGCAGGTCGTCCTCGCAGCCCTCGACTCTTCCGGACGATCCAGCATCTGGCTCGCGGCCATCGACCGAAGCCAACCACCCCGCAAACTGACTCCGGATAGCGCCCCGGCTGAGTCACTGCCATTTTTCGGAGCGTCAGGACAGATTTATTTCATGCGGCGATCGCCCAACGGCGAGATGTTACACCGGATGAATGCGGACGGCTCGGCACGTCAGAACCTGGGTCCCGATCTCGACACGTATCTGGTCAATATCTCGCCGGACGAGCGCTGGGCCGTCTTCTGGAGCGGGCTCAACGGAGTGCAACTATTTCCCCTGGCTGGCGGGCCGCTGCGGACGCTCTGCCAGTGTCCCGCAGGTCCGATCTATCATGACTCGCCGCGCATCAGTTGGTCCAGAGACGGCCGGCTGCTTTTTGTCAATGGCGGCGGCTCGATGGTAGGAATAGGCACGACCGTCGTTCCTTGGAAGGAAGTCGAAGCGCAGTGGTCGGGTACGAATATGTCGATGGCCGACCTTCGGCGGCTCCCAGGCGCCCGGAACATCCAGGAAATCAGCATCGCGCCGGGCGCGACGGGCGCACGGTACGCGTTTGCGCGGGAAGCCGAACAGAGCAACCTTTTCCGGATCCGCCTCCCCTGAGTGCCCAGGCGCCACGCAACGGCGCTGCGGTGAGATATAGTGTACGGAAACGAGTTCCGTAGAGGAGTTCCGCGTATGCAGAAGAAGTCCGAAATTGCGCGCCCGCATTGGGGGCGATATGCCGCTGTTTCCGGCGGACTGCTGGTGCTGCTTGCCATAACGCTTCCCGGCATCGGCGCCGACAATGCGCCGGTGTCCACCAGTCCAGCCAGGGCCGCCAAGGCGAATTATGAACTGGCGGCTGAATGGACCCCTGCCAAGGCCGGCAAGCTGGTCTTCGACGTGGCCGTCACGCCGCACTGGCTCGAATCTGGCGACCGGTTCTGGTATACCTTCGAGAACACCAAGGGCCGCAAGTTCTATATCGTCGACCCGCTGAAGAAGACCAAAACGTACGTCTTCGATCCGGTCAAGCTGGCGGCCAGCCTGACCACCGCTACCGGAATTCCATACGACTCGCAACATCTGCCCATCACGGTGATCCGCTTCGTCAAGAACGACGCGTCCATCCAATTCGAGATCAACGTGCCCAAGGACGCCGTGATTCCCGGCGAGAAGAAGAGCACTGCGGCCACACAGGTAACCGACTCCGGGCAGCAGCAGCAACAGCAGGAGGACGAAGAAGACCTCAACGAAGCCCAGCAGCAGGGCGGCCGGGGCGGCGTCGGGCTGTACGGGCCTCCTCCGACCCGCGACCAGAAGCAGCTCACGTTCGAATACGAGCTTTCCACCGGCAGGCTGACCTTGCTCGACGAGCCGGCGAGGCGCAAGCCGGTATGGGCCTCCGTCTCGCCCGACGACACGGTGGTGGTGTTCGCCAAGAACCACAACCTTTACATGATGGATGCCGCCAACTACGCCAAGGCGCAGAAAGACCCGAACGATAAGACCATTGTGGAGACGCAGATCACCACCGATGGCGTCGAGGACAACGGTTACGGCGGCCGCGGTTTCGGCGGCGGCGATCAACAGCAGCAGCAACTGCAGGATCAGCAGGAGAACAACGGCGACCAGGCGCAAAACCCGAACCAGCGCCAGTCGGCCAACATCTCCTGGTCGCGGGACTCGAAGAAGTTCGCGCTGGTGCGGCGCAATGCCCTCAAGGTGAAACCGCTGTGGGTGATCAATGCCCTGGCCAACCCGCGGCCCACGCTGGAAAAGTACCCCTACGCCATGCCCGGCGATGCCGACATCCCGCAGCCTGCGCTCGAGATTTTCGACGTAGCCTCGAAGTCCAAAGTGGTGGCCAAGGCCGACGCCTTCAAGGACCAGGGGATCCAGATCGAGGTCGACCGGCCGACCGCCCGCGCCCGCGAGCACGAGAAGACCGAACCGCTGTGGGCCGGTCCGGGGTCGGACAAGCTTTACTTCAACCGCCTGAGCCGCGATATGCACCGGTTGGACCTGTGCGTTGCCGATACGGCGTCGGGCGAAGTGAAGCCCATCATCCAGGAGCGGATGAACGTCTACATCGAGTCGAAGCCTGTCAAGGCGATCAACAACGGGAGCGAGCTGATCTGGTGGTCGGAGCGCGACGGATGGGGGCACTACTATCTGTACGGCGCCGATGGAACCCTGAAGAACCAGGTCGACAAGGGCGAGTATGTCGCCGAGGATATCTCCTCGGTGGATGAAAGGGGCCGCGCGATGTACCTGACGGCCTCCGGCCATGAAGACGGCGAAGATCCGTACTTCATGCACTTCTATCGCGCGAACCTGGATGGCAGCGGGATGAAGCTGCTGGATGCCGGCGATTCGTCGCACACGGTCACCATGTCCGATTCGGGCAAGTACTTCGTGGACACTTACTCGCGGATCGACACGGCGCCCGAATCGGTGCTCGAAGACGCCCAGGGCGCGGTAACAATGCCGCTGGAGAAGGTGGACGCCGCTCCGCTGATGGCCGCGGGGTATAAGTTCCCCGAGCCATTCAAGGTGAAGGCCGACGACGGGATTACAGATCTTTATGGCGTGATGTACAAGCCGTTCGATTTCGACCCCAACAAGAAGTATCCGGTGATCGAGTATGTGTATCCTGGCCCGCAGCAGGAGAGCGTTACCAAGACTTTCGCCAAGGGGAACAACCAGATCTTCATGGCCAACATGGGATTCATCATGATCGAGATCGGCAACCGCGGCGGGAACCCGCACCGCTCGAAGTGGTATCACACCTTCGGCTACGGCAACCTGCGCGATTACGGCCTGGCCGACAAGAAGGCCGCCATCGAGCAGCTTGCCAAGCGGTATCCGTTCATCGATATCGAACGGGTGGGCATTTGGGGACACTCGGGCGGCGGCTTCATGACCGCGGCGGCGATGTTGATCTATCCGGACTTCTTCAAGGTAGGATGGTCGGAATCCGGGAACCACGAGAACAACATCTACAACAACTCCTGGAGCGAGAAGCACCACGGAGTGAAGGAAGTCACGGATAAGGATGGCAAAGTGACTTTCGAGTACTCGATCGACAAGAACTCGGAGATTGCCAAGAACCTGAAAGGCCACCTGATGCTGGTGACGGGCGATATCGACAATAACGTCCACCCCAGCAATACGTACCGGCTGGCGGACGCGTTGATCAAGGCCAACAAGCGTTTCGACTTCATGATTCTGCCGGGGCAGCGGCACGCCTACGGCCCGGATGCCGATTACGTTTCCTGGAGACGCGCGGACTATTTCGCGCGGTACCTGCTGGACGATTCCGATCAGGGCATCGATATGTGGGAGCTGAATCGCGAGAAGCAGGACAAGCCGCCGGCCCCGGTGCCGCCGGCGGGACGCGGGGTGACGCAGCAGCAGAACGGGCGCGGCGGGCGGCGCGGGGGCGGCGGCGGGAATTAGGGGAAGAAAAGCCACACAGGCACGAATGCCTGTACCACGTTTGACACGCGGGGACGCTCGTTCGTGCGGATTTGCGGGCGTTTTCGGCCTGGGCATCGATCTGCATTCTGTTCCGGCAGGAGGAACAGAATGCTCACCCTGAAGTACCTGTTTGAGATTGTCGGGTTCGCAGCGCTGGCGGGCGCCGCGGCCATGGTGTTGTACGACCTTTACCGCCGTTATCAAGAATCCGGGACCGTCGAGCCGCGTTGGCGCGCGGCCGGCCGCATCGCGGCATGGGGGTTGCTCCCGCTGCTGGCGGGACTCAGCATCGAGGTGGTTCCCGCCGGCATGGCGGGCGTGCGAGTCAGCCAGATTTCCGGAACGCTGGCGGGAACGCTGTATCCCGGATTCCATCTCGTATTCCCGCTGGTCCAGAGCGTCGAGTTGTACGACGTGCGCGACCAGGTCTACCAGACGACGCTTGGCGAGAAGCAGGCCCAATCGCTGAACGTGCAGACCAGGGAAGGGCTGTCGGTGGGGCTGGCGGTAGCGGTGCGGTATCGCATCGACCCGCAGCGCCTGGCGTACGTGCATGCCAACCTGCCGCAGCCGGTGGAGAAGGAACTGGTGCCGCCGGTGGTGGCCACGGCCTTCCGCGAGATCGCGCCGAACTACCTGGTGCGAGATTTGTTTGCGGCAAGGCGGGAAGAGATCCGGCGGGACGCGGCCGGCGCCATCACGCGCAAGCTGTCGCCCGACGCCATCCTGGTGAAGGAGGTCATGCTGCGCGACATCCAGCTTCCGGCGGAATATGCCAAGGGGCTGGAAGGCGTGCTCCTCAAGGAACAGGAAAACGAGCGCCTGGGAGTGGAAGTCGAAGTCAAGACGAAGCAGGTGCGGACGGCCGAACTGGAAGCCGAAGCGGACAAGGCGCGGCAGGTGACAGCGGCCGAGGCGCAGGCGCAGGTGACGGTGCTTCAGGCCAAAGCGCAATCGGATGCGATGCAGTACACCCTGCCGCTGAAGCAGAAGCAGATCGAGCAGACGCGCCTGGAAGCCGAAGCCAGGGCGCAGGCCAAGGTGATCGACGGCAAGGCCGAGCTGGAACGGCGCAAATTGATGAACCAGGCCGACGTGGACCGAGTGGAAGTGATGTCGAAGGCGGATGCCGAGAATTTGCGCTTGCAAGCCGGGTTACTGAAGGAGAGCCCGATCCTGCTGCAAAAGATCATCGCCGACAAGCTGTCGGACAAGGTGCAGATCATGATGGTGCCTAGCGATGGGAAGTTCTTCTTTGCCAACGATGTGCTGCATGGAGTCACTCCCACGGCGGCTCCGGCGGTGGTACCGTTGCCGAATCCGCAGAATTAAGGGAAGTAAGGGGGCCGGCGGCAAAAGACCGCCGGCGTTACCGGGCCGGCCGAGTGAAAGTTTAGTTTCACTTTTTGTGGGGCGTTTTGTGTAGGATCAGTGAGTTACAAGAAATGCAGTGAAAGTTTAGTTTCACTTTTCGAAGCATTTTGCCACTTCCTGAAGGCGAGCGATGGAATACTGGACGAGCCCTTGCAGGGACGGATCGGGGGGCTTGCGCCAAATCTCTTCGAGCCAGGAGTCGAGGCGCGATTGCAGGCTGGCGATATCGGGCGAGGTTAGAATCTCGACATCGTCACTCACTTTGCGGACATCGTCTTTTGCCTGGCGCAGGTCGGCGCGGAGGCGGTTGACGGCGTCGCGGATGAGGGCGGCGTTCTCGGGAACAATGGGGACCCACTCGCCCGAGATCTCGATCTTCTCATCCTGAATCTTTGGCATGAGTTGACGGAAGGTCTCCGGCGAGATGCGGATGACTTCTTTGAGTTGATAGTAAACGGCGCCGTAATCCTTGAGGTTGCGGATGATTTCCCCGACCCGCTGCGGGCTCAAGCCGGCATATTCGACGCAGAACTGGTCCCAGTTGCGGCCAGTGAGTTTGTAGGCGCCAGATTCCAAGATCATGGCGAGGGCCTCGGCCTGCGCGGCAGCACATTTGCTCGCAATGGCTCCGAAGGCTTGACCGCGGCCGATGCAGGTTCCGAGGTCGATGTAGTCAGTGGATTTGGTTTCCATATCGATACAAGAAAAAGCGGCTCCCGCGAAATTCGCGAAAGCCGCTCGCAATTCTTTTCCTGATTTAAAGTTAGCAGACGATCATTGGGACGCTCCGTCCGCGATGAACTAAGTTGTTGAGAACAGGACGACAATTTTCCCGGAAAATTTGTGACCGTGAAAAATCGCGACCTCGCTACGCGCGGTGTTGGGAGGCGAAAAGTGCCTGTCCCATAAGAGTTGACAGGCTGAAGCCTGTCCTACCTATGGCAGCGCGGCCGACTTGGCGCTCCCGTAGTAGAGGCCGTTGAACAGGAGCTTGTAAGTGGCGTGCGGCTGGTCGCGGAAATTGACTTCCGGGCCGAGCAGCACCACCTTGCCTTCGCCTACGGTGGCCTCCGCGACGGCCGTTCCGCCATCGAGATATTGTTGGCCCCAAGCCCAGCCGCTGTCCAGAACGGACGTGCCGGTGAACCAGCCCACCGGCGAAGTGTGCTGCAATTCCACCGTGGGCTGCAAGCGGAAGACGGGACTGTTTTCGAAGAACACGTCCACTACTTTCGGCATGCCGTAAGCCAGCGGGTTGGTGTTGTCGACATTCATCTTCAGCAACGATCCCGGAATGAAAAACTTCTCGCGCGGCAGAGCGCGCTCTTTGCCATCCGGACCCATTTCCGTGAGGAAGCTCTTCACCGGCAGATCGAGCAGCTCGGCAATGCCGGTGGAGCTGCCGATAGTGACGATGGATCCGCCGGATTCGACGAACTTGCGGAGCTGCGGAACGGACTTGTCGTCGGAGATCCGGCCCAGCCAGCCGCGATATTCTTCAGGAGTGTTCTCGGCCGTCGGGGCGCCGCCGCGTCCGCCGCCACCACCGCCGCCGCGTCCGCCAGTACCGGCGAAGCCGCCGGCGCGGATGGCGCCGCCGACGAACACCAGCACATCGAACTTGCTCTTCAGGTCTCCGGCATCGATGGTGGGCGGGTAAACCATCTGGAAGGGCATCTCATATTGTTCGAAGAGCCAGCGCGTCCAGCCGGCCGGCATCAGCCCGCCGTACTGGTCGTAGAGTCCGATGCGGACCGGCTTCAGCTTCAGGGCCTCGCCGCTGGGAGCCTTGGCCAGGGCGTACACGGGGATGCCGAGCTCCTTGGCGCCACGGTCGAGCACCGGCCGCGCGGCAGCGCCCAGAGGGCCCCTGGCCGGCACCCAGATGCTGCCCGTGCCGAGATCCTGGCCGTCGGCGGTCTGTTCCTTCTTCAACCAATAGACTTCGGCGTTGGCCTTGAGGAGGCGGTTGATGAGCACGAACGAATTGTTGATCTCGTGGCTGATCAGATAGCCCGCCGGATTGGAGGGCCCCATGATGGACATCGCGGGCGGCGGAAGCAGGCCGCCGACCTTGGTGAACGGACCGTCGAAGGGGTCGAGGATGCGGTCGAACTTCACGCCCATCTGGAAGGCCAGCGTCCAGCCGGTGATATCGTACGGGGGGTTCGGCGGGCCGCCGGGATAGCGGAAATCGTTGGGATGGTCCTGCGGCTCGAACATATCCATGATGTGCGGCCGGAACGCCTGCGCGGTTTTCACCACCAGGGAATTCGGCGGGTAATTCTTGCCAGCCACGCTAAAGGCGGCGGTGGCCTTCATCACGGTGATGCCGTTTTTGAGCAGGGTGTTGACGAACTCGGTGGCGGTGGCGAAGTCCGCCTGGTCGGAGGGGATGATGTATCCGCGCGGATCGCGGAGTTTGGGATCGTGCAGAACGGTGTTGTAGAGCTCCGC
>Ga0209517_10008918_pt1 | contig 11616 bp, 11 predicted proteins | sample PeaSoiMetSII2010_FD_187695 | JGI IMG/M metagenome (GOLD analysis project Ga0209517, IMG submission 187695) | Peat soil microbial communities from Weissenstadt, Germany - SII-2010 (SPAdes) (version 2) | ecosystem: Environmental > Terrestrial > Soil > Wetlands > Peat | place: Germany...
CGATAGATCGAATTGTCGCGTTCGGGTCCGATCCAGAACATTTTCTTACCGGCATGATCCGCAACGAAATGCCGGGTGAGATCGCCTGAGCTGACGATGGCGTCATAGGTCTCGTCCGCGACGGAGAGCTTGCGCAACTGCCGCTGCACCGAGTCCGCCGGCCGCGGCGCGTTGGTGATCAGGATCACGACGCCGCCTTTCGCGCGGAAACTTTGCAGGGCTTCGCAGGCTTCCGGAAAGGCAACGAGGCCGTTGTGAACCACGCCCCAGATATCGCTGAGCAGCACATCGACGTCGCCGACGATGTCGCGCAGCCTTTCGGCAAATTTCAGCGTTGTCATGGCCCGGCCGGTCAGCCCGGGCCGGCGGCGCGCCGGGCGAGCGCGGCGTTGCCGGTGGCCCGCGGCGGGTCAATCGCGGGGACATCGACGGAAGCCGGTTTTCCGGAGCCATTGGACGGGCCATTGGATTCCTGCGCCTTGCCGGCCGGCGCCCCGCCATTGGCGGACGCCGCCTCGGGCCGCAACGGCCGCGGCGGTGCAAACAGAAAGCCCTGACCGAACCGCACATCGTAGTCGAGCAGATCGACGACGGCGCGCTCGCCCTCGATCCGCTCGGCGATCAGGTCAATGCCGAAGCGGCCGAGCAGATCGGAGAGATCCGATGGGTGAATGTCCGACGTCGAAGACAACCGGGAATCGAGCAACAGCGCGGCCGGCACCTTGATGAAACGGACGCCGCGGTCGGCCAGCTCGCGCGGTTCGATCCGCAAGTCGGTGACGTGATCGATGGAGAAGCGGTAGCCGCGCTGCGCCAGCGCCGCCAGATGCTCCGTCTCCGTCGCGCCAAGATTGCGGAATGTGGCTTGCTTGAATTCGATCACGAGCGACGGCGCCAGCGCGCGATTGGCTTCGAGGAAATCCAGGATTTGCGCAAAAACGCCGGAATTGGCGAGCGTCGCCGCGGCCACGTTGCAGAAGACACCGACCTCCTTGTTGCGCACCATCAAGCGGCGCAGCACCTGGACGCAGCGGAGCATGACCATGTGATCGATCCGCCCGATCAGCCCGGCGGCTTCCGCAATTCCGATGAAATCGTCAGCCGCGAGCACAGAATCGTTCTCGTCCCGCATCCGCAACACCGCTTCATAGAAGCGTACCTTGCGTTGCGGCAAGGTCACCATCGGCTGCAGGTAGATGTCGAGCCGGTTGGCGTCGATGGCGGCTCTCACTGCGGCGAGGATTTGCGCTTCGCTGCGGGAGGACGCCGGCTTTTCGCTGGCGGCTGCGGCAGGGCTGAGCGGAGCCGCCGCCATTTTCGGGCTCTCGGAGAGGAACGGCGGTATTTCCGTCTGCGATTGGTTCTGCGGTTCGCGATCGGCCTTGCCGACAGGTGCGGCCGCGGGCACGCCCGCGGACAGGATATCGTCATGGCTTGCGACGGTGACCGCGAGCTGCTTGACCAGCACGCCGAGCTCGTTGATCTCGCCGACCACCGCGTGGACACGATCGACGCCCGCCGAATTGACCGAGGCAAGGCGGCTTTCGATCGTGGCGAGCCGGCGGCCGAATTCAGCGACCTGGCGCGCCAGATCGGCGGTGCCGCGCGACAAATCCGCAATCTGGCTGCCGACGTCGGTGCGGTCGCGCAGCCGCATCGACACCGCGTTGTAGAGGATCAGAAAGGTAAGCGCGGTGAGCGCGATGATCGCCGATTCGGTTCCGCTGATTCCTGCAACCGAATAGAGGACGAGGCCGAGGGATGCGGCGACCAGCACCATGCAAACGGCAATGAAAATCGTGGAAATGCGAATCATCTAGCGCAATCGTCCCCCGGCAGCGGTGCCCGCTTTTGCTTTGCTTGGCAGCGATCCTATCACCATTGCTGATTCGGCGGATGAATCTTCTGCTCGATCTTCCACCGGGAACCGCGCGTGGTCAGGCCACGGCGCGGATCACCTTGGCAACTTTCTCCACGATCTCGCCGATCTGGTCCTCGCTGACGATCAGAGGCGGGGTCAGCGCCAGGGTGTCGCCGGCAACGCGCAGCATCAGGTCGTTGTCGAAGAAGGCGCTGTTGAGCCCGTCGAAGCCCCGCTTGCCCGGCAGGTCCGGGCGCGGCGCAAGGTCGATCCCGGCGGTCAGCCCGATGGTGCGGATGTCGACCACGTTAGGCTCGTTCTTCAGCGTCATCACGACGTCGGCGAATTTTGGCTCGAGCGCACGGGCGCGCTCGAACAGTTTTTCGTCGCGGTAGATATCGAGCGTTGCAAGGCCCGCGGCGCAGGCCAAGGGATGGGCCGAATAGGTATAGCCGTGGGTCAGCTCGACCACATGTTCCGGGCCGCTCATGAAAGCGTCGTGGATGGTATCGCGCACCACGACACCGCCCATCGGGGCGGCGCCATTGGTGACGCCTTTGGCAAAGGTGATCATGTCCGGCAGGACGCCGTAGCGTTCCGCCGCGAAGGCAAATCCAAGCCGGCCGAAGCCGGTGATGACCTCGTCGAAAATCAGGAGAATGCCGTGCTTCTGGGTGATCTCGCGCAGCCGCTTGAGATAGCCCTTGGGCGCCGGAAGAACGCCGGTCGATCCCGCCATCGGCTCGACGATCACGGCGGCGATGGTGTTCGAGCCGTGCAAATTGACCAGACGTTCCAACTCTTCGGCAAAATGCGCGCCGTATTCCGGCTCACCCTTGGTGAAGGCCTGCTTCTCGCGGTCGTAGGTATGCGACAGATGGTCGACGCCGGCGAGTAGCGTTCCGAACAGCTTGCGGTTATTGACGATGCCGCCGACCGAGGTGCCGCCGAAGCCGACGCCATGATAGCCGCGCTCGCGGCCGATCAGGCGGGTACGGCTGCCCTGGCCGGAGATCTGGTGATAGGCCAGCGCGATCTTGAGCGCGGTGTCGGCCGCTTCCGATCCGGAATTGCAGAAGAACACGTGGTCGAGCCCGGCCGGCGCGAGATCGGCGATGCGGCTGGCAAGCTCGAAGGCCTGCGGGATGCCGAACTGAAACGGCGGCGCATAGTCGAGCGCCGCGGCCTGCTTGGCGATCGCCTCGGAAATTGATGCGCGGCCGTGGCCCGCATTGGTGCACCACATGCCCGCGGCGGCATCGATGATGTTGCGGCCGTCGACCGTGATGTAGTGCATGTCCCTGGCGCCGGCGAGCAGCCGCGGCGCCTTCTTGAAGGCCCGGTTGGCGGTAAACGGCATCCAGTGTGCCGCAAGGTCGTTGGGGACGTTGACGGGGGATGGGCGTGGGCTCTTGTCCAGCATGGCGGCCTCTTGAAGTTTTGCAGTGTAGCGGTTGTCCGGCAAACTAGCAGCTTCGGTGCGGGAACGCCACGCGCCGGACTATATCCGCCCATTCGGGCGCTTTTTTGGACAGGGGGTGTTCCAATTCAAAGATCGGCGGCGCCGATCCAGAACACTTCGCCTTGCGAATCCTCGGTTTCAAGCCAGAGAAAATCGGTGTGCGGATAGGCCGCCTCCAACGCGGGCCGGCAGCGGCCGATCTCGCACAACAGCCCGCCTTCCGCCGTCAGGTGCCGCCTGGCCCCGCCCAGAATGCGGCGGATGATTTCGAGCCCATCGGCGCCGCCGTCGAAGGCGAGTTTCGGCTCGGCGCGGTACTCGCGGGGCAGGCCGGCCATGCCTTCCGCATCGACATAGGGCGGGTTGGAGATGATCAGGTCGTAGCGCTTCTCGCCAATCGGCCCAAACAGGTCGCCGCGGTGCAGCATCACCCGGTCTTGAACATCGTAGTCGGCGACATTGCGCGCGGCGACATCGAGCGCGTCGTTGGAGATATCGACCGCGTCTACCTGCGCGTTCGGAAAGTTCCGGCTGGCAAGAATGGCAAGGCAACCGGAACCGGTGCAGAGGTCGAGCACGCTTTCCACCGCGCTCGCGTCTTCGATCAGCGCGCCAGCCCCGTCGTCGCGGCCGCTGAAATGCGAATCCAGGAGCTCGCCGATGAAGGAACGCGGCACGATCACGCGCTCGTCGACATAGAAGGGCAGGCCGCGCATGTAGATTTTGTTGACGAGATAGGCGGCGGGTTTTCGCGTGCGGACGCGGGTTGCAATGACGTCGAGGATCGACCGGGCTTCGCGCGCGGTGACCCGCGCGGTCGCAAAACTTTCAAACTGGTCGAGGTGAAGATGCAGCGTTTCGCATACCAGGAATGCCGCCTCCGCCACCGGATCGGTCGTGCCATGGGCGAAGGTCAGCTTCGCCTCGACAAAGCGGCTTACCGCGTAACGCACGAAATCGAGCAGCGTCACCAGTTCGCCGGATTTCACTTTCGCAAACCCCAACGCGGCGCGGGAGCGCTTGGCAGCTTTGGCGCGCTTGACCATCAGGATTTGGTCCAGCGCGCCGCGGCGTCGTCATCATGATGGCGCGCCTCGACCCAATTGGTCCCGCCGGCACTTTCCTCGCGCTTCCAGAACGGCGCGTTGGCCTTCAAATAATCCATCAGGAACTCCGCGGCCTGGAACGCCGCCTGCCGATGTTCCGACGCCGTCAAGACGAGCACGATATTTTCGCCTGGAACAATGCGGCCGACGCGGTGAATGACGCTCACGCCGGTCAGCGGCCAGCGCGACATCGCGGTTTCGGCGTGGCGGGCGATTTCGGCTTCGGCCATGCCGGGATAGTGCTCGAGCGTCAATGCCGCGATGGTCTCGCTGCCCTCGCTGCCGCGGCAAATCCCGCTAAAGCTCACGACCGCGCCGATGTCGGTGCGCCCTCCGGTCAGCGCCGATATCTCGCGCGCGATATCGAAATCGGCTTCCTGGATGCGGATGGTCACATTGGCGGTCATGGGAGCATCGCTGCGCTTTGAATCGATCAGCCGCCGGTCATCGGCGGGAAAAAGGCAATCTCGCGGGCGCCTGCGATCGCGGCATCCGACCTTACATGGGTATGGTCGATCGCGGCGCGGATCACCTTTGGCGTCTCGAAGGCATGAGCGTAAGTCTCGCCGCGTTTGGCCAGCCACGCCATCAGGTCTTCGACGGTTCGAACGGTAGGCGGCGGCTCGATCGTTTCCTCGGATTTGCCGATCCGCTCGCGCACCCAGGCGAAATATTTGAGCTTCATCCCTCATCCTCCTTGATGAGGTGATGAATGCCGGCGCGGAAATAGTCCCAGCCGGTATAGATGGTGAAGATCGCGGAGATCCACAACAGCGACAGGCCGATTTGGGTGTTGAACGGGATGATCTGATCGCCGGCTTCCCCGGCCAGCAGGAATCCGATCGCCACCAGCTGGATCGTGGTCTTCCATTTGGCAAGCTTGGTGACGGGCACGCTGACGCGCAACGCGGCGAGGTATTCGCGCAGGCCCGACACCAGAATTTCACGGCACAGAATCACGATGGCGGCCCACAGCGTCCAGCCGTGGATGATGCCGTCGGCGGCCAGCATCAACAGGCAGGAGGCCACCAGGAGCTTGTCGGCGATCGGGTCCAGCATCCGGCCGAATGCCGATTGCTGGTCCCAGATCCGCGCATAATAGCCGTCGAGAAAATCGGTCACCCCGGCGGCGATGAACACGGCCAGCGCCACCCACCGAAGCCAGAGCGGCCCGTCCATGATGGCCTGCACATAGATGCAGCCGACCACCACCGGGATGGCGGCAATCCTGGCATAGGTCAGAATATTGGGTAGCGACAGCGAGCTTTTCGCCACCCCCCTTGTCGTTGCGATGTTCATCCGTCTTACCAATACCGCTGAAGCTTGCAGGTCAACCGGGCGCCGCACATGACCTGTTGGTGACGACGCCCGGATGACTCAGAACCCATTTTACCTCAGGCTGAGCCTGCTTTACCCCGGCTGGGCGTGGAAAAACTCGAAAATCTTGCGTGCGCTCTCGGCGCTGACGCCCGGAACCTTGCCTAGATCGGCGATCGAGGCCCGCTCGATCTCCTTCAGGGTTCCGAAATGCAGCAGCAAGGCACGTTTGCGTGAGGGGCCGATGCCGGGAATTTCCTGCAATCCGGCCTCGCGAATGTCCTTTTTGCGCAATTTGCGGTGGGAGCCGATGACGAAGCGGTGCGCCTCGTCGCGCAGCCGCTGGATGAAGTAGAGCACCGGGTCGCGCGGCTCGAGCTTGATGGCCTCGCGGCCGGGCATGAACAGGGTTTCGCGGCCGGCGTCGCGGTCCGGCCCTTTTGCTACCGCCAGCAGCGCGACCTCGTTCAATCCGAGCCCCTCGAAAATCTCCCGCGCCGCGTTGAGCTGGCCGCGGCCGCCGTCGATGATGACGAGGTCGGGCCATTGTGGAACGCCGTCGTCTTCGGGCCGCTGTTTGCCCGCCTCCGTCTCGCCTGAAGGGGTCAAAAGCCGCTTGAAACGCCGTTGCAACACCTCGCGCATCATCGCGTAGTCGTCGCCCGGCGTCAGGCCTTCGGAGCGGATGTTGAACTTGCGGTACTGGTTCTTGATGAAGCCGTCCGGCCCCGCCACGATCATGGCGCCGACCGCGTTGGTGCCCTGGATGTGGCTGTTGTCGTAGACCTCGATCCGTTTCGGCGGATGCGACAGTGCGAGCGTGGTGACGAGCCCGGCCAGCAGGCGGCCCTGGGTTGCGGTATCGGCCAGCTTGCGCCCCAACGCCTCGCGCGCATTGGTCAGCGCATGCGCGATCAGTTCTTTTTTCTCGCCGCGCCGGGGCGTTAAGACTTCGACCTTGAAGCCCGCCTTGATCGACAGCGCATTGGCCATCAACTCGGCTTCCTCGATCGCGTGGGACAAAAGGACGAGCTTTGGCGGCGGCTTGTCGTCGTAGAACTGCGCCAGGAACGAGGCCAGCACCTCCTCGGGCGTGAACGATTTCTCCGCGCGCGGAAAATAGGCGCGGTTGCCCCAGTTCTGCCCGGTGCGGAAGAAGAAGACCTCGACGCAGGAATATCCGCCCTCCTGATGGATGGCGAACACGTCGGCCTCCTCGACCGTGCGCGGATTGATGCCCTGTTGCGACTGGATCGCCGACAGCGCGGCGAGACGGTCGCGGTAGAGCGCTGCGGTTTCGAATTCAAGCTCGGCGGAAGCCTTCTCCATCTCGGCCGCGAGTTCCTGCTTCACGGCCCGGCTGCGGCCCGACAGGAAATCCCTGGCTTCGCGCACGAGCTCGGTATAGCCGGGAAAGTCGATCTCACGGGTGCAAGGCCCGGAACAGCGGCGGATCTGGAACAAAAGGCAGGGCCGCGTGCGGCTTTCGAAAAAAGCATCGGTGCACGAGCGCACCAGGAAGGCGCGCTGAAGTGCGGTAATGGTGCGATTGACCGCGCCTGCGGAAGCAAACGGGCCGAAATACTGGCCGGGGCGGGTCTGCGCGCCGCGGTGCTTGAGGATCTGCGGCGCCCAATGATCGCCCGTGATCAGGATATAGGGAAACGACTTGTCGTCGCGCAGTTGTACGTTGAAGCGCGGGCGCAATTGCTTGATCAGGTTGGCCTCGAGCAGTAGCGCCTCGGTCTCGGTCGAGGTCGAGATGATCTCGACCGATACGGTCGCGGCGATCATGCGCAGGATGCGCGCCGGCTGGGGCGCGCTCACCCTGGCATAGGAAGAAAGCCGCTTGCGGACGTTCTTGGCCTTGCCGACATAGAGCACGTCGCTCGCCGCGTTCAGCATGCGATAGACGCCGGGCGAGGTCGGCGCCAGCCGCACCGCGTTTTCGATCGCGGCATGGCCGACCGCAAGCGGGCCCTCGGCGACCGCCTCGTTGCCTTCCTCGGCCATTTCCGGCAGCCGCGCCTCGTCCTCCTCCTCGGCATTGACGGTGGCGGGGTCGATATCGCCTGCGGCCAGATCTTGCGGTCGATCCTGGGGCGGGTCTTGGGGCGGCAAGTCCGGTTGCGCGCCAGCCGGTTGCGAACCGGAGGCTGCCTTGCGCCGGGCTGATGCCTTCGCCTGATCGGTAGAATCGTGAGCCATCTTCTTTTGAATTTAAGCGCCGCCACCGCGCATCGCCAGCGTCACGGCGGCAAGGAAGACCTGCGCCGCGCCGGATATTTTGCGCGCGCGCCGACGGCAAACACCATCGTCATTCCGGGTTCGATGCTTGGCATGGCCCGGAATGCTGCCTGCAATCCCAGCCGAACCTTGCCCGGCGAATTTCGAGCCGGCGCCGCGAGCGCGTCTTTAACGCTCTCTTAAGACTAAGAAGCGGCCGTCGGCAGGCCTTAACAAGCCTTTAACTGAAAAGTCTCGATAAATCTTATCGGTAAAGAGTGGCATTCCGTAACCATGCCAGTGGTCACCACGACACGCCCCCGTGGCGTGTGAGGCGAACCGATCGCGGCAGTTGTGTTGGGGAGGGTTGAGTGATGAGCAGGATCGCACTGGGCGCGGCGGCGTTGATCGCCGCCTGCTGGACGGCATCAGTGCGGGCAGCCGATCTTCCTTACGGATCGCGCGCTCCCTACACCGTCAACCAGCCCCTCAACATGTATAGCTGGGCCGGACCCTATCTCGGCGGCAATATCGGCTGGGCCTGGGGTTCGGTCGACAACAATCTGACCAAGCCATCGGGCTTCGTCGGCGGCGCGCAGGCCGGCTACAACTGGCAAACCGGTCCCTGGGTCTTCGGCGTCGAAGGCGACGTCCAGGCCACCGGCGCTTCGGATACGTTCGCGCCGTGGAAATTCTCCAACCCCTGGTTCGGCACGCTGCGCGGTCGCGCCGGCTATGCGTTCAACAGCATCCTGTTCTATGGCACCGCGGGTCTGGCGTTCGGCGAACTGAGCGGGCAGACATTCGGCTTTACGGAGACCCACACCAATGCGGGCTGGACCGCGGGGCTCGGCGCCGAATTCGCCTTTGCGCCCAACTGGAGCGCGAAGCTCGAATATCTCTACGTCGATCTCAACGACAGCAATTTCCTGATCACCGGTGTCCAAAACGGCTACCGGTTCGGGCTGGTTCGCGCCGGTGTGAACTATCACTTCTGAGAACAAGAAAATTCCGGACACAAACTCCCGGCCGCATCCCGGCCGGGATTTTTTTGAAAGTCTCTGCTCAGGATGAAATCACGAGGTTGACCGCCTTGGGCCCCTTGCCCTTCTTGTCCGGCTCGACCTCGAATGTAATACGTTGTCCTTCGGTCAAATCCTTCAACCCGGCCCGCTCGACGGCGGTGATGTGGACGAAGACATCGCGGCCGCCGTCATCGGGCTTGATGAAGCCATAGCCGCGTTCTCCGTTGAAGAACTTGACCGTTCCAGTCATGGCCATCGGGAAACTCCTCCCCCGTATTGCTCCGCCGCTACGCGCCCCGCGTACCGGCCGACCGGACATTCGCTGCCGGAAGCTTGGCCACCCTTGCGGATCGGCAATGCGCTTCCGATCCGCCTTGAAACTGAAGAGGCCTTGTCACTCCGCCGCAACCATTCGCGGAAGCGGAACGTAAAGCCGATCCCAATAGGTTGAGCATAATACGGATCGCGGCAAATTGCCTATCGGACTTTTCACGGTGCAAGGGGCGGGACTTGGCTAAGGTTTGGGCGTCTCGAGCCTGAACCGGCCGGCGCCGCCCTGGCCGAGCGGCTTTTCGAGTTCGGGAAGGATCGCCTTGAGTTCGCCTGGAAGCGTCCACGGCGGATTGACGATCAGAAGTCCGGCCGAGGAGAGACCCGTGCCGGCCGTCTGCGGCGCGACGCTGAATTCCAGACGCAAGGCTTTCCCGGGGGGTCTGGCGGCTGCGACCGCGCTTGCGACATGTCGCGCCAGCTCGTCGGCGGCGCGTCGGCTCTTGACCGGATACCACAACAAATAGTTGCCGGTCGGCCATTTCGCGAAGGCTTCCGAAAAGCCCGAGGCTAGGCGCTCGAACTCGTCCTTTTGCTCGTATGGCGGATCGATCAGGACGAGGCCACGCCGCTCCTTCGGCGGCACGAAGGCGGGCAATGCAGTCCAGCCATCGAGGTCGACCACGCGGGCCTGGGTGTCGCGGCGCAGCGCGTCGATCAGTGCTTTTCGCGCTTTCGGCTCGACCTCGCACGCGGTCAGGCGATCCTGCGGCCGCAGCAGCGCGCGTGCGATCAGCGGCGATCCCGGATAGGTCGTGAGGCTTCCTTGCGGATTGAAGGCCCTGACGATGTCAAGATAGGGCTTCATCAGCGGCAGCGTGGTTGGTGAAAATCGCGCCTGCATGAGGCGCGCAATGCCGGTGAGCCATTCACCGCCGCGGCTTGCCTCTTCGCCGGTGAGATCGTAGAGGCCGGCGCCGGCATGGCTGTCGATGATGCGAAACGCGGCCTGCTTCTCCTGCAGATAGATCAGAATGCGCACCAGCACGATGTGCTTGACGACATCGGCAAAGCCGCCGGCATGAAAGGCGTGACGATAGTTCATGCTGCCAGCAGTACGCCACGGCGACCCAATGGGCAAAGAGCTGGGCTATGTGTCCCGGACGCGGGTGCAGCGTTCTCCCGGCGATGCAAAGCATCGTCCGTTACGCTGCTCCGCAGAGCCGGGACCTACACATTTGCTGCGGCGCGCATGGACCCCGGATCAGCAGCGCACCACGCCGCAAGTCAAAGCGTCGAAGACGCGCGTGAACGCGCTGATGGCGCTGCGCAGCATCCGGGGAACGTACTGCGGCTCAGCCGCCGCGCACCGGCGGCATCAAGACCTGCTCGCGTTTGCAGGCGCGGCGATCGATGTCCTCGCAAGCGCGGAACTGAAGATCCTTGCTCATGCAGATGCGGACTTCACTCAGCCGGGTCCGGTTGCAGGTCACCGCAATCGCGGCAGGGGGCAGGCCCGGATTGGCCTTGACAAAGGCGTCCTCGATTTCCTGGGGCGCGATGGTCTTCGGGTCGGCCAGTTCGATGAATTCGGGCGGAATCTTCACCACCGAGCGCGCCTTTCGGATGGTCTCGAAATAGGCCCGCGGGCCCAGTCCCGAGCAGGTGCCATGCTTGTCCCACTCGTTGAAGATCAGCCCCGGCGCCGGCATCAGATCGAGCATGGAGGCCATGATATTGCGGTCGAGCCGCGGCGAGGGCCGTTCGCAATAGTCAGGGAAGCCGTGCTCATATTGCGGCCACAGGCCGTGGACCACGAACGAAAACGGCCGTCCGCCGCACTGGGCCTGGGATGACCGCCCGTTATTGCCGCGCTCGGCGGCCTCCTCGCAGAAGGAGGGCGACCACGACAGCGACAGCACGTAGAAATCAAACTCGCCGGGCGTGTTCTGCCGGCGATCCTGCGCCGAAGCGCTAGGCGCTGCGGCGATGCCGATCAGCGCGGCCAAAGCGAGGTGGATGAAGCCGGCCGAATTGCGCCTCAGCCAGCCGAAACGAAACTCAAACATGGTGATGCCCTCATGATGCAACCTGTACTGGAAGCCTAGCACGGCAAAAGAACATTTCAAGAACAAAATAAAAATAAGGCGGAGCCGGGAGCGGCGCCGCGGTTGATAGCTGGAAAAATTCTCCTGAAATCAGGGCCTTGCGGCGGTGCAGGCCGGGTTATAGGCCCAGTTGCGATCGAGCCCGGTCACGCACCATTCCACGCCCTGACTGTAGCTGGCGAAACTGCCATCCTCGATGATCGAGAAATGCACGGTCGTTACCCTGCCGTCGCTCAGCTGC
>Ga0209517_10008919_pt1 | contig 11616 bp, 6 predicted proteins | sample PeaSoiMetSII2010_FD_187695 | JGI IMG/M metagenome (GOLD analysis project Ga0209517, IMG submission 187695) | Peat soil microbial communities from Weissenstadt, Germany - SII-2010 (SPAdes) (version 2) | ecosystem: Environmental > Terrestrial > Soil > Wetlands > Peat | place: Germany: Weissenstadt...
ATGACCGCGGTCACCAACTACCAGGTTGGATCCATCTTGGCGGCAGCGCGGCAAACGCCCGTTACGGACGCAGGACCGTCTGCCGCGACAGAGAGTACAGGGGCCAGTTTTCTTCTTCAATTCGCGCTCTTCATCGTGCTGCTGGCAATCCTGTCGGGCGCTCTCGCCTCATCCCATTTTATAATGAAAGGAACACAAGTGGGCGATGCGGCCCCGAATGAGCCGGCTGCCGGCGCAGAGCCTCATAGGTCCGATCCCAATCTGAGTCCTGCTGCCGCCGCACCGGTCAAGTCTCAACGAGTCGTTCTACCGCCGCCCCCCATGCGTTCGAGTGGCACGCCGACCGCCGGGCCTCGCTCGCCAGCGACGGGAAGAGTGGTCCCACCTCCGCCCAAATCGGACCTGCCACCCCCTAGGCCCCCGTTGCCGCCGCCGCCGCGTGGCAAAGGGCCACCCAAGCCCCCATCGCCGTGATGTACGCGAACTCGCCGACAAGCGAGAAGGATGTTTTGCACCAAAGAGGCGCAACAACATCCTGCCGTTGGCCTGAGGCGCACAGGAAAGTGTGCCGCCGATCGAGTGACAGTTGCTCGTGCAGCCGCCTTCGTTAGGAACAGGGGCCTCGCCGGGCAGGCACTGGCAGCTGCCGTTCACAAGCTCCTCACCGCGCTGGCACTGACATTTGCCATCCACAACCTTACCGCCCGTGCAACTTGGCATTGCATTCTGCGGCGTCCCTGGTGTGGTCCCCGATCCTAAGGGCGGCGGCGGAGCGGACAGCAGCGGCGGCCCTGGTGTGGTCCCCGCCGGCGGCGGCGGAGCGGGCGGTGTGGTCACGCGCACGCACGTGATGCCGTTGGCGTCCAGCACGTAGCCAGCGAAGCAGCCCGGCGCCGGCGGCGGAGCGGGCGGCGGCGTGGTTGCGATCTTGCGCTCACACCTGCCGGTGATGGGGTTGAGTACTTCGCCGTCCGAACAGGCGGCAACGCATTTGCCGGTGGCAACGTCTATCTTCTGACCCGTCGGGCACGCACACACGCCATCGGCGCCACGCGTCTCGCCGGTTGGGCAAGTCGGCGTCTCGCAGGTGTTGGTGCGCCGGTTCAAAGTCTGGCCGGATGGGCAGTTCCGCAGACGGGTGACGGCTTTGCAGATGCCGTCCGCATTCGGGCTCTGATCGGCCGGACAGCACCGGTTTTTCGGCGTTGCCTTACCGGACAGACAACAACCGGCCCCGAGCTTAGTGTAGCCCTGCGCGCAAGTGCTGCCGGACGAGGGTGCAGCTCGGTGCATCGCTTTCTGATGGACCTGAGCCGCCAGCGTAACTATGCACACGCCCGGGCCGACGAAGTCCGGTGTCTGTCCGGGAGCGCAGCACACGGGGTTCCCTGGGTATATCTGGGCGGGGTTCGCTAGGTATAAAACGCAACCGTCGTAGGGATTCTGATCGACGCAGAATCCATTCTGCGCCACTGCTGTGCCCACGCAGCAACCCCCTGGCACGCTGTAACCTTGGGGGCAGTTCGCAACTGGCTGAGGCGGACAATAGGCTACGGCCGTAGGCCCACAGTTAAACACCTGGGGCAAGGGCGGAATTGTCCCCGGACTATAGCACACGCCAGCCGCGAAATCCGGTATCAGACCGTTAGGGCAACACATCCACCCATTGCCCCAACCGCAAGAGGGCGGATTGGCCGACTTCAGAACGCATTGGTCATTCTGCGCCGTCGATTCGGGTGGGCAGCAACCACCGGTCACGCCCTCATTCTCAGGGCACTCCCACGACTGCCCGGTTGTCACAGGCGGGCAAAAATAGGTGTCATTGGGTCCGCAGATCCACGGTGCGGCCGTGGGCGGAGGAGGAGGCGTCGGCGTGTTGCCTCCTGACGGTGGCGGCATCGGCGTGTTGGATGGCGGTGGTACGCATTTGCCGCTGGTAGGATCCAGCACCTCGCCGAGCAACTGACAATTGAACGGGAACGACGTGAACGACGGTAAGCAGGCTTTGATGCCCTCGAGCTGCGGAGTTGTGCCGGATGGGCAGCACTGCCCGGTGATTACGTTTTGCTGGCCGGGCGAGCACTGGCACGCGCCAGTGATCGCATTGACCACGCCGCCTGGGCACGGGGGGTTGCCCGATGGCGACGGCGTGTTTCCTCCTGATGGCGACGGCGTGTTTCCTCCTGACGGCGGCGACGGCGTGTTTCCTCCTGACGGCGGCGACGGCGTGTTTCCTCCTGATGGCGGCGGTGTGTTTCCTCCTGATGGCGGCGGCGGTGTGTTTCCTCCTGACGGCGGCGGCGGTGTGTTTCCTCCTGACGGCGGCGGCGGCGTGTTTCCGCCGGATGGCGGTGGTGGGGTATTTCCTGCTGACGGCGGCGACGTCGGTGTGTTGCCACCCGATAACGGCGGCGGCGGTGGCTGACCCGTGAACGAACTTGCAGCTCCGGGCGCACTTGGCGTTCCAGATGTGGCCGATGGTCCTGACGCGCCTGATAATAAAGCCTGCTGACTACATGGCTGTAGAATTGCGATGTCGCCGAGATACCCGCTAATCGCGGGATCGTCGAACTGGGCGTTGTAATCGATGAAATAGCTCAGAAGCGGCGGGACGTTCGCCGGCGCAATCGTACCGATCCCATTACCCTGCAGGCCGTTCAGGTTCACCGGTCCATTCGCAGCGAGCGTCGCGGCAAGATTGGCGTCGACGGTATTGCGCAAATTCTCCCCGGTCGACCAGAGAAAACCGCTGCATGATGTCGAATCGAGATTGCCGTTGACGCCGTAGCCGTAGCCGACGGCGACGCCGCCATTGGCGTTGGTAAAAGGCGAGGGGAATCCAGCCGCGTATTGATCCGGCGCAGTTTGCCATGCTCCCGCGGCACTCGTGTTCGGCGCATAGCGCAGCACACGGCTGCTGCCGCCTTGCGCCACCGCTTCCATTTCATAATCGCCAGTCGGTTCGCCGCGTTCGGCGAGAATCATGTCGCCGCGATCGTCAAAGATGATTTTCGCAATTTCGATCAGCGCGACCGCCGGCGGCACTTGCAGTTCAGGCCGCGCATCGCTGCTGAACGAGCCATCGGGTGCAAGGCCGACCGACCAGACCTGAAGTCTAGCCGCCACGGCGTAGTAAAGCCGCCCGGCATGCACCGCGAGGCCGAAGATGCGCCGCCCTGTCGGCGCATAGTCCCACGTCGCCGGATTATCGCTTGAGAATTGCGGGTTGGTGATGTCGAGCATGCTTGGCGTGTAGGGAACCTGCGGCAGACCGGCGGCGGCGAGGCCCTGCACGCCGTGATCGTAGCGGCCGATTTCCGTGCCGGAGAGATTGAAGCGATGGATCATCCCGGTCTGGCGGTCGGCAACGAGCAAGGAACTCGACGCCGCGTCGAACGCAAGCCCTCCAAGCGCGGGACCGGAGTTCGCCACGCCGTTGAGCATGACATTGGCGAACAAGCTGACAGCGCCGGTCACGCCATCGATGCGCCAGATCGATCCGGGCCCGCCCACTTGCGCCGGCGGTCCGAACAATGCCGCCATGAAGGTTGCGCCGGGCGCGCCCTGATGCACCCGCGTGACCGCGCCGCCCTGGCCCGGCACGACGATCGGCAGACCGTAAGCGGAGCTGGCGGCCACATACATGTTCGGCGGCGTCGCGTTGTCGAGCGTCACGCCAAATACTTGACCGACCTGCGCCGCCGTCACCGTGAGAGAAATCTGCGCCGGCACCACCTGAGCCTGCGGCGGAGCGCCGGGCGCCTGCAAATTAAAGACTTGCGCCGAGGGGCCGTTGGGATCGATGAAAGTCAGGTCGCCGGGATCCTGTCCCGGCGCGATCTGCGCCGGCGGCGGCGCGCCGGAGAAACCGGTCACGATCGCGTTTCCGGGCGCCAATATGCCGGGCGTTTGCGACCACGCCGGATCGACGCTCGCGATCGCCGAAATCAGGATCGCGACAGCGGCCAGCGCTGACGCAAATGATTTTGATGCTGTCGCAAAATGATCGGCAGCGCGGCCGCCGCTGCGCCCGCGTCGGGCCCAAAAGTTGAGGCCAGCCCAACTCAACTTCAATCCCCCAACCACGTCGAGACGCGGTTGGAATGATAGAGCCGTCAAGTCGGCAAGTGCAAGAAACTTAGACATCAATTACGAATTGCAATAGCCGACCCCGTTTCGGTGCGATGGGTCTGCTTGGCTGGCTCAAAAAGCGGAAGACCGCCGCTATCGCAGCCGCCTGATCAAAACACCTGACCGGATTTCGGAGAGACCGCCGCGAGCGCGGCCTTTCTGTTTGTGCTCATGTTGCAGTGCATGAGGCTGCTTGTGGCCCGTTGCGTCACTTAGTGCGACGCAGTGGTTTGGTCGCTCTCGGAGGAGAAGCGGACGTCCGAACCCGCGCTCGAAATGACGTGATTGACCCATAGTAACCGATTGCCCCTGTCAATTGCCGCATTGCGAAAGGTTTATTCGATCACCTCGTCGGCGCGGCCGAGCAGCGTGAGTGGAACGGTGATACCAAGCGCCTTGGCGGTCTTCATGTTGATGATTAGTTCGACCTTGGTGGATTGTTGCACCGGCAAGTCAGCCGGCTTCTCGCCCTTGAGAATCCGGCCAGTATAGACGCCGGCCAGACGCCACGGTTCTGTAAGACTGCCGCTGTAGCTCAGCAGGCCGCCGGCCGCGGCAAACTCACGAAATTGAAAGATCGTCGGCACAGCGTGGCGCAGCGCTAATGCAGCGAGCTGTTCGCTCCGGCTTCTAAAAAAGGCATCGGTGGCAATCACTAGTGCGCCAGCTTGCAGTTGGGACCAGGTTGCAAAGACCGTATCTAAATCTCGTTCGGTGCTTGCGCGCAGAATATGGAGCTTCAGCCCCAGCGTGGCGGCCGCCACTTGCAGGTTTCTCGACAGAATTTCGGTAAATCCAGGGGGGTTGGTCGGATTGACCAGAAACGCGATGCTGGTCGCAGTGGGGATCAGTTCGTGCATCAATTCCAGGCGTTTCGACCCGCCCCAATGGGGTCACGCGGACTGGAATGTTGGTAACGATAGCACGCCTCAAAATGGAGGTCTGTGACGTACTTCAAAGTGCGTGATCGGTGCCGCAACGCAGCAATTCGGTCGCTAACGGGTGAGAAGCGGACATCCAATCCCGCGTTCAAAATGACGTTGATGACCCTAAGCGGACATCGGAGGCCATTTTTGTTGTGATGCACAACTTAAGCTCTCATTCTGCGATGTGGTAGTGTGGTGGTGACGTGATTGACCCGGAACCGACCTCGCAAAGCATAGTTGCCAATTGTAATCGGCAATCGATCATGCGCTTAGGGCCATTTGCGTAGGGCCGTCATAGCTGGGGACCGAAGGGTACGATCTTGTTATTAGTGTCATGCCCGATGTCGGCGCGTCCCAACCAGGGAATCCCGGCCCTCCGGCACCAGTATTGGGCGATCTCCTCTTCGTTCATTCCGAAGTCTGGTTCATTAGGTGTGACGTTGCTGCAGCGACCGAGCATGATGCCTGACACGCGTCGGACGTTAGCGTTGCTGGTGATATGAAACAGCGATCGATCGATTCTGTACATCGCCTCCCCCACCTCCTCCAACATGAGCACATGTCCGTCGAGGTCGGGTTCCAGCGGAGTGCCGAGTAGGTGGCTGAGCACCGTAATGTTAAACGCCGCCGTCTTTTTCGCGCCGACGACTGTTGGCTCTAATGCCTCGGGCGCGCGATCGATCATCCAGGTGAGTGCTCTCGCAACGGCCGAGTCCCCCGCGTCCCGAAGGATATCCTGCGCCACCGGACCGTGCGCCACAGCCTCGAACCCCGCGCGGTACAAAGCGGCGAGCAGCATGCCAGCATCACTATAGCCCACGTAAGCCTTTCGCTTTGACGTCTCCGTCAATCCGCGCATGATCGACTCGACCACCCGGCACGAGCCGTAGCCGCCGCGCGCAAACCATACCGCGTCGTAACTCTCATCGTTGGCGATTTCGAGGAAGGCCCACGCGCGCGTTTCGTCGTCACCCGCAAAATGTCCGTGCGACGCAAAGCACTGCGGGTGAAAGATGATCTCAGGCGTCCGGTCTGGGTAAAGACGCTCGGCTAACGCCGGCACTCTCGTGGCAACGTCCGGAGACATGCGGGAAGCCGGCGCGACGACGCCAATCTTGCATCTCCCTCTGCTCATTTAGCGCCTCGATTGAGTTGTCCCACATCGGCGATGCTTGTAGATTTTGCCAATGCACCAGCTTGGAGATTACTTTTTCTGCGGCATTGGCGGTAGCGGCATGACGCCCCTCGCATTGATCATCCAAGCGAGGGGCGGACGGGTCGAGGGTTCTGATCGCGCCCTCGATCAGGGACGAAACGCCGAAAGATTTGATTTTCTCCGCGCGCACGGTGTACTGCTTCATCCGCAGGACGGCAGCGGTATTCGCCGCCACTGCCAAATCTTGGTCACCTCCGCAGCCGTCGAGGAGTCGGTTCCCGACGTGCAGGCCGCGCGTCGTATCGGTGCCATTGTCACCACCCGCGCAAAACTTCTTGCTCAACTCTTCAACCGCGCTGCTCTGGGCGTCGGCATCGCTGGCACGAGTGGTAAATCCACCACTGTGGGCATGATTGGATGGATTCTGGACCGCGCTGGAAGAAGCCCAACGATCATGAATGGTGCAGATATGAAGAATTACATCGAGCCGGGCTCCCCGTTTGCCAGCGCGCGCGTCGGTGACGGTGACATTTTCGTCAGTGAAGTGGACGAGAGCGATGGCTCGATTGCGCATTTCGAGTCGCATGTGGCGGTCGTGAATAACATCTCGCTCGACCACAAGTCACTCGATGAGCTGCGCACCCTTTTCCGCGACTTCATCGCCAGGGCGCGGACAGCGGTGCTGAATCTCGATAACGCGGAAACCGCGGCCCTTGCAGCCGAATTGAAGCCGGGACAGGTGGTAACCTACAGTCTGCGCGCCGTACCAGCCGATCTCCTCGCCTCTGCTCCGGTCCAGTCGCCGACCGGCATCGCGTTCAAAGTAAAGGCGCGCGATTCAGGTGAGGCTGCTGATGTGACGCTGAAAGTTCCAGGGCTTCATAATGTAGCCAACGCCCTCGCCTCGCTGAGCGTCGCGAAGGCGTGTGGCGTGAGCCTCTCTGAGGCAGTGACCCATCTGGGTGAGTTCAACGGGATCCGCCGGAGATTGGAAATTGTGGGCACTGCAAATGAAATAACCATCATTGACGACTTTGCCCACAATCCGGACAAGATTTCGGCAACGCTCAAAACACTGCACGCGTTTCCTGGCCGCCTGTTGCTGATGTTTCAACCCCACGGCTATGGCCCGATTCGTTTAATGAAAGACGGCCTGGTGGACTGTTTTGTGAGTGGGTTACGCGATGAGGATGTTCTGATCATGCCCGAGCCTGTATATTTCGGCGGCACTGTTGATCGCAGCGTTGGAAGTCGCGAAGTTATATGTGAAATTGAACGACGTGGTCGAAAGGCTTTTGCATTTCCAGATCGCAGCGCCTGCGGCGACGCCCTTGTCAAACTGGCCCGTCGTAGCGATCGCATTGTGATTATGGGCGCGCGCGACGAATCACTTTCTCAATTCGCGCGCGAACTTATTCGACGGATTGACCAGAGCTAGATTTTTGATTGCCACCAATCAATCAATGGCACGCGTCGCACCTTCCTGTACCACGCCAAGGATGACGACAATCGCAGGCGTGGTCGTTAAGGCCACCATTTTTCTACTGTAACAAAGACGCGATTGGCCCTTAGCTGCCGCGCCGCTCACCGACAGCTGCGGCGGCTTTCGAGGGTAAAGCGGACACCGCAATTTAGGGACGGCACCTCCGCTCCTGACCCGTTTCGGGTAGTGTATCCGATCAAGAGGATTGCGATTGCCTCCGGTAATGATGATTATCGGAACCCGGACTTGAGATTGTTGGGCCTGATCGATCAACCTCCAGTCACCGCTCCGTAGATTCCGCGTTCGAACTGGCGGTAAATCCGCAACGTGCGATCATCGGCAAAGGGTAAGACCTGCGTCATGAAAACAGAGGCGATGCGCCTTCTCGGATCAATCCAGTAATAGGTATTGTACAGGCCGCCCCAGGTCAGGCTGCCGGCGCTGCGACCGTCTGGACCTGCCTGCATGTTGATCATGTGGCCGAAGCCCCATTTGAGACTAATGCCGGGAAAGAAATCGACATCATTGGAGAGCGCTGGCACTGTCGTCCTCAGGACGCCAACTTCGATTTTGTCGATCTGGTTCTGACCCATGAGCGCAACGGTATCGGGACGGAGAATGCGCACGCCGTCGAGCGAGCCGCTTTGCATTAGCATGCGGATGAAGGTCAGATAGTCCGGTGCGGTCGAATAAATCCCGCCGCCGCCGGAGAAGGATTGCGGTGCTGTCTGGTGCTCCGCCGGTTGCGGCTTAACCAACCCGTCCGCCTCGCGCCGATGGAGACTAGCCTCCCGCGCGCGCTGCTGCGGCGAGATGATAAACGCAGTATCGTGCATGCCAAGCGGGTCCAGGATATTTTCGCGAAAATAGACATCCAGCGGCTTTCCGCTGATCGATTCCACGATGCGGCCGACCCAATCGATATTGGGACCATATTGCCAACGCTCGCCGGGATCGAACATGAGTGGCGCGCGCGGCGCCCTTTTTCTATCTGCTGACGCCAGCCGTTCGATCGCCATGGAACACCGGACGGCTTTTGCATCCCAGAGCCGGTAGCTGAAGCCGGCCGTATGAGTCAGCAGGTGACGCAACGAGATCGGCCGCTTTGCTGGTCGAAACTGGGGATTTCCTGCGGCATCGAATCCGTCGAGCACCTGGGGCGCGCCGAGCGTTGGGTCGATGTCGGGAACCGGAGCATCAAGCGAAAGCTTGTCTTGCTCGACGAGCTGCAGCGCGGCGACCGAAGTGATCGGCTTGACCATCGAGGCGACGCGAAACACCGTATCGCGGGTCATGGCCGGCCCGCCCCCAAGCCGGCGCCTGCCGAAAACGCCCTCATACGCAACGCCCTTGTCAGTCGCAGCCAAGGCCACCACCCCCGGCAATTCCTCAGCACTCGTTGCAATACGGAGCACCGAGTCGACTTGGGAAAGTGTTCTTATGCCGGGCCCTTTTGGCTCTTCGGCACGAGCGATCGCCGCGTAGTCCGGGCCTAACGAGCTGGCCACCCCGAGCTTTGCCATCGTCGATAAGATATCGCGGCGATTAGGATGGTGGATCATGCGACCTTTTCTGGTTCAGGACCCTTACCCGTAAATCTTCGACTCTGAACGACCCTGACGGCTGGCGGCAGCCGCGGCTGCTTTCGGGGGGTAAAGCGGACACGGCCGCCCTTAGCCGCCGCGGCAGCTGATGACCCTGAGCATCATTTCGCGAACGTCAATTGATGCATTGCGAAAGGTTCATTCGATCACCTCGTCGGCGCGGCCGAGTAACGGGAGCGGAAAAGTAAGGCCGAGCGTTTTTGCGGTTTTGAGATTGAGGACCAGTTGGACTTTCTCCGCCTGCACTACCGGCAAATCGGCTGGCTTCTCTCCCTTCAGGACTCGCGCGGCGTAGATGCCGACCTGGCGATAGGCCCCCGGCAGGTCGGCACCATAGCTCATGAGGCCGCCGGCCGTGACGAATTCGCGCCAACCATAGCAGGCGGGCAGCGCATGGCGGGCCGCCTGCTCCACCATTTTCTCGCGCCAGCGATAGAAAAAGGGATCACCTCCGACGATGAGCGAGTCGACGCCTTGTTGGCTGAACGCCGCGAAGGCCGGTTCGATCCCGGCTTCGTTCGCGATGCTTTGCACGACCATCTTGCGGCCGACTGTGCGCACCGCAGCTTCCAATTCTTCGGTCTGGTGGGCGGCGAAGGGATAGCCCAGATTGCTCACAAAGCCGATCAGCTTCGTCGAGGGAACCACAGCGAGCAGCATTTCCAGCTCTTTCGGGCCCAGCGCGATGACGAAGAAGGTTGCTCCAGTCATGTTGCCGCCCGGTCGGCTTAAGCTTGCCACCAGTCCTTCCCGAACTGGGTCGGCGCCGCTCGTGAAAATTGTTGGGATGGTCACGCCAGCCGCCTTGACCGCCTCGACAGTACCTCCGCCTGCCACCAACACCGCCAGAGGCCGGTGAACAAGGTCCGCCAGCAGTTCTGGCACTCGCTCGAATTGACCATCGGCCCAGCGATATTCGATCGTCAGGTTCTGGCCTTCGATGTAACTAGCTTCATTTAGGCCGCGCTTGAACGCGCTGACCTCTCCAGACACTGCATAAAGTGATTCACTGTGAAGAAACCCGACCACCGGCATCGACGCCTGCTGCGCGTGCGCGGTGAGCGGCCAAGCGGCTGCTGTGCCGCCGAGCGCAGTGATGAACTCCCGCCTTCCGATCCCGATTGCCATTTGACCCGTCCCCACAGGGATCATACCTGCCGCAATACGGGAAAGAATATCACGCACCATTTGGCAGGTCTGGCCCTAGCGTCTGTTGCTGTAATGCAGCGGTTTGGTCGCTAACGGGTGAAAAGCGGAAGTCCGAACCCGCCTCCGAAATGACGCGGTTGACCCATAGCGGAAGTCACGCTCCTTATTTGATCCCTCGTTTTCAAGATCGAAATAACAGCGCTCGCGATTGCGCTGTCTGTGACCGAGAGCACATTCGGGGGCAATGCGGTTCTTCGCAATATGGATGCCGCGTCTGGCGCGGAAAGGTAGATGCCCGGACCTCGATCATTGTTGGTCAGGTCTGGGCCGCAGAGTCGAAGACAACCCGACCGAAAGCTACTTCTTGCGTGTCAGGTCCCACTGCCAGACAGCGCCGACGTGCATCGCGCTTAAATAGGGCGTGGTCCGCCATGTGGGTTCAGCCTGGTCCTGGTGAAACTCCCCGGTGAGGTGGTCTCCGTCCAGCGCCAGATTTCCGGTCGGTTCTTCAAGTCCTTCCCTGGGTCGGTATAGTCCCATGCCAGCTCGCAATTCGCAGTGTTGCCGTTCACCTTACAATTGAACAAGGTTCCATCGGCCCTGTGTTTGCGTGATTCGCTCTCGTCTGTTTCGCGCCACAGCGTAGTTCCAGCGATAGAGTTTCCCGCAATCGCGATCGTGACGGTACTCTCCTTGCCGCTTCGAGCGAACCAGACACCTGCCCAATTGCCTGCCCAATTTCCCAGTGCTTCGGCTTGCTTCGTCGCAAGTTGCGGCGAGGTTGAGCTTGGCACGGTTGTCGGAATACCGACACGACTGTGATAGAGCCAGACGCCAACTGCCAGAAGCGCAACACAAACGCCGCCACCGAGCGCCGGGAAGAGCCAACCCTTCTGCACGGGATTTTTGGAGACGAAACGATCTGCTCCGGCCGACATTCGAGCGGTCCTGGACCGCAGCGTAGGGCGATCTGCATCCCGACCTGCAATTTGCGCAGATGTTTTTTGCAAGTTGCCATCGACCGACGCGTCGCGGCTCGAAACATCGACCTTCAAGATCGCCTTAACAGTTTCGGCAAGCTGTTGGAGATGTTTTTCGATCGGCGGCGTCAGCGCGTCGAGCCAATGGATCGCTCCTAGGAAATACTCCATGGACTTTGTCGGCACG
>Ga0209517_10008920_pt1 | contig 11615 bp, 14 predicted proteins | sample PeaSoiMetSII2010_FD_187695 | JGI IMG/M metagenome (GOLD analysis project Ga0209517, IMG submission 187695) | Peat soil microbial communities from Weissenstadt, Germany - SII-2010 (SPAdes) (version 2) | ecosystem: Environmental > Terrestrial > Soil > Wetlands > Peat | place: Germany...
GTTCCCCAACGGCGTGAAGGGCGGCGACATGCTCGCGCTCACGGTGATCAGCGACGACCTGACCCCGCTGAACGTCTCGGACTCGCTTGGCACGGTGATACAGCTGGGCGCGAGGTCCGCGAGCACCGCGTGCGACTCGAACACCAGGACCTGCCAGGCGGACTTGTACTGGGGGATGCTCCCTGCGTCGGGCAACGACTCGGTGACCGTGAGAGAGGCAGGGTCAGACCGTGCGCTGAGGGTGCAAGCCTGGGAGTTCAGCGGAGTGGACGCCATCGGGGGAGGTTGCAGCCCGGCGAGCTACCCGGCAGGTTCTGTTCTTCTGGCCACGGGCCGAGACGCCTACGGCGCTGGGCAGGGGTTCACGTGGGAGGTCTACGCCGCTTCTGGCTTGGCGGGTAGCGAGTATCAGGTTGCCGCGAGCCCCGGGTCGACCGCTTTTCCCTTTTCGACCGAAGTAAACAGCGTCGAAGCGGCCGCCATCTTCATGCGGTCGCCCGCGACCATCGAGTGCGGCGCAGGGGTGACGACCACGACGAGCACCTCCTCGGGCGCGAACTCGACGGCGTTTCAGCTGTCGGTCGGTGTCGACAGGCCGGAGTACACTGGCAACGAGTCCATCCTCGTGAGCGGGAGGGTCTCACCACCGCCGAACTCTCCTTCGAACGCGACGCTCATCATCACCAGTCCCGGCGGCGCGGTGGCGACCGCTACCAGCCAGGTCAGCACCGTGAACGGCTCCTACTCCTACCGCTTCGTCACGGGCGGCACTTCGGGTTGGGTGTCGGGGACCTATACTGTGACGGTCGTCTGCGTCGCATTCGGCGAGACCGAGACCGCGACCGCGAACTTCACCTTCGCCGCCCCCGCGTAGTCTTTCGAGTCGAAAGAACGAGTTCCCCGGCATACGTTTTATAGGGTCAGGGGAGAATCGCGGCACCGTGCCAGACCCCTTCGTCCTCGTGGACCAGTTTGTGGTCCAGAGGCGACTGAAGCCCGCGCTCGTCGCGAAGGTGAAGGCGAGGGGGGCCTACCTCCTCGGGGCGGTCGCACGCGTCGAGAAGGCTACCAGCCTCAGGTACCCGCCGTACTACGTCGAGCCCACCCTGCCTCTCGCGGTCACGTCTGTCGAGTACGGGAGCGTGGGGGCGTTCTTCGCGCGGGTGATACCCACCGCGTTCGAGGGGAGGATTTCCATCATAGTCCAGTTCACGGCGCCCCTCCTGCTATTCGGGACGAAGGGGACGATTGAGGCCGTCGTGGCCCACGAGTTCACCCACTACGTCGACCTGGTGAGAAGGCTGAGCAGGACTGACATCGTCAGCGAGGAGAGGGTGAGCACGCTCTTCGAGGCCGGCTACGCGGACGAGGAGAGGGTCGTCAGCCCGAAGAAGGTCTTCGCCAAGGACAAGTCCCTGGCGAAGCTCGTCGAGAAGAAGTTCACGCCAAACCTCACGGACGCGGCGCTCGACGACAAGGTGAGTAAGGGCTGGATCGCCAAGGGCCTCCCCACCAGGCGCGTTGCCCCCGAGGAGAACAACGTCAGGCTGGACATGGCGATGGTCGCGAGGACGAGGTTCGACCCGTCGCTGCTAGAGAGGATAACCGCAATGGAGACTGGGCGGACGGCCCGAAAGTGAGGCGGCAGCACGGTTGAACTTGGAGAGGCTCGGCGACGACGAGAGGAGGCAGCTCCTTGAGGTCGCTGACGACGTGGTGGGGGACGGCGGGAGGGCACTCGCGGTCGCGGCTTACGGCTCGAAGGTCGCGGGGTACGCAAGGCCGGATTCGGACTACGACCTAATCGTCGTGGCGAAGAAGTTCAAAGGAAGGATAAGGTACCAGTACGTCCACTCGCCCGTTACCTCCGCCGCCCTCGTGGTAGAGGCGGAGCTCCTGGAGAGGGACGCGGTCAAGGCCTACCTAGGGGAGTTCGTCTCCGGGAGGCTGCTCAACATCTACGAGCCCCTCCTCAACGCGGACCTCATCAGGAAGGCGGAGGTCGAGTCGAAAAAGAGGGTGCTCGCGGAGGAGATACTCGAGATCGAGTCCCTATACGGGGAGTTCGCCCAAGACCTCATCATCCCCCTGGAGTACTTCCTCTTCAACAAGCTTCACAAGAGGGCGATCATCTACCCGCCCGCGCTCTACAGCTACATCAAGACCTACACCTGCCCTTCGGGGGACGAGAACAAGGCCTTCACCCTCGAGGGGTTCGCAGAGGCGGCTCTCTCCCTCCAGTCAAGCGGGATACTGCGGTTCGAGTCGAAGGGCGGCGCACCCCACGTGAGGATATCGGGGGAGGGCTTGAAGAGTCGGGCGTTCGCGAGCATCCTCTCCCTGTTCAACCTCACTACGAGAGGTGTGAGGCAGTACGCCGTCCACGGCTACGCGGGTAGGGTGGGGTTCAACGTCTTCAAGGACGAGGCGCTCTCGAAGGTCAAGAGGATGCAGGAGAAGGCAGACCCTCCGGAGGAGCTCGAGGAGCCGAAGCGCCTCATAGGCCTCCAGGAGGGCATGATGCTCCCCAAGACGGAGCAGATGGTGCAGAGGCTCGCTACTCTGTCGGGGTTCGCGGCTTACACAAAGAGGGAGAAGAGCCTAGGTGAGATCTACTCCACGGCAAAGCTCCTTACGCTGCGGGGGGACGCGGGGGGAGAGGCGAGGTTCGTCCTGAAGTACTTCGCCGACATCCGCTCGGTGAAGTGGGCTCTCCTCAACGTCTGGTCGCTCTCGCGCAAGTTCAGCACGTCCCCTCAGGCTAGGATGCACAGGGAGTACTACGCCTCGGTGGTCCTGAGGTCTAGGGGGGTGGCGACGCCCAAGATCGTGGGGGCGGTCCTCGACGAGAAGGTCTTGGTCAAGGAGTACATCGAGGGCGAGAGGCTCTCGGACCTCGTGCAGGGGGTTCTGACAGGAAGGTCGGAGGAGACGAGCATCGTGGAGGGGTTCGGGGAGGCGATGGGCGCGGTCCACAAGGCGGGCTTCGCGCTGGGGGACTCGAAGGCGACCAACGTGATCGTGAAGGGCGACGGGGGGCTCTACTTCACAGACCTGGAGCAGGCCACCGAGGGGGGCGACCAGGCATGGGACGTCGCTGCGTTCGTCTACTACCAGGCCAAGCTCTCGCTAAAGGAGGCGGGGACGAAGAAGGTGGCGGAGGCCTTCCTGCGGGGCTACAAGAGCGCGAACGGCGCAGAGAACATCGCGAAGGCGAAGAGCCCGAAGTACGTCGCGCCCTTCAGGCCGCTCACGACGCCGCAGATGCTTAAGGTCGTGAGGGAGTCCATCGAGGCCTGCTCGGCTTAGCCGGTGGGTCTCTAGTTCTTCGGCGTGAACGTCGTGTACCCGCAGTTGCCGCAGGAGAGCCTGTCCTTGTGCTCGGCCATGAAGTACCCCTTGCCGCAGCGGGGGCACTCCTTCTTGAGCCGCTCGAGGCTTTCGCCGCTGACCTTGTAGAGCTTCCAGACCTGCACGTTGGCACGGGGCTTCCGCTCCTTGCGTACCTTCCGTACCTTTGGCGCCTCTGCCGCCTCTGCCCCTGGTGCCGGTGGGGCTGCGGGGGGCGCGGCTGCTTGAGCAGGTGGAGGTGCATTCGCCTTTGCTTTTTGGGACATCTACTTCTTCTTGCCTGCCTTTTGCTGCTTGGCCTGTGCCGCCGCCTGCTCGGCCTTCTTCTTGGCCTCCTTCGCGGCCTGCCTCTCCTCCTTGGTCATCAGCCTGACCTTCAGGTATCCCGGGGAGACGCTCTTGAGGTCGCCCTCGGAGTTGTATACCCTGAAGGTGCCGATGAGGTCGCGCGAACCCGAGCCAGAGGCGAGCTTGAGTAGGGCTACTCGGTTCTCCTCGACCTTCATGGATTGGGCTACCTGCTGCACCGCGTCCCTCCTGGTGAGGGCCCCGGCCTTCTCTGGGAAGAGGACGTCGAGGTCGGTGCGCCCGAGGAGCTTCGACTCCTTCTTTTCAAGGATCTGCAATCGCGATTTCAGCCACCCCGCGCGGCGGGGAGATTAAAGACGTTTCCCTCTCGAGGCCGGGTTCTATTTCATCTCCGCGTGGTCTCTGAGCGCGTTTCAAAGGGCGTGGTGAGTCCTTCCTGACGAACCAATAGAGGAAGATTGTGTGCAAGTCATCCCTCGAAATCGGCACTCCGTTCGCGGCCAACTCCGGGGCGATTCGCTCGTCGAGAACCTTGAAGACATGGTTCAATTCCTCCGAGGGGTATCGCTCGGCGTAAGCCTCCCTGTCCTCGTAGAGAAGAATCTCTGCGATGCGCTTCGCCGCCCAATCCTCAAAGTCGGGGTCGTCCGGATTCATCCGAGATAACCCGGCTTCGCCCTCTCGGCTGACGCTTTGGCTTCCTTAGCCTCCTTCGCCGCTGACTCTTCATCTATGAGCTTCTTGAGGCTCCTCGCAACCTTCACCGGAAACTGAGGGTCGTCGAGCTTCTTCTCAATCTTAGCCATCCGACCTTCGAGTTTGGTCTCAACATCCTTCCATGTCTGAATCGGCTTCACTTCTTTGTAGCTGTAAAACCGGGCCCAGTCGTTGCAGTGCGGACATGTTAGTGTAAATCTATCGTAGTCTTCCTCCTTGATGCTCCATTTCGTGTCCTTCCATTCCTTGCCTTCGTTCTTGAGGCGGTCGTCCATCCTCAGCTTGTTGAGGTCTACCACTCTGAAACAGTTCTTGCAGATAACTCCATTGTGAGTGTCGGGATTGATTGGCAGATTCGCTCACTTGCCCTTCCTGCCCTTGTGACTGTCCTTGTATTCCTCAACCACTTTCGCAAGGTCAGGGTCAGACCAATCGGTGAGAGCGTCTATCACGGCCAGCGTAAACGCTCCTCTCTTGGCCCCCAACCTTCGCCCAGCCGCCATCATGAATTTGTCATACGCCTCGTCCGGTAGGTTCACATCAATCCGCTTCATTTCTAGTCGCATCCTCCCTGTGCTATGTGTGGGTAATAAGGGTTCACCCGATTGCTCGGAGTATATAATAAACCCACATAACCCGCAAAGCCTAAATAGTTATGTGGGTAATACACATGATGTGGAATAATGCCACAGCCAAACAACCTGTCTGACGCTCGGATGACGAAGGGGACGCTGATTGCAGAGCAAGGGCGAATCTCTGAGAACGAGGATGGCTCGTTCTCCGTCCCCTCTCAGACGAGGCCCGACGCTTCTTACCAAGTCAGGTTGCTCGGCTCGATGTGGGTCTGCAATTGCCCCGACTTTGAGAACCGGGCAGACCAGATAGAGACCTGCAAGCACGGGATAGCGGCGAGGTTGTGGGTCGCCTCAAGGGTCGAGCTACAAGAGAAGCCAAGGCCCAAGGTCTTTGCCGAAGACGCGACCCAATGCGTGAAGTGCGGCTCGATTCGAGCAATCAGGTTCGGGACGAGGGGAGGTAAGCAGACCTTCCGGTGCAACGACTGCGGGGCGAGGTTCACCCCGAGCCTCATCAAGAAGTCGAGGTATTCACCGGAGACCATTACCCTCACCCTCGACCTTTACTTTTCCGGGATGAGCTACAACAAGATTGCCCGCGTCCTCAACGACAACCTCGACCTCAAGATGGGCGCGGCCTCAATCTACCGTTGGGTGAAGCAATACGTCCCAATGGTCAGCGAGTATGTGAACGGCCTCACTCCACAACTCTCAGAGACATGGCAGGCGAATGAGGTCTTCGTGAAGATGAAGGGAGGCGAGGACATCAAGGCTCGGAAGATGAAGAACATGGCCTACCTTTGGAACGTGATGGACAGGAAGACGCGGTTCCTTCTGGCCTCGCGGCTCTCTCAGCACAGGAACGTGAACGGAGCGGTCGGAGCCTTCAACGCGGCTCGGAGGGTCGCCCACGACAGCAAGCCAGAGAAGATTTTCGCGGATGGCCTCAACGCCTATCCCCAAGCGATGGAATATTGGGAGAGCGAGAGCAGGCCCGAGTTGGTCGCAAGGATGGGAGTCGGCAAGCCCCATGCCAACAACAACCGCATTGAGCGTTTGAACGGCACGGTCAGGGAGAGGGTGAAAGTTCAGCGAGGTTGGAAGACGATGAGGACTCCAATCGCGGAAGGCCAGAGGATTCACTACAACTTTGTCAAGCCGCACATGGCGCTTGAAGGCCAGACTCCCGCACAGTCGGCACAGGTCGGGTCAGGCCAGAAGGACACATGGGCGAGCCTCTTGAGGTCGGCGCTTGCACGTTCAGAGGTCGGCTCTCGGTAGATTCCTTCGACTCTTCATCCGATATAGGCCGACAGCCATGCTTGATACGAGCAGCACTGCGCCTACCGTGAGAAGTCCGTCGGCCGTCGCACTAATCCAGAAAGTTATCCCGTCGATTGTCATAGTATGGTCGCAAAGGGAATGCCCGAACAAAGGCGGTGAGGGATTCTCTGGACAAGAACCTGTGTTGTAAGAGCCCAAAATGAAGGCTCCGAGGATGAGTCCGGCCCCAACTATTCCCAGAGTCAGAGCCAGAATTATCGGCTTCATGTCCTTGCCAAGGGTGGGCTATCTATTAGTTCTATCCTCACGAACAGACCCACGTTACCACGCCGAACGAAACGAGCCGTGAGACCACGCCTCAATGAAATAGAACCCGAGGCCGGCTGATGGAGGTCACGCCGACATCTGCCTTAGGATCTCGCGCGCGCTCGCTTTGGACCTCGCGTCCACCTCCACCGCGACCACTCCCTCGAGCGGCTGGCCATAGAAGACCACCGCGCCTAGGGGCGCGTCGATGACTGCGGGGATGGTGAGGAGGTCCTCCTCCCCTTCGATGAGCACCATCACGGGCTTCTCCCCAGCGAAGGCCCTCTTCATCGCGCCCAGCGCGGCCCTTGTTATCCGCCCCGCGGGGTTCTTGGCCTCGACGGTGGAGGCGTGGGCTATCCGGGGGACTTCCCTCGCGCTCCTCCGCTCCATCCCGTCGACCACGAAGACGTCCGGGGAGCGACCGGTGGTCTCCTGTAGGGTCTCGGTCACCCTGTCCCCGACGGCGACCACGAAGGGGGCGGCGGTGACGAGGGCGAGGAACTCCTCTCCACGGACGTCCACCGCGGGGAAGAGCCTCCCCAGCGGTTTCTTGAGCTTCCTCCGAAGAGACGGTGTGAGGAGACGGTCGCCAGCGGACGGCCTAGGCTTAGGGCCCGCCTTCAACGGCCTAGCTTACCTTGAGGGCGTATCGTCCGGGAACGGTGATGTTGAGAGTCTGCGCCACGTTGGAATGCTGCACGTCTAGCACGATTATCAGCCCGGACCATTCGGTGGTCAGCTCGTTCGACTTGTCGTTTGGGCAGACCTTGTCGTGGGTGAGCATGTGGCACTTCCTGCACGCCTGCTCTCTCGCCAAGCTCTTGTCACGATCTCCTCTGGTCCCGCGCTACGCCGCCCGCGCCGCGGCCTTCGCCTGCTTCTGGACCTTCGTGACCTCTTCCTCGACCCACTCGAGCGCGCCCAGGAAGGGCTGGCGGCACGTCACGCCTATCTTGCCCATCGAGATCCCGTGGCCCAGGCTGACGGCCGTGATCCTCACTCTCACCTTGCTCCCGACCTTGAGCGTCCTCTTGCTCTGGGACGCGGTAATCACTCCCGACTTTACGTCGCTCGTGAGGTAGTCGTCCATGATCTGGCTGAGGTGCAGGAGCGCGTCCGTGGGGCCTATCCTCACGAAGGCCCCAAAGTCGGTGATCTCCACTATCTCGCCCTCGACGATCTCCTGCTTGAGCGGGAAGAAGGAGAGGACCTGGAACCTCACCTTGTGGTAGGTCGCGCCGTCGCCGGGAATTATCTTACCGATCTTGTCGACCTTCACGTTGTTCACCAGCACGAGGTATCCGTTCTCGGGGCTGATGGTGCTCTCGTACTTTTGCTTGAGCAGCTCGAGGGCGACGTTCTCGAGCGAGCTGCCGAAGCGGTCGGGAGGGACCCTGACCACGTCTTCGAGTTCTACAAGCTGAAACATGATATACCCTAGGTGTCGTTTCGGTTTTTTCCAACCCTAATAAAACATTTCTCTACTTTTTGGATTTCTGCCCGAACGGGTGGGATTGGCGTTTTCAGGCCGAAAACCTCCTCTTTTCAAAGCGAGACCCTCCCCCTTCGAAGCGTTATCACCGTCTGCACGCGCGAGGCCCGCAGCCTTTCCGCGAGCTCCGAGTCGAGGGTGGCCACGGCGGCCCCCTCGCGCAGGGCGAACGAGATTATCTCATCGTCTGGCCTCCCCTTGCCGTCCTGCTCCAGCGAGAACGCGCCCTGCTCGACCAGCGCGAGCGCGAGCGCGGCGAACCTCCCCCTCCTGTCTCCCCTCGCCGCGAGGCGCGCGAGCTCGTCTCGCACAGAGGAAAGGACCACCGGCGTGAATGCCCCCACCTTCTCGAGCATGTCCTGGCTCCAGGGCGTCGGGTGCTCCATCACCGCGACTAGGAAGCTGCTGTCGAAGGCCACGGCCTTCCTCTTCTTTGCCTCGGGAGGCATGGTCGATGGGCGGCGCGATCTAGCGGACGAGGCCTGAGCCAATAAGGCGCCACCTCTCGGCGATTCTCCTGCTGATCGCTACGCGTCCGCCCGCTTCGGCTACCACGGGCTTCTTCAGGTCGAGCTCGGCCACTGTGTCGCGGGCCGAGGTGACCGTCCCCAGGGTGGAGGCCGTCCCGATGTTGAGCCTCAGAGTCTCGGTCGCCCTTACCTTGTCCACCTTGATCAAGGCGGAGGACCCGACGGCCTGGTCGAAGAGCTGGAGGTCGACCGTGATGTGGGTGAGGATGGGTGGGAGGCTGCCAGGCTTGCCGACGACGTTCCCAACAAGGACGTCGCCCTTGGTCAGCCGGGGGTCGAGCGTCGTCCCGAGCGCGATGAGCCCTCCGGGGCCGACCTTCTCGGTCATTCCTGCGCCGGTCCCGAGGCTCGCGACCTTCGTGGTGATGGGGGTGTACTTGCCGCTCCTCTCCTCGGCGATGCCAGGCGATATCTCGATCTCCTCACCCACGCTCAGCTCCCCGTTCAGCAGGCTTCCCCCCAGGACGCCCCCCACCAGCGACTTCACGTCCGCCCCCGGCCTGTTGACGTCGAAGCTCCGCAGGATGTACATCTGCGGGGCCGCGCTCAGGTCGTGGCGGGGGGTCGGGATTGTCTCCTCGAGCGATTCGATGAGCGCGTCTATGTTTATCCTGTTCTGCGCGGAGACGGGGATGACGGGCGCATCGGCGCCAACGGTGTTGGCGAGGAACTGCTTTATCGCCTCGTAGTTCTTCCTCGCCCCGTCGGCGTCGACCCTGTCTATCTTGTTCTGGACTACCACCATCTTCTTCATCCCCAGCATCTGAAGCGCGAGGAGGTGCTCCCTGGTCTGGGGCATCGGGACGGGCTCGTTCGCGGTGATGACCAGGATCACCCCGTCCATGAGAGCGGCGCCCGCGAGCATGTTGGTCATCAGGCTCTCGTGGCCGGGGGCATCGACGAAGCTGACGGCCCTGAGGAAGTCGGTCGCGTTCCCACAGACCGGGCAGACGGGGGAGGTGGAGTAAGCCTCCGGAGGAGGGGTGATGTGGCACTTGTAGAAGGCCGCGTCGGCGTAGCCGACCTTTATCGTGATGCCCCGCTTGAGCTCCTCGCTGTGGGCGCTCGCCCAGACCCCCGTGATTGCCTGGACGATGCTCGTCTTTCCAGAGTCGACGTGGCCGGCCGTCCCTATGTTGCACTCGGGCTGCTTCGGGATCAGCCGCTGAACCTCTTGCGGCGGTGCAGGCGTGGACTGGGTTTGCTGGGCCATCCGAAACGGATTTGCTGACGGCGAGGTCGCGTGTATTTTAAGATGCTGAGAGTGACCGGGCTATGCGACCTTTACAGCGTTGAGCTGGTAGACCTCGTCGGTTACCAGGCCGCCGCGGACGAGCTTCCTACGCTTCTCGCCCTCCACCGCGTTCCTGAAACCCACGCCTTCGGTGAGGAGGACGTACCTCTTGCCTCCGCCCAGGATGTCTGCCCGCATCGGGAAGCCCGCCTTGTCGCTCCCCCCGGTTATCTTGACCTTGTAGTTCTGCCCTACGGCGATGAGGTCGACCGTGTCCCCGAGCCTGTGCCCCATGAAGAGCTGGGCGGTGGCGTCCTTCGCTTCGAGGACCTCGGACTTGCCCGTCTTGGTATCGCTTACGACGACTTTGAATTGGGCCAATTCTCAAACCCATCCCAAGGCTCGGTTATTAAGCGAATTGCAGCCGCGGCCTAGAAGCCGTAGAGCATGTCCTTCGCGGAGCGTATCGCGACTATCTCGTCGAGCGCCTGCTGGTCGTCCGGGGTGAGGGTGGAGGCGTACTTGCCCTTGAGGATCTTCGCGTCGTGGCTGGTCGGGTAGGTGTAAAGGTCCTCGTCCTCCTTGATCGTCCTCCCCAGGGTGGGGCCTTTCACTGAGATGGCGACCTGCATCCCCTTCGCAGCCTCAGGGATGTTCTTCCCGTTCTCCTGGATCTGCTCGACTACGCCGACCTCGTCCCCCTTCTGGTTCATCAGCCTCACCTTGGGGCGGAGCTTCCCAGAGAGGACCTCGACGCCGAAGACCGCGGGGTCGTTCCTACGGAAGAAGTTGCCCTTGAGGGCCTTGACCTTCGCCGGCATGGTCACGTGCTGGAGGGCGGTCCTCTCGTCGTCCTCCTTCGTCTTCGCCACCCACTGGACGTAGCTTTCCACCGCGTCGTAGATGACCTCCGAGGTGATGATCTGGACGCGCTCGGCGCTCTCCTTGGCCTCCGGGAGGACCTTGACGTCGAACCCTATGATGGCGCCCAGGTAGGGGTCGCGCTCGGCCACCGCTTCCGCCTCCACTATCTCCGCCTTGGAAATGTCGCCGATGTCGGCCATCCGGACTGGGATGGCGCGGTCCTCGAGCATCTTCAGCAGCGCCTCCAGTCCGCCGATGCTCCCTGCTTTCACGACCACGCCCACGTTGTCGTTCCTCCGCCTCAGGGCGCCGAGGTCCTTCTCGAGCTCAATCTTCAGGTTCTCGAACTCCGTCTCCTCCTGGAACGTCAATATGGTCGTCCCGGGGATTACGCCCTCGAGGTCGGGGCTGACGAGCTTGACTCCCGCGGCAGCAAAGACCTCGTCGACGGCGGTGAACTTGTCCCTCGGGTCCCTCATCTCGTCGAGGGGCTTTGGCATGAAGAGGGCCTTGACCTTGGTCTGCGCGGCCCCGTCGCGCTTCACTATCACGATGCGGTCGCCGACGTGGAGGGTCCCGTCGGTGAGTATGATGTTCGCGGTCTGGCCCATCCCCACCTCCTCCTGGAGCTCGAGGACTATCCCCTTCGCCCTGCCGGAGACGCTCGCCGCGCCCTGCGAGAGCTTCGTGGTGAGGAACTGCTGCGCGAGCCCGATGAGGACCGCGAGGAGCTCGGGTACGCCCACCCCGTACCGCGCTGAGACGGGGATAATCGCGACCTGCTTGCGGAAGTCCTGGATGCGGTAGAAGGCCTCAGCCTGGAACCCGGCCCTCGAGAGCCCGCCGACGACGTTGTAGAGGCGTTCCTCGAGCTCGTCGTTCCACTCAGGGGGCTGCTGCTTGAGGGCCGCCGAAAGGGCGATGCCGGCCTTTCCGCTGACCGTGTCCTT
>Ga0209517_10008922_pt1 | contig 11615 bp, 9 predicted proteins | sample PeaSoiMetSII2010_FD_187695 | JGI IMG/M metagenome (GOLD analysis project Ga0209517, IMG submission 187695) | Peat soil microbial communities from Weissenstadt, Germany - SII-2010 (SPAdes) (version 2) | ecosystem: Environmental > Terrestrial > Soil > Wetlands > Peat | place: Germany: Weissenstadt...
TGGGAAGGTTTCTCCGGTAACCGATCCTGCTGCGCCAGTGGTGGATTGATTTAGGATGGGGAAGTTCGTCAGGTTAGCGGCACTGACCCCGGGCAGTTGGCCGCTGCCGTTAAGTTGGACCAGGTTGTTTGGTCCCGTGCCCACCAGGTAATTGGCGGGCCAAGGTATATTGGAGTCCGAAGGCCCCGGTGCAATGAAAGCAACCGCGGCAAAGCCCAGCAACAAAATACCGATAAGATGCCGAAGTTTCATTATTTTTCTCTCCCCTAATAGGTGGTCAACCCGCAATTATAAATACTCACCCCGGTATTGCTGCTTGAGGCGTTTCTACTCATTTGAAACGAATTACCGGATACATTGATACTGACAATGCGGGCGCTGGCAATCCCGGCTCCCTGAATCCAATCGCCCACCGCAAAGTTGCCGATATTGGTTACGTTATCCACCGTAGTATTGCTGTGCGTATTGCCGGTGGCTGGCGTGCCGTTAAAAAATAATGGCATTACCACATTTACTTGAGTTGGTGCCCAAGTGGTGTTTACCAAATCCACCAGGCTCTGGGCGGTAACAGTCGTTCCGGTTACATTAGTTACTTGAAAAGCCGGGACCACAGGTGTACCATAGGCTCCTGACCTGGCAGAAACTTGCCACATTATAATGTCACCCACCATCCAATCCGGCGCATTACCAGCCGTAAATCTCAGAACTGCGTTGTGATCCGTGCCAGTTATTGATGCACCGCTAATCTGTACTTCGTAAGCCATCCCGTTGTTATAAGGTTGGGTTATGTGGTAATTAGTGAATCCATTACTTCCAGACCACGATCTTAACGTATGAACCCAAGGTAATATTGTTTGCCTTGAAGGATAAGAGGCGAGGCATTCATTGTTAACGCAAGGATATCCCGGATAACCACCAGCTACGCTTACAGTACAATTAATAAATTGGTAGCCCAAAAATTGGGTCCCTGAGGCTATTCCAATGAATCCTTGGGAACCACTAAGTAAAGAGTACCAATTACAATTGACCCAGGTTGTAGGACCAGTGAGATTTATAAAATTAAAGATTGACCGGGTGTCATACCCTTGAAAATCGCAGCTATCAAAACTGATGTTACCCTCAGCAGTAAAAAAGTATGGTTCGTAATAGCCACTTCCAGCGCCAGGCCAGGTAAAGTGACCACCCTCAAACTTAACATCCCCCTCTAAATTTCCCAGCCAAATAAATGCCTCATTATGAGTACCTGAAATTACACAGGGGTTCTGACCGACCAATTCAAAAATTTTCCATAAACCTACGCTGCCCCCGCCCCACCAACTTGGGAGGTGTCCATCTTGTTGTCCGTGAGTACTATTAGTTACCCCGCACCAGGTCCACTCTATCCAGGTATTATAGATATTGATAGAGTCAGATTGGGAAGACCCCGAAGAAACCCCGTAGGTGTTATAGGCAATTTCGCTGTCTCTAACATTAATAAAACTGCCATCCTGGTTACTGGTCGGGGATAACATTAATCCAACAACAAATTGAGTTAGTTCAACATCTTCCAGAAATACACCACTACTCGATCCCCAACCATAAGGATCATTAGAATAGCCTCCGCTGAGCTTAGACCCTGTATAAGCATCTACAGAGATACCGCAATAAGGAGCGTACTGTGAGTCAATGCACCCGGAAGTAATCCAATTGGCCTTTACGGGATCGGGTAGTGATCCAGGCATATCGAAGGCAGCAGTTAAGGGAGCAACATTTTTGCCTACGACTGCAAAACTCTTTAATTGTACCTGTCTGGCTGATTGCACATTAATAGCTGGCCGATCTCCAAAACTTGAGGCATCAAAGATGGTCATCTGGCCGCCGCCACGATTGCTGCCAGCGCCCCTAAATATGAATCCTGCCAGATTTGACCCGAGATTGAGTTTCAGGGTGTTGGTTAATTTATAAGTGCCCCCTGGACAAAACATGGGGATGCTGCCGCTTGCCACGCTACAAACTGCCATTGCATTGAGAGCCGCAGTGTCATCGTGAATATCATCACCTGTGGCTCCCCACCACTGAGGGACGAGTTCTTTAATACCGCTCGGTCTGCCGAATACTACTGAGCCGGTGCCAGCGCAGGAGAAGACCTGATACAGCCCGGCCTCGAAACCACCGCTGATGGTCAGGGTGACGCCGGCGGGCACCGACAGGATGGCCCCTCTCTCCGGGGCCAGAGTGATGTTGGCCGGGATGGTATACGAGGAGGAGAAGGTATAGGTGCCCGCCGGGATGTGCAGCGTCGCCGGAGGGGAGAAAATAATGCTGTTGATGGAAGTTATGGCGGCCTGGATAGTGCTGCCGTAGTCCGGATCCCCCGCCCAGATTTCCCCTATTTTAACCGCCCCCGCGTCCAGAAGTTGCCAGGTCTTGTCGCCCCGCCAGTATTGGGAGGTGGCGCCGGGGGTGATGGCCGGCTCCTTGGCGTTGAAGCCGATCCAGTCCGCGGACGCCAGGTAGCCGTTGGCGGTGGCGCTGGCCCGGGGAATGGCCAGCACCCCGGTGGCGGAGTTATAGGTGAGGGGTGGGGTGGCTGAGAGCGGGGGCGGGGGGTCCAGGGCGAACAGCTCGGCGTCGCCCCGGTCGAGGCCCTGGTTGAACAGATTATATTCCGCCTGCCCTGAGGCCCCCATACTGGGCTTATAGAAATAGCCGTGGGCGGTCCATTGACCGGCGTAGGCGGCCAGGCAAAAAGCCAAGGTAAAAAGTAAAAAGTAAAAAGGCAAAACCAGGAAGACGGTTAGTTTTTTCATGGCCGGTTCTCCTTTAACGGCAGTTTTCGGTCTTCGGTCACTGCTAAATTGCCTTTGCTTTTGATTCGCCTTTGACTTTCACCGAAAACCGCAAACCGAAAACCGAAAACCTTCATTTAATGCCCAGGGCCTTAAGCGTGGCCGGGCCGGCCTCGCCATCGGCCACCAGCGAGCCTTGGGAACCTTGAAACGCGGCCACGGCCAGCTCCGTCTCGGCTCCATAAACCCCATCCGCCGCCAAAGACCCTTGAGGCCCACGCCACTGATTCAGGGCCTCCTGCAGGCGCTGCACCAGCGGGCCGCGCATCCGGGGATCGGTGAGGCGGTAAATGGGCCCGGTGGGAGGCGTAACCGGGATATTGGGCTGCATCCTGGAGTATTGGACCCCGGGCACCAGAATCCCCAGATCCCAGCGCCGGCCGTGCAGGGTGGAGGCGATGACCCCGGCCGCGGTGGAATGCGCCTCCACGGTCCCCCCCAGGCCATCTGAGAAGACGATATGGCCGCATAGAGAATCGGAGGCCAGCCTCAGGACCGCGGCCCCCGGCGAGGCCGCGGCTTCCTCGAGGGAGACGATGACCCCTTTGCTGCGGGCGTCCCGGTTCCAATAGATGGTGCCTCCGTAAACCTCCCGGGGGTTGCCGGCGTCGTTGTCGGCCCCGTAAATTAGCCTTGCCGCCTGATAGACGGCCCAGGAAGCGAGTTTGGAGCAATCGAAGACCCGGGGGTCCGGGGCGCCCACCGGAGTAAGCGCCCCGAAAACATAAGCATCCCCCAGGCGGCCTTTAGCCTCGGCCAGGATATCGGCGCCGGTAATCATTAGATGCCATCCCCTTCAATCAGTAGTCAGTAGCCAGTAAAGGCAAAGGCCGTAGGGCGGGAAAGCACAGCGCATCCCGCCATCTGGGTGGGCGGCGCCCACCATTTCCTTTATCCGATCGATCGAGGGCGCAGTAGCTTTGCTTTTACTGACCGCTGATCACTGATTACTGCTCTTGGGGCCAGTTGCTGAAGAGGCCCAGCAGGGCGACAATGCCGCCGAGGGTGGCGGTCAAGGCCGTTTGCAGGGGGCTGGATTCAGCCGGGGTGATGATGCCCAAGGCCACCAGGGTGCTCAGGGCGGCGGCGATGATCCCGGGGATGGTGGTCTTGGGGTCGGCCCAGATTTTTTGCCAGATGTTCATAGTGGACTCCTTTGTTAGAGGTGCCAGTTCCCAGTTCCCGGTTCCCAGTTTTTTTCTTTTGAATTTGCTTTCACTGGCAACTGGCAACTGGCAACTGGGAACTAATACTTTATGATGTAGTTGAGCATCAGCGCGGGGGGTGACGTTGTACGCCCTGCCGCTTCTTATATTAATTAAGTTGGTAAAGCACTGCTGTCCCTGTCAGGGTTCCCGCAGTCGTGCCTATGGTTATGCTCGACAATGAGGCCGAACCCGTATATTGGCCATAGTTCGTTACTGCCAGAAGTCCGCTGGAATTGTTTATGAACCCTCCGTTGCCACTCACCTGGACTGCATTGTTATTCCCTGTAACAGTTTGGAATGTCAGCTCATATTGAGCATAACTTGAGGTGGCTATACTCCCGTAAGAAAGCTCCACGTAATTCGCTCCTGAACTGGCCCCCCCAAGAGCAGAGCCCCCTGGTCCGCCGCCGCTCGTAGCCCAACCATAATTAGCGCCGGCATCGGCATTGAACTGGATATAATGAGCGCCGACGCTGGTATTCTGTTCCAGGTTGAGGATTATTTTGTAGCGCCCGCCGGGGGACAACCCCGAAATGGTGGTAGTGGCAGCAGCCGTGATAGTCGTGGTGCCCAGGTTGGTCATCCCCCCCGAACTGGGCAAGTTAGTCAGTAAAGCCCCACTCACCGCGGGAAGCTGGCCGCTGCTGTTAAGCTGCACCAGGTCGTTGGCGCCTGTGCCCACGATGTACGAGGTGCCCCAGGCCGAGCCGGTGCTGAGTGGGACCCCCGCTCCCGGATAAGACATGCCTGAGGGTAGGGTCTGCCAGGTCTTGTCCCCCCGCCAGTATTGCGAGGTCGTCCCGGCCGTGATGGCCGGCTCGTGCCCCATTTGGGCGACGCCCAGCGTTCCCAAAATAATCCAGGTGGCGTTAGCCGCGTCCCGCTGTTTCAGGAGGTTGTTGGCGGTGTCCGCCCAGAGCATATAAGCCTCAGTAGTGGCGGGCGCTGCTGGTCCGGAATTGACGGTGTTCAGGGTGTCCAGGGCGTTATTGAAACCGGCCCGCACCTGGGCCCCGGTGCCGTCGGGAACCACCAGGGGGTTTTGCGAGGCAGGGAGGGGGCTCGCCAAGATGCACAGGGCGCAGAATAGAAATAAGAGAATGGATAACTTTTTCATCGTTGAATCTCCTTTTTTAGTAGCCAGTAGTCAGTAGCCAGTAAAAACCAAGGCCAAACTTATTTCCCCCTTTTCCTCTTTTTTCTCTTTGCCTTTACTGACTACTGACTACTGACTACTGGCTACTGACTACTTTTTCTAATAGCCGGCGGCGGCGTAGCTGATGTTGCGGGTCACGCCCACGCCGCCATTCTGAATTTCTATAATCCCCCCGGCCGGCCCGATGGCCGTGGGGAAGGCCACCATGTCCCCTGGCTGGGCGTTCAGCACGGTCACCGCGATGGCCGGCGCAATCTGGAAGGCCGGGGTGAAGGCAATGGCCAGCCCCGTGGCGGGGCACGAGACGCTGGCGACCTGCACTATGCGGTCCGGCATACTTATGGACCAGGCGAACTCAGTAACTACGGGGCTCAGCGTCACGCTCCCTTGCACCACCTGGGTCAGGGCCAGCCGGAAGTTCACCTTGCGGAACACATAGGTTCCCGGAGTGAAGACCTGCCAAGCTCCCCAGTTGGACTCGTCCTGAGAGAACTGCACCTGAATCTGGGCGGTCTGGGCCAGCGTGCCCCCGGACTGGTCGAAGTCTGGGACCGCGTCCACGTCGGGCACCTGGTCGAACTGGCCTCCGGCGCCGGCATCATATTGATCTGCATCCGGGATCGCGTCCACGTCGGGGGCGGCATCGAATGAGGGCCCGGGCACCACGTTGTTGAAGGCCAGGGAACCACTGAGTGCGGCCGCTTGGGCCGCGCCCAGATCCGGGATCTCCCCCGCGGGGAGGGTGTAATAACCCGCGCTCTGCCCCACCCCCAGCGCCAGAGCGCGGCCGCTTACCTGGAGGCCGGTGAGCGCGCCGGGCCAGGACTCCGCGGCTTCATCCCGGTTCACCAGATTATTGAGCGCCAGGGCGCCTCCCACCACGATCTCGGCCGGGATGGCGGAATAGGCCAGAGAGACGCCGCCTTGGGCATAATGGGCCGACACCCAATAAGTCCCGGGCTGCGCCACCAGAAACTCCGGATCGCTGACATATCCAAGGATTTGCGCGGTGGCCCACGAGGCGCCCATCCGGATTTCATAGTTGATCCCGGAGTACCGGGGGTCTTGGAAAGGCGAGATGGCGCTCCAGCGGAGATATTGCTGGTTATTCTGGTAGAGGGAAACCAGGCCGGTAATCTCCGGCAAGGGCGACGTCAGGGCGCTCCCGGTGATCTGATACGGGTAAGCCTCCACGTCCGCCAGGCTCTGGCCGGCCGCGCCCGCCAGGTTGTAAGATAGAAATTTAAGATAGATGGTCTGGCCGATCTGGTTGGCCGAGAAGGGCAGTTTAAAGACCGCACCGTCCAGGCGGGCGAAGCGCTCGCCCGCGGCGTGGGCCGTCCCGCAGGCCGCGCCGTAGCCATAGCAGCCCCGGCGCAGGTAGCTCAGGTTGTAAATCGACGCGCTGACCAGCTGGGCGTCCCGGTAGGCGATGAGTTCCCAGGGGTTGCCTTCGCCACCGGACAGGTAGCACAGGGTCACCAGGGCGTCCGCCTCCACCTGGGAGGCGGAAAGCAGCACCCCTCGGGACTCGCTGAGATCCACCGCCAGGGTGTCGGTCGTGTCGGGATCCGGGGAGGCGGCCAATGGCTGGACCAGGAAGCCGGTGCGGGCCGGCGCCGCCACGACGCCCACCTGCTGGTAAGTGGCGTGGTCCAGCGACGCCCAGACCTCACAGCCCCCCCAGTTGGGGCCGCCGCTCACCGCCATCCAGACCGAAAGCAGGTCGCTCAGGCCCAGGGGCGGCTCGAAGATGACCGGCGGGTTGCAGTTCCCCGGGGCGGCGTTGTAATTCGGGACCAGCGGCGAGCGCTTCTGGGTGGGGAAGGTGGGGGCCTGGGCGGTGCCAATGGGCCATTCCAGCGCCGTCACCGTGGAGGTCAACTGGTCATCCTCGGAGATCTCGGTAACCCTGAGGGGCATTTGCTCCAGCCCGAGGCGGGGGCTGGTGACGGTGATCCAGTCGCCGGGCTCTAAAATATTGGCGATGACGCCCAGCTTGAACTGGTAAGTGTTCCGGGCATAGAGGCAATATTGCAGGATATTGGCGGCCACCGCCAGGGCCGCGTCGGGGTCGGTGATGGCGTGGGCCATGACCACGTCCGCGGGCCGCAGCCCGTAAACGTCCTGGGCCGCCTGGTTGTTGACCGTGACTATGGTGGTGTTGTAGTCGGCGTAGCGGTCCAGGTATTCCAACTGCACCTGGTTATAGGCGTCGGCCTGGGGGTTGCGGGTGATCTGGATGGGGTCGTTGTTGTCGTCGCTCAGGAAGTCGTCTTCCGTGAGGTCCAGGACCGGGGTGAGGTCCGGGGTAAAGGTGACGCCGGTCTTGGAACTGCTAACGACCTGGTCGCCCATGGGGATGAACTTGAGCTGGTCCTCGCACCAGACGACTTGGGTGTTGAGGAGTTTGAGGATATCGGCGACCTGCTCCCGGGCCTCCTGCTGCTCGTCGAAAACGGGAGCCAGGAGGAAATCGTTGGCCAGGCAGTAGTCGGAAAACTGGCTGAGATCACCGATTTTGGCGGAGTCGAAGCCGGCCCCGTAATCGGGGTTGGTGAGCAGATCGGGGAGGAAAACGGCCGGGTTGGAATCGAGCCAGATGTTATACGCGTAATTTAGCCCCACGGTGCGGCCGGAGTCCCAGCCGGAAAAGGTGTAAAGGCCGGCGGCCACATTATATTGCCCGGCCGCGGCGGGGGCGCCGGGGATCGGCGTCAGGGGGGCGCCCCCGGCATAAGCGACGCCGTTATCTTCCGTCCAAACGCTGCCGCTGGGGGAGATGGTGGCCCCGGGGGGCGTGGCCGCATCATAGGTGATGACCAAGTCACCGGGGTTGCCGCTCGCGTCCAGGGGAGAAAACCAGTAGGTGCCGGTGGGGGAAAAGGTATATTGTCCCGGGCCCACCACCGGGGGGTAGATGGGGTTGGGCTGGGAATACGGGATCGGGGTGAGGGGGACGCCGGCCAGGCTGACGCCCGCGTCCCCGGTCCACAGATCGTTGTTGACCGCGACCACCGGGTTGTCGTCGGGGAGGGTGTATTCCTCGGTGCAGCTCCCCAGGCATTTGGCCGCCACCTGATAGCTGGCCGGCGCGTAGGTATAGGAGAAGACCACGGTGCCCGCATCGGTGGGGCAGAAATAGTAATTATTGGAGCTATCCACCCAATATTGTCCAGGCGCAGGGGAGGTGGAATTGTTAGGCTGGAAGGGGATTTGGGTCATCACCGCGCCGTTCAGCGTCAGCACCAGGGGAGTGAGGAGGACCCAGGCGCCCGAGAGGCCGCCCGAGCCCAAGCTGGCCACGCCGTAGGTTATCTGGAAGGAAAGGGATTGATTGGCCGGAGGACTGTCGGGGCTGGCCGGGGTGCCGGGGGGCAGCGCCATGGCGGTGGAGAAGGCCAGGGGCGCCGGCAGGACATAGGCTTCGCCGGTCTCGGTCTTGGGAACGGTATAGGGGAGCGGTCCGTAGCCCTCATAGGAGACGTTGGGCATGGAGTTGCCGCTGCCGAGAATAACGTTGCCATACATAAAGGCAGTGCCGTAATAGCCGAGGCTCTGACCGGGAGGGAGAACCGGGACCGGGGGCTGGGGGCGGCCGCCCGCGGCCAGGCCCGCGGCGCTGAACTGGGTTAATCTGCTCTTGTCCAGCCAGTAGCGGCCGATTGCCGCGACCGGGCCTTCGCAGAGGCCGAAAAGGGTCCAGATGGTATAGATGTACTGCGCGCCCCCGGAGGGCCTGCTGCCGCCGCCGCCTTTGCCCATGCTCGGGGACGCGGCCGGCTGGGCCACCGGCTGCCAGCCCCAGGCGAAGAAGATGTTGGGCTGCAGGCGGTTGCGCCCATAAAGGATGGGGATCGCCAGGCCCTCCACCGCGGTGGTGACCCGGTAGGAGGCCTGCAGGGTGCTGGTTTTGGCCGCGGCGCGGCCGCTGGTGCCCGCCGCGGAATCGCCCATCAATCCGGACATAATTATTAGCTCTCAGCTATCAGCCAAAGGTATTGCTTTAAGCTGACTGCTATCTCTTAATTACCTTGATGGCCTGGAGGCCCTTTGGGCCCTCGGCCACCTCGAACTCCACCTCCTGGCCTTCGGCCAGGCTCTTATAGCCGTCCCCTTCGATGGCGCTGTAGTGGACGAAGAGGTCGTCGCCGCCGGGCTGGCTGATGAAGCCGTAGCCCCTGGCGTCGTTAAACCATTTAACAGTGCCGGTTTCTTTTCCCATTGATAAGCTCCTGCTTTTACTGTGCTTTTTACTTTCTAACTTTGAACTTTGAACTTTGAACTAATTCCTACGCCCAGGCGGTGAAGAACTTCACCGGATAGCGCTCCAGGTTCAGGGCCGAGAAGTGGGCGTTGTCCCGGACGCAGGCGCTGATGGGCGCGGCCGCGGCGTGGATGATGCAGGGCCACCGGAGCGCGATGGCCCCGTGGGAATAGGCCCGGCCGATCTTCCAGACCGCGATGTCGCCATCCCGAGGCGTGTCCACCGGCCGCCCTCCCATAATTTCGATCATTTTTAAGTATCGTTCTTCTTCCCGGTGCAGGTGCCACTGCATGGAATAGGAAAGCACCCGGGCCTGGGGTTCCGCCTGGACGACCCCCGCGGCCAGGAAGACCTCCAGGAGCAGCATGGCGCAATCGACGCCGCCCTGCCTTCCCTTAACGCGGCCCTGGTGATGGAAGGGCGTGCCGATCCAGGACTCGGCCTCGGCCATGACCGCCTGGCGTTGGGCTGCTTCGAGGATGGTCATTTCAGCTCCAAGTTCCCAGTTCCCAGTGCATTTATCTTTTGACTTTGCTTTTCCTGGCAACTGGTAACTGGGAACTGGCAACTTTTTGACTTTGCCTTTACTGGCAACTGGCAACTGGTAACTGTCATCAATCCGCCGTCTCCGGAACCGGAATCCAGGGAAAACCCCGGAAGTTGGCCACATTATTAAACTTGTTCTGGCAGGTGCTGAGCGCCCGGTCGCAGCCGGGCCACGCGGTGAAGGCGTCGCCCGGGGACGGCGCGGCCAGGAGCGGCGGCGTCAGGGTGAAGGTCACAGGCGCATGGCCCGCGCCGCCGGCGCCCGCCTGGGACTGGATGCCGATCCAGGTCCCGGCCAGGGCCCCGGAGGTGAACTGGAGCTTTCCCAGGTTAAAATAGCCGGCCGCACAGCCCGTCAGGTTGGTGACTATCTGCAAGAGGGTGCTCCCGGCCTCCGCCTGGCCGGCCACCGCATACGCGGCCCCGTTCAGTCCGCAGCCCTGGCCGTAGAGGACGTGGTTGCAGAGGTGCTGGTAGAGGTTGCGGGGGATCTTCCGGTCCAGGGTGTAGAGGTGCGAATCTATCTTGATCTGGGCCGTAAGACCCCCGGTGATCACCTCGGTGACCAGGCCGGAGAACAGCCAGACGACGCCGGTGGGCGGGCCCATCGCCAATCCGCCGACGAACCACCCGGGAGGGGTAAACCAGCCGTCTTGAAACCAGCCCCCCGGGCCCGCATAATAAGCCCTTTGCAGCAGCAGATAGGCGTTGTCGAAGCCGCCCTGGCGCAGGAATTGATGGAACGGGACGCCGTTCACCAGGTCGGCGGGGGTGGCGTAGGCCTTGACCGTGAGGCTGTCCGCCTCCAGGCCGGCCTTCAGATCGATCTGGGAGCGGTCCCAGCGCACGGAGCCGCCGTACGAGGCGCCGTTATAGACGAGGGGCACGTCCGCGGTCCCGTAATAGAGCACCGTGTCGCCGGGCAGCGTGAATTGATAGAGGTCGAAGGCCGCGACTGGATCACGGCTGCGCAGGAGATCGACCAGGGTTGAGGATACGGTTTTCATATGCCAGTTACCAGTTACCGGTTGCCAGTTGCCAGTTGCCAGAAAACCGAAAACTGGGAACCGGGAACTGGTAACTGGTAACTCTTTTCTATTTTTTCCAATCGTGCTCCAGGGCCTCCTCCTCGATCTGGCGCCGCAGGCGGCAGCGGTAATCGGCCGCGGTCCTGGCCCCCAACACCGCGGCCAGGAGAAAGCCGCAAAGCAGGCCGCCCAGGTAGCAGCAGAATGAAATCAGGGCAATTTTCATGGCGAGTCTCCCATTCACCGCCGAGGCGCAAATTTTGTAGGGGCGGGGTTTCCCCGCCCTGGGCGGCGAGACGCCGCCCCTACGCTGCGTCTCTGCGTGAATCCTACTTCACGGTCTCAATCTTGACTCCCTTATGCTCCCAGAGCTGAGACATAAATTTCTGAAACTCGCTTAAATCTTCCTGAAAGATGCAGCGCCAGTAGTAGCCGAAGTCCGCGGTGATCACCGCCCCCGCGGCCGGGGCCGCGGCGAAGGTGAGCAGCCCCGAGTCCGTGGCGGCGATGGCGTAAGTCGAGGGGTCTTGGGCCGCGCCGTTGAGATAGACCACCGGGACTGGGGCAGCCTTGATGTTGTAC
>Ga0209517_10008923_pt1 | contig 11614 bp, 10 predicted proteins | sample PeaSoiMetSII2010_FD_187695 | JGI IMG/M metagenome (GOLD analysis project Ga0209517, IMG submission 187695) | Peat soil microbial communities from Weissenstadt, Germany - SII-2010 (SPAdes) (version 2) | ecosystem: Environmental > Terrestrial > Soil > Wetlands > Peat | place: Germany...
TCCCGCTATACCAGCCGATGGTAATCACCTTCTGCACACCTACAGCCCTCATCACGCTCGGGCTCCATAGGTCGTAGGTGTTTAACGAACAGAAATAGGCAAAATAGATGATTGCCATCAGATAGACTTTTGGATCTCGTAAGACCCCACGAAAGCTCTTATCCGCTTTTGCGGGCCGTCGCAGGCGATCCGCGTTGATATCCTCCACCACAAGGCGCTTCTCTTCGGCCGACAACCAGGATGCGGACGCGGGCTGATCGCACAGGTAAAAATATGCGATGACTCCCAGCAAGATGGCGGGAATCCCCTCGAAAAAAAATAGCCATTGCCAACCCCGCAATCCGTAAACACCTTGGAAACTCTGCATGATCCAACCGGCCAAGGGGCCGCCTACTATCCCACTGATGGGCGCTGCCATAACAAACAGGCTAGTGACGCGGCCACGAAGCCGGTCGGGAAACCAAATCGTCAGATAAAAAAGAATGCCGGGAAAGAAGCCGGCCTCTGCGACGCCGAGCAGAAAGCGAAGGATGTAGAAGGCGTAGGCGCTGTGGGCCAGCATCATCAGCGAAGTTACTGCGCCCCACAACAACATAATTCGCAATAAGGTCTTGCGTACGCCTATGCGTGCCAGCCACAGGTTGCTTGGCACCTCGCAGGATATGTACCCCACATAAAAAAAGCCAGCCGCAACCCCATAAACGGCATTATTTAGTCCAAGATCATGAAGAAACTGCAGCTTGGCAAACCCGATATTGAATCGGTCGATAGCCGCCATCATGTAACAAACCAAAAGGAATGGCACCAAGCGCCATCCGATCTTCTTGTAGATGAGATTATCTCCGGCCACAGCCATTGCCGACCGACCAGACATACTTACCTCCGGGTGCGAGGAAATCTCGGGTCCACGTCCAACCGCCGCTCAGGTTTTTCCGAAAAGCACGCTTCCCCATTTCTGCCTCACCTGTTCCATAATCTCAGGGGAAGACTTCGTCGATTGGGGGAATTGATCCTTCCAGGCCCAGGGCCTGCACGCATCAATGATGGCTGTCGAACAGGTCAGGTCTCCGATCTTTCTTTTTCGGGGTTCCAACCTCGGGTCTGACGCCATCGACAAACGGTCCCTGAGAAAATCAATTTGACTCATCGGATCGCACCTCGTGCCCAGGGCCCAGAGGACTTCCGTCAAATTGGTCGGGTCGATGTCGTCGTCCACGATGATGACGAACCTGCCGACAAGCGTTGCCCCCCGATACGAGCCAGCCGCTATCAAGGCGGCCTGTTTGACATGGCCCGGGTACATCTGTTTCAGGGAGACCACGACCATGGGGCGTCTTCGCGCTTCATAGACAAACGAGACCCCCTTCACCCCGGCAATCTGTTTGTCAAACTCGGCCCAAAGCTGCGCGGAGAGAGCGACGGAATTGATCAGGTTGTCATCGTGTTTGCCGACCAGCATGGGTACCCCAAGCTGGATGGGGTCGTTGCGATGCAGGATCGCCGTTATCTTAACCACCGGGTGAGGGGTCCTGCCGCCGGAATAATAGCCTTCCCATTCGCCAAAGGGCCCTTCGTCCGCGCTTTCTACTTGAGGCGGTGGCATTTGTCCTTCGAGGACAATCTCCGCCTCGGCGGGGATAGGCAAATCGACAGTCTCTCCTTTTACGACTTCGACCGCCCGATTTCTTAAGCCCCCTGCCCAGTCATATTCGCCAATTTCGATGGGCAGCGGGGAAATGCTGGAAATCCATAGTTGCGGCTCTTGCCCGCAAACAATGGCGATCGGGCAGGTTAGACCCCGATCCCAATACTTCTCCGCGATGATCGCGCCATGATGGCCGGGAACGATGTGCATGGTCACGGTATTCCGGTCAACGATTTGCGAGCGGTACGTCCCCACGTTTACCCAGCCGCTATCCGGATCCTTCTGGATCACCATGCAGCCGGTGCCTATATAGCGTCCTCCGTCCAACTCGTGCCATTTTGGGGTGGGAAATTTCAGTACATCAATATCGTCGCCGAGAAGGACGTTCTCCCGGATCGACGCCTTCTCCACATATACCGGAGGAATCAGTTTCACCGCGGCAACCTTGTCCCGCCACGCCCTGATCAGGTCAAGCCCTTTGAGTTCCAGGGGCAGTCCCAGTCCCAGGGCGACCCGCCTCGTCGAGGTAAACGGATGGGCCGCAACGCGATAGCCGCTGGGAAATCCTTCGATCTTGTCAAATATGAGCAGCGGTGAATCAGGAATGGAAAGGGACAATTCAGCAATACGCCCAATCTCCACATCCCAATGAGCCCCATCTATGACCCTGCATTCGTCCAGCTCTTGAGCCTTTTTTATGAACTCCCTTAAATCGTTGAACACCATATCTATCTCCCATCGCCTTCGGATTTGGGAATGTCCATTTGATCGCCTTCTTTCTTCCTTAAAACCATTTACGCTTGCACCACAATGCCGTTTTGAATCAGCAAGTTAATCTCCTGATCGTCGTATCCCACCGCCTGCAATATTTCCCGGCTGTGCTGCCCCAGCAGCGGCGCCGCCCGGCGAATCTCGCCCGGGGTCTGGTGGAGGCGAACCGGCAAACCGATGGTCTTTTGCAGGCCCAGCGTCGGATGGGGAATATGCTGGAGCATTTGATTGTGCCGGATCTGTGGATCGTTGAAGGTTTCTGCATAGGTGTACACCAGTCCGCAGGGAACCCCGGCCTCGTGCAGGCGCTCCAGCCACTCCGCCGCAGGTCGTTCTTGCAACATCTGCGCCACGGTGTGGGTGATCGCCGCGGCGTTTTCCACCCGCAGCCGATTTGTTTTAAAACGGTGGTCCTCCATCAGGTCCTTCCTGCCCAGCGCCTGGCAGAGCTTGGCCCAATGCTTGTCATTAAAAATGCAGAGGTTGAGGGGTCGATCCGCGGTTTGGAAAGTATTGGTAGGCGCGGAGAACAGGGAGCCATTGCCAAGCCTGGGCGGTTGTTGTCCCGTGGCGAAATAGTAGGACACCAGCGGGGCTTGGGCGGCGACCAGGCAGTCCACCAGCGCCAGCTCCAGGAACTGCCCTTCTCCGGTCCGCTGCCGATGGAACAGGGCCACCATGATGCCGAAGGCGGCGTTTATCCCCGCGATGACATCGGCAATGCGTTCCCCGACCTTCAACGGAGGTCCGCCTGCTTCGCCGGTCACCTCCATCAACCCCGCCATTCCCTGGAAAATATTGTCCAGGCCCGGAAGATCCTTATATGGCCCATCCTGGCCGAACCCGGATATGGAGCAATAAATGACCGCGGGGTTCCGCCGGGTGACCTCGTCGTAGCCAATGCCCAGCCGTTTTTTCAGGTCCGGCCGAAAGTTTTCGATGACCACGTCGGCTCTCGCCGCCAGGCGCAGGATCACCTCCCGCCCCTCGGGCCGGGTGAGATCCAGGCAAATGTCCCGCTTATTTCGATTGACGCTGAGAAAGTAGGCGGATTCGCCGCCGCTGGAGGGGGGCACGAGTCCGCGGCTATCGTCTCCGCTGGGGGGCTCCACCTTCCAAATTTCCGCGCCCATGTCTCCCAGCATCATCGTGCAGTAGGGCCCCGAGAGTACCCGGGACAAGTCCAAAACCACGAGAGATTCCAGAGGCAGGCGCGCTTTCGGGGGCATTTTGTCCGCCTTAAGAACATTTATTCGCTATACGAACCAAATACTAAAAACCATAGCGTCTGTCAATAAATTTTTTTAACCGGAAATTTTTTCTAACTGGCCTGGCTTGCATTCTCCGGTTCGCTATGCGAACATATTTCCATGGAAAAAAGCAGCGACCAATTTGTTCAGTCTTTTGCGCGGGGCCTCTCGGTCATCCGCAGTTTCGGTCCGAATTTCACCGAAATGACCATCACGGAAATCGCCGCCCGCACCAGCCTGAGCCGGGCGGGAGCCCGCAGAATCCTGTGTACCCTGCAGAACCTGGGCTACGTGCGCGCCCAGGGGCGGCGCTTTGCGCTGACCGCGCGCATCCTCGACCTGGGATACTCATATCTGTCCTCCTTGCCCTTTTGGAATTTTGCCCAGCCCATCCTGGAGAACATGGTCGCCAAACTGCATGAAACCAGCTCCATCGCGGTACTCGATGGCCCGGACATCGTCTATGTGATGCGGGTGCCGACTCGCAGGATCTTAACGACCAACCTCAGCATTGGCAGCCGCCTCCCCGCGTATTCGCAATCCATGGGGCGCGTGCTGCTGGGAGGGCTCGCGGAAGCGGAACTGGATCACTTCTTCGCCACCGTGGAACTAAAAGCATTTACCCGGAGAACGGTGATCGAACCGGTTCGCCTCAGAAAAATCATTGCTGAGGATCGAAAGCAGGGTTGGGCTTGGGTCAATGGCGAATTGGAGGAAGGCATTTGCGGCATCGCCGTGCCGTTGTTGGATGCAAGCCAGAAGATCATGGCCGCCATGAACATCGTTACCAATACCGGCAGATCTTCCAAATCCAGGGCGATCAAGACCTTTCTGCCGGAACTGCACCGCGCCGCCGCCCAAATTAATTCCGGGTTAAGAGTGCGGCGCATCTAGGCACCCAGCCGGTTCGCACCGCAGGTCTGCCGGCGTGGCGCTATTCCCGCACCAGCTCGGCGCTGTAAATGAACGCCCCGTCCCGTTTGCTCACCTGGCCGTCGCGGTTTTCCAAGATCCAGCCGCTCTCGCCCTTGCCGCCGAAGGGCAGGCGCATGGGGGCGAAGAGGAAATCCGGGTTGTCGTAAACCATGCCGAATTTTTTAGTAAAGGCCTCCTTAGCCCCCGGGGGTGGAGAACCGAACCAGGTGACCAGGAAGGGGTAGCGGCTCTGGAGCACCGTGGCCACCGCGGCGCGGCCGCTCTCCGCGGGTACCAGGGCCAGGAAGGGGCCGAACAACTCCAGGTCCGGCGCCGCGGCGGTCTCCATCAGGAAGGGACCCTGCCACTCCCCTTCCCGTTGGAACGGCGCCAGAAAATGGGCCTCTTGCAGGGCGCCCAGGGCCCGGTCCAGAAGCTGGCGGGTGCGCGCCACTTTGATGGGACCGATCCAGGCCTTAGGGTCCCGGGGGTCGCCCACCCGAATGTCGGCCATCTTTTCGATGATCCGCTGCTTCACCGTCTCGAAGATGTCTTGATGGATGTAAGCCCGCTTCAGGGTGGTGCAGTACTGGCCGCCGTTGAGGAAGGCCCGGCGCACCGTGAATTGCACGGCCTTTTCGACATCGGCGTCTTTAAAGAAGATCACCGGCGGCAGACCGCTGGGGCCGGCAAAGAAGAGCTTATCGAAATGCCGCGCCTCCTGGGCGTACATGTCGCCCACGGCGCCGCCGCCGGAAATGAACAGCACCCGCACTTCCGGGTCTTGCACGCAGCCCCGGCCAAATTCCCGGTTGTCCAGGCCGGTGACGGCTTCGATCCCCGGGAAAGGCGCCACCACTTCTTGCAACAGCCGGGCAACGCGGGGGGTCTGGGAGGAGCAACTGAAGCGGAAGCGGTTGCCGCCCAGCAGCGCCGCGCCCCCCACCCGGGCCAACATGATGGGCGGGGCGTCATAGGGGAAGATGGCGGCCACCGTGCCGTAGGGTGATTTGCCTTCCACGTAAGGCGCCTCCTCGGCCAGGGTCTTGAGGTGCGCCACCGCCAGGTCCACCTCCTGGCCGGCGATGAGGCAGGGCGCCCCCATATCCTCGCCCTCCGCGGCCATCAGGTCATCCCGGCGCCGGGCCAGGGCCTCGCCCAATGCGGCCAGTGATTCCAGACGCCTGGTAATTTCGGCTCTCATATTTATTCATTGGCCTCGTTTCTGGGAAGATTACGGAGGAGCGCTTCGAGGAGCAGATCTCCAGGGGGCGCGGCGCGCCCCCGGACGCCTCAGTCTTTCTTTGATAATCCCTTCCTTGATCTGCCACTCCGCCCGGCGGTATGCCATCCCCTGCCTTCGCCGGCTCCGGCTGATCCTCCTGTTTATTAAATATCACAAAATCTCTTAAACGGTAGGGGAATTGGTTAATCTGGCCGATGCGGCCGGAGCTGAGCTTAGGGGACTGGCCGGGGGACTTTGTGAAATTTAGCATTTTCTCCTTGACGCCACCCGGCCCCGCCATATAATCATAATTGTCCGGGAAAAAGACTTTATTTTTTAGTGAAAATTTTATATATAAATAATCTAGGTAGGCCCCCTAATTAATGGGATTATTCATAGAATTTCCTGACTTAGGTCTGGGGGCCGGCTGCAGCCGCCCTTGGTAAACTGCAACCCAGGCAAATTTCAGGTTTATCAAGTTTCTCTGGAGGAAACATGGCAGAAGAGGCCCCAAAAGAAGTGAGGGTAGACCGAAAGCACCGCAAAATCGGGGGCATCGCCCCAGAACTGGCGGATCGCTGCTATACCTGCGGCACCTGCTCCGGGGGTTGCCCCGCCACCGGCCTGGTTCCCATTGAGGGGGCCGGGGGCACCTGGGACGCCCGCAAGGCCATCCGGGCCATCGTCTTCGGGATGGAGCAGGAGGTCATCGATTCCAAGTGGCCCTGGGTCTGCACCCTGTGTGGCCGCTGCCAGTACCAGTGCCCCATGGGCATCCAACTGCTCAAGACCTTCCGGGCCTGCCGCACCGCCCGGGAGCGGGACAAGGTGCCCGGGCCGATCCACAAGGGCACCATGATGAACCTCGAGCGGGGCAACAACCTGGGGATTCCCCGGGACGATTTCCTCTTCCTCCTGGCGGAAATGGGGGTAGAGATGGAAAACGACGAGGAGCAGCCCTGCCCCGGTTTCCACGTGCCGGTGGATAAGGAAGGGGCCAACATCATCGCCACCATCAACTCCAAGGAGCCCTTCGGCGAGCCGGACGATATGAAGTTCTGGTGGCGCATCTTCTATGCCGCCAAGGAAGACTGGACCGTCTCTTCCACCAACTGGGAAGGGGTCAACTGGGGGCTGTTCAGCGGCGACGACCCCTCCATGAAGATCCAGGTGGCGCGGATCATCGAGAATGCCCGGCGACTAAAGGCAAAAACTATCTTGTACCCCGAATGAGGGCACGCCTACTTTGCAACCCGGTTCGGGTTCAAAAATTGGTTTCCGGAAGTTTACGACGAATTCAAGGTGGTCAGCGTCATGGACCTGCTGGAGGAGTACATCAAGGAAGGCAGGATCAAGCTGAATACCCATAGATATCATGAAGCCTACACGGTGCACGACCCCTGCAACTATGTGCGCAAGTCCCAAATGTCCTTTGGCGATAACACGGGCGAGAAGACCCGCTGGATCTCCCAGCAGTGCATCGATCCCAGCCTCTTCCGGGATATGGTGGACGACCCCCTGAACAACCTGTGCTGCGGCGCGGGCGGGGGCGCCTGGGCCATGCCTTATGACGAAGAGCGCCTGGCCTACGGCAAGATGAAGGCGGACCAGATCAAGGAAAGCGGCGCGGAGATCGTTATCGCCCCCTGCCACAACTGCCGGGACCAGATCATGAAGGGCCTGGGCGCCGAACATAAGAAGGGCAAGATGGACATGGGCAACTACCAGGAGACCTTATACCTCTGGGAGCTGGTGGCCAATTGCCTGGACTTCGAGCCCTGGAGCGAAGCGGAGATCGAGGCGGGCCACGCCGCCCGGGACGCCCAGTTTGAGCGGGACGGCGTCGAGCTGGAGGAGGAGGAGGAGTAGCTGGCCGCGGCTGCTTGCAGGCTAAAATCATTGACTAAAGCGGGCCTGGCAGACCTAAAGTCTGCCAGGCCTTTTTGCGACTTGAGGATCTGAGTTGAAGCGGCTATGGGGGGCCTTTGTGGATCGCGCCCAACTGACTGCTTCCCGCTATTGCTTTTTCCCCCGGAAGGCTTAAATTCTTGACTAAGGAGGACCGGCCATGAAGAAATCCCTCGGCCCCAGGACCCTGGCCTTTCCCACCCCGGTCTGGGTGGTGGGGACCTACGACGCCAACGGCAAGGCCAACGCCATGACCGCGGCGTGGGGGTGCATTTGCTGTTCCAAGCCGCCCTGCATCGCGGTTTCCCTGCGCCAGGCCACCTATTCCTACGGCAATCTCAAGGCCCGGGGCGCCTTCACCATCAGCGTGCCTTCCGAGGCCTACGTCAAGGAGGCGGATTATTTCGGGATCGCCAGCGGCCGGGAGGTGAACAAATTCGATCGGGCCCACCTCACCCCGGTGAGCAGCACCCTGGTGGACGCCCCCTTTGTGGGGGAATTCCCCCTGGTGCTGGAGTGCAAGGTGATCCATACCATCGAGATTGGCCTGCACACCCAGTTCATCGGGGAGATCCTGGACGTCAAGGCCGATGAGGCGGTCCTGAACAAGGGCTTCCCGGACATCGAAAAGGTGCGGCCCATCATCTTTGGCCCGGAGGTCCGTAGCTACCACGGCATCGGCAAGTACCTGGGCCAGGCCTTCTCCATTGGCAGGGACCTTTAATGGCCAAGGTCAATCTCGGCGCCAACGCTTACATCTATCCCATGCCGGTGACCCTGGTGGGAGCCGTCGTGGAAGGTCGGGCCAATTTTATGGCCGTGGGCTGGGTCATGCGGGTCAACCGCAAGCCGCCGCTCCTGGCAGTGGCCCTCAATAAGGGCCACTTCACCCCGGAGGGCATTCGGCAGCACCGCGCCTTCAGCGTCAATTTCCCCGGGGCCGACCTGATGGAAAAGACCGACTACTGCGGCCTGGTTTCGGGGCGCCAGGTGGACAAGTCCGGTCTCTTCCGGGTCTTTTACGGAGAGCTGGAGGCCGCTCCCCTGATCGAGGAGTGTCCCCTGGGCCTGGAGTGCCGCCTTTATGAAGTGGTGGAACTCCCGGTCAACGATCTGTTCATCGGCGAGATCGTGGCGGCTTATGCCGATGAGGACTGCCTCACCGACGGCCAGCCGGATATCCTGAAGATCAATCCCCTGGTGCTCACCATGCCGGACAACCAATACTGGACCGTGGGCGAGCGGGCCGGCAAAGCCTGGGCCGCAGGAAAGAACCTGAAGCAGGCGGGAGGGGACTAGGACCGGATTTTAGCCCTGGCCGTCCGGGCCGGGCCGGGCCGGGTAAAGAGGCATGAGGGGTGGGGCGAGGATCAGCGGCCGTTAGCCCGGGCCGGGGTTTGGAGTTCCTTCTTTTCATCCCCTTCCAGGATATAGGCCTCAATGAAGCCCTCCAGGTCGCCGTCCAGGACCGCATCGACGTTGCCGGCCTCGTACTTGGTGCGGTGGTCTTTCACCAGCCGATAGGGCTGCATAACGTAAGAGCGAATCTGACTGCCCCAGGCGATGTCCTTCTGGGATTCCTGCATCTCGTGCTTCTTCTCTTCCCGCTTCCGTCTTTCCAGGTCATAGAGCCGGGCCCTTAATACCTTCATGGCCAACTCCCGGTTGCGGTGCTGGGAGCGCTCCGTCTGGGAGGAGACCACGATGCCGCTGGGCAGGTGGGTGAGGCGCACCGCCGAGGACGTCTTGTTGACGTGCTGGCCGCCGGGGCCACTGGCCCGGAAGGTGTCGATGCGCAGGTCTTTCTCCTGGATATCGATCTTGATGCGGTCGTCCACGTCCGGCAGTACCTGGACCGCGGCGAAGGAGGTGTGGCGGCGGCCGCTGGCGTCGAAGGGGGAGATGCGCACCAGCCGGTGGATGCCCGATTCGCTCTTCAGATAGCCATGCGCGTAGGGACCGGAGACGGTGAAGGTGACGCTCTTGACCCCAGCTTCATCCCCCGGCAAGAGGTCGATGGTTTCGCTCTTAAAGCCGTGGCGTTCGGCGTAGCGCAGGTACATGCGCAAGAGAATTTCGGTCCAATCCTGGGCCTCGGTGCCGCCGGCGCCCGCGTGGATGGTAACGATGGCGTTGAGCGGGTCTTCCTCGGCCCCCAGCAGCAGCTTGAGTTCCCAATCCCGGAAGGGTTCCGCCAGTTTGGCGAGGTCGCCGGCCACTTCCTTGAGGGCCTGGTGGTCTTCCTCTTCCACCGCCAGGTCCAGGAGCACCTCGAGGTCCTCTACCTGGCGTCCCTTCCCTTGCCACTCCTCCAGGGCCTGAAGCAAGCCGCCGCGCTCCTTGAGGATCTCCGCGGCCCGGGCCTGGTCGTCCCAGAGTTCCGGGGCGGCCAGCAGTTCTTCCAAATGGCGCAATCGCACCTGTTTTCCGGCCAGATCAAAGATGACCTCGGAGCAGTTCCAGCCGGTCTTTAAATTCATTTATCTTGCCCCGGATTTCCATGATGTCGGGTAACATGAGCCATCTCCATTAAAGTTTTTGATGAAATGAAAAGGCGGCAGCGAATCGGCCCCACCGGGAGCGCACCCCCGATACGTCCTGGATTTTTTTAACAGGCGGCCTCCGCCTCTGCGCCCACGAGTCGAAAAAAGCCTGGGAAATCATCTTGTTAAATTATATCAGAACCATGGGAAATGGGAAGCTCCCCAGGCTCCGGCCCCTAATTAAAGAGCAGGGCTCCCAACAATACCGCAACCTCCACCACTTCGTTGGCCGCGCCCAGGACGTCCCCGGTGACCCCGCCCAGGGTTTTCTTAAAATACCGGCTCAGCAGCCAGATGAGGGCCCCGGCCCCGGCCCAGAGGAGCAGGCCCTTGAGTCTCAGCAACAGCACCGCCAGTCCCAGGGAGCTGAGGCCGGCCCCGGCCGCGGTGCGGCGGCTCACGGTGGTCATCGCCTGCCCCAATCCGCCTTCCGGGCGGGCGTAAGGGGAGAGATAGGCGAGGAACACCATGCCCCAGCGGCTCACCAGGGGAAACAGGATAAACTCGGCGCGCCAGCCCTTCTGCCCGGCGGCCAGAAAACAGGCGAATTTCAGCAGCAGCACCAGGACTAGGCTCATTACCCCGAAGGCCCCCACCCGGGAGTCCTTCATGAGGCGCCGCCGCTCTTCCGGGGTGCGGCCGCCGCCCAGGCCGTCCACGGTATCCGCCAGGCCATCCAGATGGAGGCCGCCGGTGATCCAGACACTGAGGCAAAGCAGCAGGGCTGCGGCCGCCGGCAACGGCAGCACCCGGGATAACCCCAGCCAGGCCCCCAGGAAGACCAGACCCAGCAGGGCCCCCACCCAGGGAAACCAGAACAGGGAGCGGGCCAGGTCCTGGGACGCGGCCATCGGCCTCCGGGGCCAGGGGGCCTTGGTAAGAAAGGTGAGAGCCAGAGGAAAGGTATTTTTCATTTACCGAGTCTATCGATTATTTGGAAGGGAGAGACCTTCCGGATTTATTCCCTCGGGTAAAGGGGTAAAAGGCGAAAAGGGGAAAAGGAAGAACGATGCATTGCTTTTCCTTTTGTCCCTTTCCCCCTTTACCCTTTTCCCCTTTTAATCCTCTTCCTTTTCGGACACCCCGGCCTCGGCGAAGGTGGCCATCTCCCGGTAGATCTTGAGCGCGGCCTCCACCAGCAGCATCCCCAGGGCGGCGCCGGTACCCTCCCCCAGCCGCATATTGAGGTGCAGCAAGGGGCTCAGCTTCAGGTGGTCCAATACCATCTGATGTCCCGGCTCCACCGAACGATGGGCGGCGATGAGATAATCGGTGGCCGCCGGCGCCAGGGCCGCGGCCACCAGGGCCCCGGCGCTGGCGATGAAGCCGTCCAGCAGCAACGGCCGCCGGGCCGCGG
>Ga0209517_10008924_pt1 | contig 11613 bp, 9 predicted proteins | sample PeaSoiMetSII2010_FD_187695 | JGI IMG/M metagenome (GOLD analysis project Ga0209517, IMG submission 187695) | Peat soil microbial communities from Weissenstadt, Germany - SII-2010 (SPAdes) (version 2) | ecosystem: Environmental > Terrestrial > Soil > Wetlands > Peat | place: Germany: Weissenstadt...
CGGAGGCTCCTGCGCCTACGCTCGGGTTCGAGCAAGGACTCGCCGGGAAGCCCGTGCAGGTCCATCCCGCCGGAGGCGTAATCGAGACAAACGTCGTATTCCCAGGCGTGTTTTCTGTGAAGGTCGCCGGCCCAGTGGCCGCGGCGCTTCCTGTATTGGTCACCACCTGCGTGTACGTGATTTGATTGCCCGCCTGCACCGGATTCGGCGAAGCCACGTTCGTGACCGTCAATTCCCCGCCCGCAGTTGCGCCCACTACCGTGTTGACCGTAGCCGTGTTGTTGGCGGAATTGGGATCAGCCGCCGAGGAACTCGCCGTCACCGAGTCCGCAATCACGGTTCCATTCGCTGTTCCGCTGTTGACCTTGACGACCAGGGTCAACGTTCCCGAGGTGAGCGCTCCCAGATTGACGTCGGTGCAGACAACGTTGCCCGTGGCGCCGGCGCCGGGCGTAATGCAACTCCATCCCGCAGGTGCCGCCATGGACACAAACGTCGTATTCGCCGGGACCGGGGCCACCACCGTCGCGTTGTCGGCGGCGCTCGGTCCATTGTTGGTCACAACCTGCGTGTAAGTGATGTTGCCGCCCGCCGCCACCGGATTCGGCGACCCGGCATCGGTCATGCTCAGATCGGCGCTGGAGACCACGTTCGCGATGTCGGTTGACGTGTCTTTGAGAAGATCAGCGGAGCCCCCGCCGCTGACCACCGCAGTGTTGACCAGTGTCGCTGGAGCTGACTGCAGAACGTTTGCGGTCACTGTGATCGCGGGATAACTGCCGCCCGGCGCCAGCGCGTCGGAGCGCGAGCAACTGACCGTTTGCCCAGTAACCACGCATGACCAATTGGTTCCGCTCGCACCCGTGGGCGTTGTTCCCAGCGGCAGCGTGTCGTTGACCGTCACCACGCCGCTGGTAGCGACCGAAGCGCTGACGTTCTGGACTGTAATCGTGTAGGTGGCCGTGCCGCCGCGTGTGAAGTTCCCTCCCACATGAGTCTTGGTGATCGCGACGTCCGGAAGACCGGCACAAACCGCAGCAGCCTGAATTCCTGTTACCTGCGCGTCTGTGGCAGTGGTTGAGCTTGTTCCCGCAGTACCCGGGGTCGCTCCATAAGCGACAGGGGTGGCCAACGTTGTCCCGTTTGCGCCTCCAGTTACGCTCACGCTGGCCGGAGCGCCGGAAACGAAGATCACCCCACCGCCTCCGCCACCGCCGGGTCCATGACGGTTAACAAGGCTGTACGCTTGCGACGACCAGGCGTTGCCACCGGCCCCGCCATTCGCCTGCAGGGTGAGCCCGCCTTCTCCTCCGCTCTTGGCCAAAACCACAATCGTCCCGCCAGCCCCTCCGCCACCGCCGGCATCGTTGCTGGCTGTGTTGTACCCAGTGGCTCCATTCGCAGTCAGGGTCGCGTTCCCGGTGAAGTTGCCCGCCCGAATGAAGATAATTCCGCCACCGGCCGCTCCACTGCTGGCCAGAGTATTGCCATCTGAGTTATTGCGCGTGCCAGCTCCACCACCGCCTCCCATGGCAATGCGGTCAATCGTCGCCGGGAATGGCGATCCGCCTTCGCCACCAGTGGCGAGGTTCGTGCTCCATGAATCCCCGCCGAATCCGCCCGATCCGCCATTGGCGCCGCCGCCTCCGCCGGCGTTCTGGTCGTTGCCGTTAGGGCTCGCGCCGTTCGGATCGCCATCCGTGGCCCCTCCGCCGGCATTGCCCGGCGCGCCGCGCGCCATGCTGCCATCGGTTCCAGCCGTGCCGCTGGGATAATCTGTGCCGCTCGCCAGGTACGTCCCGCCGGATTCCACCCACGCTGGCGTCCCGGCCACACCCTCTCCCTTAGGCGCATCCCATCCAGGCTCGGGCGCCCCCGTATATGTGGCCGGGGCCGTCTGAACATAATCGGTGTTTAACCCCCCGCCACCTTGCAACTGCATGCCGGCGCCGCCGCGGAATCCAAGGCCGTTGACCGATACCGCGGCCCCACCCAGATTCAGTGCTCCCGAGATCTCCAGTGCCAGGATTCCGCCCGTCGCCCCGTTCCACGCGGCCGCAGTCGCTGCGCCCAGAGTTGCCGACGAGTACTGCGGAACCAGCACGACCTGATAGGTGCTCGCCCCCTTCGTCGCTGACGCCGCCGCTGCCGTGTATGCGAATACCAGCCCTCCAGCTGCGCCCGCACCCGCAATCGGCACCGAGCCGCCGCTCACCGGTCCGGTGGCCGTTACAAATTCGTAGTTGCCCGCGCTGTTGATCGTCGTGAATCCTGTGCCCGTGTATCCGTTTCCGTACGCGACGTTATTGCTGGTGTTGATGCTGGCGTCTTGCATCTGAATCACCAGCAACAAGCTTCCCGTCGCAATCGTGCCTGTTCCGTTGGCTGTGCCGACCGGGATCGAGGTAGCCCCCGCCGCAACGTTCGCCGCGCCCGGGTAATACGTATTCAACACCCCAGTCAGAGTCCCGCCGACAGGCGGCCCAGTGTCGGAACAAACGCTGCTCAGTACTGGCGCCAGCGCAACATAGGTGTTGTTGCCCGTATTGGGATCCGGCGGAGTGCCGGAGTCAGTCACCGTCGCCGTGTTCGGGTAGTATCCCGCCACCGCCGTGGACACCACGACCGTCAGCGTGGCTGTCGCCCCGCTGGCAAACGGGGTCGGCAGCGTGCAGTTGATGGTCGCCGTGAGGGTGCAGGTAGTGCCACCGCTCGGCGTGTACGAGACCAGGCTCAGATTCGTGGCCGCAAACGTATCGGTCAGCGTGACGGTGTTTGCCGCCGACGGGCCGTTATTCGTCACCGTGATGGTGTAAGTCGAATTCTGCCCGAACGTCACCGCATTGACGCTGGTGCTCACTGCAATATCCGCTGTGCTGGGATTAATCGAAATCGCGCCCAGCGACCAGTTCGACGCGGCGCTGAAGGTCTCGGAAAACGGAAGGCTGGGATTGCCCGCGCGCGTGCTGCCTGTCGCCGTCACATCCGTGCCCGCCCCTCCGCTGTTCTGGTTCCACTGTGAGGTCTGCCATGCAGGCACGGTAGCCGTTTGCGCGCCTCCAATGGCCAGCGTGTCTAAAACCATCCCGTTCACAACACTGGGCACATCGAGCTGCGAATACGCGATGCCGGCGCCATTCGCCGAAACAAAGGATCCCAGCGGTACAGTCTGGTCCACTCCCGTAAACGTCGTCGCCCCGGCTGATACGCCGACAGTTCCCGCAGTTGGCAGGTTCACAGTAACAATGATCGTATTCGTAGCACCGCTCGCGGGCGCCAGCAGGGACCACATCTCAACCCTGCGCGTGGGTCCCGCGTCATTGTGCGCGCCGACAGAAGGAAGCGCCAAGCCGTTGTAGGTGACGCCGGTTACGGTGGCCCCGTTAACCCCCGAAATGTTCATCGAGATGCCTACGAGCAGCAATCGATTTGCAGTCGCTGTTGTAGCGTGGGCAAAAGTGAGGGTGTGGTTCCCCACCCCCGTCATTCTGCCAGTAGCGCCAGTGGTTGCATCGACTGCTACTTGCGCTCGCGCGAGCGCAGCAGCGAAAAGGATGAGGCCCACAACGATGAAGTAGATTCGTACTGAATTTCCGGCGGCAATTCTACTCAACAGTTTCCCTGCAATTTTCTGCCCGCGCGCCGCGCCACACAGAATCCGCCCGCCCACTCCCCTGAGCTTCGCGCGCACGATCCGGTTTCCCACTCGCACCTCTTTGGCCACGGCAATCCCTGCGATCTGCTCTCCGCCCACCGCCGGATCGTCCTGCTGCCCGCAGTCTCCCCGCGTGATGAAAACGTCCCGGTCGGCATCCGCCACTACCAGGCGGTGCAGGCGGAATCCCGTCTCGCCTTTCACCAGCACAATATCGTCCTTGCGCAAGTCAGCCGGCGCGGCAGGTCTCACGTGCACCACCTCGCCATCCCGAATCGCCGGAGACATGCTCGTCCCGCGCGCCTGAAAGCGAATACTGTTCCCCTCTCGCAGCAGTTCCTCGCTGAGGTTCTCAAACAAACTTGTCTGCTGACGATCTTTCACCCAATTTCCCATGGGCAAATCTCTCTGCATGCCAGCCTGCCGCAAGTCAGTCTGTGGCCGGTCATTCTGTGGCCGGTCCGGCAGGTCAGTCTGTGGCAGGTCAATCACGGAATTCCAGAATCCTCTCCACCGCGCCTTGGTTGGGCTGGAAGGCATAGCGGTAACAGGGAACCGCATCCACAACCTCCTGCAGAAACTCCAGCGCCGAATCTACATACTCATGCCGGTGAAACGGCACAAAACTGCGCGCAAACAGCTCCGCCACCGCCTGGCTGGGAGAAAGCCGCGTCAGCATATTCCCGCACCCATGCTCAAGAATGAAAATCCTCGCCAGCCGCGCGCTCCCCGGAGACGCATACGCCGCCTCCCCATGCCACGGCGTGCCATACATACGCATCCCCTTTTTCTTGTCATCCTGAGCGGAGTGACTGGTCGGCGAAGCCGAGCGGTCACGCAGTCGAAGGACCTCGTGCTCGCCGGCACCACCTGCGGCCCCCCCATCCCGCCGCACAATGATCCGGTCGTCGCTCAAAACCTCAACCTCCTCCCGCGCCGTCCATAGCCGCGTCGTCGTGCTCTTGCCCGCCCCCGAATGTCCGACAAACAGATTCCCCGTCCCACCCGGCCGCACGATGCCGCAACTATGCAGCTCAATCGCTTTCTCCTGCGTGAGCCGGTGCATGATCAGCAACTCGTCCAGCGGATACTCCAAAGGAGCAGCCAGGTAATCTGTACCCGCAAAGCACTGTTCGTTCATTTGCAGCGTTGCCCGCCGGAAACAGCGGTCAACCAGCAGCCGCTTGTAGGGCCGCTCTCCCAGAAGAAGAGGCGCGCTGAAATCGAATTGGAATCCTGCCCCGTCCTCGTACAACCGCCAGACGGAACCGGAATCGAACACCTCTTGTTTTGCTTGCGGGCGAAGGCTTTCCACCCACTCGACTTGAATCTTAATATCGGGGGCCGGAGTCCCGACCCGAAACGGTTCCAATGCAGGAACTAAAGTAACGTTGGCTTCGTCCGTGCTCGCAAGTTGCACCGAAACTCCACCAACACTGAATCCAGCGCGGTGCTGGGGGTACGCTTCCGAAAATTGCTCTCGACCTCTCTCTAGCAGTTCGGCTGTCATCGCTTGCACCGCAAGTGCGCGGAGCATAATCGTTATGAGCCCTGGGAGGGGCAGACTCCGATCGGTTGGCAACTCGCGCTCACCGGTCCCGCCCCACCCGCAATCTTGCAATGTCCCAGCACCGCTTCTTCTGGACGCAAGCTGATCTTGGTCAGCTGCGGCGGCTCATACTGCTTCTTGCCTTCGGCTTGGTTCAATTCTCGATTCATTCAGCCTCCAGCTATCCCCTCGTCCCATCAGTGATTTCCACAATTCCCGCAGCCTCCCGCCGCCACGCTGGCGTTGTTCAGGATCGGCAGAATCTGCTGCGGCCCCACCCAACTCTCCACATCAATCTCCTTGCTCACGATCCTGCGTCCCGACTTCAGCACCGCGTCGTGCTCGCTTCCGCCGGCGCAGAATGCGCACTCGCCGTGTTCCGGAACCTCCACCCCGATCGTCGCCGCCCGCAGGTGGGCAACGTGGCAAAGAAACTCCACCGGACTCTCTTTATCTCCGTTTTCCATTTCACCGTTCGCCGGGCACATTCCACACAACGATTGAATACGGCACTGGATGCACTTCGTCATCCGCGTGCGCTTGCGGGTTCGCAGCCGCAGCAGTGAGTCTTCCCAGACTCGCCGCACCCCGACCTCCCGCACACAGAAGGTTTCCTGCTGCGAGATCACGCAAATCCCCATCTCGCCGTATGCATTGATGGCGAATCCGCTCATGCCTCCGCCGCAGAAATATATGGAGTCGCCCATTGACAGGTTAGGAGGGTTTTCCAGGTCTCGCTTCGCCAGCCGCCGGTACTCGCTCATCCCTTTCGGCGCGTTCATATCCAGCGCGACCACTTCCTCCGGCGTAAGCCGCACTGCCAGCGGGCTTTGCGAGCAGTCAATCCGCGGATTGATCTGCCCGTCCATCTTGAATTCCACTCCCAGTTCTTCCTCGGCGAATTGCCGCATCGCCAGCACTTCATGCTTGTTGACGCTGGTCGCCACCGTCTTCAGCTTGAGCGGCAGCCCTCTTTCCTTCAGCAACCTGATTCCCCGCAGACACCGGTCATACGAACCCGGAACCGCCGTCAGCGCTTCATACGTTTCCCGCGTGCGCCCGTACAACGTGATCTCAATGGCGAACGGAGGCCACTCCGCCAGATAGTCCGCGATCTGTTCGTTGATGATCGTGCCGTTGGTGAACAGCGTGATCAGGAATCCCTTGTTCTTGGCGTAGGTGTAAATCTCGAGGAAGTCTTTGCGGGCGAAAATCTCGCCGCCGGTGTAAAGCAGCCAGAAGCAGCCCATCTCGACCAGTTCATCGAGAATCCGGAAGTGTTCTTCCTTGCTCAACTCCCGCCGCCTGGCATCCATATCGCCCATGGGCAGGTTGTTGTAGCAGTGCAAACACTCCAGCGGACAGCGCCGCGTCACTTCAATTGAAACCTGCAGCGGCATGCGCTCGCCCGCCTGGCGCTGGTGCAGATCCGCGCTGAACGCACCATAGCTTAGCTGTTCCAAGCCCCCTCCATCCTGAAAGCAGCGGACGCGTCTTCACGCGCCCGCCGCTCGCCGGTCCTGCCCGCCCCACTGGTTCTTTAGTCGCCAGCCATCGCCACAGACGCCGGGACTTCGACCAGATCAACCGCCTTCATCTCATCCACAAACTCCGTCACATCGCGTTCCACCCGCGACGGCTCCACGTCATATTCCTGCGCGACCGCTGCGGCCAGCTCTGCTAATGTTCTCGGCGACTCCAGCAACTTCCAGATCACAGAGGCAGTGCCGTTAAAGCTGTAAATCGAAGCCAGATCGCCCACTCTGGCTCGCACCGGCACGATCAGCGTTTCTCCCGCCACCACTCGTGCCACTACCGACTGCGAGCGAACGAAACTCTGTTGGTTAAACATGGCTGTCACGTCTCCGTCCCCTTGTCCGGATTTCGTAACAATGCGGCCTTCGAAAGTTACGATTCTTTCGTCCCAGATTGAGATTACGGCAAACCTATGGGCTTGCGGCAATCGGACTGAAGGTGGGTATTCGGTTGATTATCACTCTCAGTGGTTCCCAACTATTTACAAGAACGGGAGTTATGAGTCGGCTCTGGCGCCCGTGGTCCAGCCTTCGAGGCCCGGCCGGGCAGAGTTCGGGAGTCGGCAAGGGCCGTGATTTTCGGTAATAATATAGTTGACTGACTATTGGCTATTACTTGGCGCGCGTTCGCCGCGTCTTGTGCTCTGCCGTAATCGTTGTGCAGTTTGTAATGCGCCCGTCTCGGCTAAAGGTAGCAAACCACGGACGTGGTTCCTTCTTGTACATTCGCAAGATTGCCGCCTTTAACTTAATGACCGCCGCGAGCCATTCGCGCAATTCCTCTGGCGAGGATGCGTTTTGCGTCGTGGCAAGAATCGTCACATTCGGATGCTTCTTAATTTCCTCAATATGGGTTTTTCCCATTTCGTGATCCGTAGTGAGCAGCAACCACTTCTCCTCATGGCATTTCGCAATGATAGGAGCGTCGAGAACGCTGTTTTGCTTTCCTTTTCGTGCATCTGGAAAGACGACTCTAAAATCACGCAATTGAAAATACGGTGCAAGTGTCGCGACGGCTAAATCGCTAGCGAAGCAGTCGTCCAAGAGTACTACGCACTCGTCATGCCACTTTTGGTATGGCTTGGTCAATATGAGATAGGGCCTGTCGGACTTGTCGCTCGTCAATTCGGTAATCGTCGGCGATGTCTTTAACGTTTTCGCCAGCTCTTGTGCGGCCCCAGAGAATGTTTACCGGAATTCGCGTACCAGTCAGAACGAGGCGTCCAGACATAACCTCTGGATTCATTGCTACTGGAGTGCTCACATCGTCGTCCGCAGCGTAGCGCCACGGAAAAATCTCGCTGCGTATTTTTGAGATTCGCACTCCCCATGTTCTTACAACTTCTGGGATGTAATCGGGGACACTAGGATCGCCAAGCGTTATAGCTCGTCTCTTGCGTTTTCCTCTACCAGGGATGATTAGGGCAAGACGTTCCATCACATCAATTTCATGGCTCAGAATGGGATGTTCGCTGCCTGTTTTATCGCGAGCGTCGCTCATCGCTTTCCGAAGGTACTGAAGGGACTTACGGTGCTTGAATCGGAGAAGGTGAATTTTATAGGCTTCTTCTAAATCACGGAAGGAGAGTAGCGCAATATGCGTATAGCCGCTCGACCGCGCAATCCGTAAGTATCCTGACGATCTGAGAATCGGATATTCTCCAGAGTACCAACTGTAGAGTGTTCCCGCGTTGATCGCCAAGAAGGTTGCTGCTTCTGGAATCGTGTAGGTAGGCAGCTCTGCTAGCGGCTGTCTTGGCTGGCGACTTGGCTTGTTATAGTACACAGCTTCTTCGACCCAAGGCGGAAGGTAGATGTTGTCGCGACTGTCAAAACGAGGGTATTGACTTTCGGCACACATCAGCGCAGACTCCGATCTGAGCCGATATGCCTAGTCACCCCAAACCTTCCGCCAAGAATGTCACGGGTGATTTCGACAAATTCACGCATTTTATGCGGCGTCTAGTTGCCGTTCCGCATAGCGAGATTAAAGTTAAGCTAGACGCCGAGAAGCGGACGAAACAGAAGAAGCGCGCCTCCCGCGCTTCGCACGAAAAGGATTAGAACTCCTCACTTTCTCCCACCTTTCCAGTAACCTCTGCGAAGGTTAACCGCTTCCCCACGATCTGTGACAAGGCTAATCCGAATCTCTCGGCAGCAGTGAGTTTACGCCCATTTTCATCTTTTCGGTTGTTGTACCGAAACATTTGCTCGTCAAGGTATCGGTGCAAGTGAAACGGCTCTACGGCTACGTAAGTTCCGTTTAGGCCGCGCTTGAGAAGTGACCAGAAGTTCTCAAGGCCGTTCGTGTGGACCTGCCCGTTAACGTATCGCTCCACATGGTTCACAAATTCGTGAGTGTATTCTTTCGGAAGCGAGTGATAGACCTTTGCTTCATCGGTATAGATTTTCGACCCCGGCGCAACCTGATCCAGCACGGCGGTCTGCAAGGACGCGCGGTTGACCTTGGGAACCACAGTAGCGCGTACCTTGCGCTGTTCACGGTCTAACACGCCCCATACCACAGTCTTATTAACTAGGGCCGCATCCCCTATCGAAGTTTCGCGAGCAATCTTGAATTGCGCCCGACGCTTCGCGCTCATGTTCTTCGCTTTGCCCCCGACGAAAGTTTCATCGGATTCAATCTCGCTCCCCGGTCCGCCCATCTTGGCGAAAGTTCCCGTCTGCATTGCGAGTCTGATCCTGTGCATCATGAACCATGCGGATTTCTGGGTTACGCCGATGTCCTCAGCGATTTCGTAGGAGCTAATCCCGTTCTTGCAGTTTGCCAGCAACCAAGTGGCAGGGAGCCACTTTTCTAACGGGATAGGCGAATCCTCGTAGACCGTGCCGATCTTGAGCGAGAACTTCTGCTTTGGATGCTTCCCGTAACAGCGATAGAGCCGCGCTTTCTCAAGGTAGGTGACCTTCTCAGAATCGCAGTGCGGGCAGCGGACCTTGCCATCTGCCCAGCGCACCGCAATCATAAACTGACGACAGTTTTCGTAATCTGAGAAGAACTGAATTGCTTGCTGGAGGGTCTGTGGGCCTTTCATGTGCTTAAGGTAGCACACTGACCGTAGTCAGTCAACTATATTATTACCTGATTTTCTATGGACAAACGAAAGAAAACGCTATAAAAGGAAAGCTGGCAGCTAACGCTGCCCGCCGGCGGCCGTTGCCGCCGCAGGTCAGACTCCAGTGCTCAACGAAGAACGCCGCCGCGCTATCCTTGATCTGTTGTCCCGCCAGGGCCGGGTTCTGGTCACAGAACTAGCCCCCCAATTCGAAACATCCCAGGTTACGATTCGCAAGGACCTCGAAGTCCTGCACGCCCGCGGCCTGGTTCACCGCACCCACGGAGGAGCCCTTCCCGCGCGCGACGGCGCGCTCGAAGATCCGACCCTGCGCGAGAAGGAAAAGCTCCACCGTCAGGAAAAGCTGCACATTGCGGAAAGTGCCGCCTCCAAGGTGAAAGAGGGCCAGGTCATCATTCTGGACTCCGGCACCACCACCACCGCCATTGCCCGCGCTCTGCGCAGCTTTCAGAATCTCACCATCATCACCAATGCCGTGAACATCGCCGCCGAGCTGGCCGGAACCTCAGTGGAAGTCATTCTCACCGGCGGCACGCTGCGCAAGAATTCGTTTTCCCTGGTCGGTCCCATCGCCGAGGAGACGCTGCGCCGCCTCAGTGCCGATCTGCTGTTTCTCGGCGTGGATGGCTTCGACGTTCACTACGGCCTGAGCACTCCCAACTTGCTGGAGGCGAAAGTCAACCGCGTGATGGTTGAGGTCGCCAAGAAGACCGTGGCCGTCTGCGATTCCAGCAAGTTCGGACGCCGCAGCCTGTCCCTGATTGCGCCTCCGTCGGCCCTGCAGGAAGTGATCACCGACCACGGCGCGCCCAAATCCGATTTGCGAGTACTGAAGCAGGCTGGCATTGAGGTCACGCTGGTGTGACCCTTGGATTGCAGATTTTAGACTTCAGATTGCAGATTGAAGCCCTAAGATGAGTAGGGAATGAAATTTAAGATCTGAAATCTACAACCTACAATCTGAAATCTGGAATTTGATTCTGCATTCTGACTTCTGCACTCCGACTTTCCCATGCCCACTTTCGACGTCACCATCGCCGGCGAACTGAACCTCGACCTCATTCTCTACGGCCTTCCCGAACAGCTTCTGCCGGAGCGCGAACTGCTCGCCGATCGCATGATGCTCACGCTCGGCTCCTCCTCGGCGATCGTGGCCCACAACCTGGCCGCCCTCGGCAGCCGCGTCGGATTTCAATCCCGCATCGGCGACGATCCTCTCGGTCAGATCGCGCTCGATCGCCTGCGCCAGGGCGGCGTGGACGTGTCGCGCGTCCGCTGCGTTCCCGGTGCGATCACCACCGGTCTCACGGTGATTCTGCCCCACGAATCCTGGCGCAACATCCTCACCTATCTGGGAACGATTGCCAAACTCGCCTGGGACGATCTCGACCTCGACTACCTGGCCGACTCGCGCCACTTCCATTTTTCGTCGTATTACTTGCAGCGCGCTCTGCGCCCGCGCGTGGCAGAGTTATTTCAGCGCCTCAAATCGAAGGGCCTCACCATTTCCCTCGATACCAACGACGATCCCGACGACCGCTGGGAGGGCGATCTGCGCGAACTGCTTCGCCACGTTGACGTTTTTCTGCCCAACGAGCGCGAAGCCTGCAAAGCCGCTGGCACGGAAGATTTCGACGCCGCCGTGAAAAAGCTCTCCACGTGGGTGCCGCTGCTGGTAGTGAAACTGGGCCGCAAGGGGGCCTTGGCGCAGCGCGGCGCCGAGCGCGTCGTGAGCCCGGCTCATCCGGTCGTCGTGGTGGATCCCGTCGGCGCGGG
>Ga0209517_10008925_pt1 | contig 11610 bp, 6 predicted proteins | sample PeaSoiMetSII2010_FD_187695 | JGI IMG/M metagenome (GOLD analysis project Ga0209517, IMG submission 187695) | Peat soil microbial communities from Weissenstadt, Germany - SII-2010 (SPAdes) (version 2) | ecosystem: Environmental > Terrestrial > Soil > Wetlands > Peat | place: Germany: Weissenstadt...
GGAAACAAAACATGATCTTTCTTGTCGGTTATTACGGCTTCGGAAACATCGGCGACGAAGCTATCCTCTCCACCATCCTGGCGGAGTTCCGCGCACGCCAGCCGGATCTGCGCGCGGTCGTCGCTTCCGGAAATCCCCAGAGCACCACCGCGGAGCACGGCGTGGAAGCGGTTGCCTGGAACGATATGGCCGCCATCCACCGTGCCGTGCAGGCTGCGGATCTGGTCGTGGTCGGGGGCGGGGGACTGTTCCACGACTACTGGGGAGTGGATCCCGATACCTTCCTGACCGGCAAGCATTGGGGTGTCTCCTACTATGCGGGCCCGGCCCTATTGGCCACGCTGTACCGCAAGCGTTTGATGCTGTATGCCGTGGGGGTCGGGCCCCTGTACTCGGCGCACGGAATCAAGCTTACCCGCCTGGCCGCGCAAGCTGCCCACGCCATCACCGTCCGCGATTCCGCGTCGAAGACCGCGCTCGAGGACATGGGGATTCCGGCCAGCCAGATCCGGGTCACCGCCGATCCCGCATTCGCTTTCCAGCCGGCTCTCACTTCGAGCCTGCCATCGGCCGTCAACCCGGAGTTCGCGCTCCGCCGTCCGGTCCTCGGCGCCGCGCCCCGCCATTGGAGCATCGGCGTTCACCCCGACTTTCTGGAGCGCGAGCTGGCCGCCGCGTTCGACTTGTTCCTCGAACAGACCGGCGGTACCGTGGTCCTGGTTCCGTTCCAAAATCTTTCCGGAGAGCGGGAGAACGACCGCGCCACCGCCACCCGCATCCTCGAGCACATGCGGCTCCGCGAGAGGGCGGCGATAACGGACGGACCGGCCAGCCCCGATCAGGTCTATGGTTGGCTGAAGGACTGCGACGTGGTGCTCGGCATGCGGCTGCATGCCCTCATCTTCGCCGCCATGGCGGGCGTGCCTGCCGCCGCCCTGAGCTACGACCCGAAAATCGACGAGATCGTCAAGCGGCTGGGCCTCGGCCACTTCTCGCTCGACGTGAAAGACTTCACCGCCCCGGAGCTGGCATCGCGACTCGTGGGTGCACTGAGCCGCGGCGAAGAAGCTCGCGAGGCGGACGGCCTGGTGGTCGCGGACCTGCGAAAAGCGGCGGCCGACAACGTCTCCATCGCCTTCGACCTCATGGAAGCCCCCCAGGCACACATGAACCTGAGCCCGGAAAGCTTCGATCTCATGGCGCGCAGCCTGTTCACCGGATCGCAGTATGCCCGGCAGTGGCAGGAAGTGGTGCAGACTGCCGCGCGCGATCAAGCCCGCTTTGCGGAAGACCGGGACTGGCTCCAGAACGAACACAAACTGGCCACTCAACAGGTGGCGCAACTGGAGACGGAAAAACAGGCGGTCAGCGGCAAGCTCGCGGAAGTCACTGGTCTGTACCAGGCGGCTGAGGAGGCGGCCGCGCGCGATGCCGCCCGATTTGCCCAGGATCGCGATTGGCTCCAGAACGAGCACAAGGTGGCGACGGAACAACTCGCGCACGCGGAGCAGGAGAAACAGGCGATCAGCCGCCGGCTCGGGGAAGCCGAGGAAACGCTCGCGCGCAACGCGGCTAAGTTCGCCGAAGATCGCGACTGGTTGCTCTCCGAGAAGAGCCGGGTCAGCCAACAACTGGCGGAAGTCACCAGGCAGCGCCAGGCCGCCGAGCAGGAAAACCGCGCCCTGGCCCAAAACCTCGGCGAGGCCAACTTGCGAAGGCGCGCCCTGGAAGAGGCGAGATCGGCCCTCCAAACCGTGGTCGCCGGCCTGCGCGCCAAAGTGCAGCAGCTATCGGACGCGCATCGCGAGGCCGAGGAGTCCCGCAACCAGTTCGCCGCCCGCCTGCGCCAGGCCGATGAGGCGCGAGGATTTGTCCAGGGGGAGATCGATCTCTACCGCTCGCGATTTCAAAACGAGCTGGCGGTTTACCGCTCGCAGCGCGCCTGGAAAGCCATGCTCGTTTGCCGCAAGGCGTATACCCTGTACCACCGCTCGATGGCGCAATTCCTGGGCTGGGTCCTCGGACTTCCCTTCATCCGCACGGGCCCGCTGGAAGAACACGAACTCACTTTTCCCGACATCGCGAACTACGTACCCGCCACGTTCCGGCGATCCTGGCTCGATATTAAAACGCCCGACATCAAAACGCCCGACATCGAAATGGCCGGCATCGAGACGTCCCAGCCCGCGGAGTCCGCCCTCTCGGTCGAAACTCCCCCGCAGCGGGACCAATACGACGTGGTCATCCTGGCCATCATCGATTTCGACTTCCGCTTCCAGCGCCCCCAGCAGATCGCCGCCGAGTTCGCACGCCGCGGCCACCGCGTGTTCTGGATCAGCCCCACACGCTTCCTCCCCGCCTCCTCGGCGAAGGCCTACGAGGTCCTCCCGCTCCGCGAGAACCTCTGGGAAATCCACGCGCGCAGCCGGCAGCCCGACATCTACATGGGCGATCTCCAGCCCGACGTCGTCAATGCCATGGCAGAAGCGCTCGGCGATCTCTATCGCGACTGGACCATCGCCGAACACGCCATCCTGGCACAGCTCCCGTTCTGGCGGCGGCTCGCGCTCGAACTCCGCGCCGCCCACGGCTCGAAGCTTCTCTATGACTGCATGGACGACTGGGAAACCTTCGAAAACATGGGTAAGTTCAACGTCAGCGAGGAGAAGCATCTGGTGCAGGAATGCGATGTGCTGGTGGTCACCGGCGCCGAATTACAGAGGAAATACCAGGCCCAGGGGCTGCACCCCGTGCTCGCGCGCAACGGCGCCGATTTTTCTTTCTTCTCCAAGGCCCGCCCAAACGACCTCTTGGCCGGAGTGCCGAAGCCCATTGTGGGCTACTTCGGCGCCATCGCCGACTGGATCGATCTCGACCTCGTATATGCGGTTGCCAAGAGCCGGCCGCAGTACTCGTTCGTGATGATCGGCCAGGTCTTCGGCCGCGACATTTCGCAACTGGAGTCGCTGCCCAACGTCCGCATGCTGGGAAGCAAGCCGTATGCCGACATCCCTTCCTACCTGTATGATTTCGACGCCTGCACCATCCCCTTCCTGATCAACCAAGTCACCAAGGCTACCGACCCCGTCAAGCTCTACGAGTACTTCTCGCTCGGCAAGCCGGTGGTCGCCAGCAACATGGCGGAGCTGGGCCAGTGCGGCGATATGGTCTATATCGGCCACGACCCCGAGGACTTCGCCCGCAAGCTGGATCTCGCCCTATCCGAAACAGACGCGGACCTGCCCCGCCGGCGCATTGAGTTCGCCCGCGCCAACACGTGGTCCAGCCGGGTGGAGGACATCGACCGCGCGATCCGCCAGGCGTTTCCGCTGGTGTCGATTCTCATCGTGACTTACAACAGCGCGCCGTTCGTGCGGCCGTGCCTGGATTCGATCCTGCGCAACACCTCCTACCCTTCCTATGAGGTGATCCTGGTCGACAACGGATCGACCGACGATACGGTCGGGCTGTTGAAGGAGTATGCCGGCCGCGACAGCCGCATGCGCGTGTTCGCCCTTCCGCAGAACCTGGGGTTCGCCGGCGGCAACAATCATGCTGCGCGGCAGTCCCGCGGCGAACACCTGATTTTCCTCAATGTCGACACCATGGTGACCAGCGGGTGGATCGAGCGGCTGCTGCGCCATGCGCGCCAGGATCCCTCCATCGGGCTGCTTTGTCCGGTCACGAATTTTGCCGGCAACGAGATCAAGATCAACGTCGATTACACCGACTCACACGGCATGGAGCGGTTTGCCCGCGGTCTCGCGGCCGCGAAGAGCGGCCAGCGAATGGAAATCCAAGTAGCGCCGCTGTATTGCGTGCTCATGTCGCGGGCGCTGTGGGAGCGGATCGGCGAGATGGATACGCGCTACGAGATCGGCATGTTTGAAGACGACGATCTGTCCCTCCGGGTTCGGCAAGCCGGCTTCGGCATCTTCGCCGCCGAGGACTGCTTCATCCATCACTTCGGGCAGGGGTCTTTCTCGAAGCTCGCCTCCGAGACCTACAACCGCATCTTCGAAGCCAATCGCCGCCGCTTCGAGGAGAAATGGAACCAGCCGTGGGTGGCGCACCGGACCCGCCCCGGCGTCCGGCCGGCCTTCGAAGAAGGGCGCTTCGACCCCCGCGAATTCGTCCGGTAACGCCAGCGCGCTTGCAGGGGAGGGAACTGACCCGATTTCTCATTGGCCCGCGCGGCCGAGTCATGCCGGCAGGAGTCGCTCCGTGCAACGGAATGCCGGCACGGCACGCTGAGAGCGCAATGCCACTTGCTTTGCGATTCTGCATTTATTGTGGGGCGGGCAATTTTGCCCGCAGTCCGCTTTCGGACTCTTGCAGGCAGTGGGCGAGTTTTCGTGCCCGGCAAGCGCCGGCTGAAAGCCCTGCCAACCGATTCTTTCTCAGATTCTGACGGTCGCGGCGCTGTCACGGGTATCACGTGCCTGCGGATAGTTACATTGCCGCGACCGTCAGGGAGTGCCCCACGGCCCTGTGGGCCACACAAGCAGATGGAAAACCGGCGCACGCGGGGGGCGCTTCCATTCCCTGGCCCCTGTTTTTCAAGGGATCGGTTAAGCGCGTGCGATGCTGGCGCCAGCGCGGTCAAAAAGGCCGGTGGGTTACACTGGAGTTCTTTGCGCACGCCATGAAAGCATCGACTCTCGGCTTTGGCCTCGTCCTGTTTCTGGGCGGGTTTGCGCTCGGATACTTCGCCGGACGTGGTGGCGGGTTCGCCACTCAGCCGCCATGGGCGCCACCCCCTCCCGCTTCCGCTCCCGCGGCCGCACCGGCACAAGCGCTGCCCGCGGGGCAACCCGTGGTGGGTTACCTGGACCAGGTGGATGGGAAGACCGTCATATCGGTAGCGGGCGGCGGCGATGTCCGCATGGCCGGCTGGGCTGGCTGCGCGGATGCCTCGCAGGCGCTGTCCAAGGTGGAGGTCCTGGTCGATAACGGCCCCAAGACAACTGCGGCATTGTCTTTACCTCGCCACGATGTTGCCGTGTCTCTCGGCCGGCCCGATTTCGAAAACAGCGGCTGGGCAGCCTCCTTCCCCGCTACGGGCGTCAAGATTGGCAGTCATCGGCTTGCTGCTCGCGCCACGTGTGCGAACGGCGTGTCCGGGGTCCTGCCGGCGTTTACCCTGATTGTCCATTGACTCAGCGGGCGCGGCCTTGAGGAAGGTGCTATCCCCTCTTCCTGCCGATCAACAAAACGAAGTCCGACGGAATCACTCGATGCTCGATCAACGACCGCTCCATTCCATCCACGCAATCGATGAGATGATCCCGTCGCGGGATCGTCATCCGGAATGAGTACGCCCCCGCTTATCCCGCGTTATCCGGCGTCTATGATCTCGATTGCGTGGCGATGCCGGGAATCGGCGCGCAGCAGAGCGGCAATCCGCTTGTCGAAGGTCACCAGCTTGCCCTCGCGACGTATCGCCAGGTCCAGCAGGAGTGCGTCCGTGACTTGCTGGTGTCCCATGATCCGCTCCTGTATCTCAGGCAGCACAGCGGCCGGAGAGTAGTCCAGACGCCAGAACTGATGATCCCCTGCCGCAACGTTCAGCATCAGCGTCCGTCGAGCGTCCGCAAACGTTAAGGCTTTCTTCTCCCCAAAGGCTTGCATGGAGATGCGAAGAAAGGCCAGCTCGGTCAAACAACAGGTCGCCCAGCCCTCAGCTCTGTGGGCAAGAAACCAATCGAGCGCCGCATCATGGTGTATGTGAGCCTGCGAGAACAAAGCGACCAGCACGTTCACATCGAGGAGCGATATCACTTAGGCGTCCGGCTTCCGGAAAGATCGTAGAGATCCCCGGTGCTCGGAGTCAAGAGCAGCTTGGACCTCCTCCGGGCCAAATGGTCCGCCCGCGATATCCTTGGGGATCACGTACACACCGTTTCTTTCGATCAGTTTAATGGGCGTCTTGGCGCCTCGTCGCGCGAGATCCGAAAGGGCCTTACCAATTGAGACGCTTCGGCCTTGGGCCATCCCCCTGGCGAGTTCCAGGACATCAGCATCAATATCCAATGTTGTGCGCATCCACTATAATGATGACATTATCAAAATCTGATGTCAAAAGAGGGTGCTGGGGGTGCTCTCCCAGGGCCGCAGTGACCGTTTCCTTCCTCGTCCGACGGCGGCTTTCCTCGAATCGGGCGAATCGTCGATGGACGGGGCAGTCCGAATCCTCAGCCCCTCTTCCTGCCGATCAACAAAACGAAGTCCGACGGAATCACTCGATGCTCGATCAACGACCGCTCCAGCCCATCCACGCAATCGATGAGATGATCCGTCGCGGGATCGTCGTCCGGAAAATTGTGGACGATGCCGGAGTACAGCAAGTGCTGGATCGTGCCGCCCAGGTTCTTGTGGTGGAGTACGTCGAAGGTCTGATAAAAGAGGGGCACGATCTCATCCGCCCGGATGGCTTCGCTTGGGCAAACGCGAATGACCTCTTCCACCGAGCTTCGTCCCTCCGAGAGTTTTTCGACTCCGTTTGCATAGAGCCGCAAATGCTTCGGCAGCAGTCCCAGTATCTGGGCGGTGAGCGAGAGTTGAACATCCGTCCATTGGAAGCGTGCCGGCCCGACGTACTCGTCCAAAACGCAGAGTCCGCCCGGACGGAGCGCCTGATCGATCTCGGCGAAAAGATGTTCGAGATTCTCGAAATGATGGAAGGCCTGGATGGCGTAGATCAGATCGTACGAATGCCTTTCCAGGCGGATGTGGTTGATGTCGGCAGCCACCAGCCGGACATCCGCGCCGGCATTTCCGAGCCTCTGCCGGGCGGCCTCGAACCGCGTCTCGTCCAGGTCGATGCCCACCAGGCTGCGAGCCGTGGGCGCCCACAACAGGCTGGAGAGCGCCTCACCGTTGCCACAACCAAGCTCCAGCGCGGTGTCGACGGGCCCGCCGAGACTCTGCGGTAGCCAGTATTGCCAGGGCACGCCGTCAATCAGGGATTTCTCGAGATAATACCTCCCGACCCGCGGCTGTTGCAGCCAGAAGAGCCGTTCGCCGCCGTTGCGCGCACGGCGTTCGATTTCGTTCCAGTGCTCAACTTCCACGGCGGTCTTCTGGGCTGGCGATGGAGGGGGCTCGGGCCGCGGCCTATGCCTGGCGGCCTTCGCCATCGCCCAAAAGCGGCGGCGATAGTCGGCCAATAAAGCAACCCCGGCGAGTGGCGCCAGTTGCAGGAGCAAGCTGCCGATGTGCCGAAGTGTTGAATGCGGGCCCATGTGAGTGGCGCCAAGACCCATCTATTCTATGTGATCTTCCGCACACAGGTCAAAAACAAGATCGCCCGGTGTGACCGGTTCGTTTCAAAGAAGGAAATCCGCACGGGTGATGTGATAACCTGAGCCGTTGGCACAAACCGCCCTCAGCAATCCCCGATGAAACTGGCCATTGCTATTCCGGCTCTGAACGAAGAAGACAACATCGAGAGTATTATTGAGCGCTCGCTCGCCGCCCGCGAGTACATTACACAGAACTCGTCCGTGACAGTCGTGGAAGTTACGGTGGTGAGCGACGGTTCCACCGATCGCACCGTGGAACGCGCCTCGCAATATCAGGACCGGATCAGGCTCATCGTGTTTCCAAGGAATCGCGGCTACGGCGCTGCGATTAAGGAAGCTTGGCTCAAATCGGACGCGGAACTTCTTGGGTTCCTCGACGCTGACGGCACTTGCGACCCGAAGTTCTTTGCCTCGCTCTGCAATACACTCCTATCCAGCGAGACGGACGTAGTTCTGGGATGCCGCCTGAATGAGCACAGTGAGATGCCCCTGGTGCGGCGTCTCGGGAATTCGATTTTCGGGCTCCTCTTGAGCGTATTCGCCAGATCGCGCGTCCGCGATACAGCCAGTGGGATGCGCGTGGTCCGCCGGTCCAGCCTGAACCACCTTTTCCCGCTGCCGGACGGATTGCAGTTCACGCCCGCCATGAGCGCTCGCGCGATGCTGTCCGGCGCCATTCGAATCGCCGAAGTCGACATGCCGTATCACGAACGGGTCGGGGAATCAAAGCTCCGGGTTATCAAGGACGGACTGCGGTTTCTGCGGGTGATTCTGGAAGCCGCTTTCCTCTACCGCCCGGCCCGTCCGCTGAACCTGGCTGGGAGCCTGCTGTTCGTGCTGGCCACGCTGCTGATGCTCCGGCCGCTCTGGTATTATTTGCAGCATCGTGCCGTGCTGGAATGGATGATTTACCGGTTTCTGGTCAGCCACCTGCTCGGGACGAGCGCCTGCCTTTGTTTCTGTGCCAGCTATTTGACGGGGCAGATGACCGAGATTGCGCTTTCGGCCGAATTAGGAAGCCAAAGCGCGTCCTTGTCCGCACGTTTCTTTCAAAGCCGGTGGTTCTTGGCAGTTCCGGCCGGCCTTGTCCTGGCGGGCGGATCGCTGGTCTTGGGCAGCCTGCTGCAGCTTCTGGAAACCGGGTCTACTTATGAACACTGGTCGCGTTTTATCGTCATGACTTTCTGTTTCTCCACGGCCATCCTTTTGTTGGTGACGCGCGCAATCGATTATGTGCTCGGGCTGATACGAGAGCGGGTGATCTACTGGCAGCAGTTGAGGAGCGATTAGCTGTGGGAGAAGTCCTGTTCGATTTGAGTACGGAGTATGAAGAGATGCTCAACCGGGGCATCCGGCTCTCGGGAGAGAACCGCGAGTTCTTCATCCGGGGCCGGCTCGCGAGCCTGCAGGCCAGGTTGCCCCGCGACTGGCGGCCGCGGCGCATCTTGGATTACGGCTGCGGCATCGGCACCACCGCGCACTGCCTTACCGGCCTATTCGGCGGCGCCGAAGTGGTTGGAGTCGACACGAGCGAAAAGGCCCTCGCGTACGCCACGGAACGGTATGGCTCAGACCGCGTGCGCTTCCGCAAGCTGGAAGACCTCGCTGCCGAGGACGATTTTGACCTTTGCTACGTGAATGGAGTCTTCCACCACATCGAACCCCAGAACCGTATTGGCGTTGTAGCCGGCATTCACCGCGCATTGCGTAAAGGCGGCCGCCTGGCGCTCTTTGAAAACAACCCGTGGAATCCGGGCACCCGCATGGTAATGAGCCGCATCCCGTTCGACCGGGACGCTCAAACGCTTTCCCCGCGGGAGGCGAGCCGCCTGGTGCGCGCCGGAGGGTTTACTCAGCGGCCTGCGGAATGGTCGCTTTTCTATTTCCCGCGCCAATTGGCGATCTTGCGGTTCGCCGAAGCCGCTCTCGACCGCTTCCCATTCGGCGCGCAGTATTGCGTGCTTGCCGCCAAAGGACTGATGTAGCTCCATTGATGTATAATCGTCGGTTCTGTTCCTGACCTTACATCCGGCTGGTCATGGTGGGGAGATCCCGATCCGCACCAGACGACACCATGAACGAGGCATTTAAAGGACACAATGCTGGCCCTGGGTCTTCTTAGTATATTGCAGGTGACCTGGATCCCCGGCTATCTCTGTCTGAAGCTGGCAGGCTTCTCCTCCCGCAGCACAATTCAGACGTGGGTTTACTCGTTTGCGGTCAGTCTGATTATCAATTACTCCCTGGTTTACACCCTTGCTACCCTGGAATTCTACAATGTAATATCTGTGTATGGCTTCATAGGTCTGGAGCTTTGTGTTGGCTTGTGGCTGCTCAAGAGGCGGAACTTTCGCCTTCGGTCCCGTCTGGACCTATCGGAAATCTCTCGCGTCTGCTTTGAGAGCTTCGGGTTAGAGCATCTGGCGGGATGGCTCGCTCTTGCCCTCGCCGCCGCCAGCTTCTTCTCCTTTGGCCATCTGTTCTATAGAAACTTCGGCTCCGTCTTTGCGCTGTGGGACGACGCCGTGAGTTGGGACCGCTGGGCGGAACAGTGGGTCGCGAACCGGTTTCCGAGCGAAGTCGGATATTATCCGCAACTGGTCCCGGCAAACTGGTCCCTTACGTACGTGATCATTCGCAGCACGGATGTGAAGATGTTTGCGAAGGCAGTGATGCCGCTGTTCCCGATCGCTACATTTCTGCTTTTTCTGGATATGGCCTTCCGGCGTAAGTGCCCCCAATATCTCATTTCGTTAGCGATCTATGGCGCCCTGCTTTACACTTTTCTAGGCGAATCCCTCATCGTCTCGGGATATATGGAGACCGCCCTTCCGTTCTTCGGGTTTCTGACGGTCTACGCCCTCTTGGAGCTCTCGGAAGACCAACCAACCGTCGGAACCGTGCTCCTGGCATCGCTCTTCGCAGGCGCCACCGGCCTGGTGAAGCAAGGCGGGCTGTACATGGTGCCGCTTTGCGGTGTCTGGACGTGCGTCGTCCTTTACCGCCGCGGGGCCGTGCTGGCCAAGGACGGACAGTTGCGAGGGCTGGTGCAAGCCTCGTTGGTGGGAGTGATCTTGGTTCTCCCGTGGTACATCCGTCAGTACCTCAACATCTCAGCCGGTAACGAGGTGTCGAATGTTTCGTATCTCTCCTCGCTGGCGGCCCAAGGAAAAGGGCCGCTGGACGTTCTGGCTGCGGCCTTCATGAAGGTGTACAACGCGCGAGCAGGTTTTGCAAGGCCGTTCTGCTGGTTTCTGGCTGGCACTATTGTACTCAGCGTCGCGGACACGACCGCCCGGAAGGTCTTGCTATGGGCCCTGGTGCCCATCCTGCTCCTATGGGCTATGTTTTTCAGCTATGAGGTCCGCACGGCGTCGCTGGCGTTTCCGTTCGGTGCTTTTTGCAGTGCGGCGGGCGCAGGGGTGCTCCTTCGGTCTATCGGGCTCCTATCGAAGCGGTCGAGCGATCCGGCGAAGGCCGCCAATACCAGAAAGTTTCTTTTAGGCGCCGTCTGTGTGTTGGCGATATCCGTAAGTCTGTACTCGACTGGGATCCGCGATACAATCTCCAGAGGCTGGCAGCGCGACATGATGGGCGATGTCGCAAATTGGTGGGCGATACCACTAGGAATGTCAGCGGTGCTGGTGTTAGCGGTTGGATTGCTGGCCGGACGCCGGTGGGCCATCACGATCAACTGGTACTATGTGAGCGCTGCCACCGCTTGGTTATGGCTGAGCACGACGATGGACCGGGCTCCGGACATCCTGCAAAGACAGATCGAGCTCCAAAAGAACATCGACGAGGCAGGATTAAACCGGAAGTTATACGATTTTATGACTGCCGAGGGCATTCACGGCAACGTCGCCACGGACTACTGGGTGCTTGGAAGGTTGCCTCAATTGAAAACGCATTATGTGTCGCGGTTTTTCCCGGACAATACCTCGGTGGAGTGGTTGGAGAAAGCGGCAGAAATGCCGGGCGTTTGCTACATTCTGATTGCCGAATCGGAATTAAGTGCGCCGGCGAAGGAGGCCCTTGCCCGCGGCTTGTACCGCACGGTACTCATCGAAGGCAATCGGCGTTTCATCAAGACGTGCCCGGATTCGGGCGGCTCTAAGTGAAGGGTATGGCTTGAGGAGGCAGGCGGTGGATGCGCGGGCTGCTTAACCGTTCTGGGATTTCGCGGCTCAGTAGCGGAAAACCGCTCCCTTACGGTCGCGGCTCCGTTTCGAATGCGGTGTGTTTGCAGGCGTTTGCGGAGCCGCGACCGTAAGAAGCCGTGAGGAAATCGAGATTTTGAAATCCG
>Ga0209517_10008926_pt1 | contig 11609 bp, 13 predicted proteins | sample PeaSoiMetSII2010_FD_187695 | JGI IMG/M metagenome (GOLD analysis project Ga0209517, IMG submission 187695) | Peat soil microbial communities from Weissenstadt, Germany - SII-2010 (SPAdes) (version 2) | ecosystem: Environmental > Terrestrial > Soil > Wetlands > Peat | place: Germany...
CAGGTAGTACGCCGAGACGAAGACCAGGAGGGAGACCAGCGCTCTCGGAAGAGCTTGCAGCGGAGAGAGGAACGACCAGACCACCGAAGTGACGGCGCCTGAGATCCCTAGGACGACGAAGGAGAGCACTAGGACCGAGGCCCGGGCTGCGTTGGGGTTCATGCCGTGCGTGCGGGTGCGCCGACGTGGGTCTGCATCGCAAGAACCTCGTCGTTCACCTTTTCGAAATCGCCCATGGTGCCGACGTCGTTCCAGTATGCTTCTTCATAGTAGGAGTTGAGCCTCTCGCCCTTCTTGAGGAGGGCGGGAAAGACCTCGGTCTCAAGACTGCATGGCGTCCCCTCAGGTATCGAACCGAAGATCGACTTCTCCAGCACGTAGATCCCCGCGTTCGCCATCAGGTGCAGGGTCGGCTTCTCCTCGAACTTGTGGATGATGGAGTTTTCGTCAGCCGTGACGTGCCCGTAGGGGACCTTCACGTCGAAGTTCTTCAGCGCGATGGTGCCCGTCCCTCCCAGCTCTCTGTGCGTGCGAATCAGGTTCCGGATGTTGAGGGAGGTCACTATGTCGCCGTTCATCGCCAGGAACGTGTCGTCGATGAAGGGCTCTGCGGTCTTCAGCTGCCCCGCGGTCCCCATCGGCGACTCGGCCTCCGCGTACTGTATCTTCACTCCAAGGCGCGAGCCGTCCCCCACCGTGCTGATTATCTGCCGCTTGAGGTAGGCGACGCACACGACGAACTCCGTTATCTCGTGAGAGGCGAGGTACTTGATGGTCCATTCGAGCAGGGGCATCCCGCCCACCGGGAGAAGGCACTTTGGCATCACGTACGTAAGCGGCCTAAGCCTGGTGCCTGCGCCGCCGACAAGTATTACGGCCTTCAAGGCGATGCGCTCCGCGTCCTGGATTTCCGACCCTCTAACAGAGAACCCGGAACTCTTGAGATCTTAACAGATAGGCTAGCGATATCCCTTCACGCCCGCGACGAATCGCCCAAGGAAGAGGGCGTAGCTACGGTCGCTTCTCCAAAGGCTCGCGCTCTGGTTGCCCCAGCTCACGGCCGCCTCCGAGAATGACCAGGCCAGCCTCGTGCCCGCGAGCAGCTGCGAATAGACAGCGTCTCCCAGGTCAGCCAGCCTCTTGAGTACCGACACCAAGGCCTTCGCGAGCTGTGCGCTCTCGAACGTGACTTTCAGGCGCAGCGCAAGCGAAAGGATTCCCCTTTCCATGCTGCTGAGCCTGAACCAGGCGCCGTTCCTACGTGACTTTGCCATCTGGGAAGCGAGTGTCCTTCTGACCGATTGAGTTGTTTGATTACCTTCAGCTAGTCTTGGGTCGGCAGATTCGTACGCGTGTCCCGTCCTTTCGTTTTCTCCACTAAGGAACCGTCTGAGCTTGGTGACGCTCATGAATATGGGGTCCGTATCTCAAATCTATTTAGGTGGATTGCAGCGGCTGCTAGGTATCGCGGGCTCTAGAACATCTGTTCTAGAACAACTGTTCTAGAACAACTATACTTCGGCTGATAACGACGGGCAGCAAGAAGACAGGAGACCTTTTTTGGGAAAGTCCAGGAGAGCAGGAAGAGGCCGTGCTTAGGCGTGCCCGTTCTTCCGTTCCCAGACCGAGCTCTCCCCCGGAGAGATGCTCCCGAAGCGCGACATCTGCGAGAGGAAGCCCGTTCCGTTCGAGGTGGTCATGAACTTCTCGCGGCCCTCCTCGTTCGCTTCCAGCTTGCTAAGCAACCCTGACTCGACTAGGAGTTCGCAGTATTTCTTGGCCTGTTCATAGCTCAGGTTGGCTGCGTAGAGGATCTGCGTCCTCGACGCAGGGTGTGCGGCAACTCGGAGCACATCCGCCATTACGTCGACCATAGTTCTCCTTCCCAAGCTTCGCGAGCGCCGCATAGCACGCTACAAATGAAAATAAAACTGTTTACGAAGTATGATATGGTGAAAACAATGCGATGAGTCCCTTGAGTTTTGTTAGAAACGCAACATATCTGGATGCCCTGATTTGATGAAATATCCTAAACTTTGTGTGGGCTCACGACAAAATCAGAGGGTTGGCCCGTAGTTTGGTCCACATCGCACGCTAAATCTGCAGCTTCGTCGGGTCTGAAAATGGTTGGTTGCAGACGAAGTCAGATTTGCGCTAGGTTCCGACTTGCGGAGGGTGGGCGCTGAACCTTCTCCGTCGCACGAAAGAGACTGCGACGAATGATATCGCCACCATCGCTATCACGAACGAAGTGAACTCTGGCACGCCCGTAGGCCCTATCCCGTATTCTGACGCCAGCAACTGGAAGGCACCAAACACGGGCGTTCTCATATTGTAGTTGCTAACGATGTCTGTCGGGTTCGTGTCCCAAGCGTAGGACGAAAAGTCGTCCGTGTAGAAGGGTATCAAGAATGCTGCGTGGATCGAGGTGGCGAAGGGGTAGATGTCGCCGCTCATCCACGTGCCATCGTCGGCAGGGCTGCCGTTCAGGGCCGAGCCGTTTGGAGTGGACCACGTCTCCGAGATCCAGACGTCCTTCCCGCCGCTCCCGTTGTCGCTGAGGTAGGTCTGCGTGGCCGCCTCGTCGCTCGGACCGTAGATGTCGAAGCCTATGAAGCTCAGGCCCGGAAGCGCTGAGACTCCCTGAAGGAATCCGTCGTATAGGGCCGAGTACTGCGCATCGTTAAACGAGCCTGCATCCACGGAGACCCCGATCTTCGTGCCAGGTGAAGCGGCTTGCACCGCCGTTATCAGTTCCTGAGTTAGCGTGACCCATTGGCTGGGTTCTGAGACCAAGGGATTCGTGGCCGCGTCTGATATCATCAGTCCGTACCATCGCGGTTCCTTGATGACGATGTAGTAGTCCGGCTTGTAGAGACCCGCGAGCGTTGACACTCTTTGGATCCAAGCCGTCTGGAACGCCGCCCAGGGGATTGGGGTTGTTCTGTAGGTCTCTGACCCCGCGTCGGCAACTACCAGACACTTGTCGGCGCTCCTGATCTGGCCTACCACGTTTGTGACCAAGGCGATTGTGGCTGGGTTGGTCGGCGCCAGCCAAGGCGCGTACCCGATGTCGGTCCTGACGCAGGATGCGCCAGTCGAAAGCAACATGCCAAGGTCGGCGTCCTGGACGGCCTGAGTGTTATACGACGGGATTCCATAGGAAATCCTTGAATCGAGGACACCGAAGGCCAGGCTCCCCGGAGAGGCAGCCGCGGAATGGATCCCAAGGCCCGAGAGAATGCTCATGAGAAGCATACCGAGGAGGCCCATGGTGAACGCCCTGTGTTTATGCTCCAAAGAACAGACGTTGGTCGATTTGTCTTCGCTATTTATCGCTGGAGAGTGCCGGATTCACGCATGAGAAGCTGAAATTCATACAAGAGGTGGGATGTGCTCGATTGAGCCTGGTCCATTCAAAATCGCTTGAAGATCAGCAAGCCGAGCTGAGAACAAGCCAGCACAATGCTCTCGCAGACCTATGGTGAAAATGAGCTAGGAGACTATCAGATCGGCGACTTCGCCTTTTGGCGAACTAGAAGGAGCGCTGGAATCATCACACCGACTAGGAGGAGGATGGACTGGTTGAACTGAGGGACCCCGAATCCGCCCGAATCCGTTTCTTGGCAGTTCATGTGATGCACGCAGAATACGACTCCAGCGACCGCCACAACGGTCGCGTCGATGTAGGTTCCGGAAACGCTATACTTGCCTGATACGTCAGTTCCGGTGTTACCTCCCGGCCCGCTCACTAGCGTCCATGTATGTGGGTCTGGAGGCGTCACAGTCGGGAAGGTAATCGAAATTGTCGGCGAACTTGTAGTCAAATCAAAATTGCCAGAGTAGCTGAACACGTTACCCAGAGGGTCAGTAACGGTCAGGGAGCTGAAATGGTCCGGCCCAAGGGCGACCAAGTTTATCGTTATGGTTACCGTCCCACCGGTGGGCACGTTGGTTGGGTTAGTACTGATTCCTGACAACGCATAGGTGGGCGCGAAGCTCGCTAGGCAAAGGAGCGCGCCCAGCAGCGCTACGACGACCTTCCAACCTCTCAAGGACTCGACCTGAAGTAAGAATTTCAGTTATAAGCTCCATGGACCCTAGATGTATGCAACAGAAGTCAGGATTCATGCCTCGGAAATGACTCTAACGACGGTCAAGGGCTCGTGTTCAGGGTGACCGTTCTTTCTGAGTTTCTGGACTGAATCCGCTCTCCCGTCGCTCCAACATGAATTTCAGGTTCACAGGAAAGAAGATTCGCTTCACGGCTCCTAAATAGCGGCGCCAGAATAAACCCTCTGATACGAACGGTCTGGATGGTGCGAAGGACTTACGGAGGGGAGGGGCATTGGGGGATTCCTCGACACACTTCCCGGAAGAAGCGTCAGCCAAAACCAGGCCGTTCGTTTCAAACATCGACTTTCGCGCGGGGACGAAACCGGGTGAGCGAGATTGAGAAAGAAACTCGCCTTTGAGATCTTCATAAGTGCGGTGGTGGTCTGGGACATCGTGGCTTCGAACGCGTATCACCTTCCGACCTTGCAGTTCTTCCCCATGTGGGTGGGAGCCATCCTGGAAATCGAGGTGGGAGCTAGAGTCTTGACCTGGTTTTCAAGGCATGTGCACGTCCCTAGGCTGCTGCGCCCCTCGAAGTAACCGATACCTAACCCAATGAAGACTGTCCTGCTTCTCGGCCTTCTTTCGTGGAATTCCATCGTCCGGGTCTTGCCGATTTCCAGAACCTGTCCGCTGGACTTTCTGCTCTTGGGAGAAAAAGGATAATCCTCAGAAGTCTATGCTTGACGCCTGAAAGCTGCAATGATGGAAAGCGAGCTAAAGCGCGAAACCCGTGGGCTTGTGAACCAGCAAGGAATGCAGACCGTGGAGGAAGACCTCCTTACCCTCAACGCGATGGCACCTGATCTTCTGGAGCACGTGCCAGTGCTCTTCGAGGAGACGGTCAGGGGATCGTTGAGCTACATGCTCGGCGCAAAGGCATCCAGGAGCATGCTTGAGTGGTTCCGCGCCAATGAGCTCACGGACCGCAGCGGGGTCTTCGCGAGGCTCACCTCTGTCTACGGCGAAAGGGCGTCACCACTTCAGAACATGATCGACAGGGTCTTCGGCATGCGCGTCCACGAGCTTCTGCAGCAACTGAACTGAGCTACTTCTGCCGACGATCCAGCTTTGAGGGGCCGCTGCCTAACCGGGGGAGCGGCGAGGCTGCTTTCTCTCTTGTTTTGCGCGACGCTCGCTTATCACTGGACGATCGTATTCCGAATGCAGCAGTCTATCGACGGCGGCCTTTGACATGAACCCCGTCATGACGGCGGCCATCGCAATGAAATCTTTCTTCATGACGGAAGTGTCTCTTTCTTCGAGGAGTATCTTCAGCATGATGCACGAGAACCATGCGACGAGCTCGACGCCTTCGGGGGGTTCTCCGAATTCTCCTCCCACAATCCGCCCGATCATTCCTTCAGGCGGGACGTTGAACTTTATCAGCTCGCCGCCATCGCCTTCATCTAGCACCGGAGCTAGCACTCCCAGTCGAATCAAGCGGTCAATGCAGGAAGACACGTCTTCTTCGCTCAGCATATGCTGATTCCGGTCGACTCCTGTCGAACATCACCATATATAAGCCCTAGGTCACAGTTTGCTATAGCGATTTATAAACGCGAATTGACATTATCGTGGCCGACAGGGAATCTTCCGAATTCTAGGGGTTTTAGTGCATGCGGCTCGAAAGAGTTGCAGTTGTGCTGGCCAACCGCTAAAAAAGTTTGCACGTTTTGAGACTCGCCAATCTAGAATCGCAATTCTGAAGGCCTTAGTATCTAGGTCTCGCTCTTCACCTGAAGGCGGGAAAGCCTTTGGACGCAAGACACAGGTATCGCAACCCCCGGCGCAGGGCTCTATCGCCGATCATATCCATGGTGCTGCTCATCGCAATCACGTTGGTCGCCTCCGTCGCGATAGGAGGCTTCGTCTATGGCACCTTTGGCTCATCCCAAAACACCGCCGAGGTGGAAGTGACAGGAACCGCAATCCCGGCCACCGTCGGCATCGGGCTGGCGATCGTCTTTTGCTCCGTGGCCGCTGGGAATTCTGTCGGAGACGGCTACATCGAGCTGTCCAACTCTGGCACAACGAGCACCGTCGCGAACGCCCTCTTCTTCACTTACGACGGGGCGACGACCGAAGTCACGCTGACCGGACCCTGCACCGTCCACTCAGAGTCCAGCACCTACCTGCTCATCATAGGAATGCCGTATCAGGCGATCTCTGGCCTCGTGTACACCGGATTCGTTTCCATGTCCAACGGTGCCGAGGTCCTTTTCACCGGCGGCTTCGTCTGAGAAAACGGGCTCGGTAGGCGCATCGCTTTGCTTCAAAATCGCCTTGCGTCCGCATCGGAGGAGATTTCTGGATAATCTGACCGGTTGCCCCGACTCGCCCGCTAGGAATCTCGGGCTGTCGCCGCGCCTGGGCCCCAAGTTCTCCGGTTCCTTAGGAGCGTCAGAAGCGGCAGGGCGACCGCCACGGCGAGCAGCGAGGTGAGGCTGAATTCAGGAACTCCGTTCGTGGTGGCCAGATTGAAGGAGATGTTGTAGCTGCCAGGAGAAAAGCCGCCGGCGACATTTATTGGGTGCGGCGTTGTCGCGGTGCACCCTATGCTGAGTAGAATGGCGGTGTTAGCGCTAGAAACGCCTCCGTAGCAAGGCGTATCCAGGGCAGCCCCCATCGCGTCGAAGAGAGCGTCCACGAGCACAAAGTACGTTGTCCCGCTGCCCACGGTCACAGTGAAGGTCTCGGTGCTGTAGGTCGTACCCGTCCCGTCCCATAGCGCGTTGTAGAACGGGGCGACAAGATTGCTGTCGGTGTGAACCTGCGGCGTCGTTCCGACCAGGGTGGGCGCAGGTGACGAGAAGGCTGGATCGGTGTCTTCGTAGAGCTGGAAGTAGTCGGCGTGGTAGCCGTTGTCCGTGACCGTGATCGCAATCGTCGCCGGACCCGTCACAGAGTATTCGCCTATCGAGACGCTATCGGGCAGGGTACCCAAGCTATTCTGGTAAATCACGTTTTCAGTGGGCCCGCCGTAGGTCGTCCCGTAGGTGACCGGTACAGGCACTTCTGGGTCGGGAGGAGCCGGACCTCCGTTGCCTGCGGCAAACACATGCGCGCCGCCTCCAAGGACGAGGAGCATGGCGATTGTCAACGCGGGGAGGACGAACGCCCTTCTACCCTTCATCGGACGCACTCCAGCTCAAACTGGAGAACGGGCCCGGTTTTCGTATTTATGACATCTGAAGCAGAAGTGAATGAGTGTGAATCTCAAATTCACATTCGCATTGATTCATAACGCCTTCTCCGTGCGCCGTCTCGATTTCTCGAGCGGTATGGGAAGTGCCTGGGAGTGAAACCGCCGTTGGGCCTCATTCTAGCCTTCCTCCACCAGGATCTAGCTCGCTTACATGAATTCGAAGTTCATGTCTGTGGGGGAGTGCTTCTGAGGCAATATATATTCAGAAAACGCCTATCGTAGCTCATATGAGCTTCATGAACAGGAAGATGGCAATCCTCATTGGATTGATTGCATCGGTTGTGACCTTCGGATTCAGTGCGGCGCCGGCATTCGCGTGCACCTGTAACAGTATAAACTTTAGTCCTAGCTCGACGTCGAGCTCTCCGATCATAATTACGGCAAACCCTACGTCCTGGACGAACACTGTCAGCTTGGAGTCTGGGAGCTTCGGAGGCGGCAACAATTGGGTCTATGTCAGCATAACAGGAATTACCGCTGGCTGGACCGTGACTGTGACGAGCACAATGACCGTCACGACCCTGTCCGCGACTCAGATAATCGTCGGTCCGTTCAGCTCTTCTTCCACCAGCTTCCCGTACACGATCACTGTGACAGCCCCAGCAACTCCGTTGACGACGGGTCAGTTCACGATCAATGCCCAGCCCTCCAACTCAGCCACACACTATAGTGCGGTCGGGACCTCCTGCGCGCCAGTGACAGTGTATCTCAAGACCACCTCTCCATTCCCACCTCGTGGCGTCCCAGAGTTCCCGTCGGGCATGGCTCTGCTGATGGCGCTCGCAATCCCAGCACTCCTCATAGTGAGGAGTAAGTCGAAGGTAATCGCGGCCTAGAATCAGGTTACCGCGCTTGGCAGGGGCTTCGACCCCTGCTGAGCGGGCAATTTTCTCCTCGAATCACGCCATTTCCTGAGGTGAAAATCTGAGGCATCTCCTTGATGCGGGGAACGAGTCAACGATAGGAGTTCCCGGAACGGCCTGGAAAACTTACTTAACTGGTACGCCTTGCGGGGCAAAAAGCAATTGAAGCGCAGCAGCGTCTCGATAGTCGGGCTGGGCTACGTGGGGCTATCCACGGGTGTGTGTCTCGCCAGCAGAGGGATACAGGTTCATGGCGTCGACCTGGACCAGGCGAAATTGAGATCCATCGGCGAAGGCAGAGTGCCCTTCGAAGAGGAGGGGCTGCAGACCCTGCTCAGGTCGTCGATGAAGAAAGGCCTCTTCCACACGGGAACCGACTATCGCGAGGCCGTCGAGAACTCGGAGATGACCTTTCTGACCGTCGGGACCCCCAGCCAGCAGGACGGAAGCATCGACCTTCGCTACCTTAGGTCCGCCTCGAAGGGGGTCGGTCAGGAGCTTGCCAAGAAGCCTGGTTTCCACCACGTCGTCGTGAAGAGCACCGCGGTGCCGGGGACGACTCAGACGGTGGTGAAACAAGAACTGGAGGCCTCCTCGCAGAAATTGTGCGGCAGAGGCTTCGGGCTTGCTTCCAACCCAGAATTCCTGCGTGAAGGCTCCGCCGTCAAAGACACGATGCACCCGGACGCCATCGTGATCGGCGCGGTCGACAAGCGAACGGAAGTAGCGCTGCTGTCGCTCTACAAGAGATTCTACAAAGTGATGCCGCCGGTGGTCTCCACCTCGCCCGCCAACGCCGAGCTCATAAAATACGCGGTGAACACCTTCAGGGCGACGCAGCTGAGCTTCCTGAACACCTTCGCAAACCTCTGCTCGGGCATCGAAGGCGCGAGCGTGGACGAGGTCGCCCAAGGGTTTTCCGCGATAACGAAGGCCGACCCGAGGTACCTCAAGGCGGGACTGGGGTACGGAGGGAGCTGCATTCCCAAGGACCTTAGGGCGCTCGTGGCCTACTCCATTCAAGCGGGGGTGAACCCAGCGATCCTCGAGGCCGCCCTTGGTGTGAACGAGAAGCAGCCGATGGTCGCTATCGAGATGGCGCGGGCGCTAATCGGCTCCCTCGGTGGGAAGAAGGTCGCCATCTTGGGCCTCGCGTTCAAGTCTAACACCGACGACGTGAGGGAATCGGTGGCAATCAGGCTGGCGGAAGGCCTGCTGGGCGAAGGGGCGATCGTCACGGTCTACGACCCAAAGGCGACTGCGAACGCGAGGCTCGCGCTGAAGGACAGGGTCGGGTACGCCGACAGCGCTCGAGAATGCATCAAGGGCGCCGACTGTTGCATCGTGGCTACGGGGTGGCCCGAGTTCGCGAAGATAGGGGCGTCAGAATTCAAGCGGCTGATGCGCGACCCTGCCGTCGTCGACGGGCGGGGCATCCTTGACGCGGAGGAGTTGCGTTCCCACGGCGCAAGGTGCATGGTCATCGGGACGGGCGCGGCTCCAAGCGCGATCCATCCGGGCAAGAGGCGTTAGGACGCGCTTTCGCATCATTTTCACGCGCTGGCCGCGAAGCCGAATGATTCTGCTTAAAAGAAAGTTCCTGGCCGGGGCTCGCGATGAACGCGACCTCCGGGCTTGCGCTTATGGTGACGGCGACGTGGGTCCTGCTGCTCGGGGAGACCTTCGTCTTCTTCGGGGTCATACGCCCTCTGGCGCCCAACATCCATGAGAGCATGACCTCGTCCGCGTTGAAGGTCGGCGCGATAATCGGTCTTCTGGTCGTCTGGGGGGTCGCGATGTTCTTCATGCGGACCGCGTACGTGCGCCGAGCGCAGCATCCCCCGTCAGCTCGAGCGTAGGCCTAGAGGTGGGTCCCCCCCCCCGAAGGCGAATATTCTTCTGGTCCAACCAACTGCGCGACTTTGCGGGAGCACAGGGGTGGACGATGGGAGGGATTTCACACCAAACAAGAAGAGGACTCCCATCGCCCCTTCTGCCGGCACCCCAATTGCTGAGTTAAGAATCGCTCGCTCTCTATATAATTCCCATGAACCTGAACTTCCTGGTTGTGATTTTCAGATTCAGCGCTGCACCCCGCAACTCGACTGAGGCCTAGAACCACAGAAATAGGGGCCGGGTTCACGCGGCTCGATGGACGGCTTCAATCGCTGGCTTCGCGATGTGGTGCCTCCCATCGCCCTGATCCTCGCGCTAGACCTGGTGATAACGGTCGTCCTCCTGGGAGTGAGCGGCGCTCCTGCCAGGATAGGGGGCCTCCGACCGTTGAACACGATCCCGGACAAGGGGCTCGAGCTGTTCCTGGTCGGGGCGGGGGTGGGCCTCACGGCGTGCCTCGCCGCGAGACGGCTGGACGTCTCCCTGCTCACTTTGGCAATCGCCTTCGTCGCGCTCATCGACGCGGACCACCTGCCGTCCGCCTTTGGAATCCCGCAGCCCATTCGCCCGGCCCACACCTTCGCCTTCCTAGCGGTTGAGATGGTGGTGCTAGGGGTTACATTCAGGAAGAGGCCCGAGCTTGTCTTTCTGGCAGTCGCAGCCTGGTTCGGCCACGTCGCAGGCGATCAGGGCGTATTCGCCTTCTTCGCGCCCTATTCGTTCGCTTACAGCCCCCTCGGACCCTATAGGATTCCATTCGCGATAATTGCGGCCGCGTTTGCTCTTGCGACCGGATATGTGGTTCGGCGGAGGGCAAGACGGGCATTAAGTTCCTAGCAAGGCTGATAGGGTCTGAATGCTGGCGTGCGCGTTTCTTACGGGCGACCACGAGTCTCGTTTAGCGTCAGGAGCGCAATATGGTCTCCATTCACTAGTGAATTTGAAATTCATGCGCATGAAGCCCGCCTTCGCGTGCGCTAAATATCATGGACCGACTGATGGCCATCGCCTATGCTCGCGAGGCGGCAAATCTGAAACTACTCAGCCTTAGCTCCGAAGAGGTCGAAGGGCTGCTTGTCGAAGGAAACCTGACGATCGGGGTCGTAGGCCTCGGGCGGATAGGGCTCCCGTCGGCGGCCGCTTTCGCTCATGCAGGGTTGCAGGTGGTGGCCTCCGACATCAACCCGGAGGTGGTAGACTCGGTCAACGCCGGAAAGTCGAGGTTCGTGGACGAACCGGGGTTGAACGAGATGCTTGCGAATGTCGTCGCAAGAGGCAAGCTCGTCGCGACCACGAGCAACGCGTCGGTCGCTAACCAATCTGACCTGATAATCATCTGCGTCCCGACTCCCATCGACGACACAAAGTCTCCAGATTATTCTTACATCATCGCCGCCGCAAAGGAGGTCGGGAGCTCGCTTCGAGCAGGTTCAATCGTCGTGGTCGAAAGCACTGTAGGGCCCGGAACCGTTGAGGGGCTCGTGAAGGAGGTCCTCGAGACTGCGTCAGGCATGACCTCTGAGCTC
>Ga0209517_10008928_pt1 | contig 11608 bp, 13 predicted proteins | sample PeaSoiMetSII2010_FD_187695 | JGI IMG/M metagenome (GOLD analysis project Ga0209517, IMG submission 187695) | Peat soil microbial communities from Weissenstadt, Germany - SII-2010 (SPAdes) (version 2) | ecosystem: Environmental > Terrestrial > Soil > Wetlands > Peat | place: Germany...
GCAGTAGCAGGGCGAAGTCTACCGTTGGATCATGCGCATCGTCCGCAACACCGCGGTGGCCGAGGATTTGACCCTGGGAACGTTCCGGCCCATGCACCGGGCCCACGGCCCGGCTCTGCACTCGAAGGGAACTGGTGCGGGGAATCAGTCTGCGCAGAGCGTTACTGTGATGGGGGGCGCGGAGGCAGCGGTGCACCCATGTTCTTGGGCGGGGGCGGAAGCGGCGGAGGCCCACCACCCCCGCTGGGCTGTGGCCGAGAAAACTGAGGAACATCTTCCTTTTCAGAAGTCAGGCTCAACAAAAGGCTGACGGGAAATCCCTCGATCGTCAGCCGCCGCTCCATCTCTTTGCCGTAGGGCGTGCCTTGCAATTCGGCGCGTGCCATATTGACAGCGGTGAGACTGTCTCGCGGCCCCAAATAGAGCAGCGCGTCCGCAGTGTCTTTCAGCTTCAGTGGCGGAGGTGGAAGCGCAGAGGCTGCCGTGCCAGAACCGGACCCGCCGATCATTCGTGGGCCGCCGCCAGCCCCCCCATTGACAACCGCAAGGGCAGGCAGTTCGCCTACCCAGTTATCCGCCAAAGAAACGATCACCGGCGCAGGCCAGGAATCGAAGCGATGGTCAATGTCGTCGTAGCCTCCGGTCACATTTGTACCGAAGACAATCAGATAGGTTCTCCCGCCATCCGCCTGCAACTGCTGCTCAATGGAAGATAGCCCGTGACCGGAGGGAGAGGGAGAACGCCGCAGAAAATGCCCCGAACCCATGATCAGCAAAGCGCGATGGCGCTTGGCGAGCACCTCATCTTTCACCACCTGGGTGTACCACAGTTCGCGATTGCTTAGATATGGAGCAATATCCTCGCGATCTTTGACTTTCTCCCAGTCAATATAGGGGTCCCCGCAAACGATGCGCAGTTGGTGCATGCCCCGCCGCTTGAGGTTTGTCTCGCGGACGGCCCGATACAGTGATCCATAAACCGGCGAGGGCGGCCCGAACGCGCCCACCATATTCCTCCAGGCTTTCTGCACCTGCTCCAGTGGGACATCTTCTCCGCTCACGTAACGGTCGACAGATTTCTGATAGAGCGAGTTGCCGAATTCCACGACGATGTCATCCACGCGGTCGGCAAATTCGGGGGCCGCAACCAGCGAGCGCAGCCATTCGTACTCCTGCTTGTTTCCGTGAGCCTCGCCGAACATCACGATATCGTGGGTCTCGAATGCGTGCACCACAACTGCAGTCGCGTTCTCTAACTTTGGACCATTTCCTTGAGCGTTGCTGATCGGCCCGAGGGCAAGCAGCACTTGCATGTACAACAGGACGTGGCGGAATCTCATTTGTCACCTTTCCAAGGGCACGCGGCAGTTAGGCAGCAGCTTAGACACCAGGGCTGGAGGATTGGTTCCCAGGGAATCGGTGTGGGTGCGGTACTCAATTGCTTCGCCTATGAGCGTGCGCTGTGGGTCGGCTGACCCGCCGGCTCTCCCCGTCATTCTTCATCGCCTACAGCCCCGAAAATAATGTAACCTCGGGACTTCCCGGACAGTAAGTGTAGATAGAGGCGGTGCATGGAACTGCTGGAGCGATTCGCGGCGGGCGATGTGGATGCCTTTGAAGCGCTGTTCCGGCAGCACCAGGGCGAAGTCTACCGTTGGATCATGCGCATCGTCCGCAACACCGCGGTGGCCGAGGATTTGACGCTGGAAACGTTTTGGCGCGCGCACCGGGCCCACGCGCGCTTCGACCCGGCCAAGGGAAACTGCGGCGCGTGGCTGCGGCGCATCGCCACGAACGCGGCCATCGATCATCTTCGTCATGCACGCCGCGAAGTTCCTTTGCCGGACGATCTGCCGGCCACGGCGCAGCAGCCGCCCGGAGAGCAAATCGAGCTCCGCCGCGAAATCCTTCGCGCCATGAACAAGCTTTCGCCGCGCATTCGCGCCGTGGTGTTGCTCGCACTGGTGGAGGAAGAACCCTATCAGCGCATCGCCGAAGCCCTAGGCATTTCAGAAAACGCCGTAAAGGTGCGTGTCTTTCGCGGCGTGCGCATTTTGAGAAAAACGCTATCGCAGGCAGGAGTCCACCCATGAAAGAACCGGGAATTGACGATCTCAAAAGGCTGTTGAAGGAGGCCCTGCCTCCCGCTCACGGCGCCGAACTCGGGCGCGACCTGTGGCCGGCGATGCTGCAGCGGCTCGATCAGCGCGCGATGCGCGTGCCCTGGTGGGATTGGGCCTTGCTCGCAACACTGGCTGCCGCTCTTTTCCTTTTTCCGGGAATCATTCCCGCGTTGTTGTACCACCTGTAAGGAAGGAATAGCCATGAACAAGCATCCCTATTTGCGCGCGTATCTCGCCGGAATCGCGGTACCCACTGTTTTTCTCCTCGTGGTGATGACCAACTACACGGTCATTCGTTATGTCTGGGATATCCCTATCCCTATCGAGCGCGTGATCGTGTTCCCGATGGCTGCGGTGCCCAATGCCTGGGGGTTGTGGAACGTGGTGTACCGCGCGTTCTTCGCAGGCCGGCGCGTTTCTCTGGGCGTGTTCGGCGGGGCGCTGCCGCTGCTGTTGGTGCCCTGCGGCTATCTTGTCGCGCGGCTGCTCGGCTTCACGGTGCCTCACGTGCTGATCGCCCTTGCTCCTTTTACGATCCCTGTCGCCCTGATTGTCTACTATCTCGTGTGGAAGTATTTCGTCGGCTTCCTGAATGCGGAACTGGGCATCGCGTGATCAGCCTCAAGTAACAAAGAGGGCGCCTGGCTGCCGTTGGAGGCTGGCAATGGACACAAAAAGACGGGTGCCTCTCGACAGAAGCGAGAGGCACCCGAAACATTTTAGCGGGCGATGGATTCTGCTACGCCACCGATTGAGTTTGCTTAGTTCTTCGGCTGCGGCTGTGCTGGCGCATTCGGCGCCGGAACCGGGCCGTGCTGACCCCTTTGTCCTTGTCCGCGTGGGCCGCCGGGGCGTCCCGGGCCACCTTCATGCCGCCAGCGCTCGCTCATCAACTGGTGTAGCTTCTCACGCTGTTCCGGAGTGATTGCTTCCTTCATGGCCAGATGAAAGTGGACCCTTGATTTCTCGAGGGCCAGGCGCGAATTGCTGATCTCCTGCAACTTGGCATCGATGGCGGCGCGATCGGGCTTGTCGGCTTCCAGGAGGTCCTTCAGGTCCACCCGCTTCACTTCAAGGTCAGCGCGGTCGCGAATCTCAGCCTTGCGGAAGTCCGACTCCTGCTTGCGGATTGCTCCAGCTTGTTCGGCGGTGATTCCAAGCTTCTCCCGAATGGCCGGGTCCTTCAGAATTCGCGCGAGTCCAAATTCCCCTCGCTCCCTCCCGAAGCCGGGCCGGCCCATGCGCTCGCCGCCGCGGAAGTCCTCTTGCCCACGGCCCCACTCGCCTCTCTCTTCACTCGGGCCCCCGGGCCGCATTTGGCCGTGTTGCCCGAACCCCTGGCGGGGTCCCTGCTGCTCGGGTGGTGGATCCTGTGGGTCGCCCTGCGCCAGGATCGGGGCGGAGCTAAGTGCCACCGCGAGTACCGCAAGGGCAGCCTTCGAATAGATTTCCATGATGTGTTCTCCCGTAACGTGCATTGCGTTGGTGCTGTGTAGAATTCCGTTCAGCCAACAGAAAAGTTCCCGAGGCGCGGCAGGCGTCTGTCCGCAGTGGGAGGCTGGCAATCGGGGACTCGGATCCTGCGCCCCGCCGACACATTCGTGAAGCGGGGTAAGCCACATGTTGTTAAGTACTTATGTGGTGTGCCCGCAAAGCCTCAGGGCAGCTCCGGGCAGGTCATGAGCCCACCTAGACGGGGCGATCCGGGTAGATCGCTTTCGGAAACCGGAAGTGGATGAGCAGCGCACAAAGGAGGAGCACGACGAGGGCAACGACGCTGCCCTCGGGTCCTGCCGAACCCCCCGTGAGCCAATCCGGGCCTTGCACAGAGGTGTTCAGGAATCGGCCGACTCCAAGAAGGCCGCTGTCGGGCGTGCCGTAAAAGAAAGTTTCCGCCCAGTCCCAGGCTCCGTGGAAGCCGACGGCGAACCACAGATTGCCCGTGCGCCGGATGGTCAGGGAAAAAACCAAGCCGATCACCACAACCTGCAGAATACCAAGGGCGTTTTCTCCGGGATTGGGTATATGTACGGCACCGAACACGAGCGAGAGAATCACCGCAGCCGGCCAGAAACTCCTGCGCCTGGACACAAGGAAGAGCAAATAGCCACGAAGGCCAAACTCTTCGGTGATGGCCACTCCAAGGAATACGGCAGCCCAGCCCAGAGCGTAGCGGAAAACCGCGCCTTCCTTGAGCGCCACGGAGTCAATTTGAAAATGACCTGTAACCCGAAGAACCAGTAGGATCGCGGAGAGCATCGCGAAGCCCCAGACAGAGCCTTCCCAGAGATTTTTTCCGAAAGCTTGGCGAGGAGGAGCTCCGTAATCGTTGAGGGGGCGTTTTTCCAGGCGGGACACTACCCAAGTTGCCAGAAGGACAAAAACCGCGGTAATGGTTTTGGTTGGTAATTCGCTCTGCACAGTGATGACGGAGCCGCGCGGACCGAGTGGGAGACGCAGCGCGAGAACTAAAAGCAGCGGAAGAAGGAACGCGATCCCGGTCCAGATGAGCAAGTGGATACGACCGGCGCGGCCCCACGCCTGAGGCGGCCCAGCGCGTGTCGCGTCCAGCGGTTCCGAGTCAACGACGGATGCTTGCTCACTTTGCAGTTCTTTCGCGGGGTCGGGACCGGTTTGGTCGGGCAAAGGGGCGTCTCCTGTTGGAACATAAGATTGTGCCAGCCGAGCCGACTACGCGCCAATATGATTGCCAACGCCAGCCGCGTCTTTGTCACTCCCAGCGACTTACTGGAGTGGTATGCTGCCCTCGTGAATTCTGAATTCATCCGAAACATTGCCCCACGCGACGATCAGAGAGGAACAACATGAAGATCCACTTGGTTACGATAAGCATGCTCCTGCTGGCGGCAGTCGGCGCTGGTGCGGGACGCTTCGGCAGAGCTACCTCCACCAACACTGATGAGATGCGCGCGGTCAATGCCCCCGAGCAGAGCAGCGCGAAGAATTTTGATGCGTCGGCAGACGCCGCGCTGCTGGCTATGAAGAAGCACGCGACGGAACTCAAGATTGGCGGAGTCGCCGTCGTAGCCTATTTCGAGGGCGACACCCTTCAGGCCTGGAGTTCAAAGATGTTGGTGGTGGGCCGGATGAAAGATGCTCCCTCCACGGGCAACAACGGCTCCAACCTGCTGGGAATCGCTTACGCGAAGGCGGCGGAGATGGCAGACACGCTGCAGAATAGCGGCAGCGGCACGCGCCCGCCGATGATTGGCGAGTTCGGCTGGCAAGGCGGGGTGATTGCCCGCGCGAAGACCGGCTACGTGATCGCGGCCTTCAGCGGAGGCAAGTCCGAGGACGACGTGGAGACTTCCAAGGCCGGGCTCGAGGTCCTGAAGAGCGCACTGTAGATGGCTGGTCGCCACTGCACACGCGAGCGCGATTTATGATGGCCCTCACACTTTGCGGGTAGGCTCGAGAAATAGGCATCAACTGCGGGAGTAGCGCTGCTCTTTCCAGGGGTCGCCGTAGGCGTGGTAGCCGTTGCGTTCCCAGAAGCCCAGGCGTTCGTGGTCCAGAAGCATGAAACCGCGCACCCATTTCACACTTTTCCAGGCGTAGAGATGCGGCACCACCAGGCGCACCGGGCCGCCATGCTCGCCCACGAGCGGCTCGCCGTCGTGCTCAAACGCAAAAAGCACCTCCGGGCGCTCTAAATCCTTCAGCGGGATATTGGAGGTGTAGCCCTCCTCCGCGAAGACGAGGACGAACTCAGCGCCGGGTTTCAGTTGCACTTGCTCCAGGACTTCAGTGAAGAGCACGCCTTTCCAGCGATTGTTGAGGCGGCTCCAGCGCGTGACGCAGTGAAAATCGCTGGTCACCTCGGTTTGCGGCAGGGCGCGGAACTCCTGCCACGAAAACTGGCGCGGCTCTTCGACCAGCCCGCTAATTTTGAAGTCCCAGTTGTCGGGATCGAACTGCGGAACGCTACCGTAATGCAGCACCGGCCACTTGATGGTCAGCGATTGCCCGGGCGGCAGGCGCCCTTCGGCGCGCGCCTTTTTCTCGAGTTCCCTTCTCCCGCCAGGGTCGGCGAACAGTGACATGGCTGCGCCTCCTTAGGATTAGAGTCCGGCGTGGCGGAATGGTTTCAGAGCGCATCGAGTTTTGCCCGGGAGAGCCGAACTGATCCTCGACCGCTACAAAAGCAAACCCAAGAGCAGAGTCAGGAATGACTGTGCCACTGTACGCTGCCCGCAACTTTCCCTGTGCTATTCTCTGTGCATGAGCGCACGCCTTTTGGACGGTCTGAAAATCCGCGAGCAGATTTTTGAGGAGCTCAAGGTGGCGGCTCGCGAACTTGCCGCGACGGGCGTTCGGCCAGGATTGGCCGCAGTGCTGGTCGGCGAAAATCCTGCTTCGCAGCTTTACGTTAAAAGCAAAATCGCGGCTTGCGAGCAACTCGGCCTGGCGAGCTGGCTGCACACCCCGCCCGCTTCCGTTTCCACAGAGGAACTCCTGAAACTGGTGCGCAACCTCAACGCCGACTATGAAGTGGATGGCATCCTGGTGCAACTGCCTTTGCCCGCGCAAGTGGACACGAAGGGCATTCTGGAAGCCGTGGACCCTGCGAAGGACGTGGACGGTTTCCATCCCGTGAACCTGGGCAAGCTGGTCAGCAATCGTCCGGGACTCGTGGCGTGCACGCCGGCCGGCTGCATGGAACTTCTGCGCCGCTACCAGATTCCCCTGGAAGGCGCGAATGCCGTGGTCCTGGGCCGCAGCGACATCGTTGGCAAGCCCATGGCGCTTCTGCTGATGCACGCGAATGCGACGGTGACGATCTGCCATTCCAAGACGCGCGATTTACCGGAGGTGGTCCGCCGCGCGGACATCGTTGTCGCGGCGATGGGCAAGGCGGGTTACGTGCAGCCCGATTGGATTCGCCCGGGCGCCACGGTGATTGACGTCGGCACCAACAAGGTGACCGATGCGGCGGAAGCCGAGCGGCTGCTGCGCAACTTCCCGGAGCGCCTGGAAAAATTCCGCGCGAAGGGGAATGTGCTGCTGGGCGACGTGCATCCCGATGCGTTGCAAGTTGCGGGGGCGCTCACGCCGGTGCCGGGCGGCGTGGGACCCATGACCATCACCATGTTGATGAGCAACACGGTGAAAGCCGCGCGCTGGCGGCGTGTATCAAATCCCGTTATTGCCGGGCACTAGAGGGAAACTATGCTGCGCTACGGTCTCACAGGTGGAATTGCCAGTGGAAAAAGCGCGGTCGCGGCCATGCTGCGCGAAATGGGCTTTCCGGTGCTCGATGCGGATCCCATTGCCCACAAACTGATGGACCCGGGGCAGCCGGAGCGCGAGGAAGTTCTGCGGGAATTTGGCGCGGAACTGGCCGGGGCCGACGGGCGAATTGACCGCGCAAGGCTGGGAGCAATCGTCTTCGCGGATGCCGACAGGCTGGCGAAACTCAACAGGATCCTGCATCCGCGCGTCGAGCAGATCCTGCTCAAGCAGTATGAGGAATGGGAACGCAGCGGCGTACGCGATGCGGGTTTTGTGGAGGCGGCGCTGCTGGTCGAATCAGGTTTCGTGAACCATCTCGATGGCCTGATAGTGGCCTGGTGCGAGCCGGAACAGCAACTTCAGCGTTTGAAGGCGCGCGGCATGAGCGAGGTGGATGCCAAGCGCCGCATCTTGGCGCAACTCCCGCTCGAGGAAAAACTGCTCCGGGCCACTTACTCCATCGATTGCTCGGGGACGATGGAATCCACGCGCGCGCAGGTGCGGGCGATCGCCGCGCAGCTCCGCAAATCCTCCGTATCGTAGGGTCCGGGGGGAGTTCGCCGGGCGCCGCGTATTTTTCTATACTAAAGGGTTAGGACTTTTGAACTGCCGGGAAGGCGGAGGCATGACGCAAATGACACAAGGAACGAAGACGCACCGGGGACGCCTGATTCTGGTGGCCCTGATCCTGGTGTTGGGAGCCTTCTGGGTGGGAGCGCGCTACGGGCCGAAGCAGGCGGAAAAAGTGGAAGCGCGGCGCATCGCCGCCGTGCCAACCGACCTGAGCGCGAAGTCTGTGGCCGCCAGGAATGAAGCGCTGACCGAAGAAGAATCCATCAACGTGCGCATCTACCGCCAGGCCTCACCGGCCGTCGCGAATATTCTGACGAAGGCCACAGAGTACGATTTCTTCATGGATCCCGTGCCAGTGGAAGGCGCAGGCTCAGGATTTGTGATCGATCCGCGTGGCTTTATCCTGACGAACTATCACGTGGTCGCGGGTGCGCAGGCCATTGAAGTGATTCTGGGCGATCAGAGCCGCTATCCGGCGAAGTTCATCGGCGCGGACCAGCGCAATGACGTCGCGCTGGTGAAGATCGATCCCAAGGGCAAGCAGCTTAGCGCGCTACCGCTGGGCGACTCTTCGACGCTGCAGGTGGGGCAGAAAGTTCTGGCCATCGGCGATCCGTTCGGATTCCAGTCCACCTTGACAACCGGCGTGGTGAGCGCCCTGGGCCGCACGGTGCAGACCAGCCAGACGACCTTTATCGATCAAGCGATTCAGACGGACGCTTCCATCAACCGGGGCAATTCCGGCGGGCCGTTGATCAACACGCATGGCGAAGTGATCGGCATCAACTCCGCGATCTACACGCCCTCCGGAACCACAGCGGGCATCGGCTTCGCCATTCCCATCAATACGGCAAAACTCATCGCCAACGACTTGATGACGGAAGGGCGCGTGCGGCGCGCGTATCTCGGCGTAACGACGCTGGCGGTTGGCGGATGGCTGGCGGAAGCGCTCGATCTGCCCGTCCAGGATGGCTTGCTGGTGGAACAGACTACGAAAGGCGGCCCGGCGGCCGCCGCGGGAATCCATGGTGGCGACCGTGTGGCCGAAGCGGGCATGCGGCGCATCATCATCGGAGGCGACGTGATCGTGGCGTTGGACGGGCAGAAGGTGACGAATCAATACGATGTGGATGTACTGCTGAACCGCAAGCGACCCGGCGACATCGTGACGCTCACGGTGTACCGCGGGGCCAAGAAAGTGGACGTTCCGGTCAAGCTCGGCGAACGCGATGGCAACTGAACGGCGCTCAAGATAATGCCGGTGACGACGAGGACAGGCGCGCGCGACTACCAGACAGCTCCGCCTACGGTCCAAACTCGGCGCGGTAGCGGTTGCGCTCGTCTTCGCTCAACGTATACCAGGCTTCTGCGACATCGCGCACGCGTTCCAGGGCCTTCTGCATCTCTTCGTGCTTTGCCTTGATCATCTCTGGATCGGCATCCTGCGGCACATAGATGGGTTTTTCGACGACAATCACCGCGCGGGTGAACAATCCCGGCAGCAGGAAGTGGTCCCAGGTCTTCTCAATGGTTTTGCCGCGTTCGACGCCCACGTGAAACACTTGAATGGGCACGCCGGTCATGCGCGCGAGTAACACCGGCCCCACCTTGGCCACATAACGGGGTCCCCGCGGCCCATCAATGGTGAAGGCGCACTCGAGTCCTTCTTCAATGCGCTTGGCCATCACTTGCAAACCGCGCAAGCCGCCGCGCGAGGAACTCCCTTGCGCGGTACCGAAGCCCAGCCACTCGATTACCTTGCGGGTCCACTGGCCGTCAAACGCAGTAGTGTTCATCACCACGATGCCGCGATTCCGTGCAAACCAGGTGATCGGGAGAATCACACGATGCCAGAAGGCCCAAATACTGGGCTTCCTCTCTGCCCACCAAGCCAGGAACTGTGCGCCACCCACGATTTCAAAGCGCAGCGTCGGCCCTATCGTCCGGATCACGCTGAAGACCGCCGCGGCGATAAAGGGAATTTGTATGCGCCGGCGCCAGGGCAATTTGGGCAGGCGAATGTCGTAGTGCGGGCTGATCGCCTCGGGCGTTTCTTCCTTGCCGTTTTCGGGGGTCGCCATCTTCCTATAGTATAAGAGGGTTGCGGTGATGTTGCGTGCTTTGGAGTGTATTGCCTTGGTGTTCAGCTTCAACTGGAGCAGGATGACGCGGAGAATCGGGAAGATTCTCTGCGCCGGAGCTTTCGTGTGGGCTGGCCTGGCGGCGCCGCTGCCGGTACAAGGAGACAATCCGCCGCTGGGCGATTCTGTTGGGGCCATCGAAGGCGATTCCATCTCCATCGAAGGACCCATGAGCGTGGAGGTGGTGCACGGGCAGGTGCGCACCGTTCTGCGCAGCGGCAGCGATGTTCGCGTGAAAGCCGGGCAGGCGCGCATCAAGCTGGTGGAAGGGGGAGAAATCCTCATCTGCGGCCCGGCACACTTTTCCGTGCTGAAATCGGGGGGCGCGCTGACGCTGGCGTTGGAGAGCGGCATCGTTCACGTGCACCTGGAGAATGATCTGGCGCTGACGGTGTACACGCCACAGATTCAGGCGCGGCCCATCTCCATCGGCAGCGGCCCGGAGGATGTGCTGGTGGGCCTGGATTCCGTGGGCGCCATGTGCATCCGCGCGAACAAAGGGGCGGTGCGCCTGGAGCAGCAGTTGACCGGCCAGAGCGTCATTGTGCCGCAAACCGGCGATGTTCTGTTGAACAACGGAGAAATCGAGAGCTTGCGCACGGGGGCAGGAAGTTGCGCCTGCGAAGCGGGCATGGCGACAATCCCGGAACAGGTTACGACTGAAATCAGCAGGCTGGCCACACCGGAGGAAGTGAAGAAAGCGGCTGAGGAACGGAAGGCGGATCCCTCGCCGCCGGCGGACGCGGCGCCCCCCGTGGAAAAGCCGGAACCTGTCTACCAGGTATTCATGCCGCCGCTGCGCTACGACGCGAATGCCAAGGTGCAGCCCGACAACTATGACCCCAACCTGATTGTGCTGGTGCGCCGGGTGCGCGTGAGGCCCACGCTGATTTTTCAGGGCAAAGTGGAAGGCGAGCCATTGGTCGCGAGGACCAAGCCGCCACCTGCACCGCCCGCGCAACGAAAACCCGCCACCGCACAAAAGCCCGCTGAAGATTCCACCTGGGGCCGCGTGAAGACCTACTGGCACAAGTTGTGGTCGCCGAGCTCGTAGTCGCGCTGACTAGGGCGTCTCACATGCCTTCGTAGTTGGGGCCGCCGCCGCCTTCGGGGACGACCCAATCAATGATCTGGTAGGGATCGGCAATGTCGCACGTTTTGCAGTGGACGCAATTCGCGGCGTTGATCTTCAGCTTCAGCGCGCCGCCTTCTTTGGCCATTTCGTAGACCGCCGCGGGGCAAAAATACTGGCAGGGATTGCCGTACTCTTCCGCGCAGCGCGTGGCGCAGATATTCAGGTCGCGCACCTTCAGATGGCAGGGCTGGTCCTCGTCGTGGCGCGTTCCCGAATGATAGACGTCGGTCAGGCGGTCGAAGGTGAGTTTGCCATCTCCCTTGAAGCGCTCCGGCGCGGGCCGCCCGTGAATCTTGCCGTAGGCTTCGTGGCCGGCATGCGCACGCATGGGGTCAAACAGGCCGCGCCCGCCGGTAATCTGCTGCAAAGCGCTGTGAAAGAAT
>Ga0209517_10008929_pt1 | contig 11606 bp, 12 predicted proteins | sample PeaSoiMetSII2010_FD_187695 | JGI IMG/M metagenome (GOLD analysis project Ga0209517, IMG submission 187695) | Peat soil microbial communities from Weissenstadt, Germany - SII-2010 (SPAdes) (version 2) | ecosystem: Environmental > Terrestrial > Soil > Wetlands > Peat | place: Germany...
CCTGCTCGAGGGTGATGCGCCATGTGCCGGCTGCGTGTTCCGCACCGATGGTGGTCAGGGCGTCGCGGATCGCGACGAGATCCGGAGCCGACAACAATCCGCGCTCGCCGAGCATTTCCGCATGCGCGATCGAGGCCCGAACATCGTATTCCACCAGGCGATTATCCAACGCGTGATCGTCGCCGGCCGTGTAGGCGAGCACTCGTGCATCGAGCGGCGCTCCCTTGTCCCAAAGTCGAGTCATCGTGTGATCGCCGGGTAGTCTGAAGTCTTCACGCAGTCGGTCCTCATCACGCCTTTGCCGCACCCTGCTGTTCGGCGGGGCTCAAGGCTTTGAGGTCCGCCACCACCAAGGTGCCGGTGCCTTCGTTGGTGAATATCTCGGCGAGCAAGCTGTCCGAACTCTTGTAGGTGATCACGTGCACGCGCCGCACTCCGCCGCGGATCGCATTTTCGATCGCGATGGCTTTGGGCAGCATGCCGTCCTTCAAATGACCCGCTTCACGCAGCCGTTTCAGGCCTTTGATGTCCGTGTAGGAAATCACCGTGCTCGGATCCTCGACGCGCTCGAGAATGCCCGGCGCGCCGGTACAAAGCACCAGCTTCTCGGCGGCCAGCGCGCCGCCGATGGCCGCAGCTACGGTATCGGCGTTGATATTGAGCAATATGCCATTGGAGTCCGCCGATAACGGGCTGACCACCGGCATCAAGCCGTTCTCCAGCAGCTTTTCGATCACCGCCACGTTGACCGAATCGATGTCGCCGACGAAACCGTAATCCACGGTCTCGCTGGACCCCTCGGAGACGGGGACCGGCGCGCGCTTGTGTGCGCTGATGAGGCCGGCATCGACGCCGGACAGGCCGATGGCCTCGATGCCGAGCTCGCGACAGATCGCCAGGATTCGAGTGTTGATGAGGCCATTCAGGACCATCGAGGTCACATCGATGGATTTCTGATCGGTGACGCGGCGGCCGTTGACCATCCGAGTCTCGATGCCCAGTGTCGCTTGCACGCTGTCGAGTTGCGGGCCGCCGCCATGCACCAGCACCGTCTTGATCCCGACTTGATGCAGGATCGCGACCTGGCCGATGAGCGCGCGCGTGGAAATCTCGTCACTGAAGACCGCGCCGCCGGCCTTGATGATGAATACCTTGTTCTTGTACATGCGGATGTACGGTGCGGCGCTCATGAGCGCCAAGACGGCAACGGAAGGGTCGGGTCGACTCATGATCATGGAATACTCCGAAACAGCAGCCGTCAGGCCAACATGCGGTGCAGAACGGCCATCTGCACCGCCAAACGGTTGAATGCCTCGCGCTTGACGACAGCACGGGGCCCGTCCAGAACTTCATCGGCGACGGCGACGTTGCGCCGCACGGGTAAACAATGCATCAACTTCGCGTCCGGCACCGTCTGCGCGAACCAACGCTCTCTGACACACCAATCCGACAGATCGGCGCGTAAGCGCGAATCGGCCTCGACGTCGCCGTAATACATGGTGGTGCCCCATTCCTTGGCGTAGAGCACACTGGCGCCTTGGAGGGCGGCAGCGCGATCGGCAGTCTCGGTGACGGAGCCGCCTGCGGCAGCGGCGGCCAGGCGTGCCTTCTCCATGATCTGCGGCGGCAGCGCGTACCCTTCGGGCCGCGCCACCACGACGTCCATGCCGCGCATGGCGGCCATGTGCAACGTAGCGGCAGGCACCGCCAACGGCAGCGCCCTGGGGTGATAGACCCAGCTCAACACGAACTTCGCGCGCGCCGGTATCCGAAGTTCGTCCAGGGTGCGCCAATCGGCCAGCGCTTGACACGGATGATTCATGGCGGATTCCATGTTGATCAGCGGTTTGTCGCACAGCGCGTCGATCATTCGGAACAAGGTTTCGTCAAGGTCGCTCTTGAGGTTTTTGCCCTCGGCGAACGCACGCACGCCGAGCGCGTCGCAGTACGAGGCCAGCACGGGAATGCCTTCTCGGATGTGCTCGGCGGCTGCGCCGTTCATGATGGCGTTCAAGCGCGTCTCGAGCTGCCAGGTGCCCTGCCCGGGGGTGATGACGAAGGAGTCGCCGCCGAGCCGCGCCATTCCTGCCTGGAACGAGGACAGGGTGCGCAACGACGGGTTCAAGAAGACCAATCCTAAGATCTTGCCGGCAAGCGCGTGGGGCTGCGGTGTGTCCTGTAACGATTGCGCCAGCGCCAGCAGATCGAGAATCTGTTCTCGGCTGAAATCGGCGAGGTCCATGAAGCGCTTCATGCCGGAATCGTCGACAGAGCGTCGCACAATTGATCGACGTGCCCTTCATTCAGAATGTAGGCCGGCAACAGGCGCAGCACATGCGGGTCGCCGCTGGTGCCTGTGAGGATGTTCTTCTCCAGCAACGCGGCCTGCACTTCTTTCGCAGGACGCGAAGTCTTGAGACCCAACAGAAAGCCTGCTCCCTGCGTACCGACGACCGGGCCGGTGACGCAGTTCGAACGAATGTAAGTCGATACTTGCCGCACGTTGGCCAACAGTGACTCCGACTCGATGGTGTCGATAACGGCTTCAGCGACCGCGCAGGCCATGGGCCCGCCGCCGAACGTCGTGCCCATGTCGTCATACTTGATCCGGCCCGCGACGCGTCTCGACAGCAGCAATGCCGATACCGGAAAGCCGTTCCCTAAGGCCTTGGCCGCCGTGATCATGTCGGGCGTCACGCCGTAATAATTCGCCGCGAACGGAGCGCCGGTCCGCCCCATCCCGCATTGCACTTCGTCGAAAATCAACAGTGCGCCGACATCGTCGCAACGCTGGCGCAGCGTTTGCAACATGGGTTTCCCGACATCGTAGGCGCCGCCCACGCCCTGCACCGGTTCCACGATGACGGCAGCGGTGTCTGTATCTACGAACCTATCCACCGCGGCCGGGTTGTCGCGCGGAGTGAAGCTCACGTCGAACGGTGTACGCGGAAAGCCGTACCATTTCTCGAGCGCTCCCCAGGTCACCGCGCCGGCGGCGGCGGTCCGGCCATGCCACCCCTGTTCCAGCGCCACGGCCTTGGTACGCCCGGTGATCTTGAACGCCAGCTTCAGCGCATTCTCGTTGGCCTCGGCGCCGCTGTTGATCCAGAACACCGTGTCCAAGCCGAGACCCACGAATTTCGTCAAGCGAGCCGCGGCCCGCTCGCGAATCACCATCGGCAGCGCATTGGTCTGAAAGGCCATCTGCCGCGCCTGACGTTCCAGCGCCGCCAGCCAACGCGGATGGCCGTATCCCAATCCCGCCACCGCATGGCCACCATAAAAATCCAAAATCTTGCGGCCGCCGCGCGCATACAGCCAGACGCCGTCGCCGTGCGCCACTTCGATTGGATACTGCGCGAACACCTGAGCGAGGTGGCTCTTCAGTGCCTCGCTCGTTGAATGAGTCATCGTCTGCATTGCAGCCATGGGCGCCTTTGCCTTGGTGTCAAGTCCAACCTGGAGCCGGGGCGAGCAGGCCCAGGCTTTCATCAAAGCCCAACAGGCGATTCATCCATTGCACCGCGCCGCCGGCCGCCCCCTTGTTCAGATTATCCAGCACCGACATGACGGCGATGGACGTGCCGTTGGTCACCGCGCTCAAATTCGAATAATTGCTGGTTGCGACATCCTTGACCCGCGGTGCGCCATCGACCACACGAACGAAGCGGCAGTCCTTGTAGTACGCGGCCAGCGCTTCCTGGGCCTCGGCGCTGCTGATCGGCTTTACGAGACTGGCTTGCACGGTCACGTGAATGCCGCGCGCGAAAGGTCCGGAATGCGGGACGAAATTGAATTCTGCTGCGACGCCGGTGGCGATTTTCGCACAAGCGGCGATCTCGGGGACATGCCGGTGGCTGAGGGCACCGTAACTGTACAAATCGCTGTGCCGCTGCGGGTGATGAGTGCCTTCGCTGGGGCGGCGGCCGGATCCGGTGCTGCCGGTGATGCCGGTAACGAACAAACGCGTGTCCGTCAAACCGAGCGCCAGCAGCGGGACGCTGGCCAATAGGGTGGCCGTCGCAAAGCATCCGGGATGAGAAACATGGGGTGTCGGTGACCGCGACAGGTGTTCCGGGACCGCGCACGTAAATTGCCGGATACGCGAGGGAGCACCATGCGCGTGTTTGTAGACGGATTCGTAGGCGTCGGCGCTGGCATAGCGAAAGTCCGCCGAGATGTCGACGCAGCGCGTTTGCGTGCCGGCGATTTCGACGGCGGTGAGCAGCCGATCGATGATGCCTGCCGCCACACCGTGCGGCGCGGCCGAAAAAAGCGCCGATCGAGGAGTTCGCCGAAGCAGCGACTCGATCTCGTCGAGGCCGCTGAATTTGAGCTCCGGATACGCGCCCCGCAAATGCGGAAACGCCGCCGCCACGGCCGCCCCGGGTTGGCTGTCGGACAAGATGGCGGCAACTGCGAGGCGCGGATGCCCCGCCAGCAGCCGCAGCAACTCACCGGCGACGTAACCGGTGCCGCCCAACACAATGGCGGGCGCCCGCTCGGTCACGCGCCGACCACTTTCGCTTCTCCAACGTTGCTGATTCCGAGCTTGGTAATGACGAAGTCGCCAAGATCGGCGGGATTGCTGATGGCATTGAACGCTTCGACGTTCATCTGTTCGCGGATGAGCTCGACGCCGACCATATTGTCCGTGGCCGGGCCGGTGACGACGCTGGGTTCGATGCCGAAACGTTCGCGCAGCAGCTTCACCCCGCCCCACGCGGCAACCGGGTCATTCGCGGACAAGACCACCGCGGTCAGCGCGGCCTTGATATCGGCGTCGTGGAGAATGGATTGCACTCCGTACGTGCCCAACAATCCATCGCCCAACTCGAATACGATCACGTCCGGCCGCCCGCTCGCCATCTCGGTGAGCATGGTGCGTGTCAGTGCCGGGCCGCATTTCTCCGTGGTGGTGACTATTCCCAGATCGGTGAAAATCATGGTGCGCCGCGCGCCGGAATCTTCGAATGCGAGGATGTCGCGCCGCAAGGACACGCCGGTGGCCTTGAACGCGTCCACGATGAGGCCGCGATGACGCATGCGCGCAATGATGGCGGACGCCGCCGCCGTCTTACCGGCCTCCATGCAGGTGCCCGCGAGCGCCACCACGGGCACGCCGCGCATGTTGAGTTCGGCGCCGTAGTCCAGCGGCTTGTACCCCACTTTGGCCGGTACGCCGATGCGCTCGCCCAGATAGGGGAAGGTCAGCACGGTGCCCAACACCTTGCAATCGAACGGTTTGCCCTTGTCCGGCGTTGCGGAATCGCAGACACCGAGGACGCCGCCGATGTTCAGCATTTGGATCACGTCGCCCGGCTTCAACGATTCAGGGATGTGGCCCGAGTAGCCGAACAGCGCCTTGCGATGGCCCAGTGCGCCGACCACGATGTCGCCCCGCGATACCTTGGCCATGCGGCCACTGGTTAATTCGACGGTGTTGTAGGTGGACTTGCTGTTCAGGACCTCGACCACCAAGACCACGCCTTCCTCGCAAGGGATCTCCGGCGCAATGCGAATCTCATGCGATAGACCACAGGCCTGAGTGACCGAGGCGATCTTGTCGACGACTACCGTGCGCATGCCGCTCATGATTTCTTCGCCCCCGCCCGCTTGTGAAAAATTCCGGTCAGCGCCAGCATTTTCGAGTAGCCCAACGCATCGGTGGGCGTCCATTCGCCGGCCGCTTCGCCATACACGCCCTTGGACGCCGCCATCAGCGAGTACGGCGACGCGACGCCCTCGATGAACGCGGAACCGGGCCTGAAAAGCACATACACCTCGCCCGTGACGCGAGCCTGGGATGAAGTCAGCAACGCTTCGATATCGCGACACACGGGATCCAAGTGTTGACCCTCGTGCACCAGATCGCCGTAGGGTTGCGCGACGGTTTCCTTGATGCGTGACTGCTTGCCGGTCAACACCAGCTTTTCGAGTTCCCGATGCGCCGTCAGGAGAATTTCCGCCGCCGGCGCTTCGAATGCGACTCGCCCCTTAGTCCCGATCACGGTGTCGCCCAAGTGGATGCCGCGCCCGATGCCGAACGGACCCGCCAGCGCTTCGAGTTGTTCGATGATCGAAACCGCGGGTTGCTTGATGCCGTCAAGACCGACGGGAATGCCCGCCTCGAAGCCGATGGTGTGCCGTTCCGGCGCACGGGGGGTCGTGAACGCGTTCTTCGATAGTACCCAGGCGTCGTCCGGAATGCTGCCGTCCGAGGTCAACGTTTCCTTGCCGCCGATGGTGACGCCCCAGAGGCCGCGGTTTACCGAATAGGCGGCGCCGAACGGCGGGATGGGAAGCTTGTGGTCCTCGAGATATTTGAGCTGTTCCGGCCGCTTGAAGGCGTAGTCGCGGACGGGCGCAATGATCTCGAGATCCGGCGCCAGCGTGCGCAGCGCGACTTCGAAGCGGACTTGGTCGTTACCCGCCGCCGTGCAGCCGTGCGCAACCATCGTGGTCTTCCGCGAAAGTGCCATCTGAGCAATGGTTTGCGCCTGCACTACGCGCTCCGCGCCGACGCACAACGGATACAGGCCGCCCCGGCGGATGTTGCCCATGATGAGGAATTTGAGTACCTGGTCGAAATATGCCGCGCGCGCATCGAGCAAATGATGCTCGATGGCGCCGAGTTCAACCGACCGCAGCGCCAAGCTCTGTGCAGCAGCCGCGTCGATGCCGCCGGTATCGACGGTCACGGTAATCACCGGACGTTGATAGGTATCCTTGAGCCAGGGCACACAGAACGAGGTGTCCAGACCGCCGGAAAACGCCAAAAGAATGGGCTCGGCGCCCGTGTGAGTGGTTGATGTCATAGAGTTTAGCGTCCGAAAATGGCGCGCAGACGTAGCCCAAGCTTGCGTTGTTCGTGTGCGCCGGCGGTAGCAATGAATATAGTGTCGTCACCGGAAATGGTGCCTACCACCTCGGGCCAGCGGGCGGTATCGATGGCCACCGCCACGCTCTGCGCGGAACCTATGGTGGTTTTCAGCACGGTCAGGTTGGTGCCTGCCGTCAACAGAGCGCTGACGAATTGTTTGAGGGTCGAGAAGTCATTCTTGGGCGCTTCCGGCGGCTCAGGCAGCACATAGCGATCGCCCAGCTTGGCCACTCCCAACTCGCGGAGGTCGCGGCTGACGCTCGATTGCGTCGCAACGTGTCCGTGTTTGCGCAACATGGCGACCAACTCCGACTGTCGGCCGACCACCTGTTCGCGGATGATTTTCGCGAGCATGGTGCGGCGCGCCGGTGCGCTGGAATTACCGCTGTCGGACGGGAGATTGGAATCGATCACGGCGGCGCCTATGCATAAATTTGCGCGAAGTCTGCATAAAAATGCACGCGCTGTCAACGGGCGCGTCGCGCATCCACGCGACTTCGGCCGCCCGGCTCCTGTATCCTGCGCCGCATGCCGCTGGAAACCGTCGAAATAGAAACGGCTGCAAAGCCGGACGCTGCAGTGATTTGGCTGCATGGGCTGGGCGCCGATGGCAATGACTTCGTGCCCATCGTGCCCGAACTGGTCCGCCGCGGCGAGCGCGCCTGGCGTTTCGTGTTCCCGCACGCCGCGCCTCGTCCGGTGACGCTCAACGGCGGCATGCGCATGCGCGCGTGGTACGACATCATCAGCTTGGATAGAAAGGCGGGCGAGGACGAGGCCGGGTTTCGCGATTCCGACCTGGCCATTCGACGATTGATCGCCAGGGAGGTGGAGCGGGGCATTCCTGCCGATCGCGTTGTCCTCGCTGGCTTCTCGCAGGGCGGAGCCGTCTCTCTCTACACGGCGCCTCGATATCCCGAACGGCTGGCCGGTGTCATGGCGTTATCCACGTATTTACCGCTGGCGAGCCGTCTCAGTGCCGAGCGCGTGCCGGCCAACGACGGCACGCCGATATTCATGGCCCATGGCCTTGCCGATGCGGTCGTGCCCATCGGGATGGCGCTGGAGTCGCGCGACTATCTGAAGACACTGGGATTCAGCATTGAATGGCATCAATACCCCATGGCACATGCGGTCTGTGCGGACGAGGTAGCCGACATTCGCAACTACCTATTGCGCGTCCTGCCGAATGTGAACTTTTCGTGACAACGGATAGGGCGGGGACTAAGCTCACCGCCTATCCACTTGAGCGGGGGCACACACCGTGGCGAATACTTCTGGGGCTGCTCGATCGAAACTGATAGCTGGAATGCAACGCTGGGCCGCGGAGGCTGAAAAAGCCGCGGCGTGTGCCGAAGAGGCAAAGCAGCAGTTGCGTGCCGCCAAGGCTGACCTTAAAAAGGCGCGTAAATCTTCCAAGGCGGCGAAGAAGGCTGCGAAGGAAGCCAGAAAAAAAGTCGAAGCGGCCGAGAATAAAATCAAACAGGCCGATGCGACGGCAACTCGCGCCAATCCGGCGGGAGCTGCGAAGCCGGCAAGGGCATCGAAGCCCGCCGCCGCCAAGCGTGCCGTGAAACGCGCCGGCGCACGATCGGTGACTACGTCCAAAGTGGCGGAGCGGCCGAAGCGTTCGCGCGCAGCCGCGCCGAAATCAAAACTGGCTGGAAAGACGCGTCAATCAGCCGCCGACGTCGCGCGATCGGTCATCAAGCGATTGGCGGTCACCAATCGTGGCAACGGCGGGGCCGAAAGAAGCGAAGCCGCATCCAAGACCGGCGGCGGCGTACCGGGCAAGGTCGCGGCGTCTCCGGCGGTCAAGGACACGGGCCCCAACGGCGCGGCGCCGGCCGGGGCTCCCGCGCCCGCAAGTTGAGCGGGTAATCCGCCGGTCACGGCACGGCATTCGGGAACAGGGTTGCGATCAGAATCATCAGGAACAGCAACGCCAAGAACCCGATCAGTTGGCCCAACACCCATAGCCCGAAGGCCTTGCGGGTCGCGACACCCTGTATTTCGCTTAAGCCCATGACCTGAATCACCACGCTCCAGAGCGTGAGCACAACGTAACTGAGGAACTGAATCCGCAGCAGAAGGGCAACGAAGCCTTCGACGTCCGGACGTGGAACCTCTTCGAAGGTCGCTTCGCCGGTGAGCAGCGCGACGAATACCCAGATGATCAGTGAGGCGGCCAGCGGCACTCCGCCATACGCCAAAACATGGAATACCTGGTTGCGAGCGGCGGTTCTGCCGGCGCGCGACCCCAAACGCGCATAGATCGTGCCCATGAGGAAAAGACTGGCGATCCCGGCGATGGAGCCTATGAGAAGCGCCTTGCCGAATATTTCGGCGACGCTGCTGGTTGCGCCGGCATTCTGTGCCCGGCTCAGCGCCAGCCAACCGGCGATACCTTGCGCGGCGCCGAGCAGGTAGTCGACGGCGCCGATGGGCCGTGACGCCAATTCGCGAAATACCCGTCGCGGCTTGAGCCAGACATCGTGCAGCGGCCGAATGGGTTCTGTGGGAAGCACGACAGCAGCGTACGCAATCCGTGTGACCGACTCCAGCATCACACGCAGATGACAGCAGACTTTTTCAGGGCTACTCTCACAGTGAGTAGCCGTAAGACTGCGAGGAGAAAAGTGATCATGGCAAAGAAGAAGAGTAAACAGAAGCGTGCTGTGGGGAAGGCAAAGCACACAGGCGTGGGGAAAAAAGTGGTGAAAAAGAAGAAACGCCCGGCGAAGACGGCGAGCAAGGCAAAGAAGGTCGCAAAGAAGGTCGCAAAGAAGGCGACGAAGCCCGTACGCAAAAAGGCCAAGGCGCACCCTAAGCCTGCGATAGCCGCAAAAAAGGTGGCCAAGAAGAAGGTGGTGAAACCGAAGAGCGCGGCACCGCTGCCCGCACCACCGGTACTTGAGCCGCCCCCGGTAGAACATGCGTCGACCTCGGAGCCGGCTACCCCAACCGACACCGGGGCGTCCGCGTCGTAGCCTAAAAGGGCTCGCGGTCTCGTTAGGCGCGTATCAGCCCTTGCAGAGGGCGCGCGCCGTTACTGTTCGGGAATACGCGGGTCGCCAAGGTTCCGGCATCGATGCGCATGTGATCGCCGAGTACGGTTTTGAACACGCTGCGCAGGTCTAAGGTGGGTCGCAGGTCTCGGTTGTCGAGCAAGGCGTTGTGCCCGAGGCCGGGCCAATCTGCAATCACCCGGCCGCCGTGCACGGCGCCGCCGGCGAGGAACGCGCACCCTCCGGTGCCGTGGTCGGTACCGCGCGTGCCGTTGACGGCGGCCGTGCGGCCGAACTCGGTGACGACGAGCACGGCAGTTTGCGCCCATAACGGACCCAACCCATCCGCGAGCATTCGCAGCGCGCTGTCGAGGCCGGCTAGCCGCTGGGCCAGCGCACCCTTGGATCCGCCCTGGTTGGCGTGCGTATCCCAACCCGTGGCTTCGAAGACGGCAACCTCCGGGCCTCCGTCGCTGCGCATCAATCGGGCGGCCAGGCGTGCCGCACTTCCGGGCCGGTCCGCGGCGGCGGATCTTCCGGGTTGAGTCGCGGTGACGTCGGCCATGGCCGGCGGTGCGGCCAGGGGATGGCTGTCGTCGGCCAGCGTCTCGCCTTGCACGGCTTCGCTCAAGCGGGCTGAGAACCAATCGTCCTTTGAATACAGGTCCGCAAGCCGCGCCAGCAGATCTTCATCGACGTCCGGTGTCGCCATCGGCGACTTCGATAGCACGGGCGCTTCACCGCGCAATATCAGCGGCACGTTCTGGCTGATCGAAACGGCACGCTCCGGTTGGCCCGCATGACGCTGCGACAGCGATGTCAGTGCGCGGTTCAACCAACCATCTGCCGTTCCGATAGGTTGGGTAAGGCCGTTCTCGAGAACGTTCTGGCCGTCGAAGTGCGACCGGTCGCGGTACGGCGACGCCACGGCATGGAACACGACGAGCTCTCCGGCACGGTACCGTTCATGCAGAAAACTTAAGCTGGGGTGCAGACCGAAGGTGCCGTCGAGCGCCAGCGCGCCATCGGCCGCGCCGGGCGCCGCAAGCGCCAGTTCGCGGTGCAGATCCGCATAATTCCGGTCACCGTGGGGCGGCACGGCCGCCAGGCCATCCAATGCGCCGCGGAGTACCACGACCACCAGCCGCGCCGTGCCGCCGGTGTTTGCAAACAAGACTCTCGGGAGTGCGGCGCCTGCCGCCATGGCGCCCGCACTCAATAAAAAGCGACGTCGATGCATGGCTATCTCCGCTGAAATTCCGGGCTCATCAATAAGAGCGCAAGGGCTTGCGTGCCGGATGCGGCGCGGCGCAGCGCGGTCAATGTGTCAGGGCGTGCGTAGCCGCCCAGGCTGGACGCAGCGATATCGAGCGGATTGACGCCTTGCTCGACGCGTTCCGCCACGAATGACGCCCAGAGCACGCGGTGCATCAAGGCGTCCGAACCGTCCCACGCCTTGGCGATGTCCGGCCATCCAGCGGGAGAACCAGGTGTGTATTGCCGCTGGCCCAATAACTCGAAGCTGCGGATGACCTCTGCTGGTTTGGTCGGTGGCGTGTCGAAGGCGCGCAATGTCGAAAAGACAAAGGCCTCCGGCGTCTTGAATTTACGCGGTGTCGTATCCCATGCTTCGGGCGCATCGATCAGCGCCGAATAGACGTGCGGCAAATGGCCGTCCGAATTCACGAAGGCGCGGGCCACGCGTTCGACCGCGG
>Ga0209517_10008930_pt1 | contig 11605 bp, 7 predicted proteins | sample PeaSoiMetSII2010_FD_187695 | JGI IMG/M metagenome (GOLD analysis project Ga0209517, IMG submission 187695) | Peat soil microbial communities from Weissenstadt, Germany - SII-2010 (SPAdes) (version 2) | ecosystem: Environmental > Terrestrial > Soil > Wetlands > Peat | place: Germany: Weissenstadt...
CGCGTCGTTGCGCTGCGCGCCGGCCGGATCGTCGGGGATCGCCCCGCCGCGGACACGAACTACGCGCAGGTGCTCGATGCCGCCTCTTCGTTCAGCGGCCTCATGCATGAGTCGAAACTCCAGGAACAGGTGCTGGCGGGGTTGCATTCCTTCAACGCAGACGTGCAGCGGGCTGCATTGCGGGTTTGCTTCGAACACTTTCTGAACGATCCGCAATCTGCGCCGGCAGTGAAGAGTGCGTTTGCCGATCTGAACACTTCTGCGCTCGGCATTCTCATGGAGGAGGCAAGCAACCCGCAATTTCTGAAGCGGCGTTTGGGTGTTGCAGGTGGCGCAGTCTCGCAGGATCAGGATTACCTCAATCGTCACGCGGCTGCGTTGAAAATCAAAAAGCCCCTGGAGTATCCCATCGTGGTCGATACGGTGCTGGCCAGCCTGCTCAACTCCGACGCCAACGTGAGTGCCGCGGCGCTGGATACCTTGCGCGAGGTGAAGGACGTGGAGAAGCGCCCCGATTTCCGCGCTGCCATGAATACGCTGCAAAATTCCAGCAATCCGCGTCTCAAGCTCATCGCCGCCAGCGTGCTGCAGGGAAAAGACCTGAGCGAAGCGCTGCGCGACGTGCAACCCGGCTCGGTGCTCGACTTCCGCTACTTTGTCACCAGGGTCGAGCCGATCCTTGCAACGCCTGGTCCGGACGGCAAGGCCTGTGTCTTCTGCCACGCCAGCCACGTGATCTTCAAACTGGAGCCGCCCAATGCCGAAGGTAAATTCTCCGACCAGGACAGCAAGGAAAACTACAAGTACGCCATGCGCGTCGTCGACATCACCAATCCCGACAGGAGTCTGATTCTCGTCAAGCCCACGCGGCCCACAGACAGCGCAGGCAATGTCGGCGATTACCTGGCCACGCACAATGGCGGCCAGCGCTGGCAGGGCAACGAATCGAGCGATCAGTACAGGACGATTCTGGAGTGGATCCGCGGGGGCCGCATGGAGGTAGCGAATCTGCAAAAATAGAAGGCTTCTGACGACTCGGGAGGTTATGTGGCCAATCCGGGAAGGGAGACTCTTCCCTGGGGATCCAATCTGTTCCGGCGTGTGCTGGATCCCGACCAGACATGTGAGGAGTAGTCGACAACACTCCTTGTTCAAGCAACTGGGGCCGATACGCGGCGCTTATCGGCTCCTTTGATTTCGGTTTTTATCGGAGTGGCGCTATTGCCCCGTGAGCCGGAAGGAATAGTCTCCGGAACCCAGGTCAAAGGCGATGTCGTTGTCTTCTTCCGTCGCGTTGTTGATCCCAGGGGTCCCCGCAACGAAGTGGCCCTTCTCCCAGACCACCCGGCCGTTTTCCTCTACGACAAATCCCGTCAATTCCTCCGGCTTGGGAAGCATCACGCGAGCGTCGGAGCCCACAGGAATCGTCATCTTCAGCGCGACCCCGTCGGCGAGATGATTCCACGATGGGGAGACCGTGCCGCGAATCGTCTCGACCGTGCCGCTGGCCCAATGGAGATCCTCCACGATCTGGGGCTGGATGCGAATGTGCCGGTACCCCGCTCCGCCGGCTCCCAATTTGATCCCCGCCAGCGCCTGGTAAAACCACGAGCCCACGCTCCCAAACATGATGTGGTCGTGCGAGTTCATCGAGGGGCCGGTCTCTTCTTCCCACAGCTCCCAGAAGGTCGTCGCACCGCGCGAAATCATGTATCCCCAACTGGGATACGTGTCCCGCACCGCGAGGTCATAGGCCAGATCGGAATGCCCCGTGGCAGTCAGCGCCGGCATCAGAAACTTGACTCCGATAAAGCCCGTTGTGACGTGCGTGTTGTGGTAGTAGAGAATGTCGTTCGTCAGGTTGTCGGTGACCGCATCGTGCTGCTCCTTCGGAACCAGGTTCAGGTAGAGCGCCATGGCATTGGCCGCCTGCGTGCCGTTCGCATACTGCCCGGTCGCCGGATGGAAGAACGTTCGGTTCAAGGCGTCGCGAATTCCTTGTGCAAGCCGATCGTACGTTTCTTCGTCCGTGGCATTACCCAGAGCCTCTTCAACCCGCGCCAGCGTCTCGACATCGTAGTAGTACCAGATATCCGCGATGTAGTCGTTGGGGGTATGTTCAAGCTCTACCCAGTCTCCTTCGTGGCCGACGTGCCCACGAAAGACATTGTCGGTCGCCATGCTGTTCAGGAACTCCACGTACTCCTTCAGGCTCTTCTCGTTTTGCTCCAGAATGCGGCGATCCCCGTACTGTTCCCACATGTAGCGCAGCAGCAGTGGATACGCGGTCTCCCAGCCCAGGTCCGCCGGATACATCCCATACTTGCGTGGCACCGTTGCCGGCAGCGCCCCATCCGGCCCCTGTGCGTCCTGAATGTCGCGGATGAAGTTGGTGTAGAACGCCGCCATATCGAAGTTCATCATCGCTTCTTCCGCCGTCGCCTGCGCATCTCCCATCCAGCCCTGCCGCTCGTTGCGCTGGTCGCAGTCGGTCGGAACACTGAACAGGTTGGTGAGCTGCGACCAGCGAACAAGTTTCTGAATGTCGTTGAGAATCGGCTTGGAAGCCATGAAGCTGCCCACCGTCTTCACCGCGGTATGCACTACCCGCCCGCGCAGGGAATCAAGACTGGGCGTTCCGGGTGCATTCACAATCTGCAGGGCCCGGACCGGGTAGTATGTAGGCACCACAGGGGTTCCCGCCATGCGCATCTCCTTCCGTTCCCCGGCCTTGACGATCATTGTGTTCTGCGGCCTTTGCCTGGGATTTGCCCCCACGCCGGGCGTTCCGGCGCAGGGAACACAGCATCCCCTGGCGGCACAGGCCCCCGCGGCGAGTTCCGCACGGGCTAAGGGGCGGACGATTCCGGCGCTGATGATCAGCGATCTTCACTTCGACCCGTTTCACGACCCCGGCAAGGTGCAGGAGCTGATGGCGGCGCCGGTGAGCGGGTGGCGGGCGATCCTGGCCGGCCCGCCTTCAGCCACGCAGCAACAGGCGTTTACCGCACTGCAAGCGAGCTGCCACGCGCGCGGCGTCGACACGCCCTTTGCGCTGCTCGGCTCGAGCCTGGAGGCGATGCGGGCTCGGCAGCCGGACGCGAAGTTCATGACGGTGAGCGGCGACCTGATTGCCCACGCCTTCACTTGCCGTTTCACGACGCTGGTTCCTGGCGCAAAGCCGGAAGAGTACCAAGCCTTTGTGCTAAAGACGTTGAGCTTTGTGATGGAGGAGCTGCGCAAGGCGTTTCCGGGCATGCCCATCTACGTGACGCTGGGCAATAACGACAGCGGTTGCGGGGACTACAAGCTCGATGCCGGAAGCGACTTTCTGGCGCAGACAGGCAAGATCTTCGCGGAGGGTTTGCCCGTATCCCAGCGGGCGCGGGCGCGGCAGGAGTTTGGGGCAAACGGATCGTACAGCGTGGCAATGGCGGAGCCGATGAAGGGCACTCGGTTGATTGCGCTGAATGACCTGTTTCTGTCGCCGAAGTACTCGACCTGCGGAGGCAAACCCGACCCGGCCGCGGCGAACGAGGAGATGGCCTGGCTGGAACGCCAGTTGGCGCAGGCGCGGCAGGCGGGCGAGAAGGTCTGGGTGATGGGGCACATTCCGCCGGGGATCGACCCCTATTCGACTGTCGCAAAATCCAGGGATGTTTGTGGGGGGAAGGCGCCTGTTGCGTTCTTATCGACCGACAGGATGGCCGACCTGCTGGCCGAGTATGGCGATGTGGTGCGGCTCGGGATCTTTGCGCACACGCACATGGATGAGGTGCGGCTGCTGCGGCGCGAGGGGGGCGAAGCAGCAACGGCGGGAGCTGCTCCGGTCGCGGTGAAGATAGTGGCTTCGATCTCGCCGGTCGACGGCAATACGCCGTCGTTCACCGTGGCGCGCGTCAACCCGGCGTCCGCCGTGCTCGAGAACTACGATGTGATCGCGGCCTCCAACCAGACGGGCATAAACGCTGCCTGGACTTCCGCGTACGACTTTGGCCAGACTTACCGGAAGGCAGAGTTTTCGCCCGCGACAGTGAAGGAGCTGATTGAGGCGTTCAGAACCGATCAGGAAGCGAAGACGGCGGAGAGCCAGGCCTACATGCGCAACTACTTCCTTGGCGACCTGTCTGGCGAGCTCAGCCCGTTCTGGCCCGAGTACGTATGCGCGCTGGACAACCACAGCGCCAAGGCATTTGCGGCCTGCGTCTGTCCGAGCGCCAAGTGAGGCTGCACCACATTCCGGAGTGTGGGGAGAACGGCATCCACCCCCCAAAGCGCTCCGCCCTGCCTCGCAATCCCGGTTTCGACTGCCAGAGGCCCCAAAGTGTGGTCTTTCTGGCCGTTTTTGGTCCCGGATGCCGGATTTGCGTCTCCGCAAGCCCATAAAGCGCCCTTCCGAGCCCAATGACGCACCCCTTGCGCTATCATTGCGTCTATAGGGTAGGTGGCCTGTTCCCCTTAGGGGCTGCCCGGGTGGTGTGTGTGCCTCAATTCTTCAAGCGTCTGGTTTTCGTTCTTTCCGTGGCGATCTTCGCCGCTCTCGGCCTGGGCTTCGGCCTGGGCGAGTTTGGGCTGTTTGGCGTTCATGCCGGTGGCGACCAGGATGGCGCTTACCGCCAGATGCGCGTGTTTGCCGAGGTACTGAAGAAGGTCCAGACAGACTACGTGACGGAGCCCAACGTCAACGACGTGACCACGGGCGCGCTGCACGGGCTGCTGGAGTCGCTGGACTCGGATTCCAGCTACCTGACGCCGACCGAGTACAAGATCTACAAGGAGCGCCCGACGACAGGCGTGGCCCAGGTGGGCATTAACGTGTCGAAAAGGTTCGGCTACGCCACCGTGGTCAGCGTCACGCCCGGTTCGCCGGCGGACAAGGAACACATTGCCGACGGGGACGTGATCGAGTCCATCGGCGAGCAGTCGACGCGCGAACTCTCTCTGGCAGTGATCCGGCTGATGCTGGAAGGCAAGCCGGGAACCCAGGTGACCCTCTCCGTGGTGCGGCCGCACAAGTCCGACCCCGACAAGGTGACGCTCAGCCGCAGCATCATCGCGCTGGCCCCGATGGCCGAGCAACAGTATGAGAACTCGACCATTCTTTATCTGAAGCCGGGCGTGCTCAGCGCGCCGCGGGTGGACGAGATCGGGGCCAAGATCAAGGCTGCCGGCAAGGGACGCAAGGTGCTGCTCGACCTGCGCGACTCTTACGGCGACGATGCGGAGCAGGGCATCCGCCTGGCCAACTTCTTCGTCAAACAGGGAACCCTGGCCACGCTGCAGGGGCAGAAATTCCCCACCCAGACCTTCACCGCCGATCCGGCCAAGTGCCTTACCGATGCGCCGGTGGCGGTGCTGGTGAATCGCGGCACGTACGGCGCTGCCGAGCTTGCGGCCGCGGCCATACTCGACGCCAAACGCGGCGATGTGGTGGGCGAGCGCACCTTCGGCGAAGGCTCGGTGCAGAAGACCATCGAGTTGCCCGACGGCGCTGCCCTGCTGCTGACGGTGGCCAAGTACCAGAGCCCTGCGGGCAAGAAGATTGAGGACGACGCGGTGACTCCCGGCGTGGCCGTGGAGGAACCAGTAGCGGACGACGACCAGGAAGCGGCTCCGGCCAAGGGCGATGAGCCGCTGACCAAGGCGCTTGACCTGCTGAAGGCGAAGAGCGCGTAGAAAGAAAATTTCCCTCCCGGCGGGGGCGGACTCGTCCGTTCCCACCCTTGCACTTCGTGGTGCATCGCTGCACTTCCGCACATGCGCTTGTAACGCTGCAATGCTAGCCTTAGGCTGAAGCATCTCCTCCCGGGCAGGACCGCGAGATGCCGACGAGGCCTGAATCGCTTGGCAGTTTATCCCCCACAGCGTTTGGAACCGCGGACCCTGGCGCAGCCCCGGCGGCCGCAGCTCAAGGCGGTTCCTCCGCGCAACCGGCGCAAGCTGGCCGGGCGGTTTACGCTGGCCGTGCTGCTTTTGCTGGCCGTGGTTACCGGCTCACTGGCCGGGCTGACGCTGGTCTACTCCGTCGATCTGCCGCAGATCAACGACCTGGAGAAATACCGCCCCTCGACCACCACCGAGCTCTACGACCAGAAGGGCCGCATCGTGGGCTCCTTTGCGCTGGAGCGGCGCGAGGTGGTGGATTACAACGGCTTTGCCCCCATCCTGCGCCAAGCCGTCATCTCCATTGAAGACAAGAGCTTTGAGTCCCACTGGGGCATCAACGTCTTCCGCGTGGCGGGGGCGGCGTGGCACGACATCCGCAGCCACGGCCGCGCCCAGGGCGCCTCCACGCTGACCATGCAACTGGCGCGCAACCTGTTTCTCTCCTCCGAGCGCACCTCGACGCGCAAGATCCAGGAGGCGTACCTGGCCATCCAGATCGAGCGCGCCTTCACCAAAGAGCAGATTTTCACGCTCTACGGCAACCAGATCTACCTGGGCAGCGGAATGTATGGATTTGAGGCCGCGTCGCAGTACTACTTCTCAAAGCACGCCAGGGATTTGACCCTGACCGAAGCGGCTCTGCTGGCCGGACTGCCCAAGGGCCCGGTGGCCTTTTCGCCGCTGCTCTACCCGGAAAAGGCCATCCGCCGCCGCAACCTGGTGCTGACGGAGATGGAAGAGGATAAAGCCATTACTCACCAGCAGGCCGAACAGGCGCGCAATGCGCCGTTGGGACTGCACATTGCCCAGCCGGAGGGGTCGGTGGCGCCGTGGTTCCAGGAAGAGGTGCGGCGGGAGTTGGAGAAGCGATTCGGCACCGAGCAGGTGCACGAGGCCGGCCTGAAGGTGCAGACCACGCTCGACCTGGACCTGCAGCAGACCGCCAACCGCGCCGTGGCCGACGGGGTGGCCACTTACGAACGGCGCAAGGGATGGACGGGGAAACTGGAAAACGTGCTGGACGAGGGGTCGACGCTGGCGGAGTACAAGCATCCCGACTGGGGGGTGAAGGCGAGGCCCGGCGACTACGTTCACGCCATGGTGACAAGCGACCTGCCGCTGGAGATTGAGGCGCGGGTCGGGGACGAGCACATCGTGCTGCTGCCGGACGACTGGCAATGGACCGGCGAGCGCTCGGGCAGCGAATTGGTGAAACCCGGCGACATTATCTACGTTCATCTATCCGAAGCGATGGAGGGCAAGGAGCGGCGGGCGACTCTCGAGCAGGACTCCGGGGCCGAGGGCTCGCTGATGGCCATGGACAACACGACCGGCGACGTTTTGGCCATGGTGGGCGGGCGGGACTACTCGCTATCGCAATTCAACCGGGCCACGCAGGCCGAGCGGCAGACAGGGTCGAGCTTCAAGCCGTATGTGTACACGGCGGCCATCGAAGACGGGGCTAAGCCAAGCGATATCATTGTGGACGGGCCGGTGAGCTTTGGCGGGTATACGCCGCACAACTACGAGAACGACTACAAGGGCGCGATGACTCTGATGAACGCCTTTGCCGAGTCGCGCAACATTCCGGCCCTCAAGCTGGCCGCGCGCGTAGGGATTCACAAGGTGATCGACATGGCGCACCGCTTCGGGGTCACGTCAAATATTCCCGCGTATCTGCCCGTCGCTATCGGTGCGGTGGAAATCACGCTCGAGGAGCAGGTGGCCTCCTACTCCGTCTTCCCCAACGACGGCGTCCGCGTCGCGCCTCGGCTGATCCGCAAGGTTTCGAACGCCGACAACATTACGCTGTGGGAGGACGCGCCGGCGGTCAATGAGGTCATTGACCAGCAGACGGCGCGCACCATGATGACGCTGCTGCGGGCGGTGACGCAGTACGGCACCGGGGCTGCGGCGGCGCAGCTGAACCATCCGCTGGGCGGCAAGACCGGCACGACCAGTGACTACACCGATGCCTGGTTTCTGGGCTTCTCGCCTTCGGTGACCTGCGGGGTTTGGGTGGGCTACGACAGCCGCCAGTCGCTGGGGGATAAGGAGACCGGGGCGAAGGCGGCCCTGCCCATCTGGATGACGTTCATGAAGGCGGCGATTGCGGGCAAGGATGGGGAGAAGTTTCTCTCCGACTCCGAGGACAGCCAAGCCCTGAAGGCTGCCGCTGAGGCGCCGGCCAAGCCGGGGGCAGGCAATGGGGCGGCAGCGCCACCGCCGGTCGCCGCGATGGCAAAGCCTGTAAAGACCAGCCCCGTTGTTGGGCCAGCTGCGCATGTGGGGCTGGCTCCTGCCGGAGTGAAGCCCCCCGGGACAGCCGCGGGCAAACCGGCTGGAGTGCCGGCTGAGGGAGCGGCTCCGCCCAAGCCCCAAGTCAAGCCGGCGATCCTGCTGCAATCCGCACCGACAAGACCGGCGGCGACGGTTAAGCCGGCGCTGGCTCCCCACGCAAATTAGAGCGGAACCGGAATTGCTGTGCCCGGTCAATTTCTGCGCGAGGTCGCCGCTCCCTGACGGCCGCGTTGACGCGAGGGTTGTGGGTTCGGCCTGGGGTGTTTCCAAAATTGCTATGGTGGCAAAGCCGATGTTGTTCCGGTACAAAACCTCCCGAATTGCGAACTCCTCTGCACGTAAGTCCTTTGTTTTTTCAACCGGGCCAGAATTTGAGCCAAATAAGTCATTTATTTTCTTGAATATAGGAGCGATTCGGGGGTCATTTTTTGCGTAACATGCTTGTTTTCATCGGGATGGGACGAAAGGCCGGATTTTCGATGGAGAGAATGAAGGGCGAAGATGAGGCCATCCGGCGGGGTCCAAGGTCTCCATGCTCATCCTCACAAGACCAGTGTGCGCCGTTCAAGCGAAATGATCTGCAACCACCTGCGGTGGGGCAGACGGCATTTGCGCGCCAAGGGGTTCGTGGCTTCCCACCCTTGTGCCAGAAAAAAGGCACAAGGATGGGGCACCACCTGCGGTGGGGCAGACGGCGCTTGCGCGCCAAGGGGTTCGTGGCTTCCTACCCTTGTGCCAGAAAAAAGGCACAAGGATGGGGCACCACCTGCGGTGGGGCAGACGGCGCTTGCGCGCCAGGGGGTTCGTGGCTTCCCACCCTCGTGTCAGAAAAAAGGCACAAGGATGGGGCACCACCTGCGGTGGGGCAGACGGCGCTTGCGCGCCAGGGGGTTCGTGGCTTCCTACCCTTGTGTCAGAAAAAAGGCACAAGGATGGGGCACCACCTGCGGTGGGGCAGACGGCGCTTGCGCGCCAGGGGGTTCGTGGCTTCCCACCCTTGTGCCAGAAAAAAGGCACAAGGATGGGGCACCCGGCTGGGGGCCCCGGTTTCCACCCCAGCTACGAAGACCTGTCGCTGGGGGCCCCGGCCTGTTGGTCGCGTCGACTTGAGCGCTGTGCTTTCGGGGTATACCAATTCTGGTTCCGTTATAGTCGGTGCAAGCGCCGATTAGGCCAGCCGGTACGGAGCGCGAAAAGGCCGCGACAGCAACTCGCTGGCGGCGGGGTCGTTGAGGATCTTCTCCTTTTTCACATCCCAGTGGAGCTTGCGGCCCACCAGCATGGAAATCAGGCCCAGATGGCCTGGAAGCGTGGAGTGGTGCGCGACTTCGACGGGCGTGATGGTGGGCTTGCGCGACTTCACCGAATCGAGGAAGTTGCGGCGGTGCTCGACCGACTCGTAGAGCTTGATCTTGCGGAGATCGTCGGGGAGCGAGTCGCCCTTCACCCAATCAGGATTGGAGGCATCGAAGCCGCCGCGATCGACCCACACCCAGCCGTCCGTTCCGATCCACTTGGTGCCCATGTTGATGGCCCCGGATCCGCCGGCGATGGTGAGATGCACGTCTGACGGATAGCCGGTGACTTCCTTGCGATAGGTGCACTCGATGTTGTACTTGGTGGCGGTGTTCCAGACGGCGTTGTCGGCGGGAAACTGGCCGTGGCCTTCGATTTCAGAAGGTCCGCTGAGGTCGAAGCCGAGGCCCCAGTGGGCGATGTCGCCGTGGTGGCCGATCCAGTCGAGCAATTGGCCTCCGCCGGTGTTGTAGTTCCAGCGCCAGTTCTGGTAGACGCGGACGTCGATGTAAGGCTCCATCTTCGACGGGCCGATCCAGGTTTCAAAGTCGAGCTCGGGCGGGGGCGGGGTAACGGCGAGGTCCCAGGCAGGAGTGCCGGGGACGATGTCGGCGGGAGTGGCGATCTTGTCGGGCAGCGTGGCAAGCCGCTGCATGAGCGCGGGCAGGGTGCCGGGGAAGTCGTGATGGCCGCCGGGCAGGCCGACTTCGACGTGGGTGACGGTGCCGATGAGGCCGTTGCGAACAATTTCGGCGGCCTTGTGGAAATTGGGCACGGAGCGCTGCCATGAGCCGGTCTGCCAGATGATGTTGTGCTTTTGCACTGCTTTGACGATGGCCTGCTGCTCGGCGACCGTGCGCGCCAGCGGCTTTTCGCCGTAGATGTCCTTCTTGCGGTGGGCGGCTTCGGTGGCGATGACGGCGTGCCAGTGGTCGGGCACGGCAATCATGATGGCGTCGATGTCGTCGCGGGCGAGGAGTTCGCGATAGTCGTGGTAGGCCTTGCAGTCGGTGTTGCCGTACTTGGTGTTGATGGTGTCGACGGCGGCCTGCAGGTGAGCGGTGTGGATGTCGCAGGCGGCGACGATCTGGCAGTCGTCCAGCGCAAGAAAAGCCTTGGTGTTGGATGGGCCCATCATGCCCCAGCCGATGACGCCGAGGGTGATGCGGTTGGAGGCGGAGGTACGTGCCCAGCCCTTGCGCGGGAGCAGGGCGGCGGCTCCGGCCAGTTTGACGAAGTCGCGGCGGGTGAAGGAGGCGGTTGCGCTGGAACTGGATGGGGGCCGATTCATGATCGTCTCCAAGGCTTTTTTGGCCGGTGCAGCAGACCTGGATTGAGTCCGTGGCGGTCGAGAACGCCAGCCTGGGCACCAGCCTTTATAGCAGAAGAAACCAGTGTGCTGCGATTGGACGTACAATCGAGGGGCTGGGCACAAAGATTCAGTTTGCTCTCAGCGCGAGGCGGCGCGAGTGCGCCAGGAGCGTTGGAGATGAACTTTTCGGATCGGAAGTGGCCGGACTGGGTTCCGCATCTGCTGTGGATACGGCGCGAGTGCCCGCGCTGCCATTCGCTGAAGTTCAAGCAGGCCGAGTTGCGGCCGATCGACGGACTGCTGGAGATGTTCGCGTTGCGGCCAGTCCGCTGCATGTTCTGCTGGCGGCGGTACTATTGGTTTGCGTTGCGCAGTGCCGTGGCGGAGTGAGGGCGCGTTAGACGGAAATACTTCTGCGCTTTTGCCACGTCCCTCATGATTTGCGCCTTGAGCGCTTCGGGCGAAGGCCATTCCACCTCCCCACGCAGCCGCAACAGGAACTCGAGATCGAGCGGCGTCTCCTCGTCCATCTCCACCGGCTCGAAGTCGAGAATGTGAGACTCGACGGCAAAGGACGCTTCGCCCAAGGTGGGGCGGTTGCCGACGTTGGTGACGGCCTGGAAGCAGCGGCCGGCGACCGTTAGCCGCGTGACGTAAACGCCGAATGCCGGGAGCAGTTCCTCATAGGGCGCGAGGTTGACGGTGGGCACCAGCAGGCGCGTGCCGATGCCGCGGCCGCGGGCCTGGGTACTGCGCACCGCGAAAGGACGACCGAGCATCCAGCGGGCGCGGCGGACGTCCCCCGCGGCG
>Ga0209517_10008931_pt1 | contig 11601 bp, 5 predicted proteins | sample PeaSoiMetSII2010_FD_187695 | JGI IMG/M metagenome (GOLD analysis project Ga0209517, IMG submission 187695) | Peat soil microbial communities from Weissenstadt, Germany - SII-2010 (SPAdes) (version 2) | ecosystem: Environmental > Terrestrial > Soil > Wetlands > Peat | place: Germany: Weissenstadt...
CGTGGGACGGATGGCTAACCCAAACTGACGCGCCACCTCATATCCGAAGTCAGTGGCCCCCATCTTGGGAATAGATAACCCGCCGGTTGCGACCACAACTGCCGGCGCATGAAACTCGGTCTTTCCCGCGCGCACCACGAAACCGGTATTGCGCCGTACCTCGTCGATCGCCGTGTTTAGAAACAGTTGGACACCGGCAGCGCGGCACTCGCATTCGAGCATGCTCAAAATATCATGGGCCGAGCGCGCGCTTGTCCCTCGGTGCATCAAGTTCCACGAACCACCGAGCGGTATGGAGACCTAACACGCGTTTAAAGATTTCGACATCGGCCAGCGCGGACTTGTAGTGCAACCTGGACTCGGCCACTTGGGTAGCGGTGATGTCCGGCATCCCACCAATGTCGATCATGGCTTGCACGGCCTGGGCAAAGCCCTGCCAATCACTCGTCCCGGTGAGGGTGAGCTGGCCCTTGGCTTCGCGGATCTTGTCCACTTCTTCCACTGTGCTGCCGATAAGCGAATTACCGCAACGCAGGTGGTGATCGAGAAAGGAAAGCGGCGCGCCCAGGGTAAAACAATCGAGCCACAGTGAGACTTTGGCCAACTCCACGGCCATCGGGTTCAGGTCCACGCCGTAGATACACCGCTTCAGTACGTGGCGCTTGAGCAGGTTTGTATCGTCGAGCCGGCCGAAGTCGATCTCGATGTTCTGCTCTTCCATCTGTTCTTGGATCGTCTTGCGCATGTTCTTCAGGTGCGCCTGCACCGGGTTCCACGGGAACGCGCTCAGAAACTTGATGGCCTCGTCCGTGATGAAATCCACGGCCTCAACGAGGAAATGGCCGGAGCCCATCGCTGGGTCGAGGACCTTAATGTCGAACAGCTTGTCCACCAGCTCGCGGCCGATCAGCTCGGCCTGCTCGACCGGCTTAGGCCTCATGTGCCGCGCAATGAACTGCTCGCGTTCCTTGAAGAATTCCCGTCGGCGCTGTTGCGCTTCGCGGAGTCCCGTCCGCAGGTCGTTGAACTTCTCCTCCAGGACCGGCCCAACTGCGTGCCTGACGATGTATTGGACGATGTGGTCGGGCGTGTAATACGAGCCGGTTGCCTTGCGTTCGCGTTTGTCGTTTTCCAGGTACGCACGTCCCTTGCGTACGAAGTTGCCTTGCCGCTCGGCCCGCTTCTTATCACGATCCGCCAAATCGCGGAACGGCCTGTAAACCTCGCGTCCCTTCTCCTTGACGACTGCCAGCTTCTGATCGGCTATTCGAAGGTGGAATTCCAGAAGGCCCTCGTAGATGGAGCCGAGCTGGCGCACTCCGAGTGACTTATAGTCGATCATCACCAGGTCTTGCCGCTTCGGTTCTAAGCCGCGGGCCAACAGGTCGACTGCCCGGGCGAGATGCCGGTCAGGCACCTTCTCCCGCTCCAGGAAGCGCGTCGCCTCCGCCTCCGGGCTCTGATCATCGCGATCACGCTCTGCCTGAAACAAGCCGCCGTTATAGCGCGGGACGTTCAGTTCTTCGCTGCCCTTGTCGATCACGCGGAACAGCCATTTGAGTCGCTGCCAGAGACCGTAGTCATCTTCTTTGTAGTGGTGGGCAATCTTCTCTTCAGTTTCGTCCAGAATAGAGCCGGCAGGTTCCGCAACCTCCTGTTTCAGGCGCGTCAAGCTGGCCTGGGAGTATTCGCGCGACGACCGAACCGGGAGCAGGTCGCGCGATTCGGCGTACAGCAAGAAGAGAATCCGGTAGAGAAGCGTGAGCGTGCCCTGATAGATGACGGCGAGGTCGCTGTCGGAGAACTCCACGTCGCGTCCCTCGCGTTGGCGGCGATATGCGATGAAGCCTTCAGCCAGCTCCGGAAAGGCGTCAACGAAGACGCGCGTCTTGAGACTCTCACCCAGCGCCTTGGCGTATTCCTCACTGCCGACCAGCACGCGATCCAGCATACTGAGCGGTATCTTTTTTCCCTGCAACTCCCGCTCCTCGGCGCGGAATGCTTGCATTCGGAAGAGCAGCCAGAAGTAGCGAAAGGCGGTTTCGACATCGTGCTGGAAGGTCTGCCGGCTGAGGACTTCTTCCAGGTCGATCTCGTAGTAGTTCGTCGCACGCGAGTGCGCCCGTTGGGAGTAGAGCCGCCACAACTTGCCGTTCGTAAGAATCACCCAGCGTACGTCCTCTTGCGCCAAGAGATCTATGACAGCGAATGTCGGCGTGACTTCCGGGGTTTCGCTGTCGTGAACTTCGTCTTTGCGATCGAGCTCACGGCCCCACGGGTACGGCAGACAGACGGCTAGCAAACGGCCGGGTTCGGCGGGATTCTCCAGGCGGAGCCCCATCCCCGACTTGGTTGGAAAGTTGCACACCCGTGCAGTCATGAACCCCAGCTCGCGCAGTACTGGTTCATACAGCGCGTCGCAGAGTTGCTCGGCTTTCAGGCCGCCGTAACGCGATGAAGGCTGGTCGTACAGGCCACGCAGCTTCAAGTACGTTGGCTTCGGATCTTCTCCCCACTCTGGAAACTCGGGTACGCCCCCATCCGGAGGGCGGAGCCGGCTCAGGAGAAAATGGTCCGAGAACAGCCCCCGGTTGTTGAAATACACCTCGGACCACTTGGCGATCACGTATGCCGATCGGAGCTTGTCAAACTGGTCGAAGGCTGTGGGCTCGGTCCACGTGAATCGCCGCAGGACCCTCATGTGAACAAGCGTCGGCCGCCTCCGGTCCACGCTGAACCGGAGCGGGTTCAGCGTCACCTGAGGTGTCCCCGGGCCGGACTCCGGCGGTGTCGAGATTTCGCGATCAAGAAGCACGAAATCCAGATCCTCGTAATCCGCCGTGAAAACGAAGAGAAAACGTCCTGCAAGATTACGGAATCCGCCTGCCAGGGAGCGGATGCTGGCGACGGTCACGCTCTTTAGCTCGAACAGATAAACCTGTAGCAGATCGTTGCGGGCGAGGAGTTCAATGCGTTTGACCGGTCGCGCAACGGCGTCGGACAGTCCGAGGTTCCCCGGCGTCTGTACAGTCCGCACCGATGTGTCGTAGCCGAGCTTTGCGAGCAATGCGGCGAGGGCGTCCGCGCTGTTCAACGACTGTATGTCGCGCGTGGTAAGCTCGCGATCAAACACCTGCGTAAGTGTGCTCTCGTTCACTTTTCAGCTCGCCGCTAGTCACGTCTTAGGACAGCTTTATTGCCCCGAGTGCCCCGTGCCCAATTCTGTCCGAACCGGGAGAAATTTGAACGGCCCCTTCCTCTTTGTCAGACAAGGAGCACCGCCTTGAGAACCTGATTGATCTTCGTGGAATCAATGCTCCCGTTGGCCTCGTCACGAGTTACGATCAGCGTGCCGTTAGGTCCTCCCCCTTGCTCGTGGGGCAGGATACCCTTGGCCTTGTACCAGGCCAGCTTGTCTTCCCAACGGCGGCGATAGCTGGGAACATGCAGCATACCGCAGTGTTCCCAGTAGAAGTTCCGCCCCGACTCCGCGTCCTCGATGGTGAAGTCGGGATACTTGGTCACGCCGTCGATGGTCAGCGGCTGCTCGTAGCTGTATACGACCTTTCGATGTGCCAGTTCGTTGGCGATGATCACCTCCGACTTTGAGCGCACCATTTCCTCGCGGCTGGTCCGGTGGATGAGGTTTTCTTCGAAGATACGACCGTCGATGGCGATGGGGGAGGGCAGCGCGAACAGATTGGTCAGACGCCGGGCGGTTTCCGACTGATTGTCGGAGGAATACTTGCGCAAGTCCGCACGCGGCCCCTGATGGAGAATGACGATCCGGTCCTTCTGCCGGGTCAGGGCGGTATACAGGAGTTCGCGTGAGAGTAGGCGGCACGGATTGGGCAGGACCAAGAAGACGGTGCCGAACTCGCTACCCTGCGACTTGTGGACCGTCAGCGCGTATGCGAGTTCGAGAGCCGGGTTGCCCTCCTCGGAGAAATCGCGGTCAGTGAAATTATATTTGAAACGCGGTTGAGACGAAAATTCGACTTCGAGTTTCCAGCGCAGATCAGGCAGGCCCTTCTTCCAGAAAAAGCCAATGGCCATGCCGATCTCACCGTTCGCAATGTACGGATTGTCCTTCGCCGGATAAACCTTACGATGGCGATACCAAGGAAGACTGGGATCGGTATTTTCCAGATTGATGACCTTGTCGCCGTAAACGATCTCCTCCGGCCCCATAGGCTTTGGGTATTTGCGGTTCCGCTTGCGCGAGGCGTCAATCATGTCCTGCCGAAACCGCTTGTGGATCAGGCGATTCACATCTGGGACGCCGTGCGGGCCGGCGCGCACCGGGGAAAGAATCTGCCAGCTTTCAGCTTGTTCCGCAGAGCCGAAATTAAAGAAGCGCATGTCGTTCCAGTCGGCGCCGCCCAGCTTTGCGTCGAAGCCGGCAATGTCGTCCGGCCCCTTCAGATTCAGTTCCTCCACGAGTACATCAATGAGCTGGGAACGAAGTTCGTCGGCTGACTCCCACTGAACGAACCGGACGTGCTTGCTTTTCCCGGTCTGCACGACCTTGTCGAAAACCTCGTCCTCACCGGGGGCAATGGGGCCACCGCTGAACCATTCGGCGAGTTGCAGGTCTTCGCGGTCCTCACCCAACTGTCTCAAGCGGATCGTTAGCTCGGCATAGCCGGGCCCAACACGCGGGAAGCGGGCTGTGATGCCTTCCGGGGCCAGGTGTTTAACGATGTCCGCGAACGGCCGTCCGGCACCGATGGGCGGTAGCTGGCGAGGATCGCCGATCAGGATGAGGCGATGCACCCCCTTGAGAGCCTGGATTAGTGCGCCCAGCATCTCTTCTGTGAGCATTGATGCTTCGTCGATAATGACGGTTCGCGCACCGACATCCACCGGTTTATCGGACAGATGATAGCGCCCGGTCGATGTGTCATAGCGATGCGGCTTGAGAAACTGCGCAATTGTGTAGCCCTGGAGTTTGAGATGACTGGTCGATTGCTCCATCCGGACGCGGGCCTTGCCTGTCGGCGCGAGAAGCACAACGTCGCCTTCGGCAATCTGTGGATGAGAACAGAGTACGGACAGGAGGGTCGTCTTTCCTGTTCCCGCCGGGCCAATGAGCACCGAAAGGCGGGACACGGCCAGCTCCTTGAGTGCGGCCGTCTTTTCTTCCCGTGCCTTCTCCTCCAGGTCACCGCTGCCGCTGGCGCCGGCCGTGGCTAGATGCTGGTCGAGGAGTTTTCGCCAGCCAGCCTGGACGGGAAGCCGTGCACCCTGAATGCGTTTCTTAATCGCGGCACGGATTGTCTCGCTCATTTCCGCCAAACGTCCGAGCTGCAGGGCCGGGGCCTTGTTCGCCAGCGGGACTTCAATGATGACATCATCAAAGTTGTCCTTGGCTACGTTCATCAGGTCTGCGTCCACCTCGCACGACGGCTTGAGGGAGAGGGCGCGAATATCTAGGACCACCCGATCCTGCGGCAGCAGCGTATTGCCATTTGCCGCCGCATCCTCCAGTACTTTTATGGAGAGGGCGCGAACACGTCGGGTGTCGGTCCCCGCATCGAGCGCCGTGGGTTCGGGCAACGGGTGCTTCTGGCGAATGACGTCGTCGGGAAAGACGCCACGGTCAACAGTCCAGATGCTGACGGGATCGGACCGCAGACGTGTAATCTCGTACAGGAGGTAGGGATTGGCGAGCACATCTCCGTCGCTCGCATCAATTCCAGCCTTTACGCGCTCCTCCTTGACGTAAAGGCAGGTAGCCTGTTCTCGGCTGAGTTCGAATCGGCTGACCAGCTTGAGAAGATTGCGACGTTCGTTCGGCAAGCGGGTCCATTTATCGCAAAGCGTTTTGCCGAATCCTTTCGCCAGGTGCGCTGGCAGGTGCTTCGTTGGATCGGCGAAGACTTGATCGATCAGCGGCCAGGGGTCGGTATTCTCTCCCACTTTGCCTGCAATCGCGGCGGCGACGAACGTCCCCAGCTCAAGTCCAAACGCGGAGAGGGCCACACCAAGGCCCGGACACGGCCCGCGGGCCTTCCAGAGTTCACTGAGGCGATGGTCGGTCCATTCCAGGCAGCGATCCCAAGGGCCGGGGAGAGTCTCCTTGGCATTTCGCAGCGATTCGGCGCAGGCAAGGAGGCAGCCGATGGCTCCATCATGTGTAACGAGCTGTGAAACGTGGGAGAACTCCAGAAGCCGGTCGTCGGGCGTAAACGCTGCGATCCGGGCCGGGTCATATTCGGGGTCCCCAGCCGCCTTCTGCAAAGCAGCATGATACGGAAGAATGAAGCCGTCTTTGAAATCAGGGCGTATCGAATGCTGCACCATGCGCTCCCATAGCACGGAGCGCAATTTGTTTTTCAGATCCTTGGTGGTGTACTTGTACTCGACGCACGGCGCAACGTGCTGAACACGACCGACGCCGATCAATACACGACTGGCGCCGTAGTCCTCGACGGATGGTACTTTCTTCGCATAGAAGAAGCACAGCGACTGTTCGGGGCGAAGGTGGCCCGCAAAGCAGTCGAGCAGGGCTCTCTGATTTTCGTGATCTTGAATCCAGTTGTTTTCGAAACCTAAGTCCGGTTCACGCTCGGCCTGTACGTCCAGCGCATGCTCCTCACCGAGCTTCGCCATCTCGTCGACAAGCATCCATGCGAACGGCACGGCCGCTGCCGAGTATGGCGGATGGCGGAGTGGAGTTTCGTCGAAGTGTCCGTGGCTGCTCTCCGGCCCACGATTGTAAGGGTGATTAGCCATCCGCGTATATTCGAACGGAGCCATGAACGCAACCCGCTCGGGCACGCAACACGGCCACTTTTCTTGCGGCAGATCCTTTAACGACTTGCCGGCAACGGCCTCCTCGGCGGCATCATCACGGTTCTGTCCAATACGCTTTAACTTCAGGCAGGCACCGTTCAGACGTGGATTCGCGCAAACGCGGCCGTCCCAGCCCGTATCGTGCCAAGGGACACGAATGGACACATGGCGCAGTGGATACGTGGGTGAAGGCGATCCCATTTGTAACTTAGTCTAAGAGCGGCAGAAGTTTACCGCAAGAAAGTCTTCCAGAAGGGGTCATCAAACGGAGCGACTAGCTGCTGCTCCTCAAACCCGGCCTGCTTGAACTTCAGAGTTCCGGCAATTCTCGGTTACTACCCCGGAAGACCTTCTCGGGTATGCCGTCGGCAACCTCCGCTTCGATTTCGAGCGTTACGCTCAACTTTGATCCAACGAGTCCTGCCAAGCGACTATCTCTCGGCAACGCGGCTCTGGGAGTCGCGGAACAGAGCTTGGCTGCCGTCGCGACCTGCACGGTTCGGCTGCTGCATCAGCAGGCGCTGCTGCTCCGGGTTCGTGTGTTCCAGAAACATCTGATTTCCGAACCGCGATTCTCGCGCAGCCGGGCCCTTGAGACTCCGTCAGTTGGCTGGGTCTGTTCCCGCGGGGTTTTCTGAACCCAGTAATCCGCCCTGCTGGGGGGGCCCGCGATGACATTCTGCCCCCCGAGCATCAGGTGTTTCGGAGACTGACGAACGCAATTCCGCCGGCCTCCAGTTCGGCAAGGCATTTGATCAGTGACGAAGCGAACGAAAAGGGTGGAGTTCAACCGTTGTGTTCTGCTTCAGAACAAGGGGCAGGATTGAAGGAGCCATGGCACGGCGACCAGTGCGTCGGCGGATCTCCTCTCGCCTCTCCTGGATGCCACGGTGAACCGAGATGATGTGGTGGGCGTAACCACCCCTTAGAAGCTATCTATTTCCAACTGTGACGACAGTCGATGCTGTCGCTGTAAGGCCATTCGAGTCCACGACCGTTGCAGTGACCGTGTACGTGCCGGGGCGCGCGTACGTGTGAGTTGCAGGAAACCAAGAGTAGGCGGTTGCCCCATCCCCGAACGACCAGTGCGCTCGTTTAATGATACTGGCTCCAGTAGTGGTTGGCAGCATCACACCATTGAAGTTACCGGTCAGCCCACTCACCTGCGGCGTGGACAGGTCGATGCTGGGGGGCGTCAGAGTTTGGGCACCGGTTACTGTTATCGACGCAGTCCACGCCCCGGAATTGTCAGGGAAAAAATTGTCGTTCACGCCCAGGTATAACTCTCCAGACGTTGGCGCTGTGAAACGCCCACCATTCCCAACCTCGAAGGCAGTGCCGTTTGATCCGACGCGCCCCAACAGTGAATGACACGGCAAGTCCCCTGCGATAAAGGGAACACGATAGCGACGGCCCTCTGAATTGCAAGCCAGACCGGAGCCGCTTGGGCCTTCGGGCGGGTCGTTGACCGAGAATCGTATAGCGCCAACAGCGCTAATAATGAAACTTTGTCCGCGCGCCACACTCATGCGGGTATCAGTCCAGGGCTGTTCCCCCCGAACGATCACCCTAAGGGTTGACTGTCCACTCGGTGGTAAGGCGGGAGAATGAGCCCTGTAATCCTTCAGCTCTCCCGACACCCTCTCGTGATTCCCTCGCGCCTCCGCATTCGTCGGATCGAGTTTAATTGCTGCGCCATACTCCTGCAGCGCTCCCGGCAGGTCTCTTTTTCGTTCGAGCCCCATGCCCAGTAAAAGATGGGCTGCGGCGTCTGCCGGATTGAGCCGCACGGCTTCCCTGGCTTCACTTACAGCGTCCTCCCAATCACCTTGTTGGGCAAGCAGTGCACCGAGATTGCGATGTGCCAGAGCATCCCCTGAATCCAGCTGGAGTGCTCGTCTTTCTTCTTTAATAGCCTCGACCACTTTCCCTTCGTGGCCGAGTGCAGCACCAAGACCTACATGCGCAGCCTCCAATTCAGGATTGAGGCGAACCGCCTCCTGCTCCTCTACGACCTCCCTGTCCCACAAACCTTGGTCGCCGAACAATGTCCCCAGAGCTACATGCGCAGTTGCGTCATTGGGACTCAACCGAATCGCTTCCTGTACTTCAGCCAGTGCTCCGTCTATGTTCTTTTCTCGTTCAAGGGCGAGAGCGAGCTTTAAGTGCGCAGGCTCATAACTCGGATTAAGGCGAATCGCCTCGCGGTACTGAACAATGGCCGCACTCCAATCCTGCTTCGCTGCTAAAGATTCAGCTCGTTCAAAGGCCGGTTTCGCAGGGTTTAGCGCGGACGTCACGGCGACTTCGGCTGCCCCACTTGAAGGTCTCCCTTCACGCAGCAAGGGCAGCATCCTTACGAGAAGTATGCCGACGACCAGGAGAACAAGCGCCACTATGGCAACGGTTCGCGCATTGGGAGTCGAACGACTTCGTTGAAGCGCTCTGACAAAATCGTGCGCGGTCTCCCATCGCTTGTCGCGGTCTTTTTCCAAGCATTTCAAGCAAATTTGCGAAACTTTGTCAGACACGCTTGGCCTCAACACGTGCGGGGATACAGGCTGCTCGTTCTGGATCCGTTGATGAATCTCCTGTTCTGTATCGCCGACGAATGGCAACCCGCCAGTTAGCAACTGATAGAAGACCGTCCCGAGGCTCCAAAGGTCGGTCCGGCCGTCCAGAGCTTCTCCGCGAATGGCCTCAGGCGACATATATGCAGTTGTCCCACTCCTGTCGCTTCTTGACTTCCTCTCCGAAGTCAGCAAGGCCAAGCCAAAATCTGTGATGTAGGGATGACCCTCTTGGTCCACCAAAATATTTGCCGGCTTAAGGTCCCTATGGACAAGTTTTGCGTTATGGGCGAAGTCCAGGCCCTCCCCGACCTCCGTGACTAGGGTAATTGCCTTGTCAATGGAAATAGGTTCCCCCGAGTGCAGCATCTCCTGAAGCGACACGCCTTCGACATAGTCCATCGCGAGGTAAGACACCCCTCCCAGCTCCAAATGTAGGTAATGGCCCTGGACAACTCTGGGGTGCTTCAGTTTCGCGATAACCTGGAACTCCTGACGAAAAAGGCTGGTCCCTTGCGTCTCGGTAAGCTGCTGAGAGGGAGAGAGAAGCTTCACGGCATAATTTATTCCCTCGTGCTTGGCTCGGTACACGCGGCCAAAACCACCTATTCCCAGCAACTCAAGAAGTTCGTACTCGCCGAGTCTGGCTGGAAAGATCCTGTCCGTAACATCACGAAATTGTGGGAAGCGTTTGCGGTACTGAATGATTGCGGGTCTTTCCCCGTGTTCTGCCAGGTACTCAAGCTCTTCTCGTAGGAGTTCGGTATAAAGGTCTTCCAGGCCCGGTCCAGCCCACTTCTCCAAGTAGGATTCGATGAGGGGACGCTCCTGCCCATACAACTCGCGATCAAACTGGTTGGCGACCTTATCTACCAGCGTCCGATGGCCTTCCCAAGAATTGCTGGACTGCATGTCAGGCTAGACCTCGCCAGCGCCTATGAATTGCCTCAAGGTTGCGTTGGACTCCACGCAGGCTCCTCTTCGTCTTCTCGGCGATTTCAGTGTCCGAACAGCCCGACAAACGCAAAAGCGCGATTTCGCGGTAATCGTCGCCGGGCAGAATGGCCATGGCGCGGGTGAAAAGGTCCGAAACAATAACGGCCTCCTCCGGGGTCGGTTCATCGTTCTCGATGACCTCAAACACATCGAGTGCTACATCTTTCTCGTCATCGATGCTGTCACGGCCAGGCCGGGCCGTTGCGTCAATAACCTTGCCTCCGCCACGCTTCTTCGCGACCGCAACTCTCAATTGGTCAATGATTTTTTCATTCAGCTTATAGCAGAGGAGACCCCAGAGACCCGATACGCTCTGTCCGGTTCTTATCGAGCCGTCATTAATACGGCGCAAGACAGTCCGGAGGGCGCTCTGCGCGGCGATCTCGGGATCAAGGGCTGCTGGTCTCACACCGCGCAACTTTTGCATCCTGGCAGCCGCTAGTCGGACCAGTTTAACGATGTGCTGATCGAAGAAGGCCTTTTCGAAGTCAGCCGATCCTACCTCGGGCTTCCTGGTGTTTCGGGAGATCGGGCTTTTACGGGTCACGGTCCCCCCCTGATTTGTTTGGATTTACGCCGAAATATACCACATTGCCGATGCGTGGCATAGAGCAGACGGCCCCGCAGGGTCGCGCCGCCGTAGAGGCGCGGGCAGACTGGCGGGGTTCTCAGCGTTTCTGCGGGTATTGCTATTAGAACGTCGTTGCTGAAGCGGCAGCGCCTTTTCGAAACCCCGCATGCGAAAGGAGCGACGGTAATGTACGACGCAAAAAACAATTGGATCGAGTTAATTATTATTCTACTTATGGCAATTGGCCTACCACCTGTGGCGGAGGCCACGAACTACACGCTGGCTCCCAACATCGCTGGCCAGGGCACGGTGAAGAGCGCCGATGGCAAAATCAACTGCACCGATGGCAGCGGCACTTGCAGCGCCAGCTACCCTGCGGGCACCTCGGTGCAACTGACCGCCACCGCCGCTTCCGGCTGGACCTTCTCCAGTTGGAGTTCAGCAGCCTATCCTTCCACCTGCGGCGGCGGAAACCCCTGCAGCGTGACCATGACGCAGAACCTGGGGCCCACTGCCACCTTCACCCAGAACGTCATCACCTACACGCTGGCTCCCAACATCGCTGGCCAGGGCACGGTGAAGAGCGCCGATGGCAAAATCAACTGCACCGATGGCAGCGGCACTTGCAGCGCCAGCTACCCTGCGGGCACCTCGGTGCAACTGACC
>Ga0209517_10008933_pt1 | contig 11600 bp, 8 predicted proteins | sample PeaSoiMetSII2010_FD_187695 | JGI IMG/M metagenome (GOLD analysis project Ga0209517, IMG submission 187695) | Peat soil microbial communities from Weissenstadt, Germany - SII-2010 (SPAdes) (version 2) | ecosystem: Environmental > Terrestrial > Soil > Wetlands > Peat | place: Germany: Weissenstadt...
GAATTCCGGCCGGGTGACGTATCCGCCGTCCATCAAAGGTATTTCGCCGCGAATGCCTCGCACGCCTCCCCAGGTGCGCATGCCGATGAGCGGACCCAGCTTATATTTCTTGAAGAAATAACTGAAGAAATCTCCGTCCGAAGCGGCATACTCATTGGTAACGCAGGCCATGTGGCCGTAAAAGACTGCGTCGGGAGTGGTGCCACTCTCAGAGTTGCGCGCGGAGCCCATTCCTGCCAGAATCCGGCGCAGGCGCTCGAAGATAAGCTGATCGACGAAGCCGCCGCCGTTGTAACGCACATCGATGATCAAACCTTCTTTGCGGATTTGCGGGAAGAATTCCTTCACGAATTCGTTCAACCCGTCGGCGCCCATGTTGGGAATGTAGATGTATCCCACTTTCCCGCCCGTCGCCTCATCCACCTTTTTGCGGTTGGTGTTGACCATATCGAGTTGGCGCAGGGCATACTCGCTGCCCAGCGGCTTCACCACCACTTTGCGCGCGCCTTCCTCGGTGGGCTTCGAGTTGACGGTGAGGGTGACGTTCTCACTCGCGGTGTTGATGAACAACTGGTAAGGGTTCTGCGGAGCGCGCAAGGGCTTGCCGTTTACCGCCAGCAGGTAATCGCCGGTTTTCACGTCCACTCCGGGCTCCGTCAGAGGCGAGCGAAGCGCGGCGTCCCAATTCTCTCCAGTGTAGATCTTCTTGATTCGATAGAGCCCTTGGGCGGTGTCCGTTTCATAGTCGGCGCCCAGCACGCCCACATTGACGGGTTTCAAGTTCGGGTAGTCGCCCCCGCCCACGTAGGTGTGGGAGTTGGAAAGTTCCCCAACCATTTCGCCCAGCAGGTAGGTCAGGTCGTACCGGTCTGCAACATAAGGCAGCAGGGGCGCATAGCGCTCGCGCTCCTTTTCCCAATTGACGCCGTTCATGGCCGGTTCGAAGAAGTAATCACGCTCCTGGCGCCACGCCTCGTTGAACATCTCTTTCCACTCGGCCTGCGGGTCGACTTCGAGGCGCATCGAGGCCACATTCAGCGCGCCATCGCCGGGGTGGTGCGGTTGGCCTTCAGGTTTGGCGTCGATGATGCCGTAAGTCTGCGGCACGGGCTCGCCTTCTCCTCCGCCGCCTCCGGAGGGGGGCGCGATATAGAGGACCTTTTTGCCGTCAAAAGAAAGTGTGAAGTTGTCGGGCCCCGAGATCAAAACGCTGTCCTTCCGTTCGTTCATGTCGTAGGCGTGGACGGCCGGCGATTCACCCGGCAAGGGGCCGGAAAGGCCGCCGACGGGCGACGTCGCGTAATAGACGAAGCCCTCCCCGGCATTCAGTGCATGGCTGTTTTCCGGTGGAGTCGGCAAAGCCACGACCCGGTCCGCGATGCCCGCCAAGTCGATGCGGAAATCCTTGGGAACCTGGCGGACGGGGGGTGTTTCCTCAGCCTTCTTCTCGTCCTTTTTCTCCTCTGGAGGTTTCTCGGGCTTCTTCGGACCTGCCTCGTCGCTCTTGGGAGCGAAGGGCGAGGGCAGGTCGGCCCGCAGCGTCACCACGTACACGCGCGTGGCCTTGGGGTTGGAAAACTCGGCGTCATAAACGCCCAACACTTCGTTGTAGTCGCGGTTGGAGAGGAAATAGAGGTACTTGCCGGCGGGATCGAACACGGGGTTCCCGCTACTCGTGAAGTCGGTCGTGACGGGCGTGATTTTCTTGTCGGACAGGGAGTAGAGGAATATCACGCCGTTATTATTCTCCGCGGCCTTCGCGTAAGTGACCCACTTGCTATCGGGGGACCAATTGTAATCCGTAAGGTCGGCGTACTTGCCCTTGTCGATTTGGACCGGCTTCTTCTCATCGATATCCACGTAGAAGAGCCGGGTGTCTTTGTCGGCGTAGAGCAGCTTCTTGCTGTCGGGCGCCCAGACGGCAGGCAGCCGATGCATTTTGCCGTCAGAGGTGATGCGGACTTCCGCCCCCGATCCGTCATGGGAAATGATGTAAAGCTCGTCTTCGCCGGTGCGGTCGGAAAAGTAGGCAATCCATTTTCCGTCGGGCGACCAGGCCGCATATTTCTCCTGGATGCCCGGGGTCTGGGTCAGGTTGCGGATACTGCCTTCTTTGGCGGGCACCGTAAAGATGTCTCCGCGGGCAGTGAAGGCAGCGCGCTTGCCCTCGGGAGAGATGTCGAAGTCCGTGATCAAGTGGCCGGCCGCCGCCCAGTGCTTTTGTGCCAGGGGCCGGTCGCCGGCCAGATTGATCGTGAGCTTGTGAGCTTTCTGGGACTTCAAATCGAAGAGGTAAAGGAACCCGCCGTTTTCAAAAACGATCGAGTCGGGCCCCAGACTGGGCCACTCAACGTCATAATCTTTGAAGTCGGTGAGTTGGCGGGTCTGCTTGCTCTTCAGGCTGTAGCTGTAAAGGTTTACGCGCTGCTCGGGACCACGGTCGGAACCGAAGTAAATCGTGTCGCCGTGCCACATCGGGTAAGTGTCGGCGCCCGGATAATCCGTGATGCGCTCGTAGGTGTTGTTCTTGAAGTCGTAAATGGCGATGTCCTGGGCCATGCCGCCCTTGTAACGCTTCCAGGTGCGGAAGTTGCGAAAGATGCGGTTGTAAGCGATCTTCGTACCGTCGGGTGAAAAGGAGGTGAGCCCGCCTTTGTCAATCGGCAGGCGTACCGGCAAGCCACCCTCGATGTTGACGCTGAAGAGCCGCCCGAACCAGTCGTTGAAAGTGTCGCGGCGGGAGAGGAATAAGATGCGCTTGCTGTCCGGGAACCAGGTGATGACCATGTTGTTCGGACCCATGCGCTCCGGCATGCTCGCCGGGTCGGGCAGGAAAGTCAGTTGCTTCGGTTCACCGCCTTCCGAGGGAATGACGTAGACGTTGAAGTTGCCGTCATATTGCGCCGAAAAGGCAATCCAGCGGCCGTCGGGCGAGAATTTCGGAAACAACTCGAGGCCGGGATGAGAGGTGATGCGCCGTGCTTCACCTCCGGAGGTCGAGGCCAACCAGAGATCGCCACCATAACTGAAAACGATCTTGTCCTTGTAAACGTCAGGAAAGCGCATCAGGCGGCCTTCCGTCGCCTCCTGCGCAACCACCGATGAGACCGATAGGAGCAAACAGAATATGAGCCACTTCACAAGACGATACATCCATCCTCCCCCGTTAGGTCGGCATGAGCGTTGACCCGAATTGAATTGTAACACCGCGCGCCATTCTACACCTGTTCGAGGCAAGCTGTGTGGCTCGTTTGGTTTTGCATCGACAAAGAGCTTTCGCCGCCGGACTCGCCGAGAGTAGGGGTAGGGCTTGCCCTACCCGCGTCGGCGCCGGCGGGAATGCGGGGACGGCAAGCCGTCCCCCTACAGCCGGACGGATGGTTTGACCAGAATGACTGACTATGGTAAAGTCGGCCAGTCAGGGGGGAAGCGCCATGCAAGAAGTAGCCATTTCCGAATTCAAAGCGAAGTGCCTGGCACTGCTCGAGCAGGTGCGCAAGACCAAGAAGCCCATTCGAGTCACCCGCTTTGGCGAACCTGTCGCCGAAGTCGTCCCCCCCGGACCGGCCGCAGCGGAAGCGGACTGGCTGGGCTCCATGGCGGACACGATGGAGATCGTGGGCGATATTGTTTCTCCGGTGATGGAGGAGACGGACTGGGAGGCGCTGCGCGAGTGAGGCTGCTACTCGACACACATATCTGGCTGTGGAGTCTGCGCGAGCCGGAGCGGCTTGGGGGTCGCGTCCGCGCGCTTCTCCGGGACCGAAATAACGAACTCTGGCTTTCTCCTGTGAGCACTTGGGAGGCGCTCCTGCTAAACGCCAAGGGTAGAATCCGCCTGCGCGGAGATTTGTCGCAATGGCTTGCCCGCGCGACTGCCCATTTCCGGGAAGCCCCACTTACCCATGAGATTGTGCTGGCTGCACACCAGCTTCCCTTGCCTCACCGCGACCCCGCGGATCGTTTTCTGGCCGCCACTGCTCAGGCGCTCGGCCTGACCTTGGTGACCGCCGACGACCGGCTGCTGGGGCTGGGGGAGATCAAAACGTTGGCCAATCGGTGAAGATTCCGCCAAACGGCAGGGGTTTGTGTAGCGCCAACCGGCGTGCTCTGCGATATCGCATGGACCTCTTTTCTGTGTGACCCTCAATATGCTTCAATGTCAGACAAGGTGTAAACTAACAGTGTGCCAGCGCTGCTTCGAATTGGTGGCTATAGGTTCTTCTTCTACAGCCTGGAGGATCGTGAGCCGGCACACGTGCATGTTGCTCAGGCCGGGCGCTACGCAAAATTCTGGCTTGATCCCGTGAGGCTGGCGTCGAATAGTGGCTTTCGCAGCCATGAGCTGAACGCGATTCGAGAGTTGGTGCTTGAACACCGAAATCTTTTTTTGGAGAAGTGGAATGCCTACTTTGGTGGACAGCAGTGAAGCCCTGGCGGTCGAGGTCTCCTGTTCCGATGACGCTCTGACGGTTATTTTGGACGATGGCCGCAGCTTGTCCGTTCCCCTTGTATGGTTCCCGAGGTTATTGGATGCCACTCCGAAAGAGAGAAACGAGTGGGAGTTGATCGGGGGCGGGCTCGGCGTTCACTGGGAGGCCATCGACGAGGACATTTCGGTAGCCAGCCTGTTATGTCCTGAAAAGTTTATGCGACTTCCTGAACCCTCAGCCCTGCCTGAGCCGCGTCCCGCGCGCTCGCGCCGCACCGCGCCTGCCCCGACTCGAAAAGAACGCCGTTCGGTGCGGTGATAAACGATGGCGAACTCGCGGGCGATGAAGAAACCAGGCGCCTCAAACAAATCGCGGACTGATTGGAAACGCGTCGACACGCTGACGGACAAGCAAATCGACTTTTCCGATACGCCGGAACTGACGCCGGAGATGTTCGCCCGCGCCGTGGTGCGGCGGTGTCTGAAGCCTTTGCCGCGGAAAATGAGTCAGCGGCGCAATCCTTAATCAAAACTGGGCGGGGCGGCGCAGAACGTCATCGCGCAGTATGGGCATGTCGCACAATGAGAAGCACAAACGCCAGGATGCTTGCGCTACCTGCTTAAGTCCACTTCGGCTGGCGTTTGCCGTTGGCGCACTCGACCAAATACCAGTTGATCAGACTTTGATACGGAATCCCGCGCTCTTCCGCCATCGCCTTGAAATAGCCAATGGCTGCTTCGTCGATGCGGATGGTGATCTGCTTCTTCATCCGCCTCGCATAAGGATTCCTAACGGACTTCGAGAAGTCATTGTTCTTACGCATCCTCATATACCTCATACTGTTTGCGCTGCTTCGATGCGGCCTTTGTCGCGTCCCACTCAAATCTTAACGCGTTCACAGTGGTCATTATATCATAATTATGCTGTACATATATCCGATCCCAGTGAAACCCGCCCACGGGACTGAACTGCATTCCTCCCAAAGTCATGGCGCTCCAGGTCGCAGGCCTTCGAATCTGCATTCGCAGGATTCCGTGAATGACTTGGCCGGTGCGTGGGGCGTCCCCTTGGCAATTTCTTGAGAATGACGCGATGGGATTCAGGCAGCCTGGGCCTTAGAATCGGCAGAAAGATCGACGACCATTTCGCACTCGTCGCCGTAACTGCTGGAAGTCCGGAAACCGATTTTACGAAAGAGGCCGATGGCGCGGTAGTTGGAAAACTCCGTAGTGAGAAGGACCTTGCTGAAGCCCATCTCGAGCGACCAGGCCAGCGTTAGCTCGCTCATCGCCGTTCCCAGTGTTTCCTCTCGATAGTCCTGATGGACAAAGATAGTGAACTCGATTTGCGGAAGGCGGATTGGGCAAAGAATGGTGTGCGCGACAATCTTCTTGGCGTCCAATGCGAGCAATTGGTAGGACTTCTTTTGAAGCTGCTGCAACCAGCCGGTAATGCGCGGAACGTCCGGCGGAGGGAGGCCTTGGGCTACACGCTTGGGCTCGAAGCTCGCGTACATTCCGACGAGCGCTGCGAAGTCCTCGCCAGTGTAGGCCCGTACCTCGAGTTTCCGCCCCTTTCGGGTTCGGACCTCTGTGGGCTTGAATACCGCTTCTGAGGCACCAGTCATACTTTGAAGACAAGTGGAGCACGCCGTCGGCCAAGAATGCAAGCCTAATCAACTCCCCCAGGGCAACTGAATGGAAAGACGGTTGTTAACCATCCGCACGACCGGCAATTGCTGACGGCGCAGTGGTGAGCGGGCGTCGCTGAGCGGTCGAGCGGCTGTGGAAAAAGTCGCAGTATCAGGGCAAGTGGGGGTGCAACAGTCGAGGGAGAATGCCGAGATACCGGGGCTGGAACAAGGCCATGTCCACAGCGAAAAATGCTGTGGTGAGAGCGAAGGTCACCACGAGCCCACCCGCGTCGCCCACCGGTTTCTTCGGCAGCCGGAAGTACCCCCAAACACAACCGATTACGACCGCCAGATTTGAAAACCACGCGGGCACGGCGATGAGGAGGTCGGGCCGTCCCGGATGCCCGGTGTGAATCCACAGTTGAAGCTGCTCGAGGCCGTTGAAAAAGAAAGTCGTTGCAAATATGTTTGCGTAGTCCCAGAGGCCCGCGGCAGAGATCCCGATAAAGTAGCCCCACCGGTTTCGGCGACAGCCGGAAGCGATTGCGGCAATGTACATCCATGCCTGAAAGAAGTGAAGCCAGCGGATGTCGGCCTCCCAGAAAGCCGAAATGCCCAGCGCCAGAATGAAACAACAGCCTCCCAGCAGAATCAGCCATTGTGGAGCTTCGATCTGCAGATTGGTTTTGCTCACGAAGGGTTATACGCGCCCATCAGGGGACGAGTACCCGGGGGCCGTGGCCGAGATACATTAGAGCGCGGCGAACCGCTTAGGGTGGGGCAACCGTTGCGGCCGCTCAGGGGCGGCCACAAGGGCCGCCCCTGTGAGGAGTGCTTAGAACAGCAGGTGCAGCGACAACTGCAGGAAGCGCGAACTGCCGAGGGTGTGCTGAATTACGCCCAGGCTGCCCTCGGGAGGGATCGAAGGAGGTCCCTCATAGTAAGGAAAGAAATCCACATCGTTGTTGGGGGTGTCAAAATCGGGTTGATTGAAAATATTGAAAGCGTCAGCTTCGAAGCGTAGTTTGTAGCGCTCCTTGAAGGAGAACTGCTTGGCCAAGCTCATATCGAAGCGGACCTGGAAAGGACCGCGAAAGGTGTTCCGGCCGGAGTTCCCATAAAGCGACTCATAGTTATCGCACCCCGTCGCGTCGCAGGGAGGCACGCCATTGGTGCCCGGGGCCACAAACTGGGGGAGAAAATCATTGGCATTCAACACCGGCTTCCCCGCGTTGACGCCGTGAGTACCCTGTAGTTCCGCCTGTTTATAGCTCACACCCGGGGCGATGGGCACGATGGGATTTCCGATCTCGTCGTCCGTGCCGAAGTAGAGGCTACCCACCGACCCCGAGTAGTCATACACGCTATAAGGCTGGCCGCTCTGGGCAACGGTCTGTCCACTCCAGGTCCAGCCGTTCACCAGGTATTTCAGCGCCTTGCTGTTAGTCTTGAGGCTCGGGAACGTGTAACTGTAATTGATCAGGAGCACATGGGTCTGATCAAAGTCCGCCGAGGCATAATTGGCTTTCGGAGTCACCGGATTGTTCCCCGTGACGAACAGGCCCAGTCCGCTTTGTTCATCGAGGGCATGCGACCAGGTGTAAGAAGCGGTGAATTGCAGCCCGCTGGAAAGCCGCTTGGTCACCCGCGCCTCGAGGGCATTAAAGCCGGAAGTGCCCTCGGCCTCGTACATCACTGAATTCATGTCATAGCCGATGTAAGGCACGCGCACCGGGGCGTTGCCGGAATACTCATTGGTGTAAATGGGTTCGAGGTCCAGCGGAACTTGGTTCCCGTAAACGTTGGCCGCCTGCAGCGGGCTTGTGCCGCCGTAGGAATAGATCTGCTCATTGGCGGCGTTCGCCGACCACAGAGGGCTTTGCGGTGTAGCGATGGTCGGCTGGTTGAATGGGACGGGCAGGATCTCATGCAAGCCGTGGTTGCCCACATAGGAAACGTCGAACAGCCAATTGTTCGAGGGCTGATATTGAAAGTCGAGGGTCCAGTTCTGGGTGTTCGGCAGCTTGTTGCCAATGTCATATCCGCCGTACAGGAAGGGACCGAACAGGTTTCCCGTCGGCCAGCATCCCGGATAACCACAGGCTGTTTGGGAGAAATTGGGCAGGTAGGCGAGGAAATTGGCGGCGTTGGCAGTCGGCGGGGTGGGGGGAGCCGAGGCTGTGCCGAATGGCGCCGAAAGACCCCCGGTCTTCGTCGTGGCGGCAATCGGTTCGACGAAGGGTGGCGCCAGCGTCACGCCAAAGGGGCCATTGTAGCCCGAGCCCGCGCTAGGGGAGAAGTAACTGAAGAGTTCCCCGCGATCGTAGTAAATACCGTAGCCGGCGCGCACGGTCAGTTTGGCAGTGGGCGCCCAGGCGATGCCGAGGCGCGGCGCGATGCCCCACTGGTGGTTGGTCATCAGGGAATCGCTGCCTCCTGAGGCGAATTCCAAACCCGAACCCGTCAAGGTATCCGAGGCGACATCGTAGGCATAGAGGCTGGGGTTGAAGCCGGTGAGCCGCCCGTATTTTTCCGAGAGTGGACCGTCAAAGTCCCAGCGCACGCCAGCCGTCACGGTCAGATTGCTCCGAACCTTGAAGTTGTCATTGATATACACCCCGGCGGTATCTGAACGGTAATAACGGCTGGCAAAACCGGAAAACGCATCTCCGCCGTGCAACTTGCCTTCCACGAAGGTCTGAAAATTGGTGAAGTCGGCTGTGGAGGCGCTGGTGTTGTTATTGATGACATTAAGCTGCGTGCGGTCCAATTGCCCGCCGAATGCGATGGTGTGCCGGCCTTTCACCATGTTGATTGAGGATTCGTATTCCCACTGATTCTGGTACATTCCGGCGTTGCCGAAACTCGCGCTGGGGCCGAATTCCAGACCATTCTGGATGGTGGGATCGGAAGTGGCGATCGCGAACTGGGGGAAGGTCTCATAACCCAACAGGCTGATGCCCACGTCGCTGGGCGTAAAGTCCTGACCCGTCCGCGCATATGCGCGCAGGCGCGTGAAGCCGACGTGCTGCTCCCAGGTGACCGACGGGGAAAGGATGAAGGTGTTGGTGATCGTAGCGACGTCGCTACCTGCCGAAAGCTGTTGCGCGAAGCCCAACAAGGAACCGACCGCACCGAAGGGATTGGTGGTGGGATTGTCCTGAATAAAAAACTTTCCTGACAGACGATCCCGGTCACTCACTTGATAGTCCAAATTAGCGATCCCCTGATTGACGGGCGCGATGGAGTTCCGACCCTGGACCACGGCGTCGTAACCGAGCGTCGTGGCGGTAGTCGGGTTGGTGATCTGCGCGCTTGGAATCAGATACTGTCCGTTGGGCAGCTTGGCCTGAAGCACGCTCAGCGCCGCGGGATTGACCTGGCTGGCGGTGATGGTGCTGCTGAAGTTTGACGAGTTGACGGCGTTCACAATGCCAGCCGTGCTGCGGTCGTCGGTGAGACCCAGCGGCACAGTCACGTCCTTGGTTGATTCCGCCGCATCGGAGACGCGAATCCCCTGGTAGGAGAGGAAGTAAAACAACTTGTCTTTCTTGAGGGGTCCGCCGAAGGTGGCGCCGAATTGGTTGCGATTCAGAAACGGATTGGGCAGCAACTTCTGGCCGGTGACGGGATTGAGGCCGGCGGCATTGTAGAAGAAGGGTGCGGCGTTCATGTCGCTGTTCTGCCATTGCTCCCAAGCCGACCCATGAAGCTCGTTGGCACCCGACTTGGTCAGCACGCTCACGTGAGCGCCGCTGTTGTTGCCCTGCGTGGCGTCAAACATGGCGGCATTCACCGCGATCTCCTGGATAGCGTCGATGGGAGGCGTGGGCAGCGCCTGGCCGATGGCGCCGTACACGGAAGTGCTGGTCTGAATCACGCCGCCCGCACCAAAGTTCTCACCCGTATTCAGCACGAAGCGGTTCTCACCCACCTGGCTGGTGGAGTTTCCATTGAACAGATTGTCGGTGCTGACGCCGTCAAGCGAGAAACTGTTGCTGGTGTCACGGTTGCCGTTGGAAAAGATAGCCTGATTGCCCAGGCCGGCGTTGGCGCCCGCGCCAGCCAGGAAATCTGCATGCACGCCTGGAGTCAGAATCGCCAGTTGGGTGAAGCTGCCGGTGCCGAGCGGCGTGGACTGAATGGTGAGTTGGTCGACCACGTAGCCGTTCGTGGCGTCCGTCTGGTTCATGAGCGGAGTGGCAGTCACTTCGACGGTGGTGCTGACCGAGCCGACCTTCAGACTGCCGTCCACCGTGGCCGTCCGGCCCTCCTGGACCAACACCTGGGTGTGGGTCTCGGTTTCGAAGCCCTCTTTCGTGAAGGTCAACTCATAGGTTCCCGCCGGAAGATTAGAGATCGAGTAGGTCCCGTTAGACTCCGAGTGTACCGTCACGTCAAGGTTGGTGGCCACGTTGTGCGCCTTCACCGCGGCGTTCCCGACGGCGGCGCCGGAAGAATCCAATACGGTGCCGGTAATGGTTCCCACGATTTGCTGCGCCAAATAGGGTGTCCGTGAGCCGATCAGCACGAATGCAATTAGGCCCACGGCCACGCATGTACTCCGCAACAGGCTGAATTGGCGGCAAGTCTCTTGTCTCATACGCCTCCTCGCATTTCCGCTCCGGTGGTTTCCACACTTCCTAACCTCAAGCCACAGTACTGGTGATGAACCATCTCTTGGAGTCGTTGTAGCATTAACCCCTGTGTTTGCAACAAAAAGCCAACAAAAGGTCGCGTCACGGCACGGCTCTTTCACGGGTTCTTGGGCTTTCGATTGTTATGCTGTACAGAACGTATGAGTGTAAGAACGGACTATTATACCCTGTTGAAGCTATTGTTACAATTCTGTGAAGCACGTAAGTTCAGCGGACGCTTGGCGTTGGGGGTAGGCGCTACCCGACGGCAACCTTCCCCCTGAAACCTGTCTCTTGGCGCCTGGCGCCCGCCTTTAAGGTCGCTGCTGGACGGGGAGGAATTGCGCCAGGGCGGTGGGCGCGTTTCCGAGTGCGCGCGCCAGGCTCAACTTGGCCAGATTGTGCGCAAACACGCTGTCGATATAATCGAGGTTCGCGCCGGCCACCGATTCCTGTGACTGCACAACCTCGACGTTCTCGCTCACTCCGGCCTCGAAGCGCTGGCGAGTCTGGTGAAGCGTCTCCCCCATCAGTTGGATGTTTTGCTGCGCCACTTGGACCTGATTGGCGGCTGCTTCCATGTCCAGGTAGGCGTTGCGCACTTCGCTTTCGATCTGGCTTCGAGTGTCCTCGAGTTCCGCACGCCGTTGCGAAAGGGCGGCCTGCGCCTGTTGAATGTCTGCTGCCGTGCGCCCGCCGTTCCAGATGGGCACGTTCAGCGTGGCCGAGACCGTAAAGGTAGGACGCAGCTCGGAAGGAGTGCCAATGGTGCCGTAGTCGGCGCTGGCGGATGCCGAAGGGTAGCGTTCGGCACGCGCCGCAGCCAGGGCGCGCTCCGCCGCTCTTACCTGGGTCTCGGCCGCTTTCAGATCGGAACGCTGCGCGAACGCCTGCTTG
>Ga0209517_10008935_pt1 | contig 11599 bp, 7 predicted proteins | sample PeaSoiMetSII2010_FD_187695 | JGI IMG/M metagenome (GOLD analysis project Ga0209517, IMG submission 187695) | Peat soil microbial communities from Weissenstadt, Germany - SII-2010 (SPAdes) (version 2) | ecosystem: Environmental > Terrestrial > Soil > Wetlands > Peat | place: Germany: Weissenstadt...
TCAGCTTCCCATTCGCTGTCAGCATTCCATTCGCGATGGAGAAGGGTTCCGGCCGCAGGCAAAACGCTCGCACCTGCTTGTAGTGCGGCAACTGCGGATTCACTGCATCGAGCGCCGCCTGCACCTCTTCGCCGCTGACGTTCCCCGTCACAATCGCCGAAAGATATCCCCGGCCATTTCCCACGATCACAACCTGCTGCGCGCCCGGTAACTGGCGCGCCAGTTCCTCTTCCACCGTTTCCGGCGCGATCTTGTGGCCCGACCCGAGAACGATCAGATTCTTGATTCGGCCAACAATCCGCCAGTTTCCCGAAGCGTCCATCTCGCCTTGATCACCGGTGTGAAACCATCCGTCGCGCAACACGTCCGCCGTCTGCTGCGGACGGTTCCAATAGCCGGGAAAAACATTCGGCCCGCGCACCACGATCTCATCGTTCTCTCCCAGCCTCATTTCAATCCCGGGAATCGCCGGCCCCACGCGCCCCGGCGCGACGTTATTCGGATCGTCCATGGTGCAGATCCCGGTAGTCTCCGTCAGTCCATAAACCTGCAACACGGGAATGCCGAGCATGTCGAAATAATCCTGGGTCTCGGGAGTCAGCGGCGCCGATCCGCAGATCAGCGCCTTCAGATTTTCTCCCACCATTTTCTTGCGAATCGCGGGAAACACCAGCGTATCGGCCAGCCACAGCCACAGGCCATCCCCCACTTGCGCTTGCTTTTCTTTCTCCCGCACCCGCGCAGCCTTGGCTCGTGAGTAAGCCGCCTGCACCAAGCCGGCCTTCTGCGCGATCTGCTCCTCCACCGCGCGCCGCATCCGCTCGAGCAATTGCGGCACATTCAGGAAATAGTGCGGAGCCGTCGCCGGCGTGTCGCTGGCAATCTTTGTCAGGTCGGTATTTAACGTCACCAGGCTCCCGCGCAGCATGAAAGTCAGCACGGCAATCCACGACGCACAAAAACTGAATGGCAAGTAATGGAAGATGCGGTCCTGCCCCGACCGGCCCTGCATAAGCGAATCGAGTCGCTCCGACGTGCAACCCAGCATGAACCCAACGTTGGCCGCGGTGAGCACCACGCCCTTGGCCTCACCGGATGTGCCGGATGTGTAGATGATCGTGACAGGATCGGCGTCAAGAACCTGCGGCCGTTCCAGATCGATTCCATCGACGCCTGCAAAGATTTCATCCAGGAGAAAATGCGGCGGCGCCCCGTCCGCTCCAGGCCAGTTCTGCCGGATTCCATCGCGCAAGGTCGCGTCGCCACAACACACCAGCGAAGGCGTGCTGTCCTTGATCATCGCTACCAACTCCGCCGGAGCCTGGCGGAAATAGAGTGGAACCACGATCAGCCCCTCGGCCATCGCCGCCAAATCCAAGGCCATCCAGCGGATGCTGTTGGCCGCCAGCAGTCCGCAGCGGTCACCCTTCTTCAGCTGTTTCGACGCGAGAAACGTCCGCGCCTTGCGGATCAACTCCAAAAACTCTCCGCCCGTCACCCCGGTGACCTGGCCGTCGCGGATTTCGAGCAGCACCTTCGTCTCCGCCGCCGCTTTCAGTTGCGAAAAGATTTCCCCGACAAATGGCATGGTTTATAACCGGAATTGTGCCGGATTCAGCTGTACGCGGCCACCAACTGCCGCAAAGAGGAAGAGGAAGACGCGTTCATGGGCGGCAAGTAATCCTCCCAGCTCCACTCTCCGCTGCGCGTCGGAAATTCTGGATACCGCCGCTGCACTTCCTCTTCGAAGAAAACTCCCATCCGAGCCATCACTTTCAAATTCTTCACCACGGTGCGGGCAATGCCATCGGCAATGCGCTCGCCCTCGGTGGCCAGCGTCTCCAGCGCCGCCAGCAATTTCGGCTCAAGGTCCGGATCGTCCACCGTCATCAGCAACTCCTCATGGCCGCGCTCGCGCATCAGATTGCGAATGCGCTCGTCCATGGTGATCCCCGCCGACGGCACCAGCGCCGGCATCGAAGTGACGATGCCGTGATAGCGCGACGACGCCATCATGTGGCACGCCCGCAAAATGCTGACCAGTTCGTACATGTTGTACTGGTCCGAGGTCAGAACCGGTACTCCGCCCAACTTTTCCGAGATGCGGTTCGCCGGACGAGCATCCAGTCGCTCCGTCGCCGCCAGAATGACGAACACATTTCTCTGCTTGCGGAACGCGTCCACCGCCTTCGCAATCGAAGTCCAATAATGCTCGTAGGCGCGGTCCGAAGCCGGTCCGGAGTTATGGAAATAAGGCCCGCGATAGTGGCTCTTCTTGTAAGCGCCCGTCAGAATGTGCAGCGCCGCCTTGGCCACCGACGCCTTCACCGGCCATTCAAACGGATTGATCGGACAAACCACCAGCACCGGCGTGCGCCCGTCCCATCCAACTTGACGTAACACGCTCTGCCCATACTCAGCCGATCGCGGCTCAAACGTCCATGCTGTGTCCGTACCCAGTTCCGTCGGCACTCCCAGCTCGCGCAACACCGTGCGCGACTCTTCATTCCGCGTAATCACCAGCGAATTCTTGCAGTACCGTCCGCACATCTTGGCGACTAGCGGATCCATGTGCCCGGCTTCTGCTCCATATCCCACGGAGAGTTTGTTCTGCACCGCCGCGATGCCAAGCGAGCCAATCATCATCGTGGTCAGGGCATTAGCGAACTTGCTCTTGAACATCGACCCTTCGCACGCCACCACCCCGTGATGCCGGGGAACTTCATCCGACAAGAACGGCGGAAAAATATCCGGAAGATGCACCTGCCTGGTGCCCTCGAAATATCCTTTGGAGAACTCGAAGTTCTGACTCATCACGCTGAATTCGACTCGCTCCGCGCCCAATATATGCCGGATCTGGCGCAGCATTTCGTCGACCCGCACGTCGGAGCCCATGTTGCGCGTTCCGTTGTATCCCGCAAAGAGCAGACGCAATTTCTCGCCCGCCCGCCACGGCTGTCCGCCTCCCAGCATCCATCCGGCTTTCGCGCGCTCGATGTTGCTGCTGACCCACGCTTCCAGAATCATGTCCATCATGCGGCAGTCCCTCCTGCAGCGGCGGGCCAGGGCCGGTACTTGTATTCGAAATTATTTTCGCGGCTGAACTTCAGCAAAGGAAAGCTGTACTCGGAGAACGGAACCGGCTTGCGCTTTAATTCCGACGTCACTCGCATATTGTCGAACACCGTATTCCACACCAGGTACGGCATAAACACTTTCAGCAGCGACGCTCCCTTGCCCATCGCTCCCTTGCGATTCGCAAGAAAGTTGACCGACCCAGAAAATGGCTTCTCGGCAAAGGGAAGAAACACGGGCCCGCGCTTCTGCTGCGCGGCCGCCAGCGCAGTCGTCAACTCGCGGAACGTCTGCGACCCCGTTCCCGAAGACAGATGGTAGATGTCGTACTGCGGCTGATCTTTTTGATGCAGCGTGGCAATCGCATCGGCCACAAAATCCACATTCACAATATCGATCTTATCCGTGGGACGAAACGGCAGCGCCGGCAGCCCAGCCAGAAACACGAACGCCTTGACCATGTCGAACTGCGTCGTCTCCGCATGCCGGCTGTCGCCCAGCACAATGCTCGGCCGGAAAACCGTCTTGGGAGTATCCGGCAGCAGCACTCGCGTCATATGCTCGCAAAACTTCTTGGTGCGTGCATACGGGTCATAGTCGGAACGGTCCCACTCAATCGAACGATCCTCGGTAACCACTTCGTTGCTGCGTTTGCCCGCCACCGCGACCGTGCTCACCTCGCTGAACCGCCGCAGGCCGTGATAGTGCTCAGCGTGCCGCGCCAGCGTCAGTACTTCGAGCGTGCCCCGCAGGTTCACATTCAGACAACTCTTCTCCGACTTGCGGTTCAGCGACGCCGCGCAGTGGATCACCGAATCGGTCGTGTGCACCAGTCGGTCGTATTCATCGCGGCCCAGCCCAAATCCCGGGCTAGTCAGGTCTCCGCAAAAGATCCGCACCTTGGTTTGCAGGAATTCGTAGAAACGCGGAAACTCCAGATGCAACTGCAGCGCGCGCCACAACCGCGCCTGCGCTTCCTGCGCATCGCGTGCCCGCACCAGCAGGTTCAACGAGGCGCCGTGCCCTTCCAGCAGATTGGCGGCAACGTGTGCGCCGATGTATCCGGTCGACCCGGTCAGGAATATCGCCACGTGACTCCGTTGGTCCCTGTCTTCAAGGCATCTCCGTTGGCGGGCGCAAGGCGAAAGCTGCGCGCCGGCCGCGCCTCCAATGGCCTGCCTTCAATCAGGGGATAGGTCCAGCGGCGCAGCGCCGGGATGTGAATGTTGATCCAGTACTCCCACCAATCCAGCGCGCGCGTGTCGTACCCGAAAATTCCCTGCTCTTCCGGCACTAGCGCGAAGGAAAGTTTCTCGACATTTTCCGCCGTGAAATCATGCTCGTTCAAGAGAATGAACGGCTCAAAAAGCTCGATTAGTTTTTCCAGCCGCTCCAGGCTTCTCTCCGTCTTCACCAGCGGCGCCTTCTTCAGCGGCAGCGGCGACATAATCCGCTGAATCGACTTCACGATCGCTTTCTGCGCCGGCGCCGACATTCGGTTGTACCGCGTCTTCGACACCGGAATCGCATCGAACCGCAACCGCAGCCACGATTCCAAGCCTTCCTGCGCCCGGTAGTGCTTGCGGTGCGCCAGCGACGTCAACTCGATCGACCGGCCCATATCGCATGGGTTAGTCACTGAAGTCGCCAGCTGGTAGAGCGGATCGTGCCGCCGTTCCATGACTGCAGCCGCAATCAGCGTCATTCCGCTGCACACCGCGTCCACCGGAATTATGTCGAGCCGCTTGCTCTCGTTCGTCGGCAATTGCCGGAAATACGTCCCCAGGAGATACGACAGCGACGCGGAGGTATTAATGCCCTCATTCCAGCCGAGAAACGGCTTGGCCACCGACGTCTCCACAATCGCCGGACGCACCACTGCAATCGGCAGCCCGGCGCCGTGTTTCGCAATCAGCGACTCGGCCAGGCTCTTGGTCAGCGTATAAGTATTCGGCCAGCCCAGTTCCTTGGCGCGCCGCGTCCCGGCCTCAGTCAGATAAGTCTTCAGCCAGCGCACGCGGTTCTTGCGAATCTGATTCTCCAGCGCCGCGCCCTGCAAATCTTTCGCCGCATGTTCCTTGGACTGCGCCTGCATGCGCAAGCCCGAGGTAACTTCGTCGCTCTCCGCCTGGACCTCGGCCCGCTTGACCAACTCCTGAAGCGACCGCCATTCCTGCTCGGCGTCGAACTCGGCCAACCCGCGCGGAGTGTAGTTGGGAGTGATCTTCTCGCTGACGCGTCCATCCTGCTCCCCGGCCACATAGCACGTGGAAAGATGCAGCAGCCCCGCGTGATCCGCCGATCGGACGAATTCGAGAATATTGACCGCCGCATCCGTGTTGGTGGCCAAAGCATCCCGCAGGTCGGGATTGAAGTCGGTCAGGCCCGAGCTGTTGATAATCAAATCCAGGCTCTTCTGTAGTTTCCGCGCCGTCTCGGCGTTCAATCCGAGCCCGGGCTGGGTCACGTCTCCTTCGACCACTTCGATTTTCTCCCGCAGGAACTCGGGCAGCCCGTCTCCATGCCGCGCGAACAGCGGATCGAACACCGGAGAATCTTCCACCATCTTCTCGAAGCGCCGTTCCGCCGGATTGGACTTCTGCCGCCGGATCAGCAAATAAATCCGTTTCACGTCTGGCAACTCCAGCAGCGTGTTCGCCAGCCAGACTTTGCCGATGAATCCCGTGACGCCGATCAGCATCACATGCTTTCCCGAGAAGGCACGGCGAACCGAAAATCCCTGCGCCTGCCTATGCCCCTCGAAATGCACAATCGGCCGCGTCGGCGCCACCGGTCGCCGCTCCGCCGGAATCACCGCCGCCCGCAGATCTTCCACCGAAATATCCAGCTGCCGCGCCAGGGTTTTCGGCGCCCGACGACCATCCGGATTCTCTTCTCTAAATTTTGCGAACGCCCCACGCGGCCGGATCACCGGCTCCAGCAACCTGCCTGTGGCCGTGCCATCGCGAAACTCCAGGCGGTTAGCCACAATCCGCCTGACTCCCAGATGCTGCGCTAGCGGACGCATCACGTGCTCCAGCCCCTGGCTGACGAGCACCACCTCAGCCCCCGCTTGCACCAGTTCCTGCACCTTGCCCACTCCTCGTTCTTTCAGGCGCGGCTTCAACTTGTATTGAAAGAATTCCTCGCCGAGCAGGTCCAGCCGGTCGCGAGTCACTCCCCGCAAAACCGCATGCACCACCCGTGTAGCGAACTTACGGTTCGTGGAATAGAGGAACGGCCGCAACAGCGCCATCAGGAAGATCAGCCCTCGCCTCCGGAAACGCTCGGAAAACGTCTGCGCATTCCAGGTAAAGAAGGCCACCGGTTCGACCACGGTCAGATCGAGCAAGCTGCCTTCGACCCGCCAGTAAACGGTCGGGCCCGCGCCGGAATTGTGGTTATTCGATTCCAAATTAGCCGTTCGTCCCTCTACGGGGCTCCCATAACGAATAGTCAGACGAAACTTTTATTGTAAACAATTGAGAGCAGGGAACGAAGCGAAACTCGGAGATTGTGCCCACGCTGGCACCAAGGCGGGCCCTTACCGGCAAACTCTATCCGGGGCTGTGGGGAGCTTTCTCTCCCGGTTGAGATCCCGCCACCAGCGCGATGCAACCGCTCACCGCCATAACCGCCCCAATCGACAGCAATCCCCCGCTGAAGCCTCCGCTCGGCGAACGCAAGAGTCCGATGATGGACGACCCGAAGTACCCGCCGAGGTTGGCGACGGAGTTGATCACTGCAATCGCCGCGGCAGCCGTGTTGCCGCTCATTCTCGAAGTCGCCATCGCCCAGAACGGCCCGCACATCGCTTCTGCCCCCATCATTCCCAAGCTCATTCCCGCGATCACGACGAATGGCGCCTTGCTCCATGCCGCGATGCCCAGGGCCGTGGCTCCGAGGAAAGCCGGCAGCGCGGTGTGCCATCGCCGTTCGCCGGACCGGTCAGAATGCCGCCCGACCAGAACCATCGCGACCGCAGCGATTAGGTAAGGGATGGCGACCACGAAACCAGTCATCTGGTCGGTAAGCCTGGACAAACTCTGGACGGCAGTTGGCAGCCATGCCGTAACCCCGTACATGCAAGCGGGGAGTGCGAAATACACGAGTGACAACGCCCAGACCCGCCAATTGGTGAGGACCGACCACAAGCCGTCGCGCTGCCCAAATGAATCCGCATTCCGCTCACGTTCTAACTCGCCCACCAGCCAGTCGCGTTGCTCCTCCGTGAGCCACCGCGCTTCTTTTGGACTGTTGGCCAGGAACCAGAAGACCGTGCCCCCTAGAATGACAGCGGGCGTACCCTCCACTAGAAATAACCATTGCCATCCCGCCAGCCCAGCGCCGTGAAGGCCTAACAACGCGCCAGAGACAGGGCTGCCAATGACCCCAGCGAGAGGATTCGCAGTCATGAACCAGGCTACAGCACGTGCCCGAGCCCGTGCTGGAAACCATTGCCTGAGATAGAGGATCATTCCAGGGAAAAATCCCGCTTCGGCCGCGCCTAGTAGAAACCGCAACACGTAGAAACTGACCGGACCGCGGACGAAAATCATCGAGCAGGACACGATTCCCCAGGTCACCATCAGACCTGAAATCCAGCGGCGTACACCCATCCTCTGCAACACCAGATTGCTGGGTACTTGAAAAAAAAAGTAGCCCGCAAAAAATATGCCGAAGCCGAAACCTTTGACCCTGTCCGTGAGATGAAGCGGACCAGCCATCTGCAGTACGGCGAAGCTCACATTGATGCGATCGAGGTAGGCGACGATGTACAGCAGAAACAGAAACGGCATCAGCCGCCACATGAGCCGGGAAACTACAGCGGATTCGAGGCGGTCGGTAGCGGTTTCCAAGAGTAGATTCTTTTTAGTGGAGCGCGGCTTCGTCAAGCCGTTCGTTAATAGGCCGTTCTCTAGTAAAGCCCCATCTTTGGGTCGCGAGGATTCTACGCCAACCCAAGCTTCTCCCGAATCTCAGCGACAATCTGCCGCGGCGGCGCTGCGATTTCAACGGTCACCGCCGCCTCCGGCTCTTCCAGATCGGCAAACTGGCTGGCCAGAATCTGTTCGCCGGCGAAATGTCCGTGCCGCGAGCGCAACCGCTCAGCAATGAGATCTGCGCTTCCCTTCAGATACACAAACCGGATCGCCGGCCCAACTGAGAGTTCCTGCCGGTAGCTGCGTTTCAAAGCCGAGCACGCCAGCACAAAACTGCGTTTCTCAGCCATCCATTGTGTAATCGCCGCCCGAAGATTTTCCAGCCAGGGCCCACGGTCGTCGTCGTCGAGCGCTATACCGCGTCGAATCTTCTCCACATTCGCCGTCGAATGAAAATCGTCGGCATCCGCGAATCCCCAACCCAGTTGCGCGGCCAGCAACCGCCCCACGGTCGTCTTCCCCGACCCGACAACTCCCATCACAATCACGATCATGATCGAAGATTGTAGTTTGCCATGGTCAAAGGGCTCTTCGAAAAAATCCCCCCGCTGCGCTTTGACTCCAGTCCCATGCTTTTGAAAGGGCGCGGCTTCAAGCCGCGGCTTTAGCCGCTGAGGCGCAAAGATGCGCTACTTCTTAGCGTAAGTCTTCTGCTCACCCGTCCGCCCATTCGTGACCGTGAACGTCCCGTCCGTTTCCGCCGCAACCTTGATATATTTCCCTTCACAGTTTTCTTTAACGTTGGCAATCCGATTCTCGGCGACATTGTGGTCCCGGTCCGATTCTTCCGCGTAGTGCAGTTGCCACAAGTCTTCCAACCCGGGCGAATCGTGCACAATCTGCCACGCCGCCGGACTCGCCCCCTTCCGCGGCCCGTTGTCGATCACCGCGACTCGCGGATGCAGCGCCCACACCAGCGCCTTCGGATTCGACAAGTCCGCCCCGTGATGCGTCACCAGGAAAAGATCAACCGTACCCAGCATGTTATTCGGGCAAGCAATCTCAAGCTCTTTTTTCTTGGTCAGATCGCCGAGATCGAGAAAGCGAAAATGCCCGTACGTGATCAGAACTCCCACCGAACGGGCGTTCTCCGAGTTGTCGGCCGCCGCCGCAGGCTCGGCGCCACAGTATGAATTCGCTTCCCCCGCTCCCGGCAATGGACGCGGAATGTGTTCTCCCGCTGCGGCCAGCACCTGCACCTGCAGGCCCTTGATCGGCAGCCCCCACCCCGGCTTCACCACCACATGCGCATGGCCCGCGATCGCCTTCTCGTACGCGGCATAGTCGGTGCGCGTCACTTCGGAATCTTCCTGATTCGGCCCGTGGTCGACAAACGTGCCTACCTTAATCCCGTCCACCAGCTGCGGCACGCCGCCTACGTGATCGCGGTGATAGTGAGTAATCAGGACGTAATCGAGTTGAGTGACGCCGGCTTGGTGGGCCGCAGCCAAAATCCGGTCCGCGTCGCGCCCTTCGGATCCCGGCCAGCCCGTGTCGATCAGCAGCGATTGGCCCTCCGGAGTGACCACCAGCGTCGCTTGCCCACCTTCCACGTCGATGAAGTAAATTTGCAGAGGCTTCGGGCTCGCGGCCGCTGCGCACGGCGAACTCGCACTTAGTACAGAAATGCAAAAAATGAGAACGGCGGTCAGCACTGGACGCATCGGTTAGCACCTGATTGGGAGACGTTGCCGAAGATTATGCCACGCGGCCGGGGAGAACGGCAGGCTTACTTTTCCACCCGGCCGATGAATTCGCCCCAGCCGGAAAAACTCCGCTCATCGTAAAATGCTGCCAGGCCAACTTTTGAACCTCACCGAAGATCCTCATCGCCGATTCAATCCCCTGACCAACGAATGGGTGCTGGTTTCGCCCCATCGTGCGACTCGTCCTTGGCAGGGAGAAGTTGCGAAACTGCCCACCGCGAACGAGCCAGCCTACGATCCGAACTGCTACCTTTGCCCCGGCAACACCCGCGCTGGCGGGATCCGGAACCCTGCCTACCCTGCTACTTTCGTCTTCGACAACGACTTCGCCGCTCTGAAGCTCGACACTTCACGCGACCGCCTCGATGTCGACTACAAGGGTTTAATTGTCGCCGAGGGCGAACCGGGCATATGCCGCGTGATCTGCTTCTCCCCGCGTCATGACCTTACTCTCGCCACCATGGGCGCTGACGCCATCGAAATCGTCGTTCGCACCTGGATGGAACAATTTCGCGAGCTGGGTGAAATGGCGAGCATCAACCACGTCCAGATATTCGAAAACCGCGGCGCCATGATGGGCGCCAGCAACCCGCATCCCCACTGCCAGATCTGGGCGAGCGCTTCGATTCCGGATGCGCCCTCAAAGGAACTCGCTTCACAAGACGCCTATTGCAACGCCAGCGACCGCTGCCTGCTCTGCGATTACATCGAACTAGAGCGCAGGCTGCGGGTGCGCGTAATCGCGGAGAACGCACGCTTCGTGGCCCTCGTACCTTTTTGGGCGGTCTGGCCCTTTGAAATTCTGCTCTGCAGCCGCAATCACCTCGGCAGCATGAACGACTTCGCCAATGACGACGCGCCGCAATTGAGCGCGATCTTGAAGCAGATCACTTCCACTTACGACAAAGTTTTCGGCGTTCCCTTCCCTTACTCGATGGGATTCCACCAGTCGCCGTCCGACGGGATTGATCATCCGGAATGTCACTTTCACGCCCATTTCTATCCACCGCTTTTGCGCTCGGCGACCGTCCGCAAATTCATGGTCGGCTTCGAAATGCTGGGAACCCCGCAACGCGACATCACTCCTGAGAGCGCAGCCGAACGCCTGCGCGAACTCGCCGGCGCCTGACTCAAATTGAGTTGTACAGCAAGTAGAGCCTCGAGTTTCCGGTTTCTAGTTTCTAGTGGAGGCACGAAGATTGCCGCGGGCGGAACAACTCGAAACGGGAAACCAGAAACTGGAAACTGATTCTTTCGAGCTCGCCGTTATGCGGCAATCCTAGGCGGGAAATTCCCAACCTTCTTCTTTCATCTTACGGTTGGTCCAATGCTGCAACCGCTCGAACAGCGCAGGTTCGATGACGGCAAAGCGGATGCCAACCCGCCCTTCGTCGCCCACCCACATCAACCGAGCCTTGGCCTTGAACAGGACTTCGCTTTCCGGCAGCACAAAACTCACATCCAGCAGACCTGAAAATCGCAGCGGCTCTTTCAAGCCGTCCAGGCCCATGCCTCCGGTGCTTAGATTGACGCCCTGCACCTTGATTTCTTCTCCGTGAGAATTTTTTACCGTCACCGCGATCTGCACTCGAGTACGAAAAAATTTCTGCTGCTCGTTACTGATCAGGCCGAGCGTCGCCGCGCTGTCGCCGGGAGCGAAGTTGATGTTGTACTCCTTCAGCTTTCGGCTCAGAGTGCGCCGCGAGATTCCGAGCTGTTCCGCCGCCAGCGTCCGCTGCCCGCCCGTGTGCTCCAGCGCCTTGATGATCATCTGCTCTTCCATGCTGTCCAGATTGCCCATGGGGATGGACGCGGTCTGCCGCAGCGCGGTAGGTTCTCCGGTCAGCGCGGGACTGAGCCGCGCAAAGTCGATCT
>Ga0209517_10008936_pt1 | contig 11599 bp, 9 predicted proteins | sample PeaSoiMetSII2010_FD_187695 | JGI IMG/M metagenome (GOLD analysis project Ga0209517, IMG submission 187695) | Peat soil microbial communities from Weissenstadt, Germany - SII-2010 (SPAdes) (version 2) | ecosystem: Environmental > Terrestrial > Soil > Wetlands > Peat | place: Germany: Weissenstadt...
GGAGGAGCTCCTCGCGGCGGGAAACGAAGTGGCGTTCTCGAGCTCGGGAGAGGTGACGAGCTGGCTCAGGGCGAAGGGATTCCGATGCAACGACGTGCCTCTCGTCGACGTGGCTTTCAATGACGCCGGCGCCTTCTCCGCGACGGAGACGCTGAAGTACTCCCCGGTGCTTATGGGGCGCCTCTGCAGGCAGGTGCAGAGGGAGGTAGGGAACATCAGGAGGTTCGCGCCCCAAGTGGTCCTGAGCGACTCGATGGTCTCGACGGCCGTCGCCTCGAGGCTCGTTGGTGTGAGGTCGGTCGCGATCCTGAACCAACTCAGGCTGATCTCCTCGCCCAGGACGCCGAAGACGGTCGGCCAGCTTCTCGCCGGGGGGAGCATCACGCTCGTAAACGCGATGTGGGAGACCTGCGACGAGATCTTGGTGCCTGACCTCCCCCCTCCCTACACCATTAGCGAGAGGAACCTATGGAACGCAGGGAGCGCCTCCTCGAGGGCGCGGTACGTCGGCTTCCTGACGCCCAAGGGCGGTGCCGGCGCTGGAAGGTACGCGCCATTGGACGAGTGGCGAACTGAGAAGAGGAGGCGGAAGGTCTTCTGGCAGATTTCAGGTCCTCCGCCCACACGGGGCACCCTCCTGGCGAAGGCGCTCGAGGCGGCGAAGGCCCTTCAGGACGAGTGCCTCTTTGTGATTACCGCGGGCAACCCGGGAGGGGAGACCGCGCCCACCGTCGTGCCTGGCGGCTACCTCTACCAGTGGTGCGACGCGTCGCGCGCGTTCGTGGACTCGTGCGACGCGGTGGTCTCGCGGGCAGGCCACGTCAGCATCTCAGACTACATCCTCCGTGGCAAGCCCTGCCTGCTCGTGCCCATCCAGTCCCAGACCGAACAGATCGGGAACGCCTACAAGGCGGCGAGGCTGGGTTTCGCAGTAGTCATGGAGGAGAGCGAGCTCGACCCTCGCCGGGCAGGCGAGGCGCTCAGCGCTCTGTCAGAGGAGAGCTACGGCAGGCGCGCCGAGGAGATGAAAAGAATCGCCGAGGGCTACGACGCCGTTCGCGCCATCCTCGACGTGGTCGCAATGGGCTAGCCGCGCTTCTTCAGGGTGTCGATGACCTCGTTCGAGTCAGCGCGGACCCTGCCGAACTTTTGCTCGGAGTACGGGCCTGTAGCCTCGAGCGCCCGCAGGGTCAGCCCGCCCGCAGGCCCCCTTGAGGCGCGGCCTATCCCCAGCGAGCGGTAGATCCCTGCTATCTCGTCGTCTTGGACGAGGATGAGCGGCAGGTGGAGGTTCGGGAAGCTCTCGGCAAACCCCGTCAGGGCGTCCGAGCTGCCGGGTCGTAGGCCGGCAAACGCCGCCCCCTTGTGGCCGCGAAGCCAGCCTCCGATTCGCGCGTAAGCGTCGTCCCCCCCGTCGAGGAGTAGCAGCTCCAGGCAGCGAGGGTCCATGCGGAACGAGAGCTCGGAGTAGAGCCTCGCGACTTGCCTCAGCGACGCCTCGTCCGTCCTCGCGTGGACGAGTCTGAGGGAGAATCCTGAGAGAGCGGCCATCCAGGCCATAGCGGAGCTGCGCTCTCCCCCCGAGACCAGGCACGAGACCCATTCTTCGCTCGTCGGGAGCCCGCCCGGCCCGGCACGTATCTCGGCCCCGCAGGCGCCCTTCGTCCCTTCCACGCACACGCGAAACCTGACGTGGGGCTTCCTCTCGTCCACGCGCGACCCGGCGATGGAGGACAGCAGCTCGGAGTTCCCCGCGAGCACCGCGTCACCGGACGTCTGCTTCGAGGCGACGACCTGGGCTAATATCTTGAACGTCCTCCCCTTCGAGAGGTAGCGCTTCCCGAGGAGCTCGAGGTTCTTCAGGTAGCTCCCGGTCCCGCTGAAGCGGTATCCGACCGCGATCCACGCGACTCCCGGGAGGAAGGTCAGGCTCCTCGCGGCGGCCACCGGGTCGTGCGAGGCGACCACCAGAGCGTCACCCACGCGGTCCGTCTCTCCTTTGCCCGCGGAGAGCTTCTGGATGACCGTCCTCTCGAGGTCCCCGAACGCGCCCGCTCCGCTCCAGCCTACCATCGCAACGGCCTTCAACAGCCGACGAGCGCCGCGCGTGGTTTTTAAGGGGAACAGCGAGCTGACGCTCAGGCCGCTGCGGCCCGACCAAGTCTTAAAGAAGCCCGGTCGGCGTCACGTCGCGATAATGACCGAGGAACGCGCCGAGCGAGCGGGTATCGACGAGTCGGTCCCTCTGCTTTCCGTCAAGGACATCCTCTCCCAAAGATCCGTCCCGAGCGCGCGTGTGCGCGGCTGGGTCGCCGGAAAGGCGGGGGTCGGAGGCATCGTGTTCGTTATCCTCCGGGACGGCACAGGATACCTCCAGGTATCGGCCAAGAAGGGGGTCGCCGACCCGCGGGTGGTCGAGGGGATGCGTCAGGTGCCGAGGGAATCGGTCGTCTCCATCAGGGGTGCCGCGAGGGAGGACAGACGTGCTCCGGGTGGAGTGGAGCTGGTCGCGGGAGGCTTCGAGGTAGTGTCGAAGGCGGAGCCCTGGCCGATAACCAAGACCGCGGTGAAGTCGGCCACCTTCCTCTACGACATGCGCCACCTGAGCATCAGAGGGAAGAAGTCGATAGCGACAATGAAGATCAGGTCGGAGGTCATGGGTGCTTGCTTCGACTACTTCCGCGAGAGGGGTTTCACTTTGATAAGCGCCCCCACATTCGTGCAGGCCGCGGTCGAGGGGGGCTCGACCCTATTCGAGGTGGGATACTTCGGGAAGAAGGCCTACCTCAGCCAGAGCGCCCAGTTCTACGAGGAGGCGGCCCTCGCGGGCTTGGAGAAGGTCTGGATCTGCCAGCCCGCTTTCAGGGCGGAGAAGTCGAGGACAGCGAAGCACCTCACCGAGTTCTGGATGATAGAGGCGGAGCGCGCCTTCGCCGACCAGGCGGCGAACATGCGCCTGCAGGAGGAGCTCATCGCGTTCATAGCTGATCGGGTCCTCGAGAGGAGGCAAGACGAGCTCGCGACGCTGGGCAGGAAGCTCATCAGGCCTGAGACGCCCCTCGAGCGCATCTCCTACGACGACTTGAGGAAGACGGCGGACGCCAAGGGCGTCCCATTCGAGTGGGGGGAGGACATCCCGACGGAGGCGGAGAGGCTGGTCTCACTCTCGAAGACCGCCCCGTTCTTCGTGACCGACTTCCCGCTATCGGCGCGGTCATTCTACCACATGACCTACGAAGAGAGGCCCGAGGTCACAAAATCGGCCGACCTTATCGCGCCCGAGGGCTTCGGCGAGCTCGCTACAGGAGGCCAGCGGATAGCAGAGTACTACCCGCTCCTCCAGAGAATAAAGAGCCAAAACCTCCCGGCGGAGGCCTTCTCTTGGTACCTCGACCTGCGCAAGTTCGGGATGCCCTACCACTCCGGGTTCGGGATGGGCGTCGAGAGGGTCACCCGCTGGATTGCAGGGCTGAAGAACATCAGGTCGGCGAGCCTCTTCCCGCGCACGACGACAAGGGTCTCCCCGTGACCGCGACCGGAGTGATCGCGACTGGAGCTTAGCCCGGGTTCTTTGATGGCCAAGGTCAAGCCGCTGTTGAAGAACGACCTCGTGTACGACGTCGTCATGACCAAGTCCGTCGATTTCTTGTTGGCTCAGCGCACGCTAAAGCTCACGAGGATTCAACTCAACGAGATAAGGCGCAGGTTCGGGACGGGGGTGACAAGGTACGACCTCCCTCGGGGGCCGCAGATCGAGTTCGACCTGTCGAACGACCTCGACGCCTTCATGTACGATCATTTGCTGACATACGGCTACTACGAAAAGGAAGTCGAATCCGTCCTGTCCGAGTTGATAACAAGGGAGACGACTTTCATCGACGCAGGCGCCAACGTCGGCTACTTCACGCTCTTCTCATCCAGACTGGCAAAGGAGGTGTACGCTTTCGAGCCGGCACCAGCCGTCTTCGAGAGGCTCTCGAGGAACGTGGCCTTGAACGGGCTCGGGAATGTCCGGGCGCTTGAACTCGCCCTGTCGAAGGATAGAGGCAAGCTGAGGCTCTTCGAATCGAAGATCTCCCCGGGCCACGACTCGACGGTAAAGAGGTTCGAGCACGACCGGTCGATAGTGGTGGACGCCGTGAGCCTGGACCAGGTCGTCGACTCGTCGGTCACAGACGTCGTCATGAAGGTTGACGTCGAGGGCTCCGAGATGGACGTCCTCTTGGGCGCTAATGGCTTGATAAGGTCCGGAAAGGTCTCCGCGATCGTCCTGGAGTGGGCCAGAGGACTCTACCCGGACGTGGCGAACCTGAAGCAGAGGTTCGCGCTGTATTCGGCGCTGGGGAGCGTCGAGGTCCTCGACGCTTCCAGGGGGCCGTATAGGGTCAAAGACAGGCATGAGCTCCCTGACATCTGCAATCTGCTCATCACGGTGCGGAGGTGAGCGTCGGCGACGCGCGACTGGGTCGTCCGGTCGCGCCTGGTTCGGCGACGCGCGACTGGGTCGTCCGGTCGCGCCTGGTTCGGCGACGCGTCGAGAATCGACCGCGCCTCCTACTCTTATAAACGGCCTCTGACTTTCTGAATTCGATTGAGGCGCTACAGCACTTCCGGCCAGAATCCAGACATCGGGAGATTGAAGTTCGTCTCGTACGCGTCCCTCGTTGTGGGAGTGGCGAGCATGGTCTTCGTAGCCGTGCTCGCGGGCCAGCTTAACGCCTTCTATCACCAGAACGGAAGCCAGGGCTCGACCACGACAACCACGAGCTACCAATCGATCAGCGTCTCGGGAAGCCTGATCACCCCGCAGCTCTCCCTCGCTGACGCGCCCCCCATAACCGCGGAGCAGGCTTTCGGGTCAAGGCTGACAGACATCAACCAGCCTCTGAACGCCACCGAGCTCGCGGTCTTCAACAACGCGTCGCAGTCTTACTTCGTGACGGCCGCGCAGATGTACCTAAACAAGTCGCTCACCATACCCATCGGAGCCACCGTCTCGGCCGCGCCGCTCGAGTTGGTGAACGGCAAGCCCTCGGTGATATATCTGGGAGCCATCTCCTGCGTCTACTGCGGCGAGAACCGTTGGGCGATGGCGCTCGCCTTAAGCCAGTTCGGCAGCTTCCAGAACCTCTTCAAGGGATACAGCTCGCTGGGCGATGGGAACGTCCCTACATTATACTGGGCGCCCGCCGAGTACAACGCCACCCAGGCAGTCGATTTCGGGAACTTCTACACAAGCAAGTACATCAACTTCCTCTCGATGGATTACGCCTCGCCGATAACGCAGGGATTCATGATGGGGCCTCTCACCTACTTCCAGCAGCAGGCGACCTCTACGATGAATCCAGCCTACGAGAACGCCGCGAGCACCATCATCAAGCTGAACAACTACGCCGGCACTCCGTACACGATATGGGGGAAGTTCAGCGTGCCAGGGGCGGACGCGAGCAACTTCGGCGACGCCTCGTCCAACTCCACGACCTCCCTCCCGATCGCGTCGCTCACCCACGACCAGGTCTTGGGGTTGCTGGCGAACCCGCACACTCCCTTCGGCTGGAACGAGTATGCGGCGGCCGACTTTTACATCTCATTGATCTGCGCGAGCATGTCCTCCCCCGCCCCGGTCTGCTCGCTGCCCTCCATCTCAACGATGGTCGCGGACGCGTAGCCCGTCCTCTTGCCGAACGCCGGGCCAGCCTCGGCGCCGAAGGAATTTTAAGGCGATGGCGAGAAAGGAGCCTCGACGACTATTGGGGCAGCCTCTCTTGAGGAATTCTCTCTTCCTCTTGATGCTCGCGACATCCTCGCTTTTCGTAGGTGCAGCCTTCATCTACATGTCGGCCAAGTCCCCCTTCTTCTGGGGGGTCCTGTTTCTCCCGGGTGTCATCCTCCTTTTGGTCTTCGCGATGACGGCAATCCTATCGGTGTTCAGCCTCCTCAGAGGCCCCGTCCGGACTGCCGCCTAGCCACTCGCCAAGCAGCAGGCCGCCCTTAGATGCCGGTGGACCCGCCGCCGAGCGTGGTCAAGCCTGAGAGATCGCGCCTAGGAGGACGAAGAAGACGAGGAATTGGACCTGGTGTTGGAGATGTATTTGCATATGGTTTCCACTCCAGCTTGAAGACCGGCCTTGTTAGTGGTGGTCGTCGAGTTGCCGTAGGTGTGCCCGACGCTGCCCATGATGCTCGTCGAGGTCGTGTACGAGACCGCCGTGGTTATGGTTTCTGTGACATTGCTCATCGTGCCGTGCACCACGGTCGTGGCGCCGACTTCGAGATACTGGCCGACGAAACAATAGACTGTGTTCGAGGGGACCCCGGGAGAGTGGTAGAAAGCGAGGGTCCCTACAATCACGACGACCAGCGCGACAGCGCCCAAAATCGGGCCCACTCGACGTTTCTTGGGCCTCTCCTTTTTCTCAGCGTATTTTTTGAGGGCCATCAGCCTGAAGCGTTTTTCGGAGGTCGGGGATTGGTTATTAAACGTAGACACCAAAAGAGAAGAAGCTTGAATTGCGCGAGGGTCTTGCCGTGAGCCGGTTGTCTGACACGGTTGCGAGAAGACGGGAGGCGGCCATCTCGAGGCTGAAGATTGTGCTCCCGGCGCTCTTTGCTCTTGGGTTCCTGTTCTTCTCGGCCATCACTGTCTTTCCGCTCGCGGGGATGCCCGGTCCGCCTCTCGACCCGAGGGGCGGGAGTCGGCCCCTTCTCCTCTGGCTCGCCGTCGCGAGCGCTTGCGGGGGTCTTTTCGCGCTCTTCGGCGGGCTGGTCGTTGCTCTCTCTGCGAGCTCAGACGAAGCCGTAAACGCGTAATTCGCGGCCGCAGCCGCTTATCCCACATTAAGGGGGTGCTTTGGTCCAAGCGGCCCGCGAGGCTAGGCGTCCTTTCAGTCCAGCAAAGGGAGGTCTCACCCGCGGTGTCGACAAGTCTCCGTGGTCGCGGAATCGACTAGGCGGCGTCTTGGTGTCTGAAGACGAAGTATCCTATTACGAAGGTGACTATTATCCAGACCATAACGGACAAGAAGGTGTACGGGTACGTGTTGCCTTGCCAGACATGAAGGGCCACCAAGTTGCCGACGCTGTACTGGCCCTGGCCTAGGCCCGCTCCGTATACCGTGAGCTCGCGGGCCGTCTCGATGGGATCGAGTAGCACGATGGTAAGGGCTGCGATAGGCCCTGCCCTCAGGTTGACGGAGATGACCAACTGGTCGAGGCTCGAGACCACCGCGAACAGGAACCAGACCATTATTCCGATACCCATTGCCGTGGCCTTCCGTTTCGAGAATTCGGAGATTATCAGCGCTATGCCCAGCATCACTGCGTTGAGCAGCGCCGCAAAGGCCATGATCATCACCACTGAAAAGTAGTTGGAGATACCTGTCGTGTAGACCACCGCTGAGGCCGCGCCGAACCCTATGATTATCACGGTGGTCGTCGCCAACAGCAAGCCCACGGCCCGTCCGAGGAAGAACTCGCCCTTTGTCACCGGGTTGGAGAGCAGGTACTGGAGGGTCCCTGACTCGCGTTCGTCGACTATCGACACGGCTCCCATCGGCAGCGCGAGCAAAGGAATCAACGGGAAGGTAACAGAGAGGAGGTCAGAGAGGTTCGCTGCAAGATACTCCGGTGGAAGGTTGCCTGCTGCCGACAGGTAGAGGTCCGGTATGTCGACGGCCAAGAGGAAGAAGATGATGCCGAAGGTCAGGACCCACTTCGTCCTAATCGCCTCCTTGTATGTGAATGTGAGTATGCCCCATACCCCTAGGGCGTTCATCTGCCTAGTTGTGCCACGAGTCGCGAGGGCCAAAGTCGCCGCGCCGAAGACGACGGCTACCCCAATCAGCGCGTAGAGTAGGTCGACGCTCCCAGAGGCCAAATCAGGTGCCTCCGTCCCGGGACCCTACCGAGCCCGCCTGAAGCAACTTGACGTATTCAGACTCTATCTCGCTTCTTTCTATGAGAATATCAGAGAGAGAGTACGGGCCGTTCATCAGGCCCTTCACCATGCCGAGCTTGATCTTGCTGGGGACGGTCGCCCTGATCCATTCTCCGTCGGCCTCGAAATCGAACGCGCCCAGGCTCTCCGCCAGCTTGGTCACCCCGGGAATGTCTGGTTCCTTGACCCGCATGAAGAGCGTGTCGTTGACGCTCAGGCGCGACATCAGCTCCTCAGGAGAGCCCCTGACGACCACCCTTCCTCGGTCGAGCACCATGACTTCGGTGGCGAGCTCGCCCAGGCCGGTCAGGTGGCTGGTCGTGATCATGGTCTTTCCCTGCTTGAGCAGCGCCCTCAGCAGCCTCTGGAACTCGAGCTGCCCTCGTAGGTCGACGTTGCTGGTGGGCTCGTCGAGGAGCAAGAGCTTGGGGTTACCGATCAAAGCCAAGGCGATTCCGAGCCTCTGCTTCATTCCGTCGGAGCAGGCCCTCACCCTTCTCGTCCTCGCGTCCCAAAGGTTGACCAGCCGGAGCTTCTCTTCAATCTGCGCTGTTCCGAGATTCTTCAGCCTGGTCGTCAGCACCGCGTGGTCGTAGAGGGTGAGCGATTCGTAGAACGCATAGTTCTGGGGGACGTACCCGATGACCTTCTTCGCACCTCTCGGGTCTTTGTTGACGTCGATCCCGTTGATCCTTATCCTTCCTTTGAAGTTCAGAATCCCCATCATGGACTTGATTAGGGTTGTCTTTCCGGCGCCGTTGGGCCCCAGAATCAAAATGTGGGCGCCAGGCTTTATTTCGAGAGACAGCTTATAGAGGGCGGTAAACTTTCCGTATCTCTTCTCGACGTTTTCGATGCTCACCATCGGGACTTCTTGTTGTTGTGGAGAGAGTTGTTGCAACTGTGCTTGGACTCGCCCCGTGCGCCTCGCCCGTATTTATTGGTTGAGGCAGAGGTGACCAAACCGGAAATTCTCAATACTTCGGCTATAGTCGAGGGCTTGGCCGTTCCTAAGACGCGCTTTTGACCACTGCGCCGCGTGGACGCGAAGCGCCCCCCTCATTTCTGATTCGGCGGTGCTTGCCGAGGACCCCGCGGCAAGAAGATTGCCGCAGCGATGAGAATGGCCCCGGAGGCCAGGAGCGCGTAAGGAAGGACGGCTTGGCCTGTGCTCACCGATGTCGAGATGCTGGACGTGCTGGACGTGGTTGACGTCACCACATTCTGAATCAGCAAGGTCCCCCCCTGCCCTTGCATGGCGGGCTCGGTCACGTACTGGTTGTACGGGTAGCCGATTGCCACTGAGTCGAGCAGTGTGACGCTGAACGTGGCGTTGGCCGATTGCCCTACCGCCAGGCCGGTGTTGGCCTCAGTCAGCGGGAAGGTGGCGTTGTTCGGCCCCCAAATCCCTCCAGGATACAGAAAGCTCGAAGCGTTGAAGCCGCCAGGGCCGTAGAGGGTGACTTGCAGTTGCTGTGCCCCCACGTCAAGTGCTACCTGGAGTTGATAGGCGGTGATGTACCCGATTAGCCCGCTGAACTGGCCGACGTGCAACGAGAGCGAGATGGTGAGGTTCGTCCCGACCTGAGCCGCCGACGGGTACGTGTAGTCAACGACGTAAGTCGTAGAACCGTGAGCCATGGAGTTGCCCAGCTGCTGTGTGGACCCCGATATGATTTGCACGGCAGCGCCAGCGCTCTGGAATGTGCCCAGGAGGATCAGGATGGGGAGCATCGGCAGGCACCTCTTGAGCGCTGACCACGCGCCCCTTCCTTCGCGTCTGCGCCCGTCCTTCTCGCTAGGTTGCATGTGGCTGTCTCACTACGACGTGAAGGTCAGCGTCCCCAAATTCTCCACTCTCGTCTGCGCGTCCGCGAGGGCGGCGGCGGGTTTCAACGACCCGTTGAAGGTCGCGCTGAGGTCGCCCTCTATGATGACCGCGGCTTGTAGCCATTTGGGGAACCCCAAGAGGGTCGTGAGGCTGCCCGCCTCCCAGACCTGATTTACGAGGCTGGCCACTCCGAGGGAGCCCGACTGAAGCTCGCTCGCGATTTCCGGCGCCTGGGTCACGGAGGTTCTGGTGGGAAAGTTGTTGTATTTGCCGAGGAGCTTGGCCTCTTGCGTCCCCTTTGCAGTGGCCCACTGGACCCAGAGCCATGCCATCTCTGGATTCTTCGAGTATTTCGACACGCCCACGCCTGAGCCGGCATACGGGTGGAAACTCCCCTCCGGGCCTGCGGGGTTCGTCGCGTAGCTAATCAGGCCGCCCACGTTCGACCTTCCAGGGTCTTCGAGCCACTGCGCGTACCCGTCGAAGAGCAGTCCGCAAGCCGCGGACTCGTACGCGAGGGAGCTGAACACGTTGTCCCAGGTGTTGATGAGGGAGGAGGGATCCGAGAGAGGCGCGAAACGGACGTAGTCCTCGAGGGCAGCTACACAGGCGTCAGTGGTGAACGTCGGGGTGATGGTGTTCCCGTCCACCGCCCAAAGGCTTCCCCCGAAGCTGGCGAGGTGCGCCTGATACTCATAGATCACAGCGACCGTAGGGCTGGCCATGCTCACAGACCCGAACGGGGTCAGCCCTGACTTTTGGATGGCCTGGCAGTTTGCAAAGTGGTCGTCCCACGTGGCGGGTGGCGTGAGCCCGAGCTTGTTGAAAATGTCCTTCCTGTAGAAGAGGACAAGGGTCGGAGTGTCGAAGGGAAGGACGGTGACGTTGGCCGCGGAGTTCCCCCCGTTTCCCCCCGAGAGGTCTGGCGGGTATGTCGCGATGCGATCCCAGGAGAACCGGTGGAAGTCATCGAGATTGAGCCCAGGGTAGGTCAGATCCGGGTACTGTTGCGCGAGCGCATACGGAGAGATGGGCAGGGTGGGAAAGACTCCAAGGTTCTCAACGTCCAGGCTGTAGCAGTCGTAGGCGCTGCTCTGGGTGTTGGCCATGAGGGAGACCGCGTCGAGCTGGAGTGCGTAGGGCTTGATGTCGTACTGGTCCCTTATCCCGCCCGCGTTCAAGAAGTCGCCGTCTATCAGCTGCGTAGAGAAGGGGCCGAACTCGGCCTCGAGGCTGATCTTCAGCGTCTTGCCGGAGTAGGGGGCCGAGACTGAGTGCAGCCAGGTCAAGAAGTCCTGATAGTCGGGAATCGTCGAGTACGGAGTGCTTGACTGGGACGTGGTCGCGGTCGAAAGGATGGAGGTGGAACTGGAGCTCGAGGAGGTTGAAGTCGTCCCAGACTGAAACAGCTTCGGAGACGCCAAGTCGGCCAACCCTAGCGAGACCAGCCCTGCCCCGGCGAGACCCATACCGTAACGCAAGAACTCTCTTCTATCCAAGGTAAACAGACTACGCTGGCCGCGGCCAGGCCAGAAGATAAGCGAGAGGCGCGCGTATTTAAGCAGTTTTACAAATTCGGGTCCAAAAACCTGACCGGAATCTGATCGCCCCTCCACCGCAACTCGACCCAGCCGCCGTAGAGCGGCTTCAGCAGAAGACTTCAGTCACGGCTCATTAGTCCTTATATTACGGTGACATCACAAAAAAAACCGAGTCAGAGCTTGCCAGGTCAGCACGTTCCGGGAACGGTTGACGAAGGTTGCTGAGCCGAATTCTTTCGTTACTGCGGGGTCGCTAGGTCTGTCCTCTGGAAGCGTCGACCCAGCAATCTT
>Ga0209517_10008937_pt1 | contig 11598 bp, 6 predicted proteins | sample PeaSoiMetSII2010_FD_187695 | JGI IMG/M metagenome (GOLD analysis project Ga0209517, IMG submission 187695) | Peat soil microbial communities from Weissenstadt, Germany - SII-2010 (SPAdes) (version 2) | ecosystem: Environmental > Terrestrial > Soil > Wetlands > Peat | place: Germany: Weissenstadt...
CGGGCGCATTATCAGAAGTTCCGCAGTTTGTTGGAGGAGATCCCGGCGGATGACTTCAGCCAGCGGCGCAACTCGGTGGACCTGGCGTTTCTGCGGCAGGGGATCACGTTCAACGTGTATGGCAACGAAAAAGGGGCGGAAAAGATTTTCCCGTTCGACCTGATTCCGCGCATCATTCCGGCGAGGGAATGGGAGTTTCTGGAGCGGGGGCTGGCCCAGCGCATCACGGCCCTGAACCTGTTTTTGCAGGATATTTATCACGATCAAAAGATCCTCAAGGACGGGGTGATCCCGCCCTACTACGTGTTGTCGGGCCGGCATTTTCGGCGCGAATTTGTCAACTTCAAGGTCCCGCGCGACATTTACATTCATATCTGCGGGACGGACCTGATCCGCGGCGGGAAGGGCGAATGGATGGTGCTGGAAGACAACGGCCGCTGCCCGTCCGGGGTGAGTTACTTGCTGGAGAACCGCCGCGCCATGAAGCGGAGTTTTCCGGGGATGTTCGAGTCCATCGGGGTGCAGCCGGTGGAACATTATCCGCAGGAACTGCTGAAGATGCTGCAATACATCGCGCCGGGCGGCGTGGCCGACCCGACGGTGGTGCTGCTGACGCCCGGGGCCTGCAACTCGGCCTATTTCGAGCACACTTACCTGGCCCGCCAGATGGGGATCGAGATCGTGGAAGGCCGCGATTTGATGGTCCAGGACGACAGCGTTTTCATGCGCACGACCAAGGGCCTCCAGCAGGTGCATGTCATTTACCGGCGCATTGACGACGATTTTCTGGACCCGACGGTGTTCCGGCGCGACTCGGCGCTGGGCGTGCCGGGGATCGTGCGCGCCTTCCGCCAGGGCAACGTGTCGCTGGCCAACTCCATCGGCACCGGCATCGCCGACGACAAGGTGATGTATTATTTCGTGCCGCGCCTGATCAAGTATTACCTGGATCAGGACCCCATCATCCCGAACGTGCCGACCTGGCTGGCCAGCGAGGAGGCGGACCGGAAATACATTCTGGAAAACCTGGAAAAACTGGTGGTCAAGGCCGCGAATGAGAGCGGCGGCTACGGGATGCTCATGGGACCCAAAGCCACTGCGGAGGAAATCGCCAAATTCCGCGGGTTGATCGCGGCCGACCCGCGCAATTACATCGCCCAGCCCATGGTCATGCTCTCGCAGCATCCCACCCAGGTGGCGGACGGGTTCGAAGGCCGGCACATTGACCTGCGGCCCTACATCATCTACGGGGAGAGAATCACCATTGTGCCCAGCGGCCTGACCCGGGTGGCGTTGCGCAAAGGTTCGCTGGTGGTCAACTCCTCCCAAGGCGGCGGGAGCAAGGACACCTGGGTTCTTTACGGCGATGCATGAAACCGCAAAACGACTGCTGAGGATCAGCGCATGACCAAGAGACTCCTGGTATGTTGAGCCGCGTGGCCAATTCGCTTTACTGGATGTCGCGTTACATCGAGCGCGCCGACAACACGGCGCGGCTGGTGGAAACCAGCCTGCAACTGCTCCTGGACATCCGCAATCTGGACGATCACCACGTCGCCCAGCAGTGGCTGCCGATTGTCCAGGCGGCCGGCGACGAGGAGGCCTTTTCCAAGCTGCATCCCAAGGCGACCGGGGCGGCGGTGACGGAGTTCCTGGTGTTCCAGCCGGAAAACCCCAACGCCATCGTCCAGTGCATCTGCCAGGCGCGGGAAAACGCCCGGATGGTGCGCGATCAAATCACCTTCGAACTGTGGGAGGAGCTGAACCGGCTCTATCTGTTTGTCACCTCGCGCGAGGCGCGCCAGGTCTGGAAACAAAGTCCGAGCGATTTCTTTTCCGAAATCAAGGCGGCGTCCATGCACTTGACGGGCCTGGCCTACGCCACGCTCATCCACAATGAAGGCTGGTGGTTCATCCAGGCGGGGCGGTTCCTGGAACGGGCGGACAAGACCTCGCGCATCCTGGACGTGCGGCATCAGAGCCTGCCCGCCACCGGAATTCCCGCGGCGATCAGCCAGGGCGAGGCGCTGGAGTGGGCCGCCATCCTGCGTTCCTGCAGCGCCTGGGACGCCTACAAATCCATCAACGGGGCGGACGTTCACCCCGTGGCGGTGACCGAATTCCTGGTGCTGAGCGAGGATTTCCCGCGCTCCATCCGCTTCTGTGCCGCGCAAGTGAACACGGCCCTGCGCAAAATCTCCGGCGTGCCCGACGGCCGGTTCGTCAACGCCGCCGAACGCCACGCCGGGCGCCTGCTGGCCGAACTGCAATTCGGCACGGTGGAGGAAATCTTCGAACGCGGCCTGCACGCCTGCATGGACGATCTGCAGCTCAAGTTCAACCGCATCGGCGACGCGCTCTTCGAGGCCTATTTTTTCCTCTCCTTCGCCGCCCTGAGCGAAGCGGATTTTGTCCAGCAGGAGGAACAGCAGCAGCAAGACGCGCCCGGCGCGGCCGGCTGAAAACGACCACCCAACCCAAACCAACCGCCAGGAACACGTGTCCATCCACGCCGCCCTATACCACAAGACCCGTTACACCTACGACCGGCCCGCCGCGCATTCCCCGCACGTGGTGCGGCTGCGCCCGGCGCCGCATTGCCGCGCCGCCATCCTGAGTTACTCGCAAAAAATCACGCCGGACGGCCACTTCATCAACTGGCAGCAGGACCCCTTTTCCAACTGGAACGCCCGCCTGGTCTTCCCGGAAAAATTGACGGAGCTGTGCGTCGAGGTGGAACTGGTCGTCGAAATGGCCGTCCACAATCCGTTTGATTTTTTTCTCGAAGCGGCCGCCGACCACTATCCGTTCACCTACGAGGACGCGCTGAAAAAGGATTTGGCGCCCTTCCTGGAGCCGTGCCCCGCCGAACCCCGCTTCCGCTCCTGGTTGCGCGGCGTCCGGGAGGAATTTGCCGGCCGGCCGGTCCGCACGATTGACTTCCTGGTGGCGCTGAACCAGCGGGCGCGGCAAGATGTCAAGTATCTGATCCGCCTGGAGCCGGGCGTGCAAACGCCGGAGGAAACCCTGGCCCGCGGCAGCGGCTCCTGCCGCGACTCCGCCTGGCTGCTGGCGCAACTGCTGCGCCATCTGGGGCTGGCTTCCCGCTTTGTCTCCGGCTACCTGATTCAACTGGCGCCCGACCAGAAATCCCTGGACGGCCCGAGCGGGCCGGAAAAGGACTTCACCGACTTGCACGCCTGGTGCGAAGTGTATCTGCCCGGCGCGGGCTGGATTGGTCTGGACCCCACCTCCGGCCTGCTGGCCGGCGAGGGCCATATCCCGCTTTGCTGCACCCCGGAGCCTTCCTCCGCCGCGCCCGTTTCCGGCGCGGTTGACCCCTGCGAAGCGAAGTTGCATCACGAAATGCGCGTGACGCGCATCCACGAATCGCCGCGCGTCACCCGCCCCTACAGCGACGCGCAATGGGAGGAAATCCAGGCGCTGGGCCGCGCCGTGGACGCGGACCTGGCCCGGCAGGACGTGCGCCTGACGATGGGCGGCGAGCCGACCTTTGTTTCGGCGGACGATCCGGACGGTCCGGAGTGGAATTTCACGGCGGCCTCTCCCCGGAAGCGCGTGCTGTCCGGGAACTTGATCCGCCGGCTGCGCGCCCAGTTCGCCCCGGGCGCGCTGCTGCATTATGGACAGGGCAAGTGGTATCCCGGCGAATCCTTGCCGCGCTGGGCGCTGGCTTGTTATTGGCGCAAGGACGGCGTGCCGGTTTGGCGGGACGATGCGCTCATCGCCGACGAAGCCAGGGACTACGGCTTCGGGGCGCGCGAGGCCCGGGAACTGGCCTTGCGCATCGCGGCCCGCCTGGGATTGGACGGCCGCTGGCTGCTGCCCGCCTACGAGGACGTTTTCTATTACACCTGGAAGGAGCGCCGGCTGCCGTCCAATGTCATGCCGGAGAATTCGCAATTGCAAAACAAGGAGGAGCGCGACCGCCTGGCGCGGATTTTTCAAAAGGGCCTGGGCGAAATCGCCGGCTACGCCCTCCCGCTCCGGCGGCGGCGGTCCGGCCCGGAAACTGCCTGGTCGAGCGGGCCGTGGTTTTTGCGCGACCAAGAGATTTTGTGGTTGCTTCCAGGCGACTCGCCCATGGGCCTGCGCCTGCCGTTGGATTCGCTGCCGTGGGTGGCGGAAAGCGAATACCCGCGGGATTATCCGCCCGATCCCGGACTCAAATTGCCGCCGCTGCCCGCTCAATTCCCTTCCGGGGCGCGCGCCGGCCAGCGATTTGTGGCGGGCGCGGCCGCGCCCTTTCCGGCCGGGTCCGGTCCGGGCCTGCGCGCCCAAGAACTGGAGGACCGGCCGGCCGGTGAAGCGCCTTTGCCGGAAGACCCGGCCCGGCGTCCGGCCCCGCAGCAAAGCGCGCCGTGGCTGGTGCGCACCGCCCTTTGCGTGGAACCGCGCCACGGGCGGTTGTATGTTTTTCTCCCCCCGGTCGCGGCGACCGAGGACTATCTTGACCTGGTGGCTGGCATCGAGGCGGCCGTCAAGGAGGCGGGAACACCGGTGTTGCTGGAAGGGGAGCCGCCGCCCCGGGACGCGCGCCTGCATAAACTGGCGGTGACGCCGGACCCCGGCGTGATCGAGGTGAACCTGCATCCCAGCGCGACCTGGGACGAATTGGCCGCCAAGACAACGACGCTTTACGAGGAGGCGCGGCAAACGCGGCTGCGGGCGGAAAAGTTCATGCTGGACGGACGCCACACCGGCACCGGGGGCGGCAACCACCTGGTCATCGGCGGCCCCACGCCGGCGGACTCGCCGATTTTGCGTCGGCCGGACCTGCTGCGGTCGCTGCTGGCCTACTGGCAGAATCATCCCTCGTTGAGCTGGCTGTTCAGCGGGCTGTTCATTGGCCCGACCAGCCAGGCGCCCCGGGTGGATGAGGCGCGCCACGATTCGCTCTACGAACTGGAGACCGCCTTCCAGCAGGTGCCGCCCGCCGGCCAGGACGCGCCGCCGTGGCTGGTGGACCGGCTCTTCCGCAATCTTTTGATTGACGCGACCGGCAACACCCACCGCGCCGAGTTTTGCATTGACAAGCTCTTTCCGCCGGAGGGCGCCGGCGGCCGGCTGGGCCTGCTGGAAATGCGCTCCTTTGAAATGCCGCCACACGCGCGGATGAGCGCCGCCCAGCAATTGCTGCTGCGCGGCTTGATCGCCCGTTTTTGGCGGCAGCCCTACACCAACCGCCTCGTCCGCTGGGGAACCGACATCCATGACCGCTGGATGCTGCCCCATTTTTGCGAGGCGGATTTCAACGATGTCATCGCCGATCTGCGGCGCGACGGCCAGCCCTTTGCGGCCGAATGGTTCGCCCCGCATTTCGAATTCCGTTTTCCGCTCATCGGCCGGTTCGTCCAGCGCGGCGTTGCCGTGGAATTGCGCGCCGCCCTGGAGCCGTGGCACGTGCTGGGCGAGGAGGCCGGGCCGGGCGGGGCCGTTCGTTATGTGGACAGCTCGCTCGAACGCCTCCAGGTCAAGGCGGCGGGCATGACGGGCGACCGCTTTGCCGTGACCTGCAATGGCCGGCGCGTGCCGCTGCATCCCACCGGGACCAACGGCGAGTTTGTGGCGGGGGTGCGGTACCGCGCCTGGCATCCGCCGGAATGCCTTCAGCCCAACATCGGCCTGCACACGCCGCTGGTGTTTGATTTATACGACACCTGGAACGGGCGTTCGCTGGGGGGATGCACCTATCATGCAGTTCATCCGGGCGGCCGGAATTACACCACCTTTCCCGTCAACGCCTACGAGGCGGAGAGCCGGCGGTTGTCGCGCTTTGTTCCGCACGGCCACAAGCAGGGCCGTTTCCAGCCGCCGCCCGAACCGCTCAATCGCGACTTTCCCTTCACGCTGGATTTGCGCCTGGCGCCGGCGGCCATGCCGGAGCGGCTTTGATTGACAAAAGCGGTTTCGTTTCCCCTCAAAACCCCAGGCGGCGGAAGCGGGCGTGGGAAAATGGTTCCTCGACGTTCCCAGTGGATTGCGCCGGCTTCTTGAGGTTGCCTCGATTTGACGGACAGAGCGGCCTTCCCCCGGTTCAGTGGACAGATGGGGGGATTACGATTAGGAGGGGCCGCCCAAAAATGTGAATGCTCCGGAAAAGCCGCATCTCCATACGCCGCAGTTGAATGGCGCAAATAAATCTGGCAAATTGCCGCGTCCATGGATGCAGTGGAAGATAATTTGAACACGAACGCCGGCTCGATTCTGGCGGATTATGCCGGCCCGGCCGGGCGGTTTGACGCGGCCGTGGACGGCGCGGGCGCGCTGCGCGCGGCCTACCGGGCCTTTGCCCGGGCGGTGCCGCGTCTGGGCGCGGAGGATTTGAAGCGGCGGCAGGAAACGGCGCGCCGGATCATCCAGGAACAACGGATCACTTACAACGTCTATGGCGATCCGCCCGGCACGGAGCGGCCGTGGCAGTTGGACCCGATGCCCTTGCTGATGGACGCCGCCGAATGGAGCCTTCTCCAGGCCGCGCTGATCCAGCGCGCGACCCTGCTCAATGGCGTCCTGGCCGATTGCTATGGCCCGCAGGAATTGATTGCGGCGGGCCTCCTGCCCCCGGCCCTGGTCTTCGGCCAGCCGGATTTTCTGCGGCCCTGCCACGGCTTGCGCCCGTCCGGCGGGACGTTTCTGCACTTTTACGCGGCCGACCTGGCGCGGTCCGGCGACGGCCAATGGTGGGTGCTCTCCGACCGCACGCAAATCCCGACCGGGGCGGGCTACACGCTGGCCAACCGGCTCATCACGGGGCGCATCCTGGCGGAGGCGTTTCGCGACTGCAACGTGCAACGGCTGGCCGGCTTCTTCCGCGACGCGCAGGCCTCGCTGGCCCGGCTGGCCCCGCGGCATCCGGACAATCCGCGGATCGTATTATTGACTCCGGGGCCGTTCCACGAGACTTATTTCGAGCAGGCCTGGCTGGCGCGCTATCTGGGCTATTCGCTGGTGGAAGGGCAGGACCTGACCGTGCGCGATGGCCGGCTTCTGCTCAAGACGCTTTCCGGCCTGGAACCGGTGGATGTGATTTTGCGGCGGGTGGACGACGAGTGGTGCGATCCGTTGGAACTGCGCAACGATTCCATGCTGGGCGTGCCCGGCCTGCTTGGCGCCTTGCGCGCGGGCAACGTTGCGGCGGCCAACGCCCTGGGCAGCGGCCTGCTGCAAAGCCCGGCCTTCATGGCGTTTCTGCCGGGGTTGTGCCGGCATCTTCTGGGGGAAGAACTCAAACTGCCCTCCATCGCGACCTGGTGGTGCGGCCAGCCGCAGGCCCAACAACATGTCCTGGAGCATTATGACGAATTGATCGTCCAGCCGGCCTTCCGCCCGCAATGCAGCCCGCCCGAAGGCGCCGTCCCGCCCGGCGCGGCCGGCCCGGGCGATTGGCGCGCGCAAATCCAATTCCAGCCCGAGTCATTTGTCGGTCAGGAACGGATGACCCTTTCCACCGCACCCGCGTGGGATGGCGCCCGTCTGGCGCCCCGCCCCGTCTCGATCCGCGCCTACCTGGTGAGCACCGCCGCCGGCTACTCCGTCATGCCCGGCGGACTGGCGCGCGTCGGCTCCGAACAAAACGGCGCGGCCCTCTCGCTGCAACCGGGGGCGTCGAACAAGGACCTCTGGGTCCTGGCGGAAGGGCCGGTCGAGCCGGTCACACTGCTCAACCCGGCCCATCAGGCCGTCGAACTGCGCCGGGTGGGCAACAATTTGCCCTCGCGCCTGGCCGACAATTTCTTCTGGCTCGGCCGCTATGGCGAGCGGGCCGACGCGACGGCGCGCCTGACGCGCAGCCTGCTGCAACGGCTCAGCTCGGAAAGCGGCCCCGGCTGGCTCGCCTTGATCGAGCCGCTCCTCAACACCCTGGCCAAACAAGGCCAGATCGCGCCCTGCGCCGCGCAAGCCGGCGCGCGGCCGACTCCCGAGGCCATCGAGGCGGACTTGCGGGAGGGCATTTTTGACGCGAAACGGCGCGGATCGCTCAGCGGAATAGCCGCGGAAATGCAGAAGCTGGCCATGCTCGTCCGCGACCGCACTTCCAATGATTTGTGGCGGGTGCTGGCCCAACTGGGCGAAGTGCTGGCGCCGCCGGACCCGCACGCTTCCCGCCTGGCCGCCGACGGCACCGCCGTTCTCAACCAGACGCTCCTGCACCTGGCCGCCTTTCACGGGCTGGCCCGGGAAAACATGACCCGCGCCCAAGGCTGGCGTTTCCTGGACATCGGTTTGCGCCTGGAACGCGCCATTTATCTCTGCACCCTGCTGGATTGCGCGTTGGGATCGCCCGAAGCCAACAACCCCAGCGTGCTGGAAGCGGTGCTGGAAGTGGCGGACAGTTCCCTCACCTACCGCAGCCGCTACACGCTCCTGCCCAACATCGCCGCCGTTTACGATCTGCTGCTCCTGGACGACACCAACCCGCGCTCTCTCCTCTTCCAGTTCAACCAACTGGTCAAACATTTTGAACGCCTGCCGCGCGAACGCGAGAGCGCCCTGCCCAGTCCGGGCCACCGCGTGCTGCTGGATTGCCTGACCCGCCTGCGCCTGCTCGACCCCCGCTCGCTGGCCAACCGCAAAGCCAACTGGCGCCAGAGCCAGGCCGGAGCGGTGGTGGAACGCCTCCTGCGCCAGTTGCCCAAACTCTCCGACGCCATCGCCGTCAGTTACTTCGCCCATTCGGCCATCTCCCGCGCCGGCGGCATCTAAGGAGCCGATGATCTACCGCATCCTCCATCGCACCGTCTATGACTACTCCGAGCCGGTGACCGTCTCGCATCATGCCGCGCGCCTGCAACCGCGCCTGACCGATGTGCAGCCGCGCGTGGAATTCTCCCTGGAGATCGCGCCCGCTCCCGCCGTGCGGACCCCGCACACCGATTATTTCGGCAACCAGATCTGTTTCTTCAGCGTGCAACAAATCCATCGCCGCCTGGAAATCACCGCGGCCAGCCGCGTCTGGGTCAACCGCGTGACCCCGCCGGCCCCCGGCCTCTCGCCGGCATGGCAGAAGGTGGCGGCGCTGTTCCGCCAGAAGGCGGCGGGCGAAACCGCCGGACTGCACCAGTTTCGTTTCGACTCGCCCCTGCTGCGCGCCACGCCGGAACTGGCGGCCTACGCGCGCGCCAGTTTCGGCGCCGACACTCCCTTGCTGGCCGGCGCGCAGGACTTGAACCGGAGAGTTTTCAGCGATTTCAAATATGACCCGGTGGCGACGACGGCGGCCACGCCGCTGGCCGAGGTGTGGCGGAGCCGGCGGGGCGTCTGCCAGGATTTCGCCCATCTGGCCATCGCCTGTCTCAGATCGCTCGGCTTGCCGGCCCGCTATGTCAGCGGCTACCTCCGCACCCATCCGGCCCCGGGACAGGCGCCTCGGACCGGCGCGGACGCGTCGCACGCCTGGTTCTCCGTTTTCTGCCCCGGCGTGGGATGGGTGGATTTCGACCCCACCAACAACCTCCTGCCGTCGGACGAACACATCACCGTCGCCTGCGGGCGGGATTTCAGCGACGTCAGCCCGGTCAGCGGCATCCTGGTGGGCGGCGGGAGCCACGCCATTCAGGTGGCGGTGGACGTGCGCGAAGGGGAAGAAGGCCCGGCATGAAGTGGGCCATCCGGCATCGCACCGCCTACCGCTACGCCGACGCGGTGCGCGACAGTTTCAACGAGGCCCGGTTAAGGCCGCCCACCGGCGCGCAACAGCGGCTGGAATCTTTCGATTTGAACATCAGTCCTCCCGCGCGGGTGAGCCATTACACCGATTTTTACGGCAATTGGGTGGACCATTTCGACATCGCCGGGCCGCACACCACGCTGGAATTGGAGGCCCGCGCCGTCGTCACCACCTTCGCCGCCGGCGCGCCGGCCCTGGACGCGCGGCCGGCCACCCTGGCCGAGGCGCGGCAGGCGGGCTTGAGCGATCCGTGCTTCGACTTCACGCAGGCCAGCCGTTTCACCGACACCGGCCCGGAAACGGCGCGGCTGGCGGCCGACGCGATGGGAGGGCAGACCGACGCCTGGCAGGCGGCGCTGGCGCTGATGCGGTTTGTCCATCAATGGATGGCCTACGAACCGCAAACCACTCATGTTCACACCCATGCGCGCGAGGCGCTGGCCGCGCGGCGCGGCGTGTGCCAGGACTTTGCCCATGTTTTCATCGGCCTGTGCCGCTCGGCGGGCCTCCCGGCGCGCTATGTCAGCGGGTATCTCGCCTCGCAGAAGACCAGCGCCACCCACGCCTGGGCGGAAGTGTTCATTCCGTCCGTCGGCTGGGCTGGGGTTGATCCCACCCACAACCGGCTGCCCGACGAACACTACGTGAGGATCGCCACCGGCCGCGATTACAACGATGTCCCCCCCTTGCGCGGCACCTACCGCGGCACACAGGAGCGGACGATGGAAGTGGCCGTCGAAATCAACGCGGCAAAGGAATAGTGAATTCTGAATGGTGAATTGTGAACGGTGAATTGTGAAAGGATGAATGTTCGGAGGCAAGACTGGCTGTGGAGGCTTGGCGGGGAGGGGCGCATTCTGCTAACAGCCCGTGCGGTTGCAATAATTGGTGATTGTTTGGCAAAAAACGTGTAGTGGTTGCCCCGCCGGTGCGCCATCTTCTTCTCAATTATGGCAAAAAGCATGAGTCAACCAGCGGCCCAAGCATCCGCCCGCAATGGCAATGCGCGCCTCCCGGCCCATCCCGCCGTCGCGCCCGAAACCGCCTACGGCTACCCGCGGGATTTTCTCAACAACCAGTACGTTTACCTGGTGATTTCCCCGCGCGCCGGAGGATTGTCCATCGGCGTCAACGTCAACCCGGTGTTGCAATGCACCTTCGACTGCCTGTACTGCGAGATCAATCGCGGCCAGCCCTCGCGCGCGCCGCGCTTTGATGCGGAGAAAATGGCCGGCGAACTGCGCGCGACTTTTATGCTGGCCCGCTCCGGCGGCCTGCGGCAACTGCCGCGTTACGCCAATTTGCCGGAGGACCTGCTGCAAGTGCGCCACGTCTCCGTCAGCGGCGACGGCGAACCCACTTTGTCGAGCTATTTTGTCGAGGCCCTGGAAGCCATCGTCCACCTCCGGGTGGTGGGGGCGCTGCCGTTTTTCAAAGTGGTGGTGGTGACCAATTCCAGCGCGCTGGACCGGCCGGAGGTGCAACGCGGCTTGACACTCCTCACGCGCCAGGACGAGATTTGGGCCAAACTGGACGCCGGCACGCAGGAATATCTCGACAAAGTGAACCGCGCGACCATTCCGCTGGAAAAAATCATGAGCAACATTCTCCTGGTGGGCCGCCAGCGTCCGGTCGTCGTGCAGAGCCTGTTCCCCGCCATCAATGGCGTCCCGCCGCCAGCCCGCGAAATCCAGCAATACGCCCAGCGCTTGAAGGAACTCAAGCAGGCGGGCGCAGAAATCCCGCTCGTCCAAATTTATTCGGCGACGCGCCCGATGGCTCGGACCGGGTGCAGCCATCTGCCCCTGGCGTCCCTTTCCCAGATCGCCAAAACGGTCCGCCGCGTGGCCAGGTTGCGCGCGGAAGTCTATTGAGCCGCCAGTCTTGGTTGGCAGGGCGGGCAGTCC
>Ga0209517_10008940_pt1 | contig 11587 bp, 7 predicted proteins | sample PeaSoiMetSII2010_FD_187695 | JGI IMG/M metagenome (GOLD analysis project Ga0209517, IMG submission 187695) | Peat soil microbial communities from Weissenstadt, Germany - SII-2010 (SPAdes) (version 2) | ecosystem: Environmental > Terrestrial > Soil > Wetlands > Peat | place: Germany: Weissenstadt...
TTGATCCAGAGATTCTGGTAGTCGTCTCCGCCGGGGGCGCCACGAATGCTCATCCAAGTCTTGCCCCCATCGGTGGAGCGGACGGTCACGATGCTGACGCTGTACACCACGTCGGGATTCTTAGGATCCACTCGTGGAATAGAAAGGTCGCCACCGCCGATGCGCATCGCCGGGCGCGGGTCACTGTTAGCCACGTGCCAGTTTTCGCCGGCATCATCGGAACGGTACACTCCCAGGCCAGCGCCGGAACCGTACTCTCCCCGTTTGGTTGTTGCCACGCTGGCATAGAGCCGGTTCGGTTCACTCGCGGCGATCGCCACATTGATTTGCGTGACGTCGTTGGGCAGGCCTTTGATAAGTGGATGCCATGTGTTCCCACCATCAGTCGATTTGAAAAGGCCCCCGCCGGTTCCTTGAAATTGATTGTTATCTTCCCACGGTCCGGCGCGCATTTCCCACAACGACGCGTAGAGCACGTCGGGATTCGAGGGGTCCATTTCGATATCGGAACCGCCCGTGTTTTCATCCTTGGAAAGAATCTTCTGCCAGGTATTGCCGCCGTCAGTCGAGCGGAAGATTCCGCGCTCGTCGTTTGGGCCGTACGGATGCCCGAGCACGGCGGCGAACAACTTATTCGGGTCGCGCGGATCGATTGCGAGCGCAGGGATTTGTTGTCCGTCGCGCAATCCGAGATGAGTCCAGGTCTTGCCGGCGTCCGTTGATTTATAGATTCCGTTGCCGACCGAGAGGTCAGGACGATGCAGCCCTTCGCCGCTCGCGACATAAATGATGTTGGGGTCGGACGGAGCAACCGCAATCGCGCCGATCGACTGAGTAGGTTCCTGATCGAAGATCGGCGTCCAGGTGCGGCCGTAGTCGTCCGACTTCCAAACTCCTCCGTTCACCGCTCCGATGTAGAAAAGATTGGGCTGGTTCGGTACTCCGGCAACTGCGCGGGTTCGGCCGCCGCGAAAAGGCCCAATCATGCGCCAGCGCATTTCCTGATACATGCTCTCGGGATATTGTTGGGTCTGACTGACGCCAAGCAACGAGAGAACAAAAATGGCAGCGAGCAAAATCACAATGAGGCGATGAGATCGAATCACGTGCCCTCCGAGCAAAATGTCTGAGTGGGACAGCATAAATCAAATGAGCCGCTGGGTGAATGGCTTGACCTGTGACCCTAGGATATGTCCGACTCTTCTTCGCGGCGCTGCTTCTGAATATCGATGCCGAGTTGCTCGGCTTTCTTGTAGAGATGGCTGCGTTCGAGGCCGAGTGACTTAGCCGCATTGGTGATGTGGTAATTGTTCCGCTTCAGTTCGCCGACAATCGCCTCACGCTCGAAGTTTTGCACCCGCTCAGCCAAAGTTCCTTTGTTCGTTCCCGACAGAGGCAGACTGGTCGGTGCAGAAGGCAGTGAAGAGCGAACTGTTTCCAGCGTGACCTCATCGTCGGTTGCCAGTAGCATCAGCCGCTCCACCACGTTGCGCAACTCGCGGACGTTACCCGGCCATGGATAGGCAGCAAGCGCCTCAATCGCATTCGCAGCGAAGAGGATCGGCTTCCAACTATTCTGGGCGCAGATCTGCCCCGCAAAATGTTCCGCCAGCGACGGAATATCGTCGCGACGTTCGCGGAGAGGCGGCAAAGTAAGCGGAAACACATATACCCGATGAAAAAGGTCCTGACGAAAGTTTCCTTCGCGCACTAGAATCTCCAGATTTCGGTGGGTTGCAACCAGGACGCGTACATCCACGGAAATGGGTTTGTCTCCGCCGACGCGTTCCACTTCGCCTTCCTCCAGAACCCGCAGCAGCTTGGCTTGCATGGATAGAGGCATGTCGCCGATTTCGTCGAGAAAAATCGTGCCGTGCTCCGCCTGCTCGAATTTTCCGGTGTGGCGTGCGGCCGCGCCGGTGAATGAGCCCTTCTCGTGTCCGAAGAGTTCCGACTCGATGAGCTCTGCCGGAACCGCTGCGCAATTCAGCGTGACGAAAGGACCGGCGGACCGCGGGCTGCGTTCATGCAGGGTGCGGGCAACTAATTCTTTTCCCGTCCCGGTTTCTCCCAGAATGCAAACCCGCGACTCGCTCGCGGCCACGCGCTCGACTTGGGCCATTACTTTCCGCATGACCTCCGAGGTCCAAACCATCTCGTGCTTACCCAGGCGCTGCCGTAGCTGCCGGTTTTCCGATTCCAGACGCCGGAGTCTGAGCACGTTCTCCACGGTCAGCAGCAGCTTTTCCGTAGACACCGGTTTTTCCAGAAAATCGAGAGCTCCCAGGCGGGTGGCGCGGACCGCCATTTCAATATGTGCCTGTCCCGACATCATGACCACCGGAACCGTGATTCCTTGCGACTTGAGGTCTTCCAGAAAAGAAAGACCGTCCTTGCCGGGCATGACCACGTCGGAGAATATCAAATCAAAGTTCTGTGTTTTGGCAAATTCGAGTGCCTTGGACACGTTGTCGCAAACCGTTGCTTCATGGCCCGCCAACCGAAATGCGCGTGAAAGAGAAGCTAGGGTATTGGGCTCGTCATCCACAATCAAAAGGCTGGCCTTCTGCGGCATTAATTGTTCCTCGCGCTTGCGCCCGATGCGTGGTCGGTAGGTTGTAGCTTGTCAGCGTTGCGCGGCAATTCGATCACGAAGGTCGTCCCGCGTCCGGGTTCACTATGAACGCTGATCCGACCACCATGGTCGCTGACCACGGACTGCACGATTGCGAGGCCGAGCCCCGTGCCGTGCGGCTTGCTAGTGTAATAGGGAGTGAACAGGTGGGAACACTCTTCTGGCGTGAGCCCGTTGCCCGTGTCCGAAACTTCGACGTAGCTGAGATTGCCGTTCTGGCGTGCACGCAGCGTAAGCGAGCCGCCCTGAGGCATTGCGTCCATCGCATTCGATACGAGGTTTGAGAGTGCTCGGTGCAACAAGTCAGCATCGGCGGCGATTGGATCCATAGGTTCGGCCAATTCCAGTTTACATTCAATAGGCGCTCGCTCCGGTGAGGTCAGTTGCGCCTGAAACAGCCGAGCTACATTCTGCACAACATCATTGAGCTGTATTTGCTGGAACTGCGGTTGGGGCATTCGCGAGAACTCGCTGAAGCGCGAGATAATCGCTTTTAGATTCGCGATCTCAGCCAGCAAGGTTGATGAGCTTTCCTGAAAAATCTCCTCGAACTGCTGCGGACTCTGCTGTCGTGCCCGCAGCAAATTCTCAACCGTCAATTGCAGCGGGAAAAGAGGGTTCTTCAATTCGTGCGCCAGTCTGCGGGCTAACTCACGCCATGCAGCGACGCGTTCCGCCTGCACCAGATGCTCTTTTTGGGCCAGCAGTTCACGAGTCATACGATTGAACGATTCCGCCAACTCGCCGATTTCGTCCGATGAAGTAACTGCCACTTGCGTATTCCAGTTGCCAGAAGCGACGTTACGCGCGGCCCGAGCGAGTTCTTCCACCGGGCGCGTGACACGGGCCGCCGCCCATCCGCTGAGCAGGATAGCCAGTAAGATGCCTGCAGCACCTGAGAGCAGTGCCGCCGAGCGGATGCGTTGGCGAAGCTCAACGTACGGGCGACGCGAATTACCAATAAGCAGGGCGCCGAGCAATTGGTTATCACGACCGGCGAGTGGGATTGCGTCGATCGTCTCGTCATCGGCAGCGTCGGAAGACCAATGCACCAACGTCGTCGTTTCCCGTCGCTGTTGTTGAAGCTGCTGAATTATCGGCGCAATCAGTTCGGCTTTCTGCACTGTGCCTGAAGCGTTGATCAAGAACTGGGGCGAAAAGCCAAGCCCCAAATTCTGATAAAACATGGCTCGCATTCCTGGTGGAAGCTCAAGGCTGGCGAGGAATTCTTTGTCAATCCGTCGGCCTCCGATCACGAAAAGTGGCTTCTCTCCGATGTTTACCGCCCTGATCGCGAACAGCCCTAGCGCTGCGCCGTCCGGCATTTCCTCCTGTTTCAAGAAGGCGTCTTTAGGAATTGTGGATACAAGGGCGACCGTTTCCTTGTAGCCAAACTTGGCCGCCCATTGTGCGGACGAAATGATCGTCCCTTGGCTGTCGACGAACTCGAGAAAATCCAGTTGCTGATTATCAGCAATCGTTCTGGCTTCGTTGAGATACGCGCCGTAGTCCGGAGAACCGCGACTTAAGGCTAGAGCCATGTGGGTCGCGCCTTCGCTCGCAGCAACGGCTTCTACACGGTGCACCACTTCCTCACCTCGACGATTGAACTCACGCCGAAATTGAGCAACCAGCGCGGCGGTGCGTTCCTCATTGACTTTTTCGAAAGCCCGGCGCGTCGATAATGAAATGCTCCAGGCAACTGCAACGACCGACACGAGAACGGTCAGCGCACACACGACCAGGAGTTTGCGTCGGAACGTCATGGTTTCTCCGCAGCCAGCCAGACGTCGGGTAGACGCCAACTTCCGTCACGCATGGTCCGCCAACTCTTCACCGCGCCAGACACCCCGTATGCCACCCGCACATGCAGCAAAGGAATCACTCGTTGCGATTGCAGCAACCTCGCTTCCGCGCCGTAGAGGTCGTCAATTGAACTCGAAGAAAAGTTAGGCTGAGGAAGTCCAAGCTCCGCGGCGAGTTCATTGAGAGAGATCTGAGCGTCCGGCGAGATTAGCGGAATTCGCACAACGCGCAGGTCAGCGCCACTCGTGCTCGTGATCTGCATCCCCAATCCGGCATCGCGGGCATTGAGAACGACTCTCTCGGCGATGACGCGTGCCGTCGGATCAGAAGGGTCGTAACCGAGAGCCCATGAGGTAGTGTGCGGAATATCGCTCCGCACCTGCCGCGCCAACGCCAGGTCAATCGACGCGGGGAAAAGAAAACCGTAGCCAGTCATCCAATTCGGCAGAAGTCCGCCGGCGGCTTCTCCGCTGCCTTGCAGCACAACCGTATTCAGCAACACCCGATCAATGCTGAGGGCAAGAGCTTGACGCTGGCGTCCATCTCCAGGTGACTGCGTATCTCGGTTAAAGGCCAGCAAAATCAGTTCCACCGGGGCTGAACTCTCGACGTGGCGGCCTTCCGCAGTCGCCCGATGCGCTTGCTCGGGTGCGACTTCTATGACCTGAGCCTTTCCGAGGTCGAGCGAGATCATCTGTTCGCGGAAACTCTTTCCCATCGCAATTTCGATCGCATCCAGAAACGCGCGGCCACCCCAGTATTCATCGCGCGCAAACAGAACCAGCTTCCTTCCAGGATCCCATTGGGAAACAGCAAAGGGCCCGGTGCCAGAAATCTTTCCGCCATCGCGTTTGACAATGCTGTTGCGCGGCAACGTCAGCTCTACCGGGAGATTCGGAGCGGGCGAATCGCGCTCGATGACAACTGCGTCTCCCTGAGAAAACACTTTCCATGTTGGATTGGTTCTTCGCAGAGAAGCGGCGACCGTGTCCGCCGTAACGGGCGCACCGTCCTGGAACGTAACGCCGCCGCGCAAGAAAAACTGCCAACGCTGATTGCCCGGTTCAGCTTGCCATGAAGTTGCCAACGCGGGTTCGGGCTTGCCCTGCTCGTCTAATGAAATCAGAGTGTCAAACATCAACCTAAACAAATTGCGCGACCCAAGCCACTCCGTCTGATTGGAATCGGCCGGGTCGAGCGATGTGGGAGCAGCCCGCATCTCGATATGCAGAGTTCCGCCGTAATGCGGGTGCGCGGCCCGGCTGGATCCAGCAGCCAAAAGCAGACTACTGGCTACAAGTAATGGAAAGGTGGTAAGCCTCATATTTTTCCGTTCCTGAATTCTGGGAAACTGCGATGACGCCGGTTCCGTCGGAATCGGACCAAAGCGCCGTGATCTCGCCGCTGAGCTGTATCGGCGGGCTCACGGCGGCAGGTTCGCGATCCGCAATTTCAAAGGCCGTGACTGTTTCGGAAGCGCCATCTCCGTTGCCGCTAGCCAGTACTTGCCAATCCAGCCCGCAGCCGCTTCGAAGAGTCGCGATGTCGCTGCCCCATCCGAACTTGGCGCCGGGTTGATCCGTGACTCCGTCCAGCAAGTGAACTTGCCCGTCGACAGTCGCGAAAATCCAGAGCTTGTACTTGTCTCGCGGCAGCATCGCAGCCGAATAAAATGCTTTCACGGTGGTTTGTTTCTCGATTCCCGGCGAGAGCGCGCCGGTAAAGAAATTTCGTGTCGGAGCGAAAAACGCGCTCAATCCCGACTGATCTGTTCCCAACGGCCAGGGATCATCGCTGTCATAACAGTTAATACCCAGAGGAGCGGCCGTGGTGCTTCGGCAAAATAGGCCCGGCAAATACGCATCGAACAAGTGGTCCTTCCGCAAAATCAATCGGCCCCGCAGATCGCGCGGCCACGGACGCGAGTGCGAAATGGGCAGGGACTGTTCTTGCTGCCAGCGGCCGTCCTGAAACTTCGCGAGTACTACACTCTCTGGCAGGAGAACAATCATGTGCTGCGGATTGCTGTTCACCAGCGCAACATCCAGAATGCGATTCTCATCCGTCCACAGCAGCGTTTTGTGAATCGTGAGTCCTGCGGCTGAATGCTCGACCGCGGCCGGACTCGACCTGGTCACGGCCACCATGACCACCGAAGATTCGTTGTTCCCCTGATGAATCTCGGCGACCCAGATGTAGTTCTGCAGATTTTCCGAAAGGGTAATCTGCACCGTGACAGCAGCTTGGTCTGTGGTGACAAATCGAACTCCGAGCGCGGCCAGCTCGGCCATCAGCCCGCGACGAATCTCTTCGGCGTCTGGGTGGCTGAGAGAGGATCGACTTACCAAGTCAAGAGCTACCGCCCCCGGACCTGTAGCCGCGGCAATCTTTCGTGCCAGTTGCTCTTCGGGCGCTCGCCATTCACTCGCCAAGATAGTCGGCACGTGGATCGATATCAGCACGAGCAGACAGGCTACACGCGGAAACCGTGATGACGAAGCACGCATGTGCGGGATGCGCGCATTATAAACCGCATTGTCAGTGACGCTTCGCATAGGGCACTGTACTGTTTGTAGACACCGGCTTGTGAAAATTGAGCTTCACGGTACTCACTTCGGCTGCTGCTCATCCGACTCTTCCGCTTGACTAGCGTGGTTTGCCACGCTCATGCTGCGCAGCACGTCGTTGGCGAAGAAGAACTTTCCGTCCGCCGGAACCATCATGATTTGCAGCTTGTCCGAGAGCCGTTCGGCTACGATCTTGTTGATCAGCAGCGGATTCTGTTTCAAAATCGCGCCTTCGCTCTGCATTCGCACCGCATCCGCCGCGGCGGTCACGCGGATGCGATCCGCCTCGGCTTCGGCCAGCAACTTTCGACGTTCCATCTCCGCCTTGCTGTCGATCACTTTGGCTTCTGCCTGCGCTTCCGCATTCTTAACCGTGGTTTCCTTGCGGGCTTCGGCTTCCAGCTTCGATTGCTCAATCTGTTTTTGTTTGAGTGGCAAAGTGTACTGCATTGCATCGGCTTCGCTCTTTGCCTGCAGCACGCGGACTTGCGCCTCGCCTTCCGCCTGCTTTACCTGCTGAGCCTTTGTGGCCTCGGCTTCAAGTTCCGAGATTCTCACCTGCTTCTGTTGAATATCAGTCTGCACCCCCATGCGGTCGCTCTCCTGTTCCTTCAGCAACAGACTCTCCAGTCCCTTCGCATATTCGGGCGGCAGTTGAATGTCGCGCAGCATCACTTCTTTCACCATGAGTCCGTCGGCGGCCAGTTTCTGGGTGATGACATCGGACGCGCGCTTGCGCACTTCCTCGCGCTTCGTTGCGAACACATCCCGAACCGTGTAGTTGGGCACAAGCTCGCGCCACGCACTCGCAACAACCGCTGGCACAATTTCTTTTTCGACCGGCTGAGGCAGGTTGCTCTGAATGTAGTCCAGGTGCCTGGGATCGAGCCGGTATCGCACGGTGATGGACAATCCAAGCGTGAGCCCCTCTTTCGCCTGCACGTTCAACGGTTCTGACTTCATACTCTTGCCGGAGCCGGCACTCGCATCCTCCAACACGCCGGTAGTAAACAACTGGTCGCGAGTATCGAAGAGCACGATATTTTCTGCGAGCGGGACGATGAAGTGCGCACCCGGATACAGCGCGCCCGGCAAGGTTCCGCTGGTCTGGCTGACCCGGACGGCTGCCATGCCACTGGGCACAACCACAATGCCCAGCGACAACAGGATCGGGCCCCAGGCCAGCAGCACCAGCGCCAGAGAGCTTCGCCAGCGCATCTGCGGAACCGGCGGCAGCGGTCCAGCATTGGCCACTGCAAGCGCCTGCCTGTATTTCACCTCCAGGTAAATGTCGTAAGCCAGAATTGCGGCGGCGACTGTGATCATCGCGATGCCGCCCAGCATCAGCAAATACTTCAGGAACAACATATATCCTCCTCGTGTTCTTCAGCGTTCCTGCCCAGATTTGACCGGTACGGCCTGCTGGGCAAAGAACAGGCCGAACACTTTACCGAAAATCCACTCCTCCACCAGGATTGCGATTGCCAGGGAGAAAGCCATCCCTGTAGCGATCGTGACTGCTGTCATTAGAGTTTGCATTTTGCGTCCTCCCTTGGGTGTTCACGTTTACGCCAAATCAGGGAGCAGTCCGCGGACCAATGCCTAAATTGTTGATGGTGAATAAATTAGTGAGACGAGGCCAGGGCGGGATGGTGTTCGCTCACAGACAGTGTGTGGATTTGACCACGCCCCTTGTCGCGAATCTGGCCTTAGGGGACGATTGGCGCAGCGAACGCTGGGATGGGCCGCGTTTCTTCGACAACCGGCTCGGCCATTTCTTTTGTGTAGAAGGCGACGGCAGTGGCACGTTGCCAAAAACGTGCAGCGAGAAGCAGAAGCAGAGTTGCTTGCCCGATGATGAATGCTCCCAAAACACTGCTGGGCGGGACAATCGTGTCCCACAACAAGATTCCGCCCACCAGAAGGGCCAGCGCTACGATTGCGATCACGACGTAGCTGCCTAGCAGACGCGCGAGATTGCGCCGCGTCTTGCGAAATCCGGCGGCGACCGATTTGCGCACGGCAGGCTGGTCACGAAGGACCACGTCGGTCTGGGCAAGGTCGAACCAGATTCGTATGACCGTCAGCACTAGAAAAATGATTCCTGTTCCGATGAGTTGCGTGAAGAACGGCAACCTTTCATTGGAAGTCTTGTCCGCGGCTGTGACCAGCGCGTTCAGGGCTCCAAACAGAATGCCGCCGATGGCGCCCGCGATAATCGTGAAGAACAAAAAGAGCCGCACGAACCGCCAAACATTCCGCCCGCAGACGCGATAAAACTCGTCGCGCGGAAGTCCGTGGTCCGACGCATAACCCAGCAGCACTCCCGGCATGAACAGTAAACTCGCCAGCAAGAATACGACTGCGAACATCATTGCTGGATGTGACGCGGCAGGAAGCGCCCCAAATTCCGGACGCGTCAGCAGTTCGGTGAATACCCCCGCGTTGAATCCATGAAGCAGTTTGTCGGCATTGAGGCTGTGATCCAAAATATTGTGCGCGGCGTCGCTGAAGGCGGATGCTCCGAAGTGGGCAAATACCAGGTTGAGCAGGTAAAACCAGACCACGTACCGCTTGTTGCGGCCTGCGATCTCAGCGCCCGCGGAAACCAGATTCGTGTTCTCACTCATTGAGATGTTCCCCTACACCAGCCACCAGGCCAGCAACTGCGCGAAGAACTGGCCGATGCAGGTCCAGTAGTTTGCCAACTTGCGCGCCGCTGCGTCGTTGGCCTCCTCAGTTCGGCTGTTATTAAAGTTGTTGCGATCGAATTGGATCCTGTGGTCGGGATCGACCTCGACCGACTCTATTTTTGCCTTTTTCCGGTACTCATATCTCACCCAACGGTCTTGTCCATCCCAGTGCTCGCGGACTTTGTCACCGTTGTCAAACTTAGTCTCGACGTCGATCGGCATAACGAACTCGCCCTTGCGGTGAATCCAAACATTGCAGACGTATTCCGTCTGGCCTTTCTTCTCTTTCACGTTTTCCTTATACCAATCCACCGGCACGGAACTGATCTTCAGCACTTCGTAGTCCAACACCTGCGTGCCATAGACCGCCTCATTGAAATACCAGCGCAGATCTTTGCCCGAAACTTCTTCAATGGTCTTGAGGAAATCTTCCTTGGTGGGATGAGTGAAGCGAAAGCGCGCGAAATAAACCCGCATTGCCTGCCGCATGGTGTCTTCGCCGATCACGCTTTCAAGCGTAAGCAGCATGAGGGCCGTCTTGCCATAAGTGATTGCACCATAAGAATTGTTATCGGCATATTGCCACCCATTCTTCGCAATAGGATCAAGATCGGCCACGCCAATGTAGATGAGCCTGTCCTCGTCAATCTGTCCCGCCGTAACTCCCCACAGATTGAAAACCGACGTGGAGGGGCCAAAGATCGAGTTCATCACCTTGATTTGGGTGTATTGGTTGATGCCCTCGTCCATCCAGGCGTCTTCAAATTCATTCGTGGCCACCATGCCGTACCAGTATTGATGGCCAAATTCGTGCTCGATGGTCTCCACCGAGCCCGCGTGAAGGCCCTCCGGTTCCCACCAAAAAGTTCCAACCGTAATGAAGGTTGGATACTCCATGCCGAATGCTTGTGAACCGGGGTCTGGATCCACCAGTGTGAGGGTTTTGTAAGGGTAGGCCCCGTACCAGCGATCGAAGCGGTCCATAATTTCTTTGAGAGCGCGAGCCTGCCGCTCGACCTGACCCCAGTGTGCGGGTTGCATCAGGATACGCAATTTCACCGGTCCCATGCTGCCTTGGAAGGTGTCGTTATAGACCAAGTAGTGCGGGCTCGCGGTCCACGCGAAATCGTGAATGTCCTCACCGTGGTAGGTGACCGTTTTCGTCCCGTCGGGATTGTTCACGCTGCTGACTTCGACGCCCCCGCCTCCCACCACTTCGTTCTGAGGCACCGTCAACTTGACGTCATAAACACCGAAGTCTGCGAAAAACTCGGTGTAAGCGTGAAACTGGTGGCAATTCCAGGCGCCATGCCACCAAACTCCGACCTTCGGAAACCACTGACCGCCAAGAACAAAATCCCGATTCCACCCAGTGCGTTCCAGAACTTCCGGAAATTGATCGTGAAACTTAATCTTGAATTGCACATATCCATCAGGAGGGATAGGCTTCGGCAAGTGCACCTGAACCACAGTCCGATCGTCTTTGTTGTCGTCGTCCGCGTGAATGTATTGCAACTGGGAAGTGAAGTCGCCCTGTCCCACGACTTCAAAACTTTTTATCTCCTCCGCGCCGTAGCTCTTGGGATCCCAGGTGTCAAAGTTCTGTCCGCGAGTGCCCTCCCGTTTTCCTTCCCGGATCCAGGTGGCCGTGGGTTGAAAGCCATTTAAATAGAGGTGAAAGGGAAATGTGTCGAGCGCCTGCCCGGTGAGATTGTGGTAAGTCAGCGTTTCGCTGGCGTCGAGAGCATGAGCCTTGGCGCCGTAGCGGGCGTCCATGTCGTAAGCCACAACTCGCTGCGACAACGGCGTCGGAGAGTTGATGGCCGAAGTGGTCGCTGGAATTGCCAGCCCGGCGGGGCTGCCCGTCTGCGCGAAAGCCGGCACAG
>Ga0209517_10008943_pt1 | contig 11584 bp, 12 predicted proteins | sample PeaSoiMetSII2010_FD_187695 | JGI IMG/M metagenome (GOLD analysis project Ga0209517, IMG submission 187695) | Peat soil microbial communities from Weissenstadt, Germany - SII-2010 (SPAdes) (version 2) | ecosystem: Environmental > Terrestrial > Soil > Wetlands > Peat | place: Germany...
CTTCCTTTTGGAAGTTCAGCCATCGTACGAGCCATCTGCGGTCCTCCTCTCAAGAGAGTGAGAGGAGAATACCACAAATTTACTTAAGTGAACAGTATTGGGCTAAAGCCCCGCCCTTCCGAGGGCCGCTTGGAATTGCGCTCATTGAACCAACCAGGCACTAGGCATGCCTTCCAACGGCCGCGATGTTTTCTTCCGATGTCGGGCGGGGAAACCTTTGTGGAAGCGCCCGGGCGGCAGCGAGCGCCGCCCGGGTGGGAGCTATTGTCGCGGCGTGCAAAAGCTGAAACGACGGAAACGGGCCGCCGAGACGCCGCAGCTAATTAGAACTACTGGGTTGCCACCGTCCATGTGCCTACTACGTTATTGGGCACCAGCCTGGCGCTCTCGAGGTCTCCGGCGATGGTGGTGAAGACCTGGTCGAGCTGGGTGATCGGCACGGCGCCGGTACAGACGGTGCTGCTTTTTCCACTAATCGTCTGAGGAACTGAAAAGAAATATTGTGACAACGGCAGGGAGGCGATACCCGACATGGTCTGGCAGGGGGTGATGGTGTCGCCGTTGGTGCAGCCGGAGCTTTCCGTGCCGTAGGAAATGGAGTAAATCAGAGTGGAGGTGCTATCGGATTGCTTGACGCCCTTGGCCCAATCTGCGGCGTTGACGGCCTGCGCGCACTCTTTGGTGGCGGCAAAAAGGTTCCCGTTCATTCCGGCGATTTGGCTGCTGCCGACGCTCTGCTTCACGTTCCCCCCCATTTGCGTGGCATCAGCAGTCGCGTCGCCATCGCTGAGGAGAATCATGACGTCCTGGACATGCGCGGTGTGTTCGTTGGTGAGATACGTCTGTGCCGCTACGATGGCGCCCGCATAGAACGTTCCCTCGCCGCCCGGGGTGGGCATCCCACAATTGCTAGTCCCCGCGCCAGCCGTTTTGACGAGGTCGGAGCTCCAGTTCAACGCAGAACTATCAGAAAGCCGATAGTCATCCTGAAACCCGAGGATCAGATATTCCGGGTCGTTGTTATACGCCGCGATGGGAGGGTTCTTCGCGGGACAGGCGTAATCATCGGGCGCATAGGTGGGGTTCGCAGTCGTGTTGGTCAAAGTTGGGGCAGCGGGGCAGTTTCCGGTTGTAACACCCGTATTGGAGTCGCTGCATATGCCTGGGAACGCCATGATACCGACCTCGTCGAGGGGCGGGTTGCTGCCGCAGCTTGACAGGCCCACCGCGCAGGGGGCGAGTTCGGAGAGCAGGGTCTGAACGCCAAACTGCGCGCACTGCTCGGGTGAGTACGACTTGAGCGACCCGGAAACGCAGCCCGAGTCCGTACCCGAGCCCATCGACGCCGTGGTGTCGAGCACAAGCATAATGTGGTACGGGATCGCCCCGCCGCCGCTGGCGCTGGCGACCGAGGTTGCCGTGAGGGTGAGCGATTTGATGCCGAACACCTTGGCGAAGAAGGTCGGCTCGGTCGCGGTCTCCACCACTTTGATCGCGTTGCAGCCTCCCCCGGGGTTGGACCCGGAGACGGTGCAGCCGGGATAGCTGGAATCGGCGGAGGTGGCGCACGGGGGAAGGTTGTAGTTGGGGTACGTGGCGGTGGAGAGGCACGAGAAGCTGACGCTCACGTTGGTGACGTTGAGGTCGGGGTGGACGTTGTACGTCGCACTGTACGCCGTGCTGCCGCTGTAATTGGTCACGACCTTGTAGACGTCCGTCGTGGCCGGATTCGGCATGGCCGCCCCTCCGGCACTCGCCGCCGCATCCGTGTTGACCTGCAACTCGCGCTGGGCGTGCAGAGCGAAACCGATGTCAATCGATAGCGCCGCCATGCCCAATATGGCGACCAGTGCGGCCGCCACCAAATAGAGGGCCTGCCCGTCCTGCTCGTGAAAGAGTCTGCGAAGGAGAAATTTCATGTTCCACCTCATTCGATATATACGGTTGTTGTCGCGCTGATACAGTAGGGGGCCGTACACAGGGTTACACCGCCCTGCACGGGACTGCTGGCGCCGCCCTGCATCGGACAAAGATTCATGCTCGTGAAGGGAATCGGCAGGTTACACGGATAAGTGGCGGTTATGGTGGCGGCATCGCCCTTTATCAATGTCCCGGAACACGATGAGCCGTTGACGAAAGTCTCCGGCGCGATCGTGATGAGCGAGGGTGTGAGGTTCCCCGCGGCGTTGGTGACCGCGGTATTGGCCGCCGTGCAAGCGCCGGCCCCGGTCCCCTGAGACAAGCCGGTCGCCAGCATCCTGGCGCCGGCTGCCACCGCATTGGTCAGTTGGTTGTAGTTGAAGAAGGTAATCCCCCCAAAGATAATCGCGACCAGCATAATTCCCAGAAGCGGCAGCACCATGGAGAACTCAAACAAAGCCGTGCCCTCTTCTCGCCCCACGGGCAGGCCTGTGCGCAGAGCTCTGCGCAATGATCGTCGGGAACAGAATATGGTAGATCGATTCATAGGACGGTAACCGTGCCTTTCTGACAATCAGAGCCGGCTGTGAATTGCATTCTCGCCGGAGAACTGCAAGCCCTGGATTACAAGTCGAACGTTTTGCAAAGCTCCCATAGACCCGCCTTATTCGATTCGTGCCGTTGCGACCGAATAAACACAATAAGTGTACGGGCAATTCACGGTGATCGAGCCACCCGAGTTCGTGACGGTAGTTTTGCCCTGCGCTATGGAACAAAGGTTGATCCCCAGGTGCGGAAAGTACATGTTGCACGGGTAGCTGGCCGAAACAGTAGCGAGCTCCCCCGAGGTGAAACTCTGGCAAGGCGCGGCGGGGGTGCAGGCGACGCCGTTCGGACCGGTTCCGGTAGTCTTGTCGCAGTACGAGAGCCCCGCGCCGGCGCCGCTGGTGGAGGTGAACTCCGGGGGCGTCACGATCGAAATCTGCGATGTATTCAGGCCGTAAGCGGCAGAGGTGAGGGCGGTCTGAAAGTCTGTGCAGTTGGTCGGGTCGCCGTCTCCGGCGGCCAGGGCCCTGGCGCCGATGGCAACCGCGTTGGTCAGCACCACCCGGTCATAGGCCATAATCCCGCCGTAGACGATGCCAATCAACATCGTCGAAAGCAGCAACCCCACCATTGCGAACTCGTACAACGTTGAGCCTTCTTCGCGTCGGGCGCGGGCACTCGTGCGCCTCGCCTTGCGAAAGATTGAGTGAAAGCCGAACTTGTTAGATCGTTTCATTAAACTGTTACCGATCCTTTCCGCGAAGCAAAACGGCAGATCCGCCAACAGAATCGCCGGTACTTTCACGTCACCATCTACCACGGCCGCCCGGCGGATCATTGCTGTGCACGCCGCGGTCACGACTATTTGTCTGTGTCGGAAAGCCCTCTAAGTTGCTTTGGAACTGGGACTACCTTCGGGAGCGTTCCCAGTAACGCACCCATCCCAGTCGCTATTATCGCCGGAACATCGCGCCGAGTAAAGTACAGAAATAGTACATATCCACATCGTCATATTGGCCAGGCATTCACCGCAGACTTGGGTGCTCATTACTCCATGCACCACCGTTGAGATGATGCCGGAGAGGAGAGGATTCAAGATTTTGTGAAATTTTTCGCGTCGCCGCGCCGGAGCGGACTAAATGACTATTTGCGCCGTTTCCTAGCCTGCCTCGCAGCTTCCGACACTGCTACGCGAGCTTATAAAACGCCCGCATGTTTCCGATTCGCGGAAAAAGCGCATAGCGTTTGATCTCGAGGATCTGTTTGAGGTGCCCGAGGTCGTGGAACGCCCATTCCGTCACCAATTCTTCGACGGCGATTTCGCCCACTTTTTGATGTGTTCCCCGCCGCTTCAGTTGGGCGGGTTTAAGTGTTCTGAGCCACTTCACATTGGCTTGGCGCTGGCGGGCCAGACTGGCCAGGCTTCTCAAGGGATGCTTCCGATGGTATTTCATTTCCTCCCCACGCTTCTCTTGGTCGAAGGAAGGGAGGAGAGGATTCTGCGCCTCGAGCATCGCCGCCACGCGCGCCCGCATGCCAATCTCCTCGACATCGTCGAGGTGAGCGAGAACTTCTTGCACGGACCACTTGTTCGCAGCAGGGCGAGTCTGCATTTGTTTCAAGGACATTGAGGAGAGTTCCTGCTTAAGCTTCTGCGGCGTGGAAGCGAGAATGGTGAGCACATCCTTGAGCATGGTTACCTCCGGTGTGGAAATTCGAAACTGGAAAATGGAAATTCGAAAATCGAAAAATCGGACTTCGTCTCGGCGCAATCTCAGGAGCTTCCGTCCCATGTCATTCTGAGCGAAGCGAAGAATCTCCGCAGTCGTTATTTCTACGCAGCGGGCGACGAACTGCGGAGATCCTTCGCTCCGCTCAGGATGACTGCGAAATCGTTCGGGATGGCAGCGAGCGGGCTCAGCAATCGACCATTATCAATCGGGAATCGTCAATCAACCGGCTTTCTTGAGTTCTTCCCGCAGCTTCGCGGCCTGCTGGAATTCGCGCTCGAGTTCGCTGTCACCCAAATGGCGTTTCATGAACGCGATTTTTTCAATTAATGCTTCGAGTGCGAGCTGGATGTTCTCGAGGTTAGTCAGACAAATGTCGCGCCAAACGGAGTAGGGGCTTTCCGCCAGCCGGGTCACATCCCGGAAGCCGGTGGCTGCCAACTCAACCGGCAATTGCGAGTTGCGGTTTTCCTCGGCAATCAAGCTGGCCAATCCGGACGAAACGAGTTGCGGCAGGTGGCTGAGGAAGGCCAAGGCGCGGTCATGCCGGGCCGGATCCATAAAAAACGGGCGCGCGCCGATGGCCGAGACCAACGAGGCAAAAGCCCTGATGCGAGGGTCTTCGAGAGGTCCCACTTCGAGCGGCGTCAGGACATAGCGGGCATTGGTGAAAAGAGCGGCGTCGGCATTCTCGACCCCCGCGCGCTCTTTCCCGGCCAGGGGATGCCCGCCCAAGAACAGGGGCGCCCCGCCGAAAGCTTCGCGCGCGCGTTCGCAAATGAGGCGTTTGGTGCTGCCCACGTCCGTCACCAGCGCATCCGGCGAGGCGATGTCCTTCAAGCGAGAGATATAGTCCAGGATGGCGCCCACCGGCGGAGCCAAGATAATGAGTTGGGCTCCCTGGACGGCCTTGCGGAGGTCGTCTGTCCCTTCGTCCACGGCATCCCTGGCGAGCGCGCGGGCGACCGTCGAGGCGCGTCCAAAACCGATGCGGTGTGCCGCCAGGCGGTGCTTCTTCAGCGCCATTCCCCAGGACCCGCCAATCAGGCCCAGGCCGATAATCGTAACGTTCTCGAATGTCATGTTCGTTTAGCGGCTAGGGATTAGGGATCAGGGATTAGGGACACCAGCGACAAGTTAGCAGGTTTTACCAGGCCAGTAAGAGGCATTCAGCCAGAAGTCGCTCGCGGCCGAGATTTTTCCCCTAGTCCCTGATCCCTCATCCCTAGTCCCTAATCCCTAATCCCTAATCCCTAAATCGTCCTTCCCACCGCCGGCGCAATCATGCGCAATTCCTTGATGAGCTGCTCGAATTGTGCCGGGTAGAGCGACTGGGCGCCGTCGGACAAAGCCTTCTCCGGATCGTTATGGACTTCGATCAACAGGCCGTCTGCGCCCGCGGCCACTGCGGCCCGAGCCATGGGCGGGACCTTGTCGCGCCGGCCGGTGCCGTGCGAGGGATCGACAATGATCGGCAGGTGGGAGAGCTTTTTTATGACGGGGATGGCGGAGATGTCCAGAGTGTTTCGCGTGTAGCTCTCAAAAGTTCGAATGCCTCGCTCGCACAGGACGACGTTGTAGTTTCCTCCCATCATGATGTATTCGGCGGAGAGCAGGAGCTCCTCGAGGGTGGCGGAAATGCCGCGTTTCAAGAGCACGGGCTTCGAGACTTTCCCGATCTCCTTTAGCAGGTTATAGTTCTGCATGTTGCGTGCGCCCACCTGGAGCACGTCGACATATTCGATAATCATGGGGATTTGGGTAAGGTCCATGACCTCCGAAACCAACAGCAGGCCGTGTGCGTCGGCGGCGGTGCGCAGCATTTCCAGTCCTTTGAGTCCCAATCCCTGGAAACTGTAGGGGGAGGTGCGGGGTTTAAAGGCGCCGCCGCGCAACACTCGTGCCCCGTGCTTCGCCACCAAGGCGGCAACGGTTTCGATCTGCTCGGGGCTCTCCACGCTGCAGGGGCCGGCCATCATGATGATCTGCTCGCCGCCCACCGCCACGCCCTTCCCGAGTTGAACCACCGAGCCTTCCGGGCGGAAATGGCGGCTGGCCAGCTTGTAGGGCGCAGAGATGCGCACCACCTCCGCGACTCCCTCCAGGAGTTCGATGTCTCGAGTGTCAAAATCGACGATGGCCCCCACCGCGCCCAGCACCGTTTGACGGGCACCGGTGGAACGATGGATATCGAACCCCATCTCCATGAGCTTATTGATGGCGCTTTGGATCTGAGCTTCCGTGGCGCCCTCTTGCATTACCACCACCATGCTTCCTCACTCCTTCTCTGGAGTACCGCCCCTGTCCATGGCATGACGCTCCAGCGAGCGGGCTTCGTCAATAATGCGCTCGAATAACCGGCGGATGGCGGCGTCGTCGAGAGGCCCGGCATTCGCCTTCACCACGTTGCGGAGAATTTGCATCTCGCGTTCCGGATGCCAGGCCGGGAGCTTCAGGGCCTTCTTGATGTGGCCGATCTCGACGGCGCAGCGGGAGCGCTCGTTCAACAGCTTGAGGATCTGTTGATCGATCTCGTCAATTCGCTTGCGCCAGCCCTCGAGGTCATTCATGCCGGCTTCTCCCCCGTCCCTTCTTTGAGCCAGCGGACGAACCGCTCGATCTCCGCCGTCCCTTCCCCAGCGTACCGCTCTTCAATAGCATGGACTACCGCGCTGCCGACGACCGCCGCATCAGCCACCGACTGCACGGCGCGCACCTGAGCCGGAGTTGAAATGCCGAACCCCACCGCCAAGGGCAGCGAAGTGTGCTGCCGGGCCCGCTCCACCAGCGGTTGGAGAGCGGCCGAGATATCGCTGCGCTCGCCCGTCACTCCCGTGCGCGAAACCAGATAAAGAAAACCGGAGGATAGCTGCGAGGCCCGCTCGAGCCGCGCGTCGGTCGAGGTGGGTGAGGCCAGGAAAATCGTGTCGAGGTTTCGAGCGTGCATGACCTCCACGTAGACCGAAGCCTCTTCGGGGCTCAGGTCCACCGCCAGTGCGCCATCCACACCGGCCTGGGCAGCATCCCGCGCAAAGTTCTCCAGCCCGTACTGCAAGATCGGGTTGTAGTAGCTGAAGAGAATGATGGGTGCGCGCACGCTTTCGCGCCACTTGGGAAATCGCTCCAGAATCCGCCGCAGCGTGGTTCCCCCTCGCACGGCGCGCTCGGAAGCTCGCTGGATTACTGGACCGTCGGCGAGCGGGTCGGAAAAGGGCACGCCAAGTTCAATCACGTCCACGCCCGCGCGGTCGAGAGCGACGAGCAACTCACCCGTAGCTTCGAGCGAGGGGTCGCCGGCCGTGAAGTACACGACCAGTCCCTTGGCGTGCCGCTCGCGCAGTTCGCGGAAACGGGATGCGATGCGAGTTGTCGAAGTTGTAGGCATGATGCTAAGTTGCCGCTCCCGCGTGCCCCGAAAGGGGCAAACCATGAGTAGCCGTGAGCGAAACCCACGGACACGTAAGCAGCGCCCCTGCCGCGTGCCCCGAAGGGGCAAACCATGAGTAGCCGTGAGCGAAACCCACGGACACGTAAGCAGCGCCCCTGCCGCGTGCCCCGAAGGGGCAAACCATGAGTAGCCGTGGGTGAAACCCACGGAATGAAAGCCAAGACCAACTATCGGCCCTGGAGGGGCCGGACCATGCCCTTCACAGCATGTACCGCTCGTCAAATTCAATTCCAGCTTCCTGCAGCAGCTTGCGGTACTCCTCAACGAAAGTCGTCCGGCGGTGGTGTTCTTCTTGCCCCTTGATGTACTCAATCAGGCCGTCAATTTCCTGCTTAGAATGTGTGAACGCAGCGTAGCCATCCTGCCAGTGCGCGAACATAGGGAATACACTCTTTTCCTTTATCCAGAGCGCCGATCCGGTCTTAACATCTTTCACGAGATTGGCCAAGCTGACACAGGGATGAAGGCTGGTGAGGATGTGCACGTGATCCGCTGCACCGTTGATACGATATAAGTGGCTCTCACGATTCTTCAAAATACCCCAAATGTGCCGGAACAGGTCTGCACGACGATTAGCTTTGAGCGTGGACTGGCGCGCCTTCGTGGAGAAGACGATATGATAGCAAATCTGTGTATGCGTTGACATAGCGGAACATTATACTGGTCAACCCCGTTGGGGTTGGGGAATTCGCTGGGCCATACCCCCCGCAGGTTGAAACCTGCGGCTACTCACGGTAGGCCCCTTCGGGGCCGATGGCGGTGGCTCCCGAGTGTAGCACGCAGGGCTAGCCAAGCAATCAGAGGATCCCCTGCGACTGGAAAATCCCCAAGTCCTTGTCTCCCCGCCCCGAAAGATTGACCACGACAATTTCATCCCGACGCATTTTGGGTGCGCGTTTGATCACCTCGGCGACGGCATGGGCCGACTCGAGCGCCGAAATGATTCCTTCCTTGTGGGCAAGACGGCGCGCGGCCTCAAGGGCCTCGTCATCGCTCACCCGCGTGTACTCGACGCGGCCCTGCCGGTAAAGGGCAGCGTGTTCGGGGCCGATGGCGGCATAATCGAGGCCCGCAGATACCGAATGAGTCCCGGCAATCAACCCGTCTGTATCTTGCAGCACGTAGGTATAGGTCCCTTGCAGCACTCCGGGGCTTCCCCCTGAGAAGCGCGCCGCATGGTCGCCCAGCTTCGGCCCACGCCCTCCGGCTTCGACGCCTACCATCTTCACCTCGGCGTCCGGAATGAAATCGTAAAATAAGCCGATGGAGTTGCTCCCTCCGCCCACGCAGGCGACTAGGGTGTCCGGCAGCCTCCCCGTTTCCGTCAAGATCTGGCGGCGAGCTTCCTGCCCGATGATCCGCTGAAACTCGCGCACCATGAGCGGATAAGGGTGCGGTCCCAGCACCGAGCCTAGCAAGTAATGGGTGTTTTGGACGTTGGTCACCCAATCGCGCATGGCTTCGCTGATGGCATCTTTGAGCGTCCTGCTGCCGGAAGAAACTCCAACCACACTTGCGCCCAGCAGGCGCATGCGAAAAACATTGGGAGCTTGCCGGGCCATGTCCTCTTCGCCCATGTAGACGACGCACTCAAGTCCGAGAAGCGCTGCCACGGTAGCCGTGGCCACGCCGTGCTGGCCTGCCCCTGTCTCCGCTACCAGGCGCGTCTTTCCCATACGCTGCGCCAGCAGTCCCTGTCCCAGGCAGTTGTTGATTTTGTGCGCGCCCGTGTGCAGCAGATCTTCGCGCTTCAAATAAATCTGCGCCCCGCCCAGGTGCTCCGTCAATCGGCGCGCCGGGAAAAGGGGCGTGGGCCGCCCGGCAAAATCCTTCAGTAGGCGCGCGAGTTCCGCCTTGAAAGCTGAATCGGCGCGTGCCGCCTCGAAAGCTTGTTCCAACTCCTCGACGGGGTGCATCAAGGTTTCCGGCACATAACGCCCGCCGAATTCTCCGAATCTCCCTCGCGCGTCCGGCCATGTTTTGGATTGTTGTTCCTGCATCGTTGTCGACCCTGCTCTGAGAACGTGTAGGGGTAGGGCTTGCCCTACCCTCCTCATTAGGGGACGGCAAGCCGTCCCCCTACAAGCTCCGCCTTGGAGTGCGGCAGCGGAGCTGCCACCTCTGTCCGCCGCTTTCGCTCTGTTGACAGAAAGGCGGTAGCTGCGCTACCGCACTCCAAACTCATTCCCTGTCCGCTTCCGTCACCGCTGCGAAGAATGCTCTCAGCTTGGCAGAGTCCTTGATTCCTGGAGCTGACTCGACGCCGCTGGCCACGTCGACGGCATAAGGCCGAACTACCCGAACGGCCTGGCCGACGTTTTCCGGAGTCAGCCCGCCGGCAAGGATGATCGGGCCATATCGCTTCGCTTCTCGCGCGGCATTCCAGTCGAAGGTTTTTCCTGTGCCCCCGAGCCGGTCGGCATCGAAAGCATCGAGCAAGTAAGCGTGGGGCCGGAATTTGCCGAGTGCTTCCGCCTTGAAACCCTCTCGTACCGGCACCGCAACCACCAGCGTAAAAGCAGAAAGCAACTCCTGCAAATCTGGAAAGCCGGGGCCGTGCAACTGGACGGCAGTTGCGCCTGCCTCGCGCGCAATTGAAATTACACGCCCCGCATCCGTCTCATTCGCAAAGACGCCCACTGAGGTCACGAAAGGAGGCAAGCGGCGCACCATGGCTCTCGCCGCTTCTGGCTCGATGTACCTGGGGGAAGGCGGATAGAAATTGAATCCCAGCGCCGCAGCTCCCAGATCGACAGCCTGCTGCGCGTCCTCGAGTCGGGCAATCCCACAGATTTTAACACGTGTCGGCACGCTTCACGTCCGCGAGAGGCTGTGAAATAGTCGAAACTCTCACCATAGAGGCACTGAGGCGCAGAGAAACAGCTTTCTGCTTTCACATCTCCCCAGACAAGGGGATCTGCGCCCTCATACTCTCCAGCAGTTGTCTCAGGGCCGCGCCAGGATCGGCCGCCGTCATGAATCTCTCGCCGATCAGAACCGCGTGGTACCCGGCTTCGGCAATCCGGTAGAGGTCCTCGCAGGTTTTTATTCCGCTCTCGCTCACCGCAATACAGTCCGCGGGAATTCCGGCACGCAAGCGGAAGGAAGTTGCGAGGTCCACTTCCAGGGTTTTGAGGTCGCGGTTGTTCACGCCGATGATTGCTGCCCCTGCCTGCACCGCCCGTTGGAGTTCGATTTGATCGTGGACTTCAACCAAAGCAGCCATCCGCAGGTCCCGGCAAAGTTCCAGGAAACTGCGCAGGTCTGCATCGGAGAGCGCAGCCACGATCAGCAAAAGCGCATCCGCGCCTGCCGCCGCAGATTCGTAGATCTGATAGTCCGCAATGATGAAGTCCTTGCGCAAAACCGGCAGGCGCACAGCAGCGCGAGCTGCCTCCAGGTCCGCCAGCGAACCCAGGAAGTAGCGCTCTTCGGTCAAGACGGAGAGCGCAGAAGCGCCCGCGGCTTCGTAGCTTCGGGCGATATCGTCGCGCCGGAAGTCTTCCCGCATTACGCCACGCGAGGGCGAAGCGCGCTTCAGTTCCGCGATAACTTGGAGCGCCCCGCGGGAGAGGGCGGCGGCAAAATCACGCCGTTCTGCTCGGGCTGCGGCGGCCCGTTGCAATGTCTCGAGGCCCACAGCGGCTTGTGCCTCCTCGACGCGCCGCCGTCGCGCCGCGACGATTTCCCCCAGGCAGGTGCCCGATAAATCCACCACGGTTCAGCTCTCCGCCGTCAGCTTTCGGTTCTCAGATTTTAGCCCCTGCAGCTTGCAACCCGCCGCCTTCTGACTCCTGACTTCTGAATCCTGACTCCTGTCCTTTAGTACTGCTGAACTTTGATCACGGAGTCCCCGTCGAAGGTCACGAAAAGGACGTGGGGAGGAGATCCGTAAATCCAATCCTCCTGTTCGACGCCCTCGCGCTCTTCGCGCACCCGG